>Ga0070727_10000954_pt1 | contig 32034 bp, 30 predicted proteins | sample tdAd472_FD_66722 | JGI IMG/M metagenome (GOLD analysis project Ga0070727, IMG submission 66722) | Marine sediment microbial communities from the Atlantic coast under amendment with organic carbon and nitrate - tdAd47.2 | ecosystem: Environmental > Aquatic > Marine > Coastal > Sediment | place... | reverse complement strand
GTGTGAGTCCTCGTCGCCCCATTTCATGGGCCGCCAAGGTCAAATCCGGGTAACCGTCTTTATCAGGGTCGATCTCAATAATTACAACACCGGAATTTTCGAAGGCCTTAAGTCGTTCACCCTCATTTCCGGGAAGCGTCACAATCCAGGTGGGAAACTTTCGAGCGGTTGCCACCAAATTATGGGTCAACGGAAGCCTTAGACGGCTATCGAAGACAATTCTAACCGGCGATTTGTCCTCAAGTCCGTCCAATCGGCAGGTCAGCATGGGATTATCGACAAGGGCGGTGCCGATGCCCACCATGATGGCGTCATGATCAAGGCGTAACCCATGCCCGGTCTTGCGCGCCAAGTCCCCGGTAATCCACTGGCTATCGCCGGTATGGGTCGCTATCCTCCCGTCCAGCGTCGAAGCCGATTTCAGAGTAAAAAGCGGCCGTCCTTCCTGCGTTCTGAGAAAGAAACCTTTGTTGAGGCGTTCCGCTTCGTCCCGGCACACCCCGGCAACAACCTCAATACCAGCGGCTTCAAGCCTCCGCAGCCCCTTACCTGAGACACGCTCGTCCGGGTCCTGACAACCGACGACGACCCTGGCAACCCCCGCATCGATTAAGGCTTGCGAGCATGGAGGCGTTTGTCCGTGGTGATCGCAGGGTTCCAGGGAGACATAGGCCGTCGCGCCTTGAGCCCGCGCTCCCGCTTGTTTCAGGGCTTCCGTTTCGGCATGAGGGCGTCCGCCGGGCTGGGTCCAGCCTCGTCCAACAACAACGCCGTCACGATCAATAATCAGGCAACCGACAGCCGGATTCGGCCAAACGTTTCCCAAGCCACGCCCGGCTAAAGCGAGCGCAGCCTGCATATTGGAAACATCAAGCGGCGTGGCGCCGTTCTTAATCTTCGTGGTCGAGATTTCCGACAAAGTCCTCAAAATCCTTGGCTTCACGGAAATTACGATAAACGGAAGCAAATCTTACGTAGGCGACCTGATCCAGCTCCCACAATACATCCATGATCATCTCCCCAATAACCTTGGATGGGATTTCCGTTTCACCCAAACTCTCAAGGCGTCGCTGTACACCATTGACAACACGCTCTATTTGGTCCGGCTCAACCGGTCGCTTACGCAGTGCAATCTGTAAAGAACGCAGAACTTTATCGCGATCGAAAGGAGATTTCTTCCCGTCCTTTTTGATCACCGTCAGCTCACGCAACTGCACCCGTTCGAAAGTCGTAAACCGGGAGCCGCAGCCGGGGCAAAACCGGCGGCGGCGGATGGTCGCGTTGTCTTCGGTGGGACGCGAGTCCTTCACCTGGGTATCGTTATTTCCGCAAAATGGGCACCTCATGTCCCCCTCCCCTTAAAAACCGCTTACAGCCCCTGGTACACCGGGAAACGTTGACACAGTTCTTTTACTTTTTCACGCGCTGCGTTTTCGGCTGCAGAATTGTCTTCGCGATTTGCCGCAAGACCATCCAGCACGTCGCTGATCATTTCGCCAACCTGTTGAAACTCCTCGACGCCGAAACCACGAGTCGTGCCGACCGGCGTCCCCAGACGAACCCCAGACGTCACCATCGGTTTTTCAGGATCGAACGGAATACCGTTCTTGTTGCAGGTCATACCGGCGCGCTCGAGACTTTCTTCGGTGATGTTGCCGGTGAGCCCCTTCGGCCGTAAGTCGACCAGCATCAGGTGGGTATCGGTGCCGCCCGAAACGATGTCACAGCCCCGCGCCGAAAGCACCTCGGCCAAGGCCTTGGCGTTTTCCACCACGCGCGCGACGTACTCCTTGTAGTCCGGCGTCAGCGCTTCGCCGAAGGCCACGGCCTTGGCGGCGATCACGTGCATCAACGGGCCGCCTTGCAGCCCTGGGAACACCGCCGAATTGATCTTTTTACCAAGATCCGGGTTGTTGCTGAGGATCATGCCGCCGCGCGGGCCGCGCAGGGTTTTGTGCGTCGTCGTAGTCACGATATCGGCAATCGGCAGCGGGTTGGGGTGTACCCCCCCGGCAACCAGACCGGCAAAATGCGCCATATCGACCATCAGCAGCGCGCCGACCTTATCGGCGATTTCACGGAATTTCTTGAAATCGATCTGCCGCGGATAGGCGGAACCGCCGGCAACGATCAGCTTCGGCTTATGCTCTTTGGCCAGACCTTCCAGTTCGTCAAAGTCAACCAGCGCATCCTGACGGCGAACGCCGTATTGAACCGCATTGAACCATTTCCCCGATTGCGCTGGCGGCGCACCATGGGTCAAGTGACCACCGGCAGCGAGCGACATGCCCATCAAAGTATCCCCGGGCTGGAGCAACGCTTGGTAAACCGCACCGTTCGCCTGTGCGCCGGAGTGCGGCTGAACGTTGACGAACTCGCAATCAAAAAGCTTTTTCGCCCGTTCAATCGCCAGCGACTCGGCGACGTCAACGTACTCGCACCCGCCGTAATAACGACGCCCCGGATACCCCTCGGCGTATTTGTTCGTCATGACGGAGCCCTGCGCCTCCAAAACGGCGCGGGAAACGATATTCTCCGAAGCGATCAATTCGATCTGATCTTGTTGACGCGACAGTTCCGCATCAATGGATTTTTTAACGTCGGGATCGGTCTCGGCGAGAGAAGCGCCGAAAAAGCGGTCGTTGAAAGACGACATGGGCGGAAGTCCTTTTACCTAAAACTTGGGCATTTAAACGGGAGACGACATTTTGGCGACCCGGCGCTCGTGCCGACCGCCTTCAAATTCCGTCTCCAGGAAAACTTTGAGGCAATCCCTTGCCGTTTCGAGGCCGATCATCCGGCCCCCGAAGGCAATGACATTGGCGTTATTATGCAAACGCGACATCCGGGCGCTCAACGCGTCATGGATGAGCGCGGCGCGGATTTCCGGATGACGGTTAGCGGCAATGCTGATACCGATGCCCGACCCGCAGATCAACACGCCTTTTTCTGCCTTGCCGTCCTTAATCGCTTTCGCCATAGCGTTGGCGTAATCGGGATAATCGACCGAGGCTGTACCGTCGGTCCCCAAATCGAGAACCGTGTAGCCCATCTCATTGAGATCAATCATTATTTGATCTTTGAGTTCAAAACCACCGTGGTCGCACGCAACGGCAATAATTTCAGAGGACATATCAAGACCTTCGATCAAATCGATTTAGTTGCGGGTTTGTTACCACATATCGATTCGCGTTTCTATCACAACCACAACCACTCGTGCTTTTTTGTGGATAGGTTAGACAATTTTGTGGACAAACAAAAAGGCCCGACGGAAAAAACCGCCGGGCCTTCAATTTTACCGGACTGCCAACTACTTAGCGTAGTCGTATTGGCCGTCTTTCCATTCGTAGAAAACATACCCCGGGGCCGTAACGTCACCCTTGTCGTCAAAGCCGATGTTGCCTAGCACCGTATTGAACTTTCCGCTCTTCAGCGACTTGATGACTTTGTCCAGATCTGTTGAACCAGCCGCTTCAACAGCCTGTGCCCAAGCCTGAATAGCCCCGTAGGTATAGAGCGTGTAGCCCTCAGGCTTATAGTTTTGCGCCAGGAACTTCTCAACGATCTCTTTGTTGCCGGGATCTTTTGCCGGATCGGGGCTGAAGGTCATCAACGTTCCTTCGCCGTCTTTCCCGGTGATCGCCCAGTATTCCTGGGTCACCAAGGCATCGCCGGAAACCAAAACCGCATCCAAGCCCTGTTGGCGGGACTGGCGAACGATCAAGCCGCCTTCCGTGTGATAGCCGCCGAGATAAATGACATCTACTTTGGCCGCTTTGAGTTTGGAGACAAGCGCCGAATAGTCTTTTTCACCGGCCGTAATAGCTTCGTACATTACCTCGGTGACGCCTTTGCCATTGAGAGCTTTCTTGGTTTCATCCGCCAGACCTTTGCCATAGGCCGTTTTGTCGTGGATGATTGCGATGTTTTTGCCGCCGAATTTTTCCGCCAGATAGGTCCCGGCCACCGTGCCCTGTTGATCGTCGCGACCACAGGTCCTAAAAACGTTATCCATGCCGCGTTCGGTCAGCTTCGGGTTGGTCGAGGCCGGAGAAATCTGCAGAATGCCTTCTTCGGAATAGACTTCGGACGCCGGGATCGAAGAACCGGAGCAGAAGTGCCCCGCCATAAAGACCACGCCTTTGTTGACCATTTCATTGGCCACGGCGACAGCTTGCTTGGGGTCGCAGGCGTCATCGCCGATTTCCAGTTTGATCTTTTGCCCCAGAACGCCCCCCTTGGCATTGATATCGGCAACCGCCTGCTCGGCGCCGCGCTTCATTTGTTCGCCAAACGCCGCATACTGACCGGTCATCGGCCCGGCTGTCGCAATTGTAATATCAGCCTGAGCGGCCGTCGCGCCGAACGCCACCATGGCGGCAGCGGCCAAACCAAGTTTTAAACTGTTCATAGAGTTACCACTCCCTGTTTGTATCGCACCACGTCAACTATTTAATTTAATTAGCTTATTTCTTTCCAGCCAAACAATCCATTGCGCTTGTACAGCCAGGGGTATTGAACAACCATCATCCGCGCTCTCGCAACTTTGTAAGATAAAAAAGCGACGATCAACATGGTTGTCGCGTCAGCCAAATACCCAAACGCCGTGAACAAAACCCCATCGAACAAAGCATAAATTAGAAACCGAACGGCAAGCCCCAACAATAAGGCGTACGGGACGATCATCCACATAGGCCGCCAGGTCGTCGCCAAGGCCTGCCCTGTCATGTAAGCGCAGCCACCGCCGCAAACAACGGCAACAACCAGATAGACACCAAGGGTCGTCCCCAAAAACGGTTCCATGCCGTATCGCTCCTATCCGTGTCCGCCTTCGAGGTAGGCTGCCCGTACCTCGGGGTTAGATAACAGTTCGTCGCCTGAACCACTGAGGGTTATGTTTCCATTGACCATGACATAGCCCCGGTGCGCCAATTTCAAAGCGTGAAAGGCGTTTTGCTCGACCAGGAACACCGTCACCCCCTCCTCCTGATTGATCGTCTTAATCGCGTTGAAAATCTGACGCACGACCATGGGAGCCAAACCGAGCGACGGCTCATCAAGCAACAAGAGCCTTGGCCGGCTCATCAATGCCCTGCCGATCGCCAACATCTGCTGTTCACCACCCGATAACGTTCCGGCGCGCTGCCTTTGGCGTTCTTCAAGCTTGGGAAAGAGCTGATAGACTTTTTCCAAGTCGGCATCGAAATACTGCGGATCGGCAACGGTCGCCCCCATCTGCAGGTTTTCAAAAACCGTCATTCTCGGAAAAACCCGCCGCCCTTCCGGCGATTGGGCAACGCCCAACCTAATGATCTCATGAGGAGCGGCATTGGTGATATCTTGACCGTCGAACTCAACTAGGCCTTTCGACGCATGGGGATTGCCGCAAACCGTCATCAAAAGCGTTGTTTTTCCGGCGCCATTCGCGCCGATCAGGGTAACAATCTCACCCTGCTTCACTTCAAGATCGACCCCTTTAAGCGCCTCGATCCGGCCATAGAAGGTATGAACGCCGCTCACGTTAAGCATCGTTCGGGCCCCCTTGGTTTTCAGCGAGATCGCGCGCCACTTCTTCGGGAAGCTCTTCGTCTTCTTCCTCCCCCAAGTAGGCCTTAATGACGCTTGGATCGTTCTTCACTTCGTCAGGGGTTCCGTCGGCAATCATCCGGCCATAATCCAACACGATCACATGGTCGGAAATCTCCATCACGACGCTCATGTCATGCTCAATCAGCAGGAGGCCGATTTTATGGCTATCCCGGATATGCATAAGCAATTCATTGAGCTCCAGCGATTCCCTGGGATTTAGCCCGGCGGCAGGCTCGTCGAGACACAACAGACGCGGCTCCACGCACATAGCCCGGGCGATTTCAAGGCGCCGCTGGTCGCCATAAGGCAGGTTACCTGCGTCCCAATCGGCTTTATCCAGCATGCCGACCTTATCGAGCCAATATTTCGCCAACTCGACGGCTTCTTTTTCAGCATTACGGTATCGCGCCAGCCCAAACAACCCGGCCAGGCTGAATGCCGAAGCTTTCATCAGCATGTTGTGCTGGGCGACGATCAGGTTTTCCAACACGGTCATCTGCGGAAACAAGCGGATGTTTTGGAACGTCCGCGCAACGCCGGAGTGCCGGGGAATCCGGAAACCCTCCATTTGCTCCAGGTAGCGTTTTCCTTCCGGATGGTGCAGCGTCAATCGCCCAACCGTTGGTTTATAAAAACCCGTCAAGCAGTTGAAAACCGTGGTTTTACCAGCTCCATTCGGCCCAATAATCGCTGTGATTTCGCGCTCACGCGCAACAAAGGAAAGATCGTCGATGGCGACCAAACCGCCAAAATGCATGGAGAGGTGTTCGACGTCCAAGAGAGCAGCGTTTGCCATCAGCCCTCCCCCCGGTCTTTATCCGGATGATAAAGCCGCATGGTCGGCTCGCGAAACGCTAGCAGGCCTCTTGGCCGCCAAACCATAATCAGGACCATCACACCGCCGAAGGCCAGCATTCGATACTCTTGGAGTTCGCGGATCAATTCCGGGATAAGCACCAAAATGATTGCGGCAATCACCACACCGACCTGACTTCCCATGCCGCCCAACACGACGATCGCCAAAATGATCGCCGATTCGATGAAGGTGAAGCTTTCCGGACTGATGAACCCCTGCCGGGTGGCAAAAAACGAACCGGCGAATCCCGCGAACATCGCGCCGAGCGCAAATGCCGAGAGCTTGGTATTGGTTGGATTGATCCCCAACGACCGGCAAGCAATTTCATCTTCCCGCAAGGCCTCCCAAGCTCTCCCGACCGGCAAGCGGCGCAACCGCATGGCCACAAAATTGGTGATCAGCGCCAAAACGAGGATCAGGAAGTACCAAAAAACGAACCGGTGCTCCGACGAATAGGGAATGTCGAAGAACTGGTGAAACGCGACCTCTCCTTCCTTCGGCCGACGGGTAAATTCCATCATGCCGAAAAGCGAAGGCCGTGGAATGCCTGAAATCCCATCGGGACCGTTGGTCAGCGTGTACCAGTTGAGCAAGACGACCCGAATAATTTCGCCGAACCCCAGGGTAACGATGGCAAGGTAATCGCCCCGCAATCGCAAAACCGGGAAGCCGAGAATGATCCCAAAGGTGGCGGCAAAAATACCGGCCAACGGCAGGCAAATCCAAAACGACAAATCAAAATGGGTCGCCAACAAGGCGTAGGAGTAGGCGCCAACCGCATAAAAGGCCACGTAGCCCAAGTCGAGCAATCCGGCGAGGCCGACGACGATGTTTAAGCCCCAGCCGAGCATGATGTAGATCAACAGAACGATGGTCAGGTCAAGGACATATCGGTTGGCAATCGGAGAGAACGGCAAGATCACGGCCCCGACGATCAGAACCAGACCGATCCAGAACATATAACGCTGTAACGCATGGCTAAACCGCGCCGACCCGGCGCTGATCCCCTCCGCGTAGCGAGGCAGGAGCGTGCCTTGCAAAATATTGATGGCCAAACGTCCAAAGAATGCGACGGCGGCGGCATAGCCGACCCAATCCATCCGCAACTCGACACTTAGTCCAGTCGGTGAATCGGCAAGATGGAACCCCGCCAGCGGTAAGGCTAGGGCCGCAATGACAAAGGCGGTCAGTCCGGCATCTTTAATCACAGCAACGGCGTTGAACTCTCTCCCCCCGCCCATGCTCAAACCTTCTCGATTTCAGGTTTGCCGAGAATTCCAGTCGGCCGGAAAATAAGCACGATTACCAGGATCGAGAAAGCCGCCACGTCTTTGTATTCGATGGTGAAATAAGCGGACCAGAAAGCCTCAATCAACCCGATAAGCAAGCCTCCCAGCATCGCGCCCGGGAGAGAACCAATGCCGCCGAGCACGGCGGCTGTAAAGGCTTTGATCCCGGCGAGGAACCCGATATAGAAATCGATCACCCCGTAATAAAGGGTCACCATAAGCCCCGCAACCGCAGCAAGGGCCGCCCCCATGACAAAGGTCAAGGAAATGGTCCGGTCGACATTGACGCCGACCAAACCCGCCATCGTCCGGTCTTGCTCACAGGCCCGCTGGGCTCGTCCCAGCGCGGTTTTCGAAATGACGAAGGAGAACACCGTCATCAGTATGACGGTCAAAACGATGATGACGATTTGCAGATAGCTTAACGTCACGCTGAAACCGTCGCTCTCCATCAAGGTAAAACCGCCTTTAATCAGGGGCTGCAGCGGCTTCACCCGCGCGCCTTGCAACAACTGCACGTAATTCTGAAGAAAAATCGACATGCCGATGGCCGAAATCAGCGGCGACAGTCGAGGCGCTCCCCTAAGAGGCCGATAGGCCGTTCGCTCGACCGACCAACCATATGTCGCGGCAAAGACCATCGCCATGGCCAGGGCAACCATGAGAATCAGGGCGACCGAGGTAAAGCCCAGTTGGCCCAACAACAAAATGGTAATGAGGGAGATAAACGCACCGATCATATAAATTTCGCCATGCGCGAAATTGATCATGCCGATAATGCCATAGACCATCGTGTAGCCGATGGCGATAAGGCCGTAGATGGCGCCGAGTGTCAGGCCGTTGATGAGCTGTTGAAGGAAATACTCCATACGGTTCCTCAAGGAGCGCAAATCATTGGTAGATTAAGGAGGTACTACAGGGGCAACAGAGTGCCAAGCCCTAATCCCCTGAAAAACAGGAAAAGTTCACTTGCCTTTTTTAAAGCCCTTCCCACTGATCCTTCTTTCTTTCCTCAATCAGCATCTTGGTCAAGACGTATTCAAGCTTCCGCTTGGCGACCCGCTTCAGATACTCCTCCCCGGCGGCCGGATCGCCGACAATGGCGACTTCATGGCCGGAAATCGGATCGACGGCCGACACCTTGACCGAGGTTCCTCTCGGAATGAACTCGAAGATCACTTCGGACAGCTCTACTTTCTTCGTCATGGCCTAAACCACTGATTTTTCTCCATACCTCACAATATAGCGCCGCCTTAAGCACAAAAAAAGGAGGCCGAACGACCTCCTTTTAAATTTTCGATTTTTGGCGGTTGCTACATGTTGCGCCGGTACTGGCCGCCAACTTCGAATAAAGCCTCGGTTATTTGCCCTAATGAGCAGTAGCGGACCGCATCGACAAGCACGGCAAAAACATTCTCGTTCTTGGTCGCCGCATCCTTGAGACGTTGAAGCATTTCGGCGTTCATTTTCGAATCCCGGCTTTGGAATTTCTTCAGTCTCGAAATCTGGCTCTTCTTTTCTTTTTCCGTCGAACGCGCCAATTCAGGCGTCGGAATTTCCTCCGGTCCATTGGGGTTCAAGAAGGTATTGACCCCGACGATCGGATAGGAGCCGTCGTGTTTTTTCATCTCGTAGTACATTGACTCGTCTTGGATTTTACCGCGTTGGTAACCGGTTTCCATAGCCCCCAAGACGCCGCCACGCTCCGAAATTCGTTCGAACTCCTTCAGCACGGCTTCTTCAACCAAATCGGTCAGTTCTTCAATGATGAACGCACCTTGATTGGGGTTTTCGTTTTTGGCTAAGCCCCACTCCTTGTTGATGATCTGCTGGATCGCCAAGGCGCGACGCACCGACTCTTCGGTCGGCGTGGTGATCGCTTCATCATAGGCGTTGGTATGCAGGCTGTTGGTATTGTCGTAGGTGGCGATCAGCGCCTGCAGCGTGGTGCGAATATCGTTGAAGTTCATTTCCTGGGCGTGCAAGGAGCGACCCGAGGTTTGGGTATGATATTTCAGCTTCTGAGACCGTTCGTTGGCGCCATATTTAAACCGCATGGCGGTCGCCCAGATGCGTCGCGCCACACGGCCCATCACCGAATATTCCGGGTCCATGCCGTTGGAGAAGAAGAACGACAGATTGGGCGCAAAATCATCAATGTGCATACCCCGCGCCAAATAGGTTTCCACGTAGGTAAACCCGTTGGATAAGGTCAGGGCCAGCTGAGAAATCGGATTGGCCCCGGCTTCGGCGATATGGTAGCCGGAAATGGAGACCGAATAGAAGTTCCGCACCTGATGCTGAACGAAGTATTCCTGAATATCGGCCATCATCTTAAGGGCGAACTCGGTCGAGAAGATGCAGGTGTTCTGCCCCTGGTCTTCCTTTAAAATATCGGCCTGCACGGTTCCACGGACGTTCTGCAGAACCCAGGCTTTGATTTTCTCGATCTCTTCGTCGGTCGGCTGACGCCCGTTTTCCTTCTCGAAGGCCTCCAGCTTTTGATCAAACGCCGTATTGAGGAACATCGCCAAGATCGACGGCGCCGGGCCGTTGATGGTCATGGAGACCGAGGTCGAGGGGGCGCAAAGGTCGAAACCGCCGTAAAGCACCTTCATATCGTCCAGCGTAGCGATGGAAACGCCGGAGTTGCCGATTTTACCGTAGATATCAGGCCGTTTATCGGGGTCGTAGCCATAAAGCGTGACCGAGTCGAAGGCCGTCGACAGGCGGGTCGCTCCCCCATCCTTGGAAAGCAGCTTGAAACGCTTGTTGGTCCTGAACGCATCCCCCTCACCGGCAAACATCCGGGTCGGGTCTTCTCCTTCCCGTTTGAAAGCGAAAACGCCCGCCGTATAAGGGAAGCTTCCCGGCAGATTTTCACGGAGCAACCACTTCAGCAATTCGCCGTGATCCTCGTATTGCGGCAAGCAAACCTTGGGAATCTTGGTGCCACAGAGGCTTTCATGGGTTAGCTTGGTGCGAATTTCCTTATCGCGGATTTTCACCACGTATTCGTCGCCCGAATAGCTTTCTTTGACCTTCGGCCAAATCTCCAAGAGCTTCTTGGCGCGGGGATCGAGCAGCTCTTCGCGCTTTTCGATCAACTCGTCGATATCCTTCGAGCTCTTTTTCCCCAGCATCCGCTTGGTTTCGCTCAGTTGTTGACGCTCACGGGCGATTTTCGACTGCTCGGCGATGGTTTTATGATAGTCGCGGACCGCATCGGCAATTTCGGCCAGGTAGCGCTGGCGTTGCGCCGGAACGATCCCCTGTCCAGCCTCGGAATTGCGAACCGTCACCGGCTCCAACGAGCTTTTCCACTTACCGAGGCCCTTTTCGTTGAAGACGGTAATCAGCCGTTGATAGAGCGCCGACACGCCAAGGTCGTTAAATCTCGAGGCAATCGTACCAAACACCGGCATCTCTTCGATTGGTGTCGTAAAGGCTTCCTGGTTGCGCTGCATCTGCTTGGAAACATCGCGCAGCGCATCCATTGCGCCTTTACGGTCGAACTTGTTGATCGCCACCACGTCGGCAAAATCCAACATGTCGATTTTTTCGAGCTGGCTGGCGGCACCGAACTCGGGCGTCATGACGTAGAGCGATACATCGGAGAGCGGCACAATCCCGGCATCGCCCTGCCCAATCCCCGGAGTTTCGACAATCACCAAATCCATTCCGGCGGCTTTGCAGGCCTTGACCATGTCGGGAATGGACTCAGGGACCTCAGAGTTCGACGTCCGGGTCGCGACGGAACGCATGTAGATGTTTGGCGCATTGTTCGCATTCATGCGGATACGGTCGCCAAGCAACGCCCCGCCGGTTTTGCGTTTCGACGGATCAATCGCGATGACGGCAATCTTCGGTTCTTTCGAGTAAAGACGGAACCGGCGGATAATTTCATCGGTCAGAGACGACTTACCGGCGCCGCCCGTCCCGGTAATCCCGAGAACCGGCACTTTGTCCTGTTTATCAGCCAGGGCGCGGATTTCTTCGAGCGACTTTTTCGACAGATTGCCGTTTTCAAGCGCTGACAAAACCTTCGAGAGATCGCGAAGGTCGCCTTTCTTCAGGCTTTTCAAGTCTTTGGGCACGGACTTGGTCGGATCGAAGTCAGCGCGCGCCACCATATCCTCAATCATGCCCTGCAAGCCCATGCGCTGGCCGTCCGCCGGAGAATAGATACGCTCGACACCATAGGCATGAAGCTCGTCTATCTCTTCTTTGACGATCACACCGCCGCCGCCACCGAACACTCGAATGTTTTGGCCGCCGCGTTCTTTCAGAAGGTCGACCATATATTTGAAGAATTCAACATGCCCGCCCTGGTAGGACGTTACCGCAATGCCCTGCACATCTTCTTGCAAAGCCGCGTTGACGATTTCCTCAACCGAGCGGTTATGGCCCAGGTGAATAACCTCGACACCGGCCGATTGGGTAATCCTGCGCATGATATTGATCGCGGCATCATGGCCGTCAAACAAACTCGCCGCCGTTATGAAGCGGACATTATTTTTCAGTTTGAACGCTTTTTTCGACTTGGCGGTCATGGTTCCATCATCCGGCATGATTTTCTCCCTTGGCCCTACCGTTGCTCGGTAGACGACAACGCGCCGACAACCCGCCTTGAGCCATCAGCGCCAAACAACTTTCCGTTTACGTAAACGTAAAGCATCCAAGCTGCTTGGTAAAGCCTCTTTTTTATTCCGGGCTGTCATTTTAGTGGTCTAAATCTGGGCATTCTCCTCCCCGTTTTCACGGGTAACTTTGTTGCGTTTTGTTGCGCAACGGCAATTTACCCCCTTGACCCCTGGAAGGGCGTGATGTTCTTCTCCCCTCCTTTGTGGAAACATGCCAAATGTTCAGGGTTTGGTGTGTTTTATTTTCCTATGGGGGGAACAATGACTGTCGAAAGCAAAAACCCGGAAACCCTGGTCCTGCATGCCGGATACCGTTCCGATGACCGGACTAATTCCGTCGCCGTGCCGATCTACCAAACCACGTCATATCAATTCGACCACACGGCCCATGCCGAGAACCTGTTTGCCTTGAAAGAACTGGGCAACATCTATACGCGGATCATGAATCCGACAAACGATACCTTTGAACAAAGGGTTGCGGCCCTTGAAGGCGGCGTTGCCGCGCTCGCCGTCGCATCCGGGCAAGCCGCCACGACGTATTCGATTCTCAACCTCTGCGAAGCGGGAGACAATTTCGTCAGTTCCACGGATTTGTACGGCGGAACCTGGAATCTTTTCTCCAACACCTTCAAGCAAATGGGAATTGAATGCCGATTTGCCGACCCATCGGACCCGGAAAGCTTCCGCAAGCTGACCGATGAACGGACACGCTGCTATTATGCAGAAACCCTCCCTAACCCGAAACTGAACGTCTTTCCGATCAAGGAAGTCGCCGATATCGGACGGGAACTGGGTGTCCCGCTAATCATCGACAACACAGCCGCCCCGGTTATCTGCCGTCCCCTTGACCATGGCGCTGCCATCGTCATGTATTCAGCCACCAAGTATATCGGCGGTCACGGTACATCGGTCGGCGGAATTATCGTCGACGGCGGGAACTTCGATTGGGAAAAAGGCGGTGACCGGTTCCCAACCCTGAACAAACCCGACCCCTCTTATCACGGTGCAGTATGGACCGAGGCTGTCAAACCCCTGGGTCCCATCGCCTATATCCTTCGCGCCCGCGTAACGCTGTTGCGGGATATCGGGGCGGCTATCAGTCCGTTCAATTCCTTCCAACTGATTCAAGGAATGGAAACGCTTCCTTTGCGCATGCGGGCTCATTGCGAAAATGCGGTGAAGGTCGCCGATTGGCTAGCCAAACAGGAGAAAGTGGAGACGGTCATCCATCCGAGCCATCAAACTGGCGAGTTAAAACGGCGTGCGGATACCTACCTCCAGGGAGGCCAGGGCGCGCTGGTCGGCTTCCACATTAAAGGCGGAAAAGAAGCCGGAACCCGGTTTATCGATTCGCTGAAAATGTTCTACCACGTCGCCAACATCGGTGACGCACGGAGCCTCGCCATCCATCCGGCGACGACCACGCACTCCCAGCTCAGCGAGGCGGACCGCGCTTCCTGCGGGGTCACCGACAGCTATGTGCGATTGTCTATTGGCATCGAGCATATAGACGATATCCTAGCGGACCTTGAACAGGCCCTTGCCTCCGCTTAAAGGAACGATACCGTGGAAAGAAACAATGCCATTGGTCTGGGACGTTTTCCCGCCACCCGCATGCGCCGTAACCGGCGTCACGACTGGTCCCGTCGGCTCGTCGCCGAAAACGCATTAAGCGTCGACGATTTGATTTGGCCCGTGTTCGTGCTGGATGGCGAAAATAGAACCGAAGAGGTTTCCTCCATGCCGGGCGTCACCCGCCGGTCCATCGAATTAACCGTCGATGCGGTTGGAGATGCCAAGGATCTGGGCATTCCGGCTGTGGCGTTGTTTCCAAACACCGATCCGAGCCTTAAAACGCCGGATGCTAAAGAGGCTTACAATCCCGACAATCTTATTTGCCGGACCGTCCGGGCCTTAAAAGCGGCTCATCCCGATATCGGCGTTATTTGCGACGTTGCGCTTGATCCGTACAACAGCGACGGGCACGACGGACTGGTGGTTGACGGCTATGTGGTCAACGACGAAACGACCGAAGCTTTGATTAAGCAGTCGCTGGTCCAGGCCGAGGCCGGATGCGACATTATCGCCCCTTCCGACATGATGGACGGACGGATCGGCGCCATTCGCAGCGCACTTGACGATGCCGGATTCCAGCATGTCCAAATCATGAGTTATGCGGCCAAGTACGCCTCGGTCTTCTACGGCCCCTTCCGGGACGCCGTCGGGTCCGGCTCAGCCCTTAAGGGCGATAAAAAAACCTACCAGATGAACCCAGCCAACACGGATGAAGCCTTGCGCGAAGTCGCCCTGGACATCGACGAGGGTGCCGACATGGTCATGGTGAAGCCAGGCATGCCTTATCTTGATATCGTCTCAAGGGTTAAAGACGCTTTTGGCGTTCCAACCTTCGCCTATCAGGTCAGCGGCGAATACGCCATGCTCAAAGGTGCCGTCGCCAACGGATGGCTGGACAATGATAACGTTGTTTTGGAGAGTCTGACCGCATTCAAGCGCGCCGGAGCCGATGGGGTTTTGACCTACATGGCCGTCGAGGCCGCCAAGCTGCTAAAGGCGTCCTAAATTAAAACCGAGCAACAAAAATTGAGACACAAAAAAAGGCGAAGCCCTTCCGCTTCGCCTTTTTGGTTTACGTTTTGATTAAACCCCAGGCTCACCGAGCCCCATGCCTTTAAAGGCGAGCAGTTTTTCAACATCCAGCACGACCATCAAGCGTCCTTCAAGCCGGTAGACACCGTTGGCAAAATCCCGCCACAAGGCATCCAATGTATTGGGGTTTTTCTCAAACTGGTCCGGCTGCATGCTCAACACCTCACCGACTCTATCGACCAGGAACGTGTAAAGATCATTCTTGTGTTCGACCGTTACCCCCATCCCCTTTTTGTCTCCCTTTGCATTTTTCAAGCCCAAGCGAGTCCTTACGTCAATTACGGTAACGATACGTCCCCGGAGGTTGATGGATCCCGCCACTTCCGGCGGCGCCAAAGGAATTGAAGCGATGGAATCAGGGGTTAGGATGTCTTGCACCTGCAAAACCGGAATTCCAAATAACTGGTCTTCGATAAAAAAGGTAACGAAATCTTCCGTTTCAATGCTTTGCGCTAAATCCACCGAGCGCGATTCCGCGGCTACGACTTGATTCATTCTCTTTCTCCGGTAGCAACGTCTTTTTTCCCTGTCCGAATCATAACCGGGGTTTGTTCAAATCTCCATAAAAATCAATGGACTTAAACCAAAACGGCAAAATCGGACCGGTTTATCCTAGCCAATCCCGAATAAAGCCGATTTGCTCGGCATCCATAAGCGCCGGGGCATGCCCGGCAGTTTCGATTTCGACCAATTCCGCCTCGGGACCATCCGTCAGCATCCGTTCGGCTGTTTCCAGGGAAAGCAGGTCCGATTGTTGCCCGCGAATCACCAGTACGGGGCAACGGACCTGTGACCAGACCGCCCATAGATCGACATCTTCTAGGCCGCCTTTTTTAAAAGCCTTCCCAATTGCCGGATCATAGTGCAGGACAAACCCGCCCTTTTCTCCCCGACGGGCGCTATGTTTGGCCAGATGCGCCCACTCCATATCGGTTAGATCGCCAAATGGCGCATGAACCTCCCGCAAGTATGTCTCAACTTCGTTTAGAGATTTGAAATGAGGATTTGATCCCACATATTCGCCAATACGCTCCAAAGCCGATTTCGGGATAAACGGCCCGACATCGTTCATAACCAACCGCCGGATGGGTGAATTCGGTTGCGCTGCCAACATCATACCGATCAAACCGCCCATGGAGGTGCCGATCCAATCAACCTCCGGCACGCCCAACCTGGCTATCATGGCAGCCATATCGGTGATGTAGGTCGGATAGGCATAGTCCTCCGCATGCATCAGCCAATCGCTCTGCCCTCTCCCCGCAACATCCGGACAGGCGACCCGATAGTCTGCCGACAAGGACGCTGCCAAAGGATCGAAGTCCCTTCCGTTCCTGGTCAGTCCGTGAACGCAAAGGGCGACGCGCTTGTTATGGGCGCTCCCCCACTCCGTATAGGCAATCTTATGAAACCCATGCGGCCCAAGACTTAAAAAATCCCGTTGCCTAAAGGTATCCTGTTTTTCGTTCATCCTCTCCATTCCCCTACTTGGCGGACAAGAAACAGTCCCTTACAAAGACATATGGGTAATCCCGTATCCTGACAAGTATGATAGCAACCGGAGATGAAAAATGGCCATGAAAGGCCCGTTAAACGGAATTATCGTCGTTGACTTAACCCGCGTCCTCGCGGGCCCGTATTGCACCATGCTGCTGGCTGATTTAGGAGCCCGGGTTATCAAAATCGAAAAACCGGAAACCGGTGATGATTCTCGAAATTTCGGCCCATTTGTCGATGGCAAATCTGTTTACTTCGCCTCGCTGAACCGGGAAAAGGAAAGCATTGCAATCGACCTCAAATCGGAGACCGGCCGCCGGGAATTCGAAAGTCTTTTGGAACACGCCGACGTATTGGTTGAAAATTTCCGGGCGGGAACGATGGAAAAACTGGGGTTGGGTTGGGAAACCCTCCACGAACGCTTCCCCAAGCTTATTTATGCGGCGGCCTCCGGTTTTGGCCATTCGGGCCCCTATTCCCACCGCCCGGCCTACGACATGGTCGTTCAAGCGATGGGCGGCGTCATGAGCTTAACCGGCCACCCGGGAGGCCCGCCGACGCGGGTTGGAACATCAATCGGCGACTTGGCGGCAGGCCTTTTTACCGCGATTGGCATCAATTCGGCTCTCTACCATCGTGAGGCGACGGGAGAGGCCATCAAGGTCGATGTCGCCATGCTCGACAGCCAAGTTGCCATTCTCGAAAATTCAATCGCCCGCTACTCGGTTTCCGGCCAAGTTCCAGGCCCCATCGGTTCCAGGCACCCAACCATCACGCCGTTTGCGGCATTCGAAACCCAAAACGGCCATGTGGTGATTGCCGCGGGAACGGACGCCATTTTCATTCGTCTCTGCAAGGCGCTTGAGCGGCCTGAGTTGGCGACGAATCCCCTGTTTCTCAACAATCCTCTTCGCACCGAGCATGAACCGGCCTTAAAAGACGAGTTGGAAGCCGCGTTAAAAAAGCGCTCCACGGAAGACTGGTTACGTATTCTGGAAAATGCGGACATCCCCTGTGCGCCCATCAACAATATCGCCCAGGTCTTGAACGATCCTCAAGTTCTCGCCCGCAATATGGTTGTCGAATCGGTCGACGACACTTTCGGCCGCCTCCAAATGCCCGGAAACCCGATCAAAATGAGTGCTTTTCCCGACCCGAAAGAAAGACGGCCGGCACCCGAACTGAATGCCGACCGAAAACGGATTGAAAAACTATTTATAACAGAAGACTAGACAGCAACCCTAAACTGCCACACCAGCATTCTTTCTCTGATGGATCTTGACCTGTTCGAGTAAATCCAACACATCTTTCGACGCCTCAATGCATTTACTCATGGTCGCCAGGGCGGCATCGACATCGTGGTCGTGCAGATGTGCGAGCGCTTCATGACCGAGGTCGTGGACTTTCTTGTGGGGCGCCTCCAGGGCTTTGTAGGCCGGATCCGATTTGATTTCCGGATCGTTGGCGGCAATTTCGTAGTACCACTTTCCGAGACGGCACGATGTATGGGAGGCCAGCTTTCCGGGTTCGATGACCGTACGGCCGATCATGGCATTCATCAGGTTTTTCATAAACCGGATATGGTCGGCCTTGGCAATCTCGACGGTTCCGGCAACGATTTGAAGTTTAATGAGAGCTTCTAAGCGTTCAATAATAACCCCATCGGCCTGATCCATGGTATCGACGACGTTATTGACGCTCGTGACATTGCGGTCGGTCATATCGGCGATTACGGATACCCCCTGAGCGACCTCGCCCGAAGCTTCGCTTTGCTGCGACAAAATAGCGGAAACGTCTTCCATCTTGGCGGTAACGCCTTCGACCTGCGAAGCAATATCGCGCATACCGTTACTCGTCGTTTGAATAACCTCGCGCCCCTCGTCAACCGCTCTCGCGCCTTGCTCCATTGAGGTGACGATGGTCGACATATCGCTACGCAAGGTTTCAATACGCGCTCGAATGTCTTCTGTCGCTTTTGCTGTCTGGTTGGCTAGGTTTTTCACTTCACCGGCAACTACGGCGAATCCCTTCCCGGCTTCTCCGGCCCGGGCCGCTTCAATCGTCGCATTCAGCGCCAGAAGGTTGGTTTGCTTAGCGATCGCCTCGATGGATTGAACAATTTCACCAATTTTTTCGGATGCTTCGGCCAGCGTTTCCACTTGGCCTGCGGCGCTTTCAACGGCACGGGTGATATTCGCCATTGCAGCTTCGGCTTTTTCGGCGGAACGAATGCCTTCGTTGGCCGTTTCCCGCACCTGCAGTGCGTCGTTCGACGCGGCTTCACTGGTCGACGCAATTTCTTTAACCGAGGCGACCATTTCTTCGGCAGCCGCGGAAATCGCCTGGCTGCGGTTGTTCACCTCTCGAACGTCGCGGAGCATGCTTGCCAATTCCATCATGGCCCGGCTGCATTCCATGGAAACGGTAACCGTTCCTTCAAGGCTCTTCATTTCACGCTGTTCAAGCGTTACGGCCAGTTGTTTTAGATGTTCCGCAGCCGACGAATCTTTCAGAAGATCTAAATACCGTCCCTCGCCAAGCTGGTCCAACTTAGCGTCGTCGATTGCACCGACTTGTTCATCTCGTTCCAAAGTATCCATCCCCTTCCCTCCCAAAGATGGTCTTGCGATTTAATGTTGACTCGATTGATAGTTTCGCGACTACGGGTATATCAAATTTTGCTAAATTTTAAAGGTTTTCTTTGCTTACACTCAAACATGAATTGAGTCTAAAATCGGTTCACAAGGACGACGCTATGCCAGCCACAATCACGGTCAAAGACGCTTTGAAGAGTATTGGTTCGGCCGTTTTAAGAACGCCGACCATTTACTCGCCGGGACTCAGCGAGCAAACCGGCGCAGAAGTTTGGCTGAAACTCGAAAACCTCCAAATAACAGGCTCGTTTAAGGTGCGCGGCGCCTACATAAAATTAATGAGTCTTCAACCCGACCAACGAAAAGCGGGGGTCGTTGCGGCGTCCGCCGGCAACCATGCGCAGGGCGTCGCCTACCACGCATCGAAACTGGGCATACCGGCAACCATCGTGATGCCCGAAACAACCCCTTTCACCAAAGTCGCCCGAACGGAAGCGCTCGGTGCAACCGTCCTCCTGTATGGCGAGAGTTTCAGCGAGGCCGTCACCAAAGCCTACGAGCTTGTCGAAAAAAACAACCTGACATTCATCCCGCCTTACGACGATCCAGACATCTACTTGGGTCAAGGCAGCCTTATGCTGGAATTTATCGAAGACGCCCCGGAGCTTGACGCGGTCATTGTGCCCATCGGTGGGGGCGGATTGATATCCGGGTGTTGCTTGGCAATCAGGGAAGCCAACGCCAAAACGGCGGTTTTTGGCGTGCAATCCGCTCTTTATCCTTCAATGATCGAAGCAATGGCGGGGGTTCCGAGCACATCGGGCGGTCGCACCATTGCCGAAGGCATCGCGGTAAAAACCCCAGGAAATCTGACAAAACCAATCATCAAAGAAAACGTCGAGACGATTTTTAAGGCCGATGAAACGGCCATAGAAATTGCAGTTCATACCCTTCTCACCGAGCAGCATCTCGTCGCCGAAGGCGCAGGCGCGGCCTCATTGGCCGCACTCCTAGAAAACAAATCGAAATTTAAAGGCAAGCGGGTCGGCCTAGTTATTTCAGGAGGCAATATCGATTCGAGAACACTGAGCGCGGTTTTGATGCGGGGGCTGGTCCGCCAGGGCCGGTTGGCGCGCCTACGGATCGAGATTCCCGATACTCCGGGCAGCCTGTCCAAGGCGACCGGCGTTATCGGAGCGAACAATGGCAATATTATTGAAATTCACCACCGGCGATTGTTTCATAACGTTCCCATCAAGCTAACCGAAGTCGATGTCGTGATCGAAACGGTGGACGACCGACAATTGGAGCAAATCATTTCCGCCCTCAACGAAGCCGGTTTTCCGACCAGCATCCTCAAGGGAACGTCGGTCGCAGACCCCGGTTAGGCATCCGACATTGATTGATAAGCGCCGCGGAAATAAAGCAGCGGCTTTCCTTCGTCCGATGCTTTTAAGGAGACGATACGGCCAATATAGATAAAGTGATCCCCTGCCTCGTGGACCGCTTCTTTTCGGCATTCAATCTGAGCAAGGCTCCCCTTTATTAAAGGACACCCCGTTTCACCGCTCTCGATTTCCAATCCGGCAAACTTATCCGCATCCCGTTTGGCAAATAGGTTTGAAAGTTCCTGCTGATCCTCGGAAAGTAAGTTCACCGCAAAGGCGTCGCCCTTTTCAAAAGCGTCGAGACATCCAGTTTGCTTTCCGATACACACCATAACCAATGGCGGTTCGAGCGAAACCGAAGAAAAAGCGGTCACGGTCAAGCCGGCTGGCGCGCCATTGGGGAGCTTTCCCGTTACAACGGTTACGCCAGCGGCGAAGTTTCCCAACGCCTTTCTAAAATCATCAGCATTAATTTTCATATATCTCTTTCCCGAAACCGACTGCCAACGGAGCATAAAGCGCTCTACATAAGTGGGAAAGACAAACAACTCAAGGGACGTTTACCAAAATTAAAAAATAGGTCGAGTAGATATAGAATCGATGTTACTTTTCTGTAATTCAACGGGTTTTGGATTTAGGAAAGGTTACAAGAACTTATTGCCTTTCCATGTTGCAAAGGTCAAAAAGAAGAACCTTCTGGAGGAGTTTAGGGATAGGGACCGCTCGCCCGGAAGAACGCCAAGAATGGGGTAACAATAACTAGGGCTATTGCTGAATGTTCTTCATTATCGGCTTTGTTATCGTCGTCGGCAGCGTTATCGGCGGCTATATCGGTGCGGGTGGACACCTCGGGGTCTTATGGCAACCCTTTGAATTCGTCATCATTTTCGGCGCGGCCATCGGTGCCTTTCTCATCGGTAACCCGAAAACGGTCGTTACCGGAACCGCAAAAAGCCTAGGAAAACTTTTAAAAGGCTCCAAATACAAAAGAGAGCATTACGAGGAGCTACTCGGCGTTCTTTTCTCGGTATTTAAACTGGCGAAGGTCAAGGGCGACCTAGCCCTCGAAAGCCATGTCGAGAAACCCGAGGAAAGCACCCTTTTCCAGAAATTCCCCGGCTTCGCCGACGATCATCACGCTTTGGAGTTTTTTTGCGATTACCTTCGATTGCTCACACTCGGCGTCAGTGTGTCCCATGAAGTTGAAGCGGTCATGGACGAAGAGTTGGAAAACCACCACCATGAACAGTCGTCCATTTCCGGCGCGCTGACAACCATGGGCGACGCCATGCCGGCGCTTGGGATTGTCGCTGCCGTCTTGGGCGTTATCCATACGATGGGGTCGATTACCGAGCCCCCCGAAGTTTTAGGGCACCTTATCGGCGGCGCGCTGGTCGGAACCTTCTCCGGGGTGCTGATGGCCTACGGCTTCGTCGGCCCTATGGGAGCGTTCCTAGGCAAGGTGTTTGATTTGGAACATAAATACATGGTCTGCATCAAAATCGGCCTCGTCGCGCATATGCAAGGCTATGCCCCTCAGGTTTCGACGGAATTCGCCCGCAAAGCGATTCCCACAGACGTCCGTCCGACCTTCGCCGAGACGGAAGAAATGCTACAGAACATTCCGGACTAAAGGCTTATGGCCGACGAAGGCAATGTCACCATCATCAAGAAGATCAAGAAGGGCGGCCATGCCCATCATGGCGGCGCCTGGAAGGTGGCCTATGCCGACTTCGTAACGGCGATGATGGCCTTCTTCCTGCTGTTGTGGCTTCTTAATTCGGTTACCCAGGAACAGTTGGAAGGTATTTCCAACTATTTCGCCCCGGCCAGCATCTCGGCGACAACCAGCGGTGCGGGCGGCATCCTCGGCGGTCAAACCATGAATGCCGAAGGCTCGATGGTTTCCGACCGGAGCAAGCCGACTATCAGCCTGGAACTTCCTCCTCCCAAACTGGGGACCGGGGGAGAATCCGCCGCCGGGAAAGAAGCCGAAACCGTTTCCGAGGAACAGGCTCAAAAAGTCCTGGAAGAAAAAGAGAACGAACAGTTCGAACAGGCTGCCGAAGAAATAAAGCAGGCCATCGAAAGCGTACCCTCGCTAAAAGAGCTGGCGCGCAGCCTGATTTTGGACGACACCGCCGAAGGCCTTCGAATCCAAATCGTCGATCAAGACGGCCTTGCGATGTTCCCCAGCGGCTCGGCCGATATGTACGAACACACCTACCGGGTTCTCGGCCTCGTCGCCAAGGTTGTCGCCAGCATGCCGCAAAAGATCGCCATCAGCGGCCACACGGACGCCTCCCAGTTTGTGACGTCGACCGGTTACAGCAACTGGGAGCTCTCGGCGGACCGGGCCAACGCGAGCCGCCGGGCGCTGGTTCATTTAGGCGTTCCCGACGACCGTGTGGCCCGGGTGGTCGGCAAAGCGGACACCGAACCTTTATTGAAAGAAACCCCGAAAGACGCAAAAAACCGGCGGATTTCAATCGTTTTGCTCCGAGAGTCGCGTCAGAAGGCCAAGGAACAAAGTAAACCGATTTCGGTAGTTCCGGATTCCGACCTACCAACCGACGGAAAACCAACCGGAGAAGCAGAAGGCGGTTCGCCAAGCGGCCAGCCAATCAGCGATGGCGCTCCTACCGATGGCGCGCAACCCGGATCCGGTGGACGTCAGACCGAGGAAGGCACATCGCTCCCGCTACCTCCTCCCGCAGCCCCGGAGACAACCGGGCCGAAACCGTTTGTCCCTGAAGAATTGCCGATGAACCTTTTGCCTGCACCGTCAATCGATGAAACCGGGCAATCAACTATTGAACTCACCCCCGGCAATGCCCAATGATTATTTAAATGAGATAAGGAACGCGTGAGGGCAAAAAGGACCTAAACAAAGGATGAAACTCGACCCATTCCGAGTTCCGGCACATTTCTATACCAGCACCTTGCGCCCCTGCCCCTATCTTCCGGGGCAGGTAGAAAGAAAGTTGTTTGCCGAATTATTGGGTCCCGAAAGCGACCTGCTCTATTCGGGTCTCAGCCGGGCCGGTTTCCGCCGGAGCCACGGGATCGCTTATCTCCCCGCCTGCCCCGAATGCGATGCCTGTAAAGCCGCTAGAATTAATGTCCAAGGCTTCAAGCCAAGCAAGTCGCAACGGCGCATCCTTAATTTGAACAAAGATGTGAGACTAACGGAAGTCCACGCGGTCGCCACTCCCGAGCAGTTCGGTCTTTTTTCAATCTATGTCCGCTCGCGGCATGGCGATGGCGATATGGCCGCCATGAGCACGTTGGATTTCAAGCACCTTGTTGAAGAAACCAGCGTCGACACACGAATTTTCGAGTACCGGGACCCCGATGGCAGTTTGATCGGCGCTTGTATCGTCGACGTCCTGGCCGACGGCTTATCGGCGGTCTACAGTTTTTTCGATCCCGATCAGGCGAAACGCAGCCTCGGGAGTTTTATGATTTTGTCCCTTGTGGATACCGCAAAAGAAATGGGGCTTCCTTATGTTTACCTGGGATTCTGGATCGCTGAATGTGCAAAGATGTCCTACAAGGAACGCTTCAAGCCCCTAGAGGTTTACGATAACGGCAGATGGATTACCTATACCGGCAGCGACAAGACAGAAAGTTTCTAAAGTAATGATAATTGGTTAGATTCTTGCGTAGAAACCGCAAATCGCTCGCAACTGTTGAAACAGAAGAAACAGTTCCTATAATCATTTGTCATGATAGGGATTGATACTTTTAATAAGGCTAAATCGTTCCGTATATCATTTTAATTCTACGTGTAATCCGTGACGGCGGATTGTTAACCGACTTCCGCCATTCATCTCTACAGGGAGGCTAACAAGCATGGAAAGACGTACATTCCTCAAAGGCGCAGCTACTGCGGGTGTAGCAACGGCAGCTTCAGCTTTTGCCGCTCCGGCAATTGCCCAAAGCCGCATCGAAATGGTTATGGTGTCGACATGGCCAAGGGATTTCCCCGGTTTGGGTACTGGAGCGCAACGTCTGGCACAACGTATTAACGATATGTCCGAAGGCCGGATTCACGTGCAATACTTTGCGGCTGGCGAACGGGTCGGCGCTTTCGACTCGTTTGACGAAGTGGCTTCCGGCAACGCACAGGCCTATCACGGAGCTGACTATTACTGGAAAGGAAAACACCCGGCCTGGGCCTATTTCACGGCGGTTCCCTTCGGGCTGACGGCCAATGAAATGGACGCATGGATTCGCTTTGGCGGCGGCCAGGAACTGTGGGACGAAGTCGCCGGAAGTTTCGGCCTCAAGTGTCTGCCGGGCGGCAACACCGGCGTCCAGATGGGCGGTTGGTTCAACAAGGAAATCAACTCGCCCGAAGATTTAAAGGGCCTCAAAATGCGTATTCCGGGCCTTGGCGGCGATGTCATGGCCAAGCTCGGCGCATCTCCGGTCTCGCTGCCGGGCGGTCAGATTTACGAAAACCTAGTTTCCGGCTCCATCGACGCCACCGAATGGGTCGGCCCTTGGAACGACCGCGCCATGAAGTTCTACGAAGCAGCTAAATATTACTACTATCCGGGGATGCACGAACCGGGGTCCACACTGTCCTTCGGCATGAACGCCAAGTTCTGGAGCGACCTGTCCGACAGCAACAAGGCTATTCTTTCCGCTGCCGCAGCAGCCGAAAACAATACGATGTACGCAGAGTACAACGCGAAAAACGGTGAAGCGCTCGACGATCTGGTCAAAAACCAGGGCGTCAAACTGCGTCAGTTCAACGACGACGTTTACGACGCGTTCGGCGAAGCGGCGGAGCAAGTGTTCGAGACCGTTCAGGCTCATAGCCCGCTGGCGAAAAAGGTTCACGACAGCTTCGTCAAGTCCCGGGCCTATCTCGGCGCCTGGTCGAAAATTTCCGATCAAGCCTACATTCAACAACGCAACCGCGTTCTGGGCGTTTAATCGGCGGCCACAAATACGATCAGGGATGAAACGGGGCTTCGGCTCCGTTTCTCTCCTCTTTTTTCTACATAAAGAGCGTATAATCGGAATTCACAAGTTTTCGGGCGCCTATGACATCTAATGTGACCCAAACCGCAAGCGCTGCCTCTGTCGCGAACAGTGCGATTCCCGTTATGTTTCGCATTTTTGCCTATTCAGCCGCTGCCGCAGCCGTTTTTTTCGTCATTAACAATTTCCTTATTTTCTGGGCTGACTGGCCCGGCGTGCATAATCTTTTTGCCTACTTGGGCTTGTTTGGTTTTAAGCAGGTCGGCGTTTTCGTCACACCTGACAATGTCTCCTTTGCTTGGCTTCAAACCGCCGTCTTCTTTTTAATGTTTGTTGGCATTATTGCTTACACGCTGAGAACAAAAGAAAAAAAACTCATTCAAGATTCTGAAATTCTTTCGAATTTTTCCTCATTCATCATCAGGGGGGCCTTTTGGGCCGTCCTTCTGGTCGGCCTTGCCGATGCCGTTATTTCCTTTTTGCGCGTCGAGGAACTTCTCGAAATGTTTGTTGGCGCGGATATGGCCAAGGAACTCGGACGTTCTATCTATCGCGGCTCCCATGTCCATTACCCGCTGGTCGGCCTGGGCTTTCTGATTGGCGCCTTCACCCGCTCACTTGGCTTTATTTGGCTCGCCCTCCTGGTTGTTGTCGCCGAACTCCTTATCGTCATCACACGGTTTGTTTTTTCTTACGAGCAGGCCTACATGGGCGATCTGGTGCGGTTTTGGTATGCCGCCCTGTTTCTTTTCGCCAGCGCCTATACGCTGGTCGAAGAAGGCCACGTACGGGTTGATATTCTCTATTCCGGGTTCAGCGAGCGGGGAAAAGCCTGGGCCAACCTTTTTGGCACCCTTGCCCTGGGTCTGCCGATTTGTTGGGTCATTTTGGTGATGGGGCTGTGGGATAAAACAAACCTTCTTAATTCCCCCCTGCTCACCTACGAAGTGTCCCAAAGTGGATACGGTATGTACGTAAAATACCTGATGGCAGGCTTTTTGATTATCTATGCCCTCAGCATGCTGGTTCAGTTTTCGAGTTTTATTTTAAGCAATGCCGCCATTCTTCTTAATGAAGAAGGCGCACATACCCACGAATACGAGCCTCACTAGGGCCTGTTGACACTTAGGTTGACGCCTTGGTTGAGACGAAAATAGTACGAGGTTAGGAGCGAGGACGAAGGACATGCAGGGCATATTCGAGAACGAGCGACGCGGCCTCGTACTATTTTCGTCCAATCCCTTCGGGACGAGTTGCTTTTTTCTACCTGTTACGTCGCATACGGCTTGTGTGGGGCCCGCCACACGGCGCCGCACGCTCCTAACCGGTGGGAAAAATCAATCTCGCCAAGGCGCCAACCTAAGTGTCAACAGGCCCTAGTCGTGAGCGAACGGAAAATGCCCCTATGGGCCGCCGAACTGATCGCCGATCTGCCGCGCCGCATCAGCACCCGCCCCCTGGAATGGGCCAAGAAAACGCCAGATGCTCCAGCCCTTGTTGAAGGGGATATCACCTGGACTTACGGGCAACTGGCCGAGGCCGTATCGGAAGCAAAAGCGCTTTTGATGGGGTTAGGCGTTTGGCCGGGCGACCGTTTAATGGTGGTTGGTGAAAATTGTCGCGCCCAGGTGGCCCTGACCCTTGCCGCCAGTGAAATGGACGTTTGGTTCGTGCCGGTCAACGCCCGCATGACCGCCAAAGAGATCGACACCATCCAGGGGCATTGCCTGCCGCGCCGGACCCTTTATACCGTTGAAGCCTCGCCGGAGGCCAGCGACCACGCCGCACGCCATATGGCCGATTTTCGTGAGATCGGCATGTTGGGGATGCTGGGCCTGGGGCCGCAGATGGATGTGGAGCAGGAGCCGGTGCACGAAGACCCGGCCAAACAGGTGGCGGTGTTGATTTATACCAGCGGCACCACGGGTGTGCCCAAAGCCTGCATGAACACCCATCGGGGCATCACCTATGTCGCTGCCGTGTCCGGACGGTTACGCGGGTTTTCGCAAGCGTCGCGCGCCTATGGCGTATTGCCTCAATCGCATATCTTCGGGTTTTCTCCGGTAATGATCGGTTGTCTTTATGCGGGCGGTTGTCTGGATGTGGTGGGGCGGTTCGATCCGGCCCATCTGTTTAAACGCTTGAAAGAGGGCATCACTATTTTTCAAGGCGTTCCCGCCATGTACGCGGGACTTTTGGAATATGCCGAAACCAAAGGCGTTGAGGTTGAGGCTCCGGCGCTCGGTTATTGTTCTTCCGGCGGCGCGCCGATGGATGTGGATTTGAAGCACCGCGTGGAGAAGGTTCTGGGCGTTCCGCTCAACAACGGTTACGGCATGAGCGAAACCGGGCCGACTATTTCCCATACATTGAACGACCATCCGCATCTCGATAACACCGTGGGGCCGGTTTTGCCGGGGCAACAGGTTCGCATGACCACGGCAGACGGAACGGTGCTTCCCGAAGGCGACATCGGGGAGCTCTGGGTCAAAGGGCCCAACGTTATGCTCGGCTATTACAAGAACGAGCAGGCGACCAAAGAGGTTCTGTCCGATGAGGGATGGTTCAAAACCGGCGACTTGGCGCGCGTAGACGACAAAGGGTTCTTATATATCGAAGGGCGGTCGAAGGAGCTGATTATCCGTTCGGGCTTCAACGTTTATCCGCCCGAAGTGGAAGGAGCGATCAACAGTCACCCGGATATCACGCAATCGGCGGTGGTTGGGCGCACCGTGGCCGATGGAAACGAAGAGGTGGTCGCTTTCGTGCAGCCCATCCAAGGTCGCCGTTTAACCAAAGACGACCTGTTGGCGTTTCTCGATGGACGGGTTGCGCCCTACAAGAAGCCGGGTATTGTCGTTTTCATGGATCAGCTTCCCGCTGCGCCGACAGGGAAGATTTTGAAAAAGGAACTGGCCGAGAAGGCGAAGACGTTATGACGGAAAAAATCAATTGGCTGCGGGATGAGGAACCGTCAGGGTACCAAAAGCTTATCGGGTACGAAGTGACGGATTGGCGGGAAGGTTATGCCGAAATGATCTTGCCTGTTCGGCAGGAGTTGACTAATCGGGCGGGCGATCTTCATGGCGGTGTACTTGCGACCTTGGTCGACTCGGTTGGTGGTTTCGCCGGTTGTTTTTGCAACGTTGAAGGCAACGTGAGGCGTTGTCTGACCCTGACCATGAGCACCTCGTTCGTCGGTCCGGTTAAAGGCGGAACGATTAAAGCCATCGGCCAAAAGCAGGGCGGCGGCAGGCGAGTCTTTTTTTCAAGCATCCGCATCGTCAATGAAGACGGAAGTTTGATCGCTACCGGCGAAGGGACCTATCGGTATCGTGGCAACAGCGGCAGCCCGGAGGGTGAACCCCTTGAGTGAAGCGAAGGTGACCCAGCGGCGGGAAGGCCGCGTTTTGATTTTGACATTGGATAACCCGGCCCAAAGGAATGCCCTGGGGCCTACAATGTATACCGACGGTATCGAGGCCTTTCGTCAGGTTGCGCAGGATAAATCCATTGGCGCGGTTATTCTGACCGGACGCGATGGCACTTTCTGCGCCGGCGGAAACCTCAACCGGTTGCAGGAAAACAGAAAAAAGCCGAAAGAGTTTCAGCGCGAGGCAATGAATGCGTTGCTCAATTGGGTGCGCGCCATCCGGTCTTGTGAAGTGCCGGTCGTTGCTGCTATCGAGGGCGCCGCAGCGGGTGCTGGCTGTTCCATCGCCCTTTCGTGCGATCTGATTGTTTCAGCCGAGGATGCCGTTTTTGCCTTGTCCTACGTAAAGGTCGGGCTTAACCCGGATGGTGGCGCGACAACGTTTCTGGCCCGCTCTTTCCCCGAGCAGTTGGCGGCGGAAATCCTTTTCGAAGGGGGCAAGATAACGCCCCAACGGCTTCATCAGACAGGCGTCGTCAATCGGTTGACACCGCCCGGTCAGGCTTTGGACGAAGCCCTGATTTGGGCGGAAAAGTTGGCCCAAGGACCGCGGGCGGCAATGGGCCGAGCGAAAAGGCTTTTGGATGCCGCTTATGGCGACGACCTGACAGGCCAATTGGACCGCGAAGCCGATGCTTTTGTTGAGGCATTGCACCATGACGAAGCCGGAGAAGGCATTGCGGCTTTTCTCGAAAAAAGAAAGCCTAAATTTAATGGGTAGGCCTTGCTGATGTTCCCGCTAGAGTAATGCGTCGTTTTTTAGTAGTCTCTCATATAATGGAAAGATAATTAATGGCGAGATGACGGCGCTGGGGGGCGGCGGAATGGATGGTGCTTCTTTTGAGAAGCTTGTCGCCAACGACAAGCGGCTCCAAGTTTACAACGACACGGTACCGGCGGGAATTCTCGTGCTGCGGGTCGAGGATGGCGCGGTTCTGTTCGCCAATCGCTCGTTTCATGAAATCATCGGCAATGGCGGCGCGACGGTTTTCGGCGAGACTTGGGGGGATTTTTTCGTCGATGCGGAAGACCGCCAAAGGCTCATGGTCAAGTTCGTCGAAGAAGATGTGGTGCGAAACCATGAGCTTCGGCTAAAGCGTTCGGATGGTAAGATCATCTGGGGGCTGGCATCGTTAGCCGATATCCCCATCGAAAACGAAGACCTGCTGCTTTTCGCCTTTATCGATATTACGGCGCTCAAAGAAGCCGAAGAAGAAATCCGCCGATTGGCTCACCACGACCCTTTGACAGGCCTTCCCAATCTCAGGCTGTTTAACGACCACATTGAACGGGCACTTGCCAGGTCGCGCCGGAAAGACTACCAAATTGCGGTTCTGTTTATTGATTTGGATGACTTCAAAGGGGTCAACGACACCCTTGGCCACGAGGCGGGAGACGAGGTTCTGGTTGATGTGTCGAAAAGGCTTTTGTCCTGTGTGAGGGAAGTCGATTTGGTCGCGCGTATTGGCGGAGATGAATTCCTGGTTATGTTGGAGAACGTCGGGCGTGAGCGTGTAGAAGAAATTGGCCAGAGGATTGTTGAAGCCCTCAGGTTGCCGATAGCCGTTTGCAATCAAAAGGTTGTTCTAGGCGCGAGTATTGGCGCTGCTTTCTATCCGGTAAATGGAGATGACTCTAAGAGCCTGATTAAGGCGGCGGACAGTGCGATGTATAGGGTGAAGAATGACTTAAAAGGCGCGGTTGCATTTGCGACATAATTGCTTGGATTTGAACAATTCTTGACGTTCAAGCCCATTATCTTTATAAGATGCCGCTACGTATTACATTTTCTCGTGCTGCCGAAATAACCGGTAATCTGATTATTTTCGTTTTTCCCTGACAATGTGATCGTCCACCGAGTGCGCTGCTTTGCTTGCGGGGCGCTCTCTTTATCGTTCCTGTTAGAGGAAAATTATGGCTACTGGTATTGTAAAGTGGTTCAACACCACAAAAGGTTTTGGTTTCATTGAGCCGGAAGACGGCGGCAAGGACGCATTCGTTCATATTTCTGCCGTGGAGCGCGCCGGACTGCGCTCGCTTGATGAAGGGCAGCGGATTTCTTATGAACTCGAAGCGCGCCGTGACGGAAAGTCTTCTGCGGAAAACCTGACCGTAATCGGCTAGCGCCGGACTTTGAAAGCCGTCCTCTTTTTGGGGGCGGCTTTTTTTCTGATTGTTGCCCAATAACATAATCAAAGGAGAATGCCGGGATGGTTGCCGTATACAAGACGAAAACCGAAGAACGGATGGCTGCGATCGAGCGCAAAGAGCAAAAAATGTGGGACGACAGAAACGCCGCCCGCAAGGAGCGCTCAGAACAAATCGGTAGACTCCGGGCATTGCGTTTGTCCAAGGAAGTTGAGAATTTGGATTCAACCGGCTCGGCTGGGACGAAAACGGCCACCCGTGCCGAAGGACAAATGCCGAAAGCCTACCGTCGCGTTTCCTGAACTTGCACCAGGGCGAGGTCATAGACATATATCCACCCAGAACGATCAAGAAGGGGTGACATGACCGACAATCAAAAACGCGAGTTTTTCAACACGCCGTCTGAAGATATCGTCAGCAGCGTCATCCAGGCGCTTGCCGCCGCGCTGGCGATTGGCGGTTTGGTCGCCCTGATCTATCTCGCCCTTCCTTACGGCGCTTTGTCGATTACCGGCGTCTCGGTTTATGGCGGTACGCTGATCTTCGCTTTCCTGGCGTCCGCGCTGTATCACGGCGTCCGTCACGACCGGATCAAGCGGGTTTTCAGAACCATCGATCATTGCGCCATTTTGCTGTTGATTGCCGGCACCTATACGCCGGTGGCGCTGATTGTGTTGGAGCACCATGGCGGCATGGTGCTGCTGTCCGCGGTTTGGAGTATCGCGCTGACCGGCGTCGCCATGCGGATTGCCACACCCAGACTTTTCCTCAAGTTGCGGGTCGCCTTCTATCTTGTCATGGGGTGGCTGGTGGTTGGCTGGGCCAGCCCGGTTATCGATGGGATCGGCGCTTGGGGCGCGGGACTGTTTTTGGCGGGAGGGTTAACCTATTCCGCCGGTTTGGTGTTCTACGCCTGGAAACGCCTACCCTACAACCAC
>Ga0070727_10000953_pt1 | contig 32065 bp, 29 predicted proteins | sample tdAd472_FD_66722 | JGI IMG/M metagenome (GOLD analysis project Ga0070727, IMG submission 66722) | Marine sediment microbial communities from the Atlantic coast under amendment with organic carbon and nitrate - tdAd47.2 | ecosystem: Environmental > Aquatic > Marine > Coastal > Sediment | place... | reverse complement strand
CAGTAAGGCAACCAGTTTCAACAGGGTGCTTTTACCGGCACCGGAGTGCCCGGTAAGAAACGCCATGGCCCCGCTATGCAGATGAAAACTTACCCCTTGTAAGGCTTCCTTACCTTCCGGGTAACGTTTGCAAACGTTGTCAAAACGAATCATTTAATTTTTTTCAAAAAGCGCATCAACAAAATCAGCGGACACAAATGGTCGCAGGTCTTCGACCGCTTCACCGACACCGATAAAGCGGATGGGAATGCCGAGCTGCTTGGCGATCGCGAAAATGATACCGCCCTTGGCGGTACCGTCGAGCTTTGTGAGCGTAATGCCGGTCAGCCCAACAGTCTCGTTGAACTGTTGCGCCTGGTTTAGGGCGTTCTGACCGGTACCGGCATCGACCACAAGCATCACCTCGTGGGGTGCGCTTGCATCCAGTTTGGCGAGTACCCGCCTAATTTTTTTCAGTTCTTCCATCAGGTTGGACTGGGTGTGCAGGCGTCCCGCGGTGTCTGCGATTAAAACGTCGATGTTGCGTGCCTGTGCCGCTTGCAGGGCATCAAAAATGACCGAGGCGGAATCGGCGCCCTGTTGCTGTGCAATAACCGGCACCTGGTTGCGCTCACCCCAGGCTTGTAGCTGTTCCACCGCTGCAGCGCGAAAGGTATCGCCGGCAGCCAGCATGACCGATCGCCCCTCGTCCCGCAGGCGGCGGGCTATTTTGCCGATGCTGGTGGTTTTGCCGGCACCATTGATGCCAACCATGAGCAATACAAACGGTTGTTCCGATGGCGGGATTTCCAGCGGGTGATCGACCGGGGCCAGCATGGCTTGCATGTCATCGTGCAGCGCTGCCAGCAGCGCGTCGGGGTCATTGAGTTGTTTGCGCGCGACTCGCTGGGTGAGGTCCAGGATGATACTCTGCGTGGCTTCCACACCAACATCTGCTGTCAACAGTTGGGTTTCCAGGTCCTCGAGGAGTTCATCATCGATCTGCTTGCGGCCCACCACCAGATTGGCAATACTTTCGGTCAGGCCGCTGCGGGTTTTCGACAGGCCGGCCTTGAGGCGGCCGAACAAGCCCGTTTGTTTTTCCTCGCCCGGCTGACCTTTTTCGGGTGTCGATGAGAGCTGAGATTTGTTTTTGCCGAAACCAAACATCATTCTTGCTGTCCAGATAGGTCTGCGTATCCTATCATTCCCGCGGAACTCGACCAACACTGCACGGGTCAGACTCCGCTAACCGGTAGTAAAAAAGGAGTACAGAATGCGAGGAATGCTCGCGCTTGTCCTGGGTCTGTTTTCTGTCGTTGCGTTCGCAGAAGGCGTGGTCCATGAATACAAACTTGAAAATGGTCTGAAACTCATTGTGAAAGAGGACCACCGGGCGCCGATAATGGTTTCCCAGATCTGGTACAAGGTGGGTTCGAGTTACGAACATGACGGCATTACCGGTGTTTCACACGTTCTGGAACACATGATGTTCAAGGGTACCAAGGCAGTTCCCAGCGGCGAATTTTCGCAAATCATCTCCGAAAACGGCGGCCGTGAAAATGCCTTCACCAGTCAGGATTACACGGCTTATTTTCAGACTATGGAGAAAAGTCGTTTGCCGGTTAGCTTCGAGCTGGAAGCCGATCGCATGCGCAACCTGACCATTCCGGACAAGGAATTCCTGAAAGAAGTCCAGGTGGTCATGGAAGAGCGGCGTATGCGTACCGAGGATAATCCGCAATCGCTGACCTACGAACAGTTCAATGCCACCGCCTATGCGAGCAGCCCGTACCGGCTACCGGTGATCGGCTGGATGGATGATCTTGAAAATCTGCAGGTCGGCGATCTCCGGGACTGGTATCAAAAGTGGTACGCACCCAACAACGCCACGCTGGTCGTGGTGGGTGATGTCGATCCCGAGGAGGTTTATACGCTGGCGAGGGAACACTTTGGACCTCTCAAACCCAGTGACATCTCTGCCGTCAAGCCCAGGCTCGAGATTGCTCAGCGTGGCCGCAAGGAAATCAAGGTCGAGGCCCCGGCCAAGCTGCCTTACCTGATGATGGGCTACAAAGCACCCGTGGTGCTGACCGCAGAGCGGCCCTGGGAACCTTATGCCCTGGAGGTACTGGCCGGTATTCTGGATGGCGGAGACGGTGCGCGTCTGGCCAGTGAACTGGTGCGCGGTAAGGCGGTGGCGGCGAGTGCAGGAGCCGGTTACGACGGCCACGACAGGATGGAAAGCCTGTTCCTGCTTTCCGGAACACCGTCCAATGGGTACACGGTGAAAGACCTTGAAAAAGCACTGCTGGAACAGGTTCAGCGCTTGCGTGAAACGCCGGCGGAACAGGAGGAACTGGATCGGGTGAAGGCGCAACTGCGGGCTGACAAGGTGTATGAGCAGGATTCGATTTTCTACCAGGCCATGCAGCTCGGCATACTCGAGACGGTAGGGCTCAGCTGGAAAGACGCCGAACACTATCTCGAGCGCATAGAGGCGGTTACCGCTGAGCAGGTACAGGCAGTTGCCGACAAGTACCTGGTGCAGGATCGCTTGACAGTGGCGGAGCTGGTGCCGCAGCCGATCGATCCTGATCAACCACCGCGCACGGCCGGGGGGGCTGCCCATGTTCACTAGAGAAAAAAAGGCAATGGTGCGTTGCAGCCATCTGTTTCTGATGCTGTTGGTTATGATTTGGAGTACAGCTGCCCGGGCATTGCCCGAGATCCAGAGCTGGACGACGAAAAAAGGCGCAAAGGTACTGTTGGTGGAAGCCCATGAATTGCCGATGGTGGATATTCGTCTGGTCTTCGACGCCGGCAGCGCCCGCGATGGTAAGCAATCGGGTGTTGCGAGTTTAAGCAATGCGCTGCTCGGGCAAGGCGCTGCAGGCCTGAATGCCGGTGAGATTGCACAGGGCTTTGAACAAAGGGGCGCGAAGCTTGGCAATGGTTCGGAACGCGATATGGCCTGGCTGTCTCTGCGCAGTCTGACAGACAGCAAGCTGCTGCAACCTTCGCTGGAATTGTTTGGCAAGGTGCTTGCCGAGCCGGACTTCCCAAAGGCGGACTTCAAGCGCGAGCAGCAGCGTACGCTGATCGGGCTGGAATATCAGAAGCAGAAGCCGAAATCGATTGGCAGCAAGGCTTTCTATCATGACCTCTACGGGGATCACCCTTACTCGAGTGATCCCTCCGGTACGAGCGAGACCGTCAAGGCCTTATCGGCGAAGGACCTGCGCGATTTTTACCGGCAATATTACGTGGCGCGCAACGCCGTGGTGGTGATTGTGGGTGATGTATCGAGAAACCAGGCGCAGGCGGTGGCCGCCGCTCTTGCCGACGCTCTGCCGGAAGGTGACAAGGCGCCAGCCTTACCCGACGTGGCTGAGTTGGATGCCGGAAAAGCAGATTTCATCGAGCATCCTTCAACCCAGAGTCATGTGCTGATGGGCGCCCCCGGAATACGGCGCGGGGATCCGGATTACTTCCAGCTTTATGTGGGCAACCACATCCTCGGTGGCAGTGGACTGGTGTCCCGCATCAGCCAGGAAATCCGTGAAAAGCGCGGCCTTTCCTACAGCGCCTATAGTCACTTTGTGCCGATGCGGCGGGAGGGGCCCTACCTGCTCGGCTTCCAGACGCGTAACGATCAGCGTGAAGAAACTCTCTCGGTGCTGAGGGACACTGTGCAGACTTTCATCGACAAGGGGCCTTCTGAAAAGGAACTGGAATCGGCAAAAAATAATATCATTGGCGGTTTTCCCCTGAACGTATCCAGTAACGGAAAGATTGCCGAATACCTGGCGGTCATCGGATTTTATGATCTTCCGCTGGATTATCTGGCACGCTTTACAGGGAATATTCAGGCCGTGACCGTGGAGCAGATTCAGGATGCCTATAAACGCCGCGTGCACCCGAATCGGATGGTAACCATTACCGTTGGTGGTCCGGTTGAGCCGGATGACAGCGATTCCTGACGTTTTAATATAAGAAGTTTCGTACAAAGAGTTCAGAATCGGCTGACAATATTCTCCGCAATTAATGCCTTCTTTTGCTGAAACAGGATCGTTAGCCTAACGGCTCTGTATGCATGTCCGGTATTTGCCGGTGTGTAAAGACATGGACGTCTAAGTCAATTCATGGAGGCAGCAATGAGGGGGACTATTTTGCAGCGTGTTGCGCTGTTGTGTGGTTGTGGTGCCGGTGTTATGGCTTCGCCGCTGGTTGCGGCGCCGGTTATTTCAGAGCTTTTTTACGATGCCGCTGGCAGTGATGCAGGTTTTGTGTTCGTGGAGCTGTTTGCTGCGCCCGGCGAAAGCCTGCAGGGTCTGGTACTGGAGGGAATCAATGGTTCTGATGGTACAGTCTACACCAGCATCAGTCTGAGCGGCGAGATTCCGGAAGACGGTGTCTTCGTGATCGGTGATGACAGCGGTGGTTCGACATTTGTCACCAACGCGGATTTAATCGCCGATGTTGATTACCAGAATGGCCCCGACTCGGTGATATTGCGTGACGGCGTGACCGTTTTGGATGCCGTCGCTTACGGCAGTTTCGGCGCCGGCGGGGTATTTTCCGGAGAAGGTGGGGCAGCGCCTGATCCAGCCGCGGGCGGCAGTATTGCCCGCTTCAATCCCTTTGTCGATAACAACGACAACAGCGTCGATTTCATCGTTCTTGATACGCCGACACCGGGTGTGGTGCCCGTCGTCAGCGCCGTACCATTGCCGGCCAGCCTGTGGCTGTTTGCCTCCGCTCTGGTTCCCTTGCTGGTTTCCCGGTTCAACCGGGATGGCGGGTTGAAACGCGCGTGCTGTTGTTCAGGGTGACTGACTAAGCTGGGCCATGCCTGGCGGCGGCATACCTTTTCGGGACTCGCAGTGAATACGTCCCTGTACGCTCGACGGCAGCATCCCTTCTGCCGACGGTCCCGAAAAGGTATGCCGCCACCAGGCATGGCCCGCTAGTAACTGGAATGTTGACCGCAGCTCATGCGCTGCGCAACATGCCGGCTCATGAATTCGAAATCCAATCAGGTGCGCATTATTGCCGGACAATGGCGCGGCCGGAAGTTGTCATTTCCGGAAGCACATGGCTTGCGTCCGACTCCGGACCGGATACGGGAAACGCTGTTCAACTGGCTGGCACCGCTGATTCCCGGGGCTTGCTGTCTTGATCTGTTTGCGGGCAGCGGTGCGCTGGGATTTGAGGCGGCCTCCAGGGGCGCTGCACGTGTGGTGATGGTGGATCACAACCCTGATATCGTGCGTGCGCTGAGGCTAAACCAGCAGCTTCTGTGCGCAGATGTTATCGAGATACTTGAACAGGAAGCCGGGAATTATCTTTCTGCTCGAAGCGGGCAGTTTGACCTCGTGTTTCTTGATCCACCTTTTAAGGATCCAACCCTGCTGGCAAAGTCGATGCGGATGTTAACAGACTCGGGCAGCCTGAAAGAGGGCGCCAGGATCTACCTGGAAATACCGGCAAAAGCGCCCGAACCGCTGATACCGAAGTGCTGGGCAGTAGAGAAACAAAAAAAGGCGGGACAAGTGGCTTATCGCTTGTACCGGAAAAAGAGGTTTAGCGGGCAGGATACCGTCTAAACTTATTTCTAACTTAACGGGCCCTAAGGTAAAAAACCGGTTGCTCGCGGGTATTTTGCCGCCGCCGGGCTGCGCAAGGTGCCGACAGGCTTTGCGTATTGGGGCAGTTGTGCTTAGATTGTACGGGCATCCAATCAGGCAAGCTGGAAATTCTTATGCAAACCGCCGTTTATCCGGGCACTTTTGACCCCATCACCAATGGACATATTGATCTGGTCGAGCGGGCCGCCAAGCGCTTTGATCGTGTCATTGTTGCCATTCACAGCAGTATATTGAAGGAAACCGCCTTTCTCTGGGAGGAAAGGATCGAGCTGGCAAAGACGGTTCTGGCGGGCAAGAAAAATGTTCAAGTCGAGGGTTTCCAGGGCCTGTTGGTGGACTTCGCCCGCTCACACGAGGCCGGTGTCCTGCTCCGTGGTTTGCGGGCTGTTTCTGATTTTGAGTATGAATTTCAATTGGCTAGCATGAACCGGCAGTTGGAGCCGGAAATTGAAACGCTGTTCATGACGCCGGATGAACACTATGCCTACGTGTCTTCCAGCCTGGTCCGGGAAGTGGCGGCGCTGGGCGGGGATGTGACCCCCTTTGTGCACAAGAAAGTTGTGGCTGCATTGAGGCGGCGATTCGAGTAATATTAACCGCTACTTATATTGTGGTATGAGTGTGGGAGATCGACATGGCTTTGATGATCACAGATGAATGCATTAATTGTGACGTGTGCGAGCCGGAATGTCCGAATGGCGCAATTTCCCAGGGTGATGAAATTTACATCATCGATCCGGAACTATGTACCGAGTGTGTTGGCCATTACGATACTTCACAGTGCGTGGATGTCTGTCCGGTAGACTGTATTCCGTTGAATCCTGATTTTCAGGAAACCCGGGAAGAACTGTTGGAGAAATACAATCGTATCTCGGGAGAGACCGCTTAATGGCAAATGTCAGATTGCGCGCTAAAAGGCCCCTGAACGGGGCCTTTTTGATGTTGGGGCTGATGTGCCTGATGGTCGGCCTGCCGGTGGCCACTGTCGGTGGCAATGAAAAGCCGCCGGCGGTGGCGGTTGCCAGCGCCCACCCACAGGCAACCGCGGCCGGGATGGAGATTCTCAGCGCGGGGGGTAATGCGTTTGATGCCGCGATCGCTGTCAGCGCAGCGCTTGCCGTGGTCGAGCCTTACGGCTCGGGAATCGGGGGTGGTGGCTTCTGGTTACTGCATCGCGCCAGCGATGGTAAGCAGGTTATGATCGATGGACGGGAGCGTGCGCCGCTGGCAGCACAGCGGGACCTGTATCTGGACGAACAGGGCGATGTGGTGCCTGGTCTCTCCGTGGACGGGGCGTTGGCAGCGGCGGTTCCCGGTGAACCTGCCGCTCTTGTGCACCTGGCCGAAAAATATGGGCGTTTGCCGTTGTCAAAATCATTGGCGCCTGCCATACAGCTGGCCGAGGAGGGATTCGAAGTCGATGCCCATTACCGGCGCATGGCGGGTTTCCGCCAACAGCTTATGCAGCGCCATGCATCGACCAAAAAGATTTTTTTACGTGACGGGGAAGTCCCTGCTGCGGGTTCTGTGATCCGGCAAGCGGACCTTGCGCAGACACTGCGGTCCCTGGCGAGTGAGGGCAGAAACGGTTTTTATGGCGGTGATGTGGCCGACAGCTTGGTGGCGGGTGTTCGTGCCGAAGGTGGAATATGGACCCTGGAAGATCTGAAGCAATACACGGTTGTTGAACGCGAGCCGGTCACCTTCCAGTACCGGGATTGGCGTATCGTATCCGCCGCGCCACCATCGTCGGGTGGTGTAGCCCTGGCGACGATGTTGAACATACTGGAAGCCTACGATTTGCCCCGGCTTGATGAAGCCGACAGAACCCATGTCATAACCGAAGCCATGCGGCGCGCCTATCGGGATCGAGCACAGTACCTGGGGGATCCGGATTTTGTCGCTGTGCCATTACAGCGTCTTTTGCACCCCTGGTATGGGGCCGGATTGCGTGCATCGATTCGTGCTGACCGGGCCACGCCCAGTGCGTCGCTGCCCGGAGCTGTGAACAGTGTCGGAGGCGCCGATACCAGCCACTTTTCCGTGCTGGATCGCGAGGGCAACCGGGTGGCTGCGACGCTGAGTATCAACTATCCCTTCGGCTCCGGTTACGTGGTGCCCGGTACCGGTGTTCTGCTGAATGACGAGATGGATGATTTTTCCGCCAAGCCGGGCGTGCCGAATGCCTATGGGCTGGTCGGTGCTGAAGCCAACGCCATTGAGCCGGGTAAACGTCCCTTGTCCAGTATGAGCCCAACCTTTGTGGAGAGCGAAGCGGGTGTGGCGATACTGGGTACGCCGGGGGGCAGCCGTATCATCACCATGGTGCTGCTGGGTATTCTGGACCTGGATGAGGGGCACAAGCCGCAGTCCTGGGTATCGTTACCGCGTTTTCATCACCAGTTTCTTCCTGATGTTATCCAGTATGAGCCCGATGCCCTGGCGCAAACAGTCCGGGAGGCGTTAGAAGCTAAGGGACATAAGCTGAAACCCCTCAATAACAGTTACGGAAATATGCAGGCCATTTACTGGGATTACAGGAATAGCCGGGTCGAAGCCGCCTCTGATCCACGTGGTGTCGGTTCGGCCCAGGTGCAGTTGCGTTAGCGCTGACAGTGCGGGCAGTAAAAGGTGGAGCGCTGAGCGGTACGTATTGCACGAATGGGTGTCGTGCAGACCGGGCAGGGTTTGCCCTGTTGGGCGTAGACGCTGAGTGATAGCTGAAAGTAGCCGGGTTTGCCTTCTCCACTTGTGAAATCCCGTAATGTCGTGCCGCCCTGTCGAATGGCCTCGCTCAAAACCCGTTTAAGCGCGGTCACCAGCTTGTCATAACGCTGTTGACTGATGCGGCCCGCTGCTCGTGCGGGGTGAATACCGGCCAGAAACAAGGCTTCGTTGGCGTATATATTGCCCACACCGGCAACCGCATGGCTGTCCATTAGCAGTGATTTAATAGCCAGTTTTCGCCCGCGCGACAAGCGGTGCAAATAGTCAGCATCGAAGGCGCTGCTCAAAGGTTCGGGTCCGAGCCGGTTTAGCAGAGGGTGTGTTTCCGGTGGCTTGTCTGTCCACAGCCAGGCGCCAAAACGTCTCGGGTCCCTGAACCGCAAGCGGGTGTCGTTTTCCAGTAACAGGTCGATATGGTCGTGCGGCCCGGGAGGTGCATTGCCGTTGACCACACACAGGCTCCCGGACATGCCCAGATGTATGATGAGGGTGCCGGTGTCGGTGCTGATCAGCAGGTATTTCCCGCGGCGCGACAGCTGTCTGACACGGGCATGTTTGACTCGCCGGGCAAGCTGTCCTGGAACCGGCCAGCGCAATCTGGGCTGGCGCACGATGAGCTGTTGAATCTTCTGGCCGCAAAGAAGAGGCTCGATGCCGCGGCGGGTGGTTTCGACCTCCGGGAGTTCCGGCATGTTAATGGTCCAGTGGGTTAACCGTAAATTCCACCACAAAGGTTTCTATTAAACCGGCAATGAAAACTCGCCTGCCTGCTTAATCGCCAGGTTAACAGCAATACAGGCTATTCCTGATTGTCGTAATCAGGTTCCGACAGACTCAACAGACTGCCACCGAGCTCGCCCATGCGATACTGAATGCCCAGATCCGGGCGAACCAGTACCAGTTCCGGTTCGCGTGCACCGATCACGAAGTTTACGCTGTTCCCGGTGCCGGCCTGGATAAGCTCAACGCTTTCACCCTCCACTGTCGAATCCGCAGCCTGTATATTCAGGCCCGTAGCAACCTGCCAGCGATCGACGAACTGTTGCAGTTGGTCTGCTGAGACTTCCTGTTGCGGTTCCACCGTCCAGCCCTGATCTGTTTTGGCGATGGCAAAATCGGGCAGAGCAATGCGGGCAAAGCGAGTGTTGTCCGCAAACAGCTGTCGACGCACAAACTGTGTATAGCTCGCCTCGATCAGCTGCAGGTAGAGATCCGGGATAAGGTGGACCTGATCGGCAACGCGCACATAGCGCAGCCCTTGCAGTGGATCCAGATTGCCGATTTCAATCGCGGTATCGTTGAGTATGGCCGTGGCGTACGGGGGGTCGAGCTGCAGCTGGACGAGGTCCAGCTCAGCGACAGGATAACTGCGGACCGCTTTCTGTTCAGCCAGTCTTTGCAGCGCATTCACCTGGTAGTCGTCGGCGGGCAATTCGGGCCTATGCTCAATAACCCAGCCCTGCGGAGCTGTCTTTACCAGTACCAGATCATTTCGCACCGGCCGGTTGAGGTGAATGCGGTGCAACTGATCCATTTTCAGTGTTGTAATAGCCGGGGCTGCGGCTTGTTCATCGATGCCCGGTTCAAAATACGCGACCAGAATCAGCATGCCGATGGCAACAAGCAGCAGCAGGTTGATGATCCAGCGAGATTTCATGATCGTTTGCCCGGACTAGTACACTAGCGGTTACGCCGTCGCCACCAGATGGCAACGCCTGCGCCTAACAGAAACAGCGGCACGCCAAACAGAAAGCCGAAGCCGATGATGATCTGTGCTGTTTTGCCAAGTTCCAGATTGACATCGCTGGCGGTACGCGCGGTAACGGCAATGAACTGATCGTCGTGGTTCAGCCAGTTGAACAGGCTCAGGCCTAGCTTGACATTGCCGCCGTTGCCAAAATAGGTATTGGACAGAAAATCGCTGTCGCCAATCACGATCACCCGTTGTTCAGCGCCGCTTTCCTCGTCGCCGGCGTCCTTTTTAGTCTTCGCCCGTGAGAAGACAAAGCCGATATCCAGTGGTCCCATGCGCTCATCGCTGTCTTCATCGAATCGAATGGTGTCGGTGTCGCTTATCGGGCCGATTTCGGTCCAGGCACGCTCCAGCGTCGTCAGTAACGGTTCGGCCTGCCATTCCTGCGGCGCGGTAACATCCAGTGCCGCCGCCTGGGGGTATAGTGTCAGGCTGGTCATCTCACGGGTAACGGGGTGCATCGGATAAGCAGTTATCAGCGCAAACGCCGGATTGTCGATACCGAACAGCTGGGTGGTTGCATCCACGATAGTGCCCGGCAGGAATTCGATGCCCAGTGCTTCGGCGACCGGATCCAGGCCGGCGATCGGACCGGGTTCGACCAGCCACAGCAGGTTGCCGCCGGCCTGCAGGTAGCGATAGACCAGCTGGATTTCGCCGTGCAGCAGCGCAATACGCGGATCGGCGATGACCAGCAGGTTGGTGTCGGCGGGAATTTCCGGGGTCTCCGCCAGTTTCAGGGTGTCCAGTACAATGCCCTTCTGCTCCAGCAACTGGCCGAATTTACCCAGATCGTGATTGGCCTGGCCAAGCGGATCGCGTTCGCCGTGACCACTTAAGAAACTCACCTTGCGTTGCTTCTGCCGGGCTATGCGCAACAGGGTATTGGTCACGGTCTGTTCAGACAGGGATTGCACCTTCTCTTTGCGACCCTGATATTCCAGCAGTAATTCACCGTCGAGGCTAATATCGTGTTCACGAACCCTGTCCGGTTCGGCATCCGGGTTCACGAACTCCAGCTCCACGTCCGGCTTGTAGCGCTGATAGCGTCCGATCAGGTCCCGAATGTGTTCCCGAGCCAGCGCGTTCTCGGTGGCAAATGCCGTGACATGGATGGGGTTGGGCATTTCGTCGAGCAGTTGGCGGCTATCGATTGACAAGGTATTGCGCCCGCTGCTGGTCCAGTCGGCATAAAAACTGTAGCGGGTGCTCAACCAGGCCAGCAGGCCCATGAAGACCAGCAGACCTGCCACAAAGACCAGGTTCTGAAACTGTAATTGGCGTCTTGAGGAACGAGTGACTTGCATGGGCTTAGCCGGTCAGCCTCTGCTGATCCAGTCGCCGGATGGAGAGGATCAGGAAAGCCGCGATCAGTAACAGGTAATAGGTGACATCGGCGGTGCTGAACAGGCCTTTGAGGAAAGACTCGAAATGTGTCTTCAGCGACAGGTAGGGGAGCAGGTCCGTCATGCCTTCCTGGCTGTCTCCGCTCCAGTCGATAATCCACAGCAGCAACAGGAGTCCAAGGGTACTGATAGCGGCGACCACCGGTTGTTCGGTCAGCGATGACATGAATACGCCGATGGCTGCAAAGGTCCCGAGCAGCAGCGCCAGACCCAGCAGTCCCGCCGCCAGCTTGCCGGCGTCCAGGGTGGTTCCCGCATAGAGAGCCAGTGGCATGGCCGCCAGTAGAGTCAGCAGCAACAGAAAGAACAAGCTGACGCCGAGAAATTTACCGAGCACGATATCTGTCATCGAGACAGGTGCCGACAACAACAGGCTGAGTGTCCGGTTGCGCCTTTCATCGCTGAACACGCGCATGGTGATCGCCGGTGCAATTAACAGCAACAGGAAGCCGGTCGTGTGCAGCAGTGGCGCAACGACAATATCGGTCACCCCCGGTGCGCCCTCTATGCCGGCCAGGCGCGGTTGCAGCAGCATAAACGTGTCCAGCTGCGATAGAAAAAGATAGGCCAGGATCAGCTGCAATACAGCCATGATTGTCCAGGCCAAGGGAGATAGAAAGAGATTTTTCAATTCGCGTATGGCGATGGTGAAAATCATCCGGTGGTTTCTCTTTGCGTTTCCGAGGTATCGCTGCAGGTCAGGTCGACAAACACCTGCTCCAGCGTTTGCCGGTCGAGGGTCAGTTCGATCAGCCCCCAGCCCTGCCTGGCAACGCAGGCGGCAACGGCGTCCGCCGGATTGCTGTCCTCGAAATGCAGTCGTGCCCGGCTATTACCGAGTCGTTCCACGTTGTCAATTCCGGTCAGTTTTTCCAGTTCCGTGTCATCGAGTCGCTCGCGCGTTTCCAGTAACAGCACGTGACTGGTCAGACGTCGCTGCAGGTCCGGCATGGACTCCGAGAAGACCAGCCGGCCCTGGTGAATAATCTGTACGCGTGAGCAGGTGGCCTGAACCTCCGGCAGGATGTGGGTCGACAGAATAATTCCATGGCTTTCGCCGAGTTCACGAATCAGGGCGCGAATGTCGCGGATCTGGTTTGGATCCAGACCAACAGTCGGTTCATCCAGGATCACCACGGCTGGACTGTGCAGAATGGCCTGGGCAATGCCGACACGCTGCTGAAAGCCCTTGGACAGGTTGCCTATCAGGCGTTTACTCACTTCGGCCAGTCCGCAACGATCCTTGGCCCGGGTGACAGCCTGGCTGCGCCGGCCCTTGCTGACACGATGCAGTTTTGCGCAATAATAGAGGTACTCATCTACCGTAAGGTCGCGATAGACTGGGGGTTGTTCGGGTAAATAGCCAATTTCGGCTTTGGCGCGTTTGGGGCTATCGAGTAAATCAATGCCATTAATACGGATTCGGCCGGCGCTGGGCGCCAGATTGCCGGAAATCATCTGCATGGTGGTAGACTTGCCCGCACCATTGGGGCCGAGAAAACCCAGTACGTCTCCCTGCGCCAGTTCGAAGTTGATGGCCTCCACCGCCAGGTGGTGTCCATAGTAGCGGCAGAGCTGTTCGACACTAATCAGGATTTTTGCATCCATGTGTTTTATGATTTAATCATAGTCCTGCGTCAATATACCATTGATGCGAGACGTGGTGACACGTCCGTACCCGAATGATGGATAAGCATAACCGAAACTACCGCGGATTTGGATAGCGCTCATATGTCAGTTGGAAAACCCGCTACACCGCTGTGTGAACAGTTTGGATTCGATGCTGAATGGCGTAATGCCCAGCTAACCCTGATCGGTCTGGACGGGACGATGCGCGAGCATGCGCACTTATTGCAGGATAAAGTGCTGACGCGTGATACGGCATCCAATATTGTTGACCGGTTTTTTACCCAGCTGGCACTTAATCCGCAGGCGTCGAGCCTTCTCTCCAGTTTTGACCTGGGGCACCTGAAAGAAAGACAGGTCGAGTATTTCAGGGGGTTCGGCGTCGGTTTTGAGCAGGCCGGTTATTTCGAAAGCCGCGCCCGCGTGGGTGTGGCGCACGCGCGCGTAGGCGTGCCATTGAGCCTGTATCTTGAGTCCTTCGGCATGTTGCAGTGCCTGATTCTGGAAGAGATATTGGACCTCACCGAGGTGCAGCAGCACCGGGAAGCGTTAATGCGCCTGGTGCTGAAACTGACCACGCTCGATATTGCGCTGGCAACCGAGGTCTATCACCGCTCGCAGATCCAGGATCTGGATCGCTCTTTGAAACACCTTGAACTGGAGCGTAAAAGTCTTCGTAAGCAGCTGGATCAGGATGCATTGACCGGCGTTTCCAGCCGTACCAGCCTGCTGCGCGAGTTGCAGGACTCGATTGAACGGGCTTCCAAGACCGGCCAGCCCCTGGTTGTGATCATGGCGGATCTGGACCATTTCAAAGCGATCAATGACAGACAGGGGCACCTGGTTGGCGACGGGGTGCTGAAGGAAGTGGCAGCGCGTATAAAAGCGGCATTACGCGAATTCGATCTGGTAGGCCGCTATGGTGGAGAGGAATTCGTCATTTTGTTGGAAGATACCTCCACACATACCGCGCATCAGATTGCAGAACGTGTCAGATTGCGCATCAGCTCAGAGCCCATCCACGTTAGCGGTCAGGATATTCGACTCAGTATCAGTCAGGGTTTCGCCCTGTGCGGTGAGGGCGATGACACTCAGTCCGTGCTGAGCCGGGCGGATCAGGCGATGTACAGGGCCAAACAGGCCGGGCGTAACTGTATTGTTGAACAGGGTTAACAGGCCCTAGGTGAAATTGCTGGGCGTTGATACCGGCGGCACGTTTACTGATTTTGTCTGGTTTGATGGTGAACGGCTCGGGATTCACAAGCTGCTGTCCACCCCGCAGGCACCGGAACAGGTTATTCTGCAGGGGATCCGCGAGCTGGGTCTGCAGGGGGAGAGTTTCTATCTGGTGCACGGGTCTACCGTTGCCACCAATGCTGTGCTGGAAGGTAAAGGCGTCCGCACAGCCTATATCACCAACTATGGCCTCGGCGATGTTTTGACCATCGGGCGCCAGGCGCGGCGTGAACTCTATAATCTGCAGCCACAGCGCCAGGCACCACCGGTAGCGGCTGAATTGTGCCTTGAGACCGGTGGCCGTCTGGCCGCAGACGGGTCGGTTGTCGAGGCGCTGAGTGAGCGCGAGCTCGAAACCCTGACAGCACGTCTGCACGAACTGGCGCCGCAGGCGGTCGCCATTAATCTGCTGTTTTCGTTTCTCGACGACCGCTTCGAAAGGCAGATCGAGCGGTATCTGCCGGACACCCTGTTTATTTCACGATCGTCGGATATTCTGCCCGGGCAGGGTGAATATGAGCGTGGTATTGCCACCTGGCTCAACGCCTGGGTCGGGCCGCGGGTGCAAGGCTATGTGCAGCGCCTTGAGCAGTCCGTGCAACCGGCGCCGGTTCATGTCATGCAAAGCTCAGCGTTTACCATCCGTGCCGATCAGGCAGCGAAACGCGCAGTTAACCTGCTGCTGTCGGGGCCGGCAGGCGGATTGATGGGGGCGCGACGGATTGGTGACGAACTGGGCCGTCCACAACTTCTGACCTTTGATATGGGTGGGACATCCACCGATGTGGCGTTAATCGACGGGCAGGTGAGTTTGACCTCTGAGGGCAGTATCGGCCCTTATCCCGTCGCCGTGCCGATGGTCGATATGCATACCATCGGTGCCGGAGGAGGGTCTATCGCCCGCCTTGATGAAGGCGGCATGCTGGCGGTGGGTCCGGAGTCTGCCGGGGCCGATCCGGGGCCTGCCTGTTATGCAAGAGGTGGCCGGCTGCCAACCGTGACAGACGCCAACCTGGTGCTGGGCAGGTTAAGACCGGCGGCGTTTCTTGGCGGAGGCATGCAACTGGATGCGGCTGCAGCCAGGCTTGCCGTTGGCCGGCTTGCCGGGCAGATGCAGCTTTCACTGCAGCAGGCTGCACAGGGCATCATTGAACTGGCCAACGAACACATGGCCCAGGCGCTGCGGGTTATTTCCGTGCAGCGTGGCATCGACCCCGCCGTTTACACGCTGACGGCATTCGGTGGTGCCGGTGGTTTGCACGTCTGTGCCCTGGCCGATGCCCTCGGTATGAAACACGCGCTGGTCCCCATTCATGCCGGCGTATTGTCAGCGCTGGGCATGTTGGCGGCCCCCAGGGGCCGACAGCTGTCGCATACGCAGCGTGGCCTGATCAAAGACCAGCATGAAGCGCAACTCAGAAAGCGCTTTCAGGCGCTGGTACTGCGGGGTCAGTCGGAACTGCTTGACGAAGGTATCGGGAGAGATGCCATCAGAACAGCGTTCAGCCTGGATCTGCGTTATTTTGGACAAAGCTATACACTGAACATCCCGTTTCATGACCTGAAGCAGGCGGCTGCTGATTTTGATCACCTGCATCAGCAGCGTTTCGGACATAAGCTGGATAGCGACGTCGAACTGGTGAATCTGCGCGTGGCATTGTCGGCCAGTGGCAGCGATTTTCCCCTGCAGGCTGGTGACCGGAAGCCTGCCTCCCGCCACCCGATTGAGCAGGCAGTGCTGGCGGGTTTCGACCGGCCGGTTGCGGTTTGGCAACGCGACGATCTGGAGTGCGAAGCCGTCTACCCGGGCCCCTTGCTGATTATTGATACGGTAGCGACATCCTATGTCGCCGCGGGCTGGACAGCGTCCCGCCATCGCTCCGGCTGTCTGATTCTCGATCGATTATGATCGCTCATTACTTTTCAGCCAGTGTCCGCTATATTGTCCTGGAAATTGAACATACAGCGTAGGAGCAGCCACCTGGCCGCGATATCGCGCCGAAGGACGGCGCTCCTACGCCGGACACTTTATTGCCGGTTTGATACTAATCAAAGATGGCGTTAATTCTCGAGAGTGTATTATGGACAGTATCAATCTTACCCAGCCTGAACTCTATATTAACCGTGAGCTGAGCCTGTTGCAGTTCAATCGGCGTGTGCTGGAGCAGGCCAAGGATCGGGAACTGCCGGTGCTGGAGCGTCTCAAGTTTCTGTGTATTGCCGGCACCAACCTCGATGAATTCTTTGAAATCCGGGTGGCCGGTCTGAAACAGAGGATCGCTTCCGGGTCGGTTCAGGCCGGCCCGGATAATTTTTCACCCACCGAGGTGATGACTCATATCAGTGATCAGGCACACCGTCTGGTGGACGAGCAATACCGCGTACTGAATGAAGACCTGATTCCGCTTCTGGCCGAGGAGAATATTCGATTTCTCAAACGCACCCAGTGGAATGGCCAGCAGGAAAGCTGAGTATCGAACTATTTCAGCCATGAATTGCTGCCGGTATTGAGCCCGCTGGGCCTGGACCCGGCCCATCCGTTTCCGCGCATCCTCAATAAGAGCCTTAATTTCATCGTCTCGCTGGAGGGTAAGGATGCCTTTGGTCGGTCCAGTGGCAGTGCCGTTGTGCAGGCTCCGCGCTCCCTGCCCAGACTGATACGTTTGCCGGAATCCTGCAGCGACGGTCCTCATGATTATGTCTTCCTGTCGTCGATTATCCATGCGCATGTGGGGGATCTGTTCCCCGGCATGGAAGTCACAGGCTGTTACCAGTTCCGTGTGACGCGCAACAGCGACCTTTTTGTTGACGAAGAAGAAATCGACGATTTGCTGTGCGCGGTGGAAGGCGAGTTGTTGTCCCGGCGTTATGGTGACGGAGTGCGGCTGGAAGTCGCGGATAACTGTACGCAGCAAATGGAAGATTACCTGTTGAGCACCTTCAATCTGGGCGGCGAGGACCTGTATCGGGTTAACGGTCCCGTCAATGTCAATCGCCTGCTGGCGATCTACGATCTGGTGGATCGGCCGGACTTGAAGTTCCAACCGTTTACGCCACGCCGGCCGCAGGGCCTGGCGACCGATCAGAATATTTTTGATTCCATACAGGCGGGCGATATCCTGCTGCACCACCCGTTCGATTCTTTCCTGCCGGTCATCGAATTTCTCAAGCAGTCGGCAGCCGATCCCAAGGTGCTGGCTATCAAGCAGACCCTGTACCGGACCGGACCGGATTCGGCCATTGTCAATGCGCTGGTGGAAGCGGCGCGCTCCGGCAAGGAAGTGACGGTGATTATCGAACTGCGGGCGCGTTTCGATGAAGAGGCGAATATTCAGCTGGCCAACCGCTTGCAGGAAGCCGGGGCTCACGTGGTGTACGGTGTGGTGGGTTACAAGACCCATGCCAAAATGTTGCTGGTGACACGCCGTGAATCGAGGAAACTCAGACACTATGTTCACCTGGGTACGGGTAACTATCATGCCCGCACGGCGCGTTTATACACCGATTATGGCCTGTTGACCTGTAACGAGGCCCTGGGGCGCGACGCCAACCGCGTGTTCCAGCTGTTAACCAGTCTGGGTCAGGTCAAGGCTTTGTCGAAGATGCTGCAGTCGCCGTTTACCCTGCACAAAAAGGTTATCGAAAAAATTGAGCGCGAAGCCGATAATGCCCGTGCCGGTAAGGCAGCCCGTATTATCGTTAAATGCAATGCCCTGATTGAAGCCGAGGCTATCGAGGCGCTGTATCGGGCCTCGCAGGCCGGCGTCAAGATCGACTGTATTATTCGTGGCGTGTGTTGCCTGCGGCCGGGGGTGCCGGGCGTGTCCGATAATATCCAAGTACGTTCTATCGTCGGGCGCTTTCTGGAGCATACCCGCGTTTTCTACTTTTACAATGAAGGGGATTACGAACTGTATCTGTCCAGTGCTGACTGGATGGGGCGCAACTTTTTCCAGCGTGTGGAGACGGCATTCCCGGTGGAGGATAAGAAAATCCGCCAGCGCATTCTAAAGGACGGACTGGAATTGTACCTGGCGGATAACAGTGATGCGTGGGTGTTGCAGAAAGATGGCGAATACAAACGCCGCGCACCGGTCGGCAAGCAACAGCCGCGCAGTGCGCAGTCCAGCCTGATGAGCCGGAAGCCTTAAATACAGGCCTGGGGAAGCTCTGATTTATTAACAGGCCGGATGCAAGACTGCAATCGATCTTCTTCACCAGAATTCACTCGGTATACGGGCGGTGTCCATGTAAGAGGCTCCCTAGGAGTCTGTCGGACTTAGGAGCAATCTACTGCGCTGGTGGGAGAGCGGCCCAAATGCCCCTGATTTTTCGTTGCGTAGGCCCACGATGTACAGGGATATGTACAAGTGTCGCGGTAGGCAGGATGCCGGGAGCGACCTATGCGCCTCAAAATCATGACCATTTGTGCTCTCTCTCCCACAAGGTGAATTGCGCAGCAAGAGAGGGTGCCCTGGGGTACCATGCTCGCTACGATTGCCTAAGTCGACAGGCTCCTAGCTGTATTCCAGCTTGAAGCCCGCAGATTTCAGATATTTCTTCTCGATATCGAGGTCAGCCAGAGTCAGCGGATGATTTTTCAGCCAACCGTTGGGGAAGTCGAGGCGAATTGAATGCCCGCTCGCCGATGCCTGAATAGCGGGTTCGGTGCTCCGTGAGCGATTGCGGTGTAACAGTACCGATAATCTCAGCAGCGTGGACAGCTGGATTGCATTTTCGCGCATGTCGCCGGGCAGCACGTCCATGAAAGATTTTCGGAACTTGCGTCGGTGACATCGTACCAGTACCGACAGGAATCTCTGGTCACCCAGGGAAAAACCCGGCAGGTCCGAATACTCCACCAGGTAAGCGCCGTGTTTATGGTACTGGCTGTGTGCGATGACCAGACCGATTTCGTGAAGCAGGGCGGCCCAGTGCAGCCAGCGTTCGGTATCCTGCCGGTTCAAATGCCATGAATCGATCAGTTGCCCGGCCAGCGACAGCACCGTTTCTTCCACGTGTTGAGCCTGTTCGAGGTCGACATGATAGCGTTGGGCGAGAGACTGGATGGTTGACTCACGGATATCCTGGTGTTGAATACGGCCAAGCAGGTCGTACAGCAGACCTTCCCGCAATGCGCCCGATGAGTGTCGCATACGCTCGATTTTCAGCGCCTCAAAGACGGCGCTGAGAATGGCTACGCCACCGGCAAATACCGGTTTGCGATCTTCGTTGACGGCGGCAAGCTCAATCCTGTCCGCGTGTCCGAAATCGATCAGCGCTCTGCGCAGGCGCTTGAGGGACTCGGACGTGATACCGTTGTCGCTCCAGCCCGCTTCCATTACCGCATCCCGTACGCTGCGGATCGTGCCCGACGAGCCTGCGGCCATTGACCAGCCGAGCCGGCGGAAGCTTTGCTTGTTTGCCTGCAGTTCCAGGCGCGCCGCCAGAATGGCTTTTATCATGGCCGTCTTGCCGATAGTGCCGTCGTCAAAAAAACGCTGGGTCATGTTGACACAACCCATGTACAGACTTTGCAGGTGGATGGCTTCAAAACCTTCGCCAATAATGAGTTCGGTACTGCCTCCGCCGATATCGACCACCAGGCGCCGGCCACCCGGTTCCGCCAGGCTGTGGGCGACGCCGAGGTGAACCAGGCGCGCCTCCTCGATACCGGAGATGATTTCGATGCTGTGTCCGAGCGCATCCTGAGCCTGATCCAGAAAGCCATCGTTGGTCTGGGCAAGGCGCAGGGTGTTGGTGCCGACAGCGCGCACACTGTCGGCATGCAGTCCGCTTACGCGCTGACCAAATCGCTTCAGGCAGTCGAGCGCGCGTTCTGCAACCTCGCGTTTCAGTCCGTGGTTGTCCGTGAGCCCGGCGGCCAGGCGTACCGGCTCGCGCAAGCGGTCGATGAGCTGCAGCTGACCGTTCTTCAACCTGCCAACAATCATGTGGAAGCTGTTTGAGCCCAGGTCGATGGCTGCCAGGGAACGTGCGTCGCTTGAATTATTCAAAGGCTGTCAGTGTGAAAGAATTTGACCGCATTGTTTCTCAGACATACTGTTTTCGCAACAAAAAAAACCGCAGCGGTTATCGGCGCTGCGGCAAGGGAAGGCAAAGCTGAAAGGTGTTGGAGCAAGCAGGCCGAGCAGTTAGCCTCCGTACTCCTGACACATCATTAGTCCAACCGCTGAGCAGCCTACCACCGGCATAATGGCGTTTCTTTGATCTACATCAAGAAAATGCTCGTATCTTTATATTATCCAATTTATTCAATAAGTTGCCGACAGGTGTCTTCCGCCCACTGAAGGGCTGAGAGATAACAATCGCGTATCCTGGACATGCTCAGTGTGCTGCTTTTGACCTGTTCCCACTCGCCGCGCTCGTAGGCCAGGACACAACTCAATATTTCACCATGAATACCCTGGCGGTGTAACAGGGCGTTGGAGATATGGTCTGCCAGTGGAAGCTGAGTGAGGATTTCTTCCATGGTGTTATCCATCAGCGCATCGAGTGCCGAGAACAGGCCCACGGTGAAAAACGTTTCCGGACAATGGCATTTCTGCGCCTTGGCCAGCTCTTCAGCCATTTTGCCGCGCACCATGGCGGTGATGACCAGTTCGGTCGGTTTATTGTCTACCTGCGACATCGCGAGCAGCGTCGTCCAGGAGTTTACAGTTCGCAGTCCAAGAATGACGACAGCCTGCTGTATAGATTCAATGGTACGTGACAGTGCGTATGACGCAGAATTTACGTAGCGCAGGATCCGGTAACTGAACGTGACATCCTGGGCGATCAAGTCCTCGAGTTGACCAGGCGTAATATCCGGGTCCTGCAGATGACGGAGCAAATTAAGTATGGCAATACGGTTATTGGGCAGGCGCCGACCGCGTATGACTTTGGGCTGGGCGAAGAAATAACCCTGGAAATAATCGAATCCCAGGTCCAGGCAGTAATCGAAATCCTCTTGGGTTTCGACTTTTTCAGCCACCAGTTTGACCGGGTGCTTGCGCAAAGCCAGCACATGGTCGCGAATTTCATCCCTGTCCAGCGACATAACGTCAATTTTGATGAGATTCGCGAGTTTAACCAGGGGTTTCAGCGATTCGTGGTAGATGAAATCATCCAGCGCGATGGTATAGCCCTGTTCGGACAGGCGCTTGACACCTTCAATCACCTCCTCATCGGCTTCGATATCTTCCAGAAGTTCCAGTACGACGCGGTCTTTGGGCAGCGAAATCGTCTGATGATTGACAAAAAAAGAACGGGTCAGGTTAATGAACGCCGGTCTCTTATTGACAATATTGTCCAGACCGATTTCCAGAAAGGTGTTGACGATAACATCCGAAGTCGCTTTGTCACCGTCGGTAATATCGGCGGTGTTAGACTGTTCTGAGCGAAACAGCAGTTCGTAGGCATAGACGCCCAGGTTGCGGTCATAGATAGGTTGTCGGCCGATGAATATGTCGCTCATGAGCGGTGGTGGGGTGGTCTGTGGCTTTCCTTAAAGTCTATCAGGTTCCGATGGTTATTCTGTCCGCTGAGCGGATTTATGCCGATTCACAGTATTATCGTCAACAGCAGCTTTTTCTTGGGGAAATCAAAAAAACAAAAGCCCGGTAACTGACCGGGCTTTGCGGGTGCGGATACTGGTGATGCTGTCAGTTATTTGATTTTGGCTTCCTTGTACATCACATGCTTACGGACTACCGGGTCGTATTTCTTCATCTCCAGTTTGTCCGGTGTAGTGCGCTTGTTCTTGGTCGTTGTATAGAAATGGCCGGTGCCGGCGCTGGAAACCAGTTTGATCTTGTCACGCATGGTTGATCTCCTTAGACTTTTTCGCCGCGGGCACGCATCCCGGCGAGAACAGTATCAATGCCCTGTTTGTCGATAATGCGCATTCCCTTGGAAGACACGCGAAGCTTCACCCAGCGCTTTTCACTCTCCACCCAGAACCGGTGCGAATGCAGGTTCGGCAGGAACCGGCGGCGGGTTTTGTTATGCGCGTGGGAAACATTGTTGCCCGAAACGGGGCGTTTCCCGGTAACCTGACACACTTTGGACATTGCTCAATTCCTCAATTTCTTGCACGGCCTGCGAGGGGCGGACAACGAGAACCGCGTTTTATACCAGAGGGGCTCCGTGCGGACAAGTGGCTGGCGCCGCCTGGTTACGTCAAGAACTCATCGTTTACCGCCAGTTAGTCAGTATAGTCATATAAAAACAACAGGTTAAATTAGCCCTCGTTCAGCGAACGAGATTGCAAGCCGGTCACCGATGACGACGTGATCGAGCACCCGTATATCGATGAGCGCCAGCGCATCTTGCAGTCGTGTGGTGATGCGCCGGTCGGCATCGCTGGGTTCCGCAACGCCCGAGGGGTGGTTATGGGCGAAGATGACGGCCGCCGCATTGTGCTGCAGAGCTTGCCGCACCACTTCGCGCGGATGTACGCTGGCGCCATCGATGGTGCCGCGGAACAGTTCCTCATAGCTGATCACGCGATGGCGGGTGTCCAGGAACAGGCAGGCGAAGACTTCATACGGATAGTCGCGTAGCCGGGCGGTCAGATAGCGCCGGGTTTCAGCGGGGTTTTTCAGCGCGTCGCTGCGCATCAGGTTTTCGGCCAGGTGGCGCCGGGCCAGTTCGAGCACCGCCTGCAACTGGGCATACTTGGCATTCCCCAGCCCCCGGGTGGCGCAAAAACGCGTTCGATCGGCCTGTAGCAGCATGCGCAGGCCGCCGTATTCCTGCATCAGTCGGCGCGCCAGTTCGACCGCATTGCAACCCGTAATGCCGGTACGCAGAAAGATTGCCAGTAATTCGGCATCGGAAAGGGCCTGTGGCCCAAGAGACAACAGCTTTTCACGAGGCCGCTCTGCCTCTGGCCAGTCGCTGATCGCCATGGGTAACCTCCTTGTTCGGCGTTTTGTTTGCCCGGCTGATCGGGGGATCGATCCGTTGATCCCGCCCGGGAAACTGCATCATGTAATGCCGAATTCAATGTGTAAAGCCCTGAGAAGTCAGACCTTCCCGGTCGGGCCGGTTCTGGTACACTTCACCGCAATGAACAACCTTTCTCAAAAGCGGATTCTGCTGGGCGTTTGCGGTGGGATCGCCGCTTACAAAAGTGCCGAGCTGGTTCGCTGCCTGCGCGCTGACGGCGCCCTGGTACGCGTGGTTATGACGGCGGCGGCATCAGAGTTTATCACCGCCCGGACCTTCCAGGCACTGACGGGGGAGCCGGTGTTCAGTGGCTGGTCGGACGACAGAACCGGCATGGATCACATCGAACTGGCGCGCTGGGCTGACCGGATTCTGATTGCACCGGCCACCGCGGATAGCCTCGCACGCCTGGCACACGGGCGGGCTGATGATCTGCTGGCGGCGGTCTGTCTGGCCAGTGAGGCGCCACTGATGGTGGCGCCGGCCATGAACCAGGCGATGTGGCAGCACGCGGCCACCCGCGATAACGTGGAGCTGTTGCGCAGGCGTGGTGTGCAGATATGCGGCCCCGCTGACGGTGAGCAGGCCTGTGGCGAGGTAGGGCCGGGACGCATGCTGGAACCACAGGTCCTGGTGCAGTCCTTGTCTGATGCGTTTTCCAGTGCGCGGCTGGCCGGTTTGAAAGTCGTGGTAACTGCAGGGCCGACTCGCGAGGCTCTTGATCCGGTACGTTTTCTCAGCAATCGCAGTAGCGGAAAAATGGGTTACGCCATTGCCCGGGCGGCACGCGAAGCCGGTGCCCGCGTCGAACTTGTCAGTGGCCCGGTGCTGCTCGATGCGCCACCCGGGGTACAGCGGATTATGGTCGAGTCGGGCCGGGAAATGCTTGCCGCGGTCCTGGAGAGGATAGCGGATTGTGATCTGTTCATAGCCACCGCGGCGGTTGCCGACTACCGACCGGCCAGGCCGGCGCAGCAGAAAATCAAAAAGCGGGCGGCTGACACCTCACTGCAGCTGGAGCCGGTAGCGGATATCCTGGCGACGGTTGCGGCGCTGGATCACAGGCCGTTCTGCGTTGGTTTTGCCGCAGAAACCGGGCAGCTGGAACAGCACGCGCAGATAAAACGTCTGCACAAGGGGGTCGAAATGATCGCCGCCAACCGGGTTGGTAATGGGCGGGGGTTCGATAGCGACGATAACGAATTGTTACTGGTCTGGGAGGGCGGCACGTGCTGGTTGCCAAAAGATTCCAAGACCCGTCTGGCGCATCAGCTGATCGAAAAAGTCGCCAGCCTGTATCCACAACGGTCCAACCAGCAGATATCTTCGGAGTACCATGCAAAGCATTCAGCTTAAGATTCTCGATTCCCGCATCGGCGGGGAATTTCCATTACCGGATTATGCGACTGAGGGGGCAGCGGGCATGGATTTGCGCGCCTGTCTGGATCAGACCCTGAATCTGCAACCGGGCCAGACCGAATTGTTGCCAACCGGGATCGCTATTCATATCTCCGACCCGGGTCTGGCCGCGGTGCTGTTGCCGCGCTCCGGCCTGGGTCACAAGCACGGTATTGTGCTGGGCAACCTGGTCGGGCTGATTGACTCCGATTATCAGGGACAACTTTACGTGTCGTGCTGGAATCGCGGCAGCGAGACTTTCACCGTCGAGCCCGGGGAACGCATTGCACAGATGATTTTTGTGCCGGTGGTACGTGCCGGATTTGAAGTTGTTGAAGATTTTGCCGATAGTAATCGGGGAGCGGGTGGCTTCGGTCATACCGGACGCGCCTAGGATCTGTCGGAATTGCTTACTAAATCGGATTTGCCTGCTAAAAAAGTGCGTTGGACAGCCGACATACCTTTAGGGGGCCGTTGGCGGCGGGGATGCTGCCAGCGAGCAGGGTATGTCGGCTGTCTAATGTTAGGTAGGCAATTAGCGCTACTCAGGGATTGTGATGAAATTAGCTTTCCGGTCTGGTAAAGAGAAACGGGCTGCACCCAAAACTGCCAGAGAATCCTCTGCTACTGAGCCCGCCGGCCGCCTCAGTCTGCGCCGACAGATGATCCTGCTGCTGGTTGTCGCCGCGATGTCAATTGCGCTTCCGGCCGTCATTTTATATGTGCAGTCAATGCTGCAACTCAAGGCGGCTTCCCAGAAACAATCTGATTTGGCGGCCCGGCTGTTTGCCGCTGATTATCGCCAATGGGTGGAGCATCAGGCTGCCACCGCTGAACGGGTCAGCAAGGACCCGCAGCTCGGGCGCCTCATGGTGGACGCCTCCGCACAGGAGATCGCTGACAAAGCGGCGTCATTGGCTTACCTGTTTCCGTCCTCTATCCATGTACGTCTGCTGCCCACCGGTATCGAGGCGGAGGATCTGCAAGCCAGTCCGCCAATCAGTTACGCCGCACTGGACCTGCTGAGGGATTCGGAAACCGGCGACGACACGCCACCACCAGTCGAAGTGCACATGTCCGGTACACCACAGCAGCATATCAACCTGGTGAGGCCGATTCCCGCTCCTTCCGGGCGGGGTATCGCGGGTAACCTGATGGTGAGCTTTCCGGTTCAGCCACTGCAGGAGCAGCTGAGCCGCGGCGAGGTGGATGGCTATGTCGAGCTCCAGCAACTGGCAGGCAACACCACCTTGGTGCTGGGCAGCCACGGTGCCGCTGAATTCAGGCAGGCGGCGGCAGACAGCCAGTTTGCTGTCACCGGCAGTCGCTGGCGTGTGGCGTATTGGGCACCTGATCAGCGGCGGACAAGTGGTGTGTTGCTGGCTACAGCGGGCATGGCGACGGCTGCTGCGGCGCTGTTGCTGCTGGGTCTTGTCTGGTTTGTGTTCCAGAAGCTGGGCCGGGCTTTGCGCTATGATCAGGCAACGCTGTTAACTATCGTCAAGGATATGAGCGACGGTCGGGTCAAGCCGGAGTATCCGAATGCCCTGGCGGAGATGCACGATACCGTTGCAGCGATGACGCGCAGCGCCGCGTCGGCTGTTGTCCGCCCGGCCCCGGCAACGACCGGCGCGACCGCTATGGCAAAGGCTGCCGCGGCTGTTGAAGTGCGGGAAGTGGTCGATGAGGTCGAAGCCGACCTGCTGTTCGATAACAGCGCGCTGGATACTGCCGGGATTAAAGTCGACGAAAACCGGCTGGATCCCACTATTTTCCGTGCCTACGATATTCGCGGTATTGTCGGTGATACTCTGACAGTGAATGTCGCCTATGAAATCGGACGGGCCATTGGCAGTGAGGCCTACTACCGCGGTGAGCAGGCCGTGCTGGTGGGGCGCGACGGCCGCCTGTCCAGCCCGGATCTGGCCGCTGCCGTGATTCGCGGTCTGAAAGCGACCGGGCGCGATGTCAAGGATCTGGGGCAGGTTCCCACACCGGTACTGTACTTTGCCACCCAGGCTCTGGACATCAACTCCGGTGTGATGGTGACCGGCAGCCACAATCCGGCGGATTACAACGGTTTCAAAATCGTATTGGCGGGAGAAACGCTGGCCGGCGAGGCCATAGACGACTTGCGCCGGCGTATCGAATCGGGTGATATGCTGACGGGTGAAGGCAGCGTGGAAGAAATAGAGGTACTGCCTGACTATATCGAGCGTGTTAAGTCCGATGTGCAGGTGGTTCGCCCCATCAAGCTGGTGGTGGACTGTGGTAACGGTGTGGCCGGTGCGGCGGCGCCGGCATTGTTACGCGCGCTGGGTTGCGAAGTGATCGAGCTGTTCTGTGAAGTCGACGGAAACTTTCCCAACCACCACCCGGATCCCGGCAAAACGGAAAATCTCGCCGCCCTGATCAAGGAGGTACAGGAGCAGGGCGCGGAGCTCGGTATCGCCTTTGACGGCGACGGGGACCGCATGGTGATCGTCGGTGCGCAGGGTGAAATCATCTGGCCGGACCGCCTGCTGATGCTGCTCGCTATGGACGTCCTGTTGCGCAATCCCGGGGCGCAGATTATTTACGATGTGAAATGTTCGCGCCATGTCGCCAATGTCATTGCCGAATACGGCGGTGAAGCCCTGATGTGGGCCAGCGGGCATTCCCTGATCAAGGCCAAGATGAAGGAAACCGGTGCCTTGTTGGCCGGTGAGATGAGCGGTCATATTTATTTCAAGGAGCGCTGGTTCGGTTTCGATGACGGAATGTATTCCGCGGCTCGCCTGCTGGAGATACTCGCCAACGATGCGCGCAACTCCAGTGATATTTTTGCGGCGCTGCCGGACAGTATGAACACGCCGGAACTGAATGTACCTATGGCCGAAGGCCAGCCCGCTGTGTTTATGGAAAAACTGCTCAACGGCACCCATTTTGAACACGCCCGTGTGGCGACAGTCGACGGTCTGCGAGTTGAGTTTGATGATGGCTGGGGGCTGGTGCGCGCGTCTAATACCATGCCCTGTCTGGTGCTGCGTTTCGAGGCTGACGATGAACTCGCCATGAGTCGTATTCAGGATGAATTTCGCAGCGCCATGTTGCAGGCAGATCCCAATTTGTCACTGCCATTCTGATTAATTATGAGTCTCGGTTCAGACAAAGCTACCGAAGTCGCCCGGGTTCTGGGTGAAGCGCTGCCGTACATACGTCGCTTTCGCGGCAAAACCATCGTGGTTAAGTACGGCGGCAATGCCATGGTGGATGAGCGGCTGAAAAGCGGTTTTGCACGCGATATCGTATTGATGCGTCTGGTCGGAATCAACCCGGTGGTTGTGCACGGTGGTGGTCCGCAGATTGGTCGTCTGCTGGAGAAGATTGGCAAGGAAAGCCGGTTTGTCGACGGTATGCGTGTGACCGACAGCGAAACCATGGATGTGGTGGAAATGGTGCTGGGTGGACTGGTGAACAAGGATATTGTCAATCTCATCAGCCGCCATGGTGGCCGGGCGGTGGGATTGACCGGCAAGGACGGGGACCTGATCCATGCGCGCAAGCTGACAATCACCAGAAGTTCGCCGGAACTGGAAGTGCCCGAGATTATCGATATGGGTCATGTCGGTGAAGTGGCCAGTGTTGATACTTCGGTGGTGGATATGCTGGTTTCAGGCGATTTTATCCCTGTTATTGCACCAATAGGCGTCGGTGAGGACGGGCATTCCTATAACATCAACGCAGATCTGGTGGCAGGACGGGTAGCCGAGGTGCTGGGTGCGGAAAAGCTCATCCTGCTGACTAACACTACGGGTTTGCTCGATAAGCAGGGTGAGCTGCTGACCGGAATGACGGCCGCTGAGGTCGACAGACTGATTGCAGACGGCACCATACACGGTGGTATGTTGCCGAAAATTCAGTGTGCCTTGTCAGCGGTTAAATCCGGTGTACGAAGTTCGCACATCATAGACGGGCGCGTCGAGCACGCGGTTCTGGTGGAGCTGTTTACCGATGAGGGCGTCGGTACCCTGATTCGCGGTTAGACGCCTTGGTGGTGGCAAATCCGGGCTATCCGCAATGCGGCTGCAAATTTTGCGGGGTTATTCAGACGCCGCTTCCGCTTGCGCCTCCGCCATTTTCAGCGTGCGAAAACGTTTAATATCCAGTTCAAATTTTTCACGTATCGCCTGCTGCATTTTTCTGCGGTTCGAGATGTAGTCGGAATTATACCGGATCTGCCTGCGTGCTTCGCGAATGCGCTGTTGCAGCTTTTGCGGAACAGCTTTGCCCGAGCGTTCCAGATTGGCCGCTCCGAGCTCCTGTTGAGCCAGCCGTTGCTTGATTTTTTCAGTTCGGCTATTAGTGACACGGATCACTGCCTCAATGGCTTCGATTTTGCCATCACGTGTCAGAATCATTTCATCTTCGTTGGTGAATGTGTCCAGCAGGATACGGTCCTGGTGTTCCTGCTTCTGGCGTTTGCGTTCCTGCGCTGCCTTTACCTTGGCCAGCCGTTGTTCTTCGGCAATTTGCTCCTTGGTTTTAGCCGCAGCTTTGCTTTTAACCACGACACCCTGCTTATTGAGCGTTTTGTTACTTTTTTTTGCATATTGCGGGGGAATACGGTCACCATAACGGGTCTGACCATGCTCATCGACCCACTTGTAGAGCTTGCCGGCGTGCAGGGAAGGAACCGAAAGCCACAGACTGGTGCACAGTGTCAGTGCCGACCAGTATTTAATGCGAGAAATTGTGCTCATAGCTATTCTGTTTGACGTTTGCCTGTATCGATAATGGATTTACTGGACCAAACCGCTTTGTTCCTCATTTCCCTGGTGGCGAACCTTTTTTCCGCCTTTTCAGGGGGGGGCGCCGGTCTCATCCAGTTGCCGGCGTTGATCTTTCTGGGTTTGCCATTTGTGGTCGCTTTGGCGACTCACAAAGTTGCCAGTGTTGCTTTAGGTATCGGCGCGACGCTGCGTCACTTGAGGGAGGGCGGTCTCGAGAAAACCCTTGCATTATTTATACTTGCGACGGGCTTGCCGGGTGTGGTGCTGGGTGCCCACCTGATTGTCGGCATTCCCGGCCGGGTGGCGGAAATTGCACTGGGGATTTTGACTGCCGGCCTGGGGCTGTATTCCTGGTTAAACCCGGGGCTCGGGCAGACCAATGAAGTGAGGCATCGCGATGTCAGAGGCTTTCGTGTCGGTGGTGCGGGGCTTTTTCTGATCGGTGCGCTGAACGGTTCACTGACGTCCGGAACCGGACTGTTTGTAACGCTGTGGCTGGTGCGTTGGTTCGGTTTTGATTACCGGCGGGCGGTGGCTTATACGCTGATTCTGGTGGGTATATTCTGGAATGGCACGGGTGCGGTGACGCTGGGATTTCTGTCCGAGATTCGCTGGAGCTGGTTACCGGCACTGCTGGCCGGGTCGTTGCTGGGCGGCTATTTCGGTGCCCACCTGGCGATTAAAAAGGGTAACCGCTGGATCAAGCGGGCGTTTGAGGTGATCACCTTGGTGATTGGGGTGAAGTTAATAGCGGGTTAGCTCTAAAAGGTTCGGTATGCAGCAGTATTTAATGCGGGTGGCTTCGATGAGCGGCGCAGCCCTGAGGCGGGAAGGGCCTCTGGGAAAACCGCGGGCGGTAATCATCCCGGCGGTCCTTCCCGCCCCAGGGCTGCTCAAGTTTCTACATTTACATTGAAGGAATACCAGCTTACCCCGCTGTGAAGAGGGTCAGCTCGTTTTTGTGCGGGTGGCTTCGGTGATCTGCGTGGCCCGGAAGGGGACGGGTCTCCGGGAAAACCGCTGGCGGTAATCATCCCGGAGACCCGTCCCCCTCCGGGCCATGCGTTGGGGCGCGAGCATCAGTACGGTTTGTTAATTGTGCTGTGATTCGAGCGCAGTATTCAGACGCCATACTGCTCGCGGTAGGCTTCGATGGCTTGCAGTGACTTGCGGTACTCGGGCTGGTCGGCCAGAAATGTCTGCAATTCCGCCAGGGTTACGATACTGGTGACCCTCAGACCGAGATCCTGCTCCACTTCCTGGATCGCCGACCGATCGCCCTGGCCGCGTTCCTGGCGATCCAGTGCGATGACAACTCCGGCGGCTGTTGCGCCGTTGGCAGCAATAATGTCCAGCGATTCGCGAATCGCTGTTCCGGCAGTAATGACGTCGTCGATAATCAGAATGCGCCCCTGCAGGGCGGCGCCAACCAGATTGCCGCCCTCTCCATGGTCTTTGGCTTCCTTGCGGTTGAAGCAGTAAGGCATATCAAGTTCGTGATGGTCGGCCAGCGCAATGCCGGCAGCGGCTGCCAGCGGAATGCCTTTGTAGGCGGGACCGAACAGGACATCGAATTCTGTGCCCGAGTCGACAATGGCCTGTGCATAGAATCGGCCCAGACGGGCCAGATGTCCGCCACTATTGAAGAGGCCCGCATTAAAGAAGTAGGGACTGATGCGGCCCGATTTCAGCGTGAATTCGCCAAAGCGCAATACACCGACCTGGATGGTAAATTCCAGGAAATCTTTTTTATATTGGTGCATGACATTCATCCGTAACTCAAAAGCCCGGCTATGATACACGGCCTGGCAGGACAGGAGAACGCATCGCCTGTTCCAATAAGAGTTTCTGTCAGGCTCCCTGGACCCTGGATTCAGGGCGTCCCGATCTCCCGTTCAATCTGCGGGTGGTCCGCGGGGAAGAGCTCGACCTGAAAGGCCTCCGCGTACGGAGCTTCAAGCCCGAGCTGCCTCGCCAGTTTCCGGTTGAAGCTCAATATGCGGTCGTCGAAGCCGTGGCCGCGGATCTCGATATTGCGTGCCTGCTGGGTATCGTGAAAGCGTAGCAGGGTGCCTTTCCAGTCAGCCTGGGTCTCGTCGAACCCGAGGTACAGGTCGGTCCGGAAGCTGAGGGTCTTGGCGTCTTTGTTGTAAAGTGCCAGCAAGGGTCTGCCCAGGCACCGCGCCGCCGCGCGGGCCATGTCGTAAGTGCGTCGATGGCCGGTGTTGTTATCGTCGCCGTAGGGTAAGAACAGCACGTCCGGGGCGGTTTCAATGAGCTGCTTGCGCACCCGGTCCGTATTTCGCGGTGGAAGAGCCCATGGTTCGATCTCCCTCGATGTGAGCGCCGTCATTGCCGGCGGCCAATCCCGCCCCCTCAATCCTGCACAAAGAGGCAATTCTCGACAAGTTCCGGGTTTTCAGTCGCTATTTATCGTATATAGTATACAATATACCAACTTTCCACCATTCACGAGAGTGTAAGCCATGGCGTATGACGACGCACAACTGGCCGCTGTAATGAATGATTCAGAACGCATCGCCATGGTCGGTCTGTCTCGCAGGT
>Ga0070727_10000952_pt1 | contig 32067 bp, 24 predicted proteins | sample tdAd472_FD_66722 | JGI IMG/M metagenome (GOLD analysis project Ga0070727, IMG submission 66722) | Marine sediment microbial communities from the Atlantic coast under amendment with organic carbon and nitrate - tdAd47.2 | ecosystem: Environmental > Aquatic > Marine > Coastal > Sediment | place... | reverse complement strand
TTGGTCTTCTTGGCCTTGGTCTTCTTGGCCTTGGTCTTCTTGGCCTTGGTCTTCTTGGCCTTGGTCTTCTTGGCCTTGGTCTTCTTGGCCTTGGTCTTCTTGTTGCCTCGAGCACTGACCTCACGCAGGTATGGGAGACCCAGGTCGGTGACAAACTCTAGAGCCAGCTTCACTGCCTCCTTCACCCGGTAGGTCTTCCGTCTCGAGTCAAGGTCGTCGTATACGCCTATCCCCCCTGTCAGTGCGTTGAACCAGAGATCGTCCCCGGGCTTCCGGCGCAAATCACCCACGTTTAGGAAGACCCCACCACTGTCCAAAACCTCCGCGGAGCGAGGTTCAGAAAAGAGCCCGCTCATCAGGTTGGGAAGGGAGTCCGTCCTACTCCACCCAATGCACACTCGAAATGCCTTGTAGGAGGTGTCCACAGATAGGTAGGAGATCAGGCCGCCTACATTGCCCTCAAACAGCCAAGGGCCCTTGGCTGGGCCAGTTGAGGACCCTGAGAACTCCGGCGCTACCAAGGAGAGGGTCGCTTCAAGTTCACGTCGAAGTTCGCGGCATACTCTTGTGTCCACGTTTCGCGCTATCTCTTTCCCTTTAGGAAGTCGTGCAGGTCGTCGGCGCCAGTGAGGATCCTCAGTCGATCGCCATATCGTTTGGAGAGCTCCTTCAGAGTCCGGCCGCTTGGGACCTGCGCAGAGAAGAGAGTGACTTGGGCTTCGACCCCACGCAAGTGCCTCAAACGTCCCTGCACTTCGAACATGCCCTCGATCTGCATTGCCATTCGTTCGAAGCTCTCTGTGCCCACGTCCCCAAGCTTGTATTTGATTTCCATCAAGACCTTACGGTTACCGATCTCATACGCGCGGTCGAAGTTGCGCTTGGTGGCGTTTGACCAGCGAACGCTGTGCGCTCTGCGTCGACCTCCGACTCGACCGACGGCGTCGTCGACGAAACGCTCGGTACGACGGCCAAGGCGTTTCCAGAAACGGCCGAGATCCCTCGACCCCCAGGCGTGACGCGCCTGGGCTCGCTTGACGCTACCCTTCAAAGCCCCTACCCCACGTCGGAGAACCGAGCGCAGGCTGAGATTGTGCACAAGCACCGTCGGAGAGCTAGAGCGCGGGGACTTGCCAGTGCAGCCAACGAAGTAGCAGTGGGTGGATGCGACTTCGAAGTTGAAGGTCTCCGCCTGCTCTGCAACGCACGTCGCCGACTCCACGAAGAGCGAGGAACCGTCCGACCCCAGCAGCTTGTCGCCAGGCATGAGGTGCCCGGCATAGGTCCAGCCCTTGCCGATCACCCACCAGGGGTGGCCGGGCGTGCAGCGGATCTCCTGCGCTCTATCGGATTCTTCGCCCTCCTCGGCTGAGGATTCTCCAACGGAGTGACGTTCGCCACGCCCTCTCCACTGAGGCACGACGCGCACCGTGACGACCTGCTCGGTGACGTTGCGGAACAGCCGAAGCACGGGCTGGAAGACCCTCTTGCCGGTCTCCTGGTCCCAAGAGAGCACTCGGTCGCCGACTTCGATCTCCTCGATCTTCTTCTTGCCCTCGGCCGTCTCGACCAGGGTTCCTGCGAGGAAGCAGTTGTCGAAGCTCTCGCCGACGAAGTTGTAGAGATCCATGGACACGCCGTGCCCAACTTCAGCCGCCATGCCAACGGCAACGGCGAGCTTCCCGTCACCCCACATGCCTTGGAGATCGACGTGCTCAGTGAGCTTCTCGAAGGCTTGATTCATGAGGTGCCCGCTGAGGCGCGCGCTCATGCGCTGGACTGACTTCATGGCTGCGCGGCTAATGATTCCGCCGCGTCCCACGAGCACCTTCAGCGAAGCTCTGAAGAGCTGGCGGGTCACCAGACTCGAAGCAAAGGTGCCCTGCGGATCGAAGAGCGAGGTCGGGTTGCTCCAGCAGAAGGTGTAGGGGTTGCCCACGTTGCCCGGGTCCCACACCGGGTCGCTCTGCAGGAAGCGACCCGTCTCCGGCGAGTACATCCGGTTGCGGAAGTAGAGCAGCCCGGTCTCCGCGTCGAGCCGCCGACCCTGGAACCCAAACGGATTGCCCACCGCCGAGCTCGCCACCGGCTGCTTGGCGGCGTCCACGGCGTTGCCGTAGTCGTCGTAGTAGCGCCGCTCGACCTCGCCGCTGGCGTCGCTCACCGAGACCACGTTGAAACGCACGTCCTGGTGCAAGAACAGCTCGCCGGTTCCCAGCGGGTGGGCGGCCGTCCGCTCCAGCTCGACGACCTCGTCGAGGAACCGGGGGCCGTAGACGTAAGTCACGAGCGCGGTCCCGCTGGCGTCCTGCTCCTCGCACACCCGCCAGGCGTCCCACACGAAGGCCACGTCGCGGATCAGGGCGCTGGTGGCGGGGTCGAAGACCTGCTTGCGCACGCGCCGGTTCTGGGAGTCGTAGCGGTAGCGAGCCACTGGGCCGCCTGAACCCACCGCCGCCACCGAGACCAAGCGGTTGCGGTAGTCGTAGGCGTAGGCGAAGCGCTCGTCCTCGAGCAGGTTCCCGTTGGCGTCGTGGCGGCGGGTCACCCCGGCGCGCTCGGTGTACTGGTTGCGCGCGTTGACCGAGTAGGCCTCGAGGGACGCGTCTTTGCGGACCTCGCGGCGGTTGCCCACGCCGTCGAGGGCGTAGCTAATCTCGCCCACGCTGCGGGTGGCGCCGCCGCTCCCGGCCTGGTCGAGCTCGGTGCGCACGAGGCGGTAGAGCGAGTCGTATTCGTAGCCGTCGCGCTGGCCGTTGTCGTCGAAGCGGGTCTCGGAGGTGCGGTAGTTGACGCCGTTGTAGCCGTAGGTGCGGTGGACGAAGTCCGTGCCCCCGCGGGTGTGGCGCAGCGAGGTCACCCGCCGCACCGCGTCGTAGTCGAGGCTCCCCGAGGTGCCGTTGCGCAGGGTGGAGGACACCACGCGAGTGCCTCGGCCCTCGTAGTCCCACGCCGCGATCTGGCCGCTGGCGTCGGACACGGTCCGCGGGTGGTCCACCGTGTCGTAGCCCCAGGTCAGCTCGCGGCCGCTGGGATACTCACAGCTCAGACGCTTGGAGTCTGGGGCCCAGGTGGAGGCCACCGACTGCCCGTTCTGGCGCTCGAGCAGGATCCGGCTGAGCGAGTCGTAGCCGTACTCGGTGATCGCTTGCTCGATCTGCGAGAGGAAGCCGTTGTCGTCGGCGCTGAGCGTGACCCGGTTCAGCCCGTCGTACTCGTAGCTCTCCGACGTGGTGCCCACGACGCCCGACCCCCGCGCCACGCTCACGGCGACGAGGCGGTTGACCGAGTCGTAGCTCCGGGTGACCACCGAACCGTTGGGGTCGGTGATCTCGCGCACGGTGGAGTCGACGTTGTAGGCCCACTCCGTCCGTGCCCCGTCCGGCAAGACCTCGAGCACCATGCGGTTCAGCGCGTCGTAGGCCTTCTGGGTGCGGTTGGCGTTGTCGTCGACTACACCCACCAGCCGTGAGTTGTCGTCCCACTCGTAAGCCAAGGTCACCAGCCCGTCGGGGTTGAACGGGTTCGAGGTGTCCAGCGCGCCCCCGGCTCGCAGCTCGTGCACGTCTCTGAGCTTGCGGTTGGCCATGTCGAACACGAAGCGTTTGACGTTGCCTTCTTGATTCCCAACCCTGGGTTAGTGGTAGCAGCCTCGCGCCGCGTCCGCGAACCTGACTTCGCGCGACGCCCGACCCTCGAGCAACCGAACCTTGCGGCCCCCTCTTCGGCACCGCCCTCGTGACCCCACCGTACATGCCGCCACTCGGCCGCCCCACTCGGGGAGCGGCACTGCAGGAGCGGACCAACCGTTTCGACCGCTGCTTCGTGAGGTCAGCCGATTAGCCGCACCTCCCCGACCGTGCACTCGTGGACCTTACGCATGTGGTATGTCCCCAGCGGGAACGTCACGGCGCGGTTCCCGTTGCGCCACTCCTCCAGCGCGGCCTTGTAGGCGTAGCGCCAGGCCTTGAGCTCGTCGAGCAGGGCCTGCCGTTCGCCGTCCTGATTCCCGCTCGCGATCCGCGGGTCGAGCTGAAAGCGGGGGAAGGTATCCCCGGCCGAAGCGAACGGGTCCAAAGCACGGATCCTGCCCACCCCCATGAACTCCGACTTCCCCGCGGCGCGGCGCTGCTGGTAGATCCGCTGCAGCTCCTGCTCCAGAGCCTCTCGCACGCGGCGCACGAAGTCCTCGCGGTCGCTCTCGGCCAGGGCCGGGAGCTTGAGCTCCAACGTCGCCTGGGCAGGGAGGGTCGAGCCGCGACGTGGCGGGCGCTCGCCTGCGCGGCGCGCGGCCTCGGCGGCCAGACGCTGCTCGGCCTCTGCCTTGCGCACCTCGCTCGGCTTGAGCGCGCCGCGCGGGATCCAGCCTTCGGGGCGTCGGCCGCCGAAGAACGCGTGCTTTGGACGAGCGACGGTCTGCTTCAGGGCGCCCATGTCCTCGGGCAGGGTCTTCACCCCAGGCCACTGCTCCGGACGCTCGACGAGGCCGTCTTTGACTGGGTTGGTGTAGGCGTAGAGCAGCTTGCGGATCAGCGTCTCCTCGTCGTGGATCTCGGCGTTGCTGAACTTGCCCGACGACCAGAAGTTCTCGCCGCGACCGTAGCGCGCGTTGAGGGCGCGAGCGACGAGCTGATCGAAGCGCTGCATGAACTCCGAGAGCTCCGCCTCGGGGTCGCCCACGACCAGGTGCAGGTGGTTCGCCTCGACCATGGCGGCGTAGAGCTCGACCCCGGTCTCCGCGGCGGCCACGGCGAGCGCATAGCGCACGATCTCGTTCACGGCCTTCGAGGGTTTGAGGAAGAACCGGCGCTCGCTGCAGCGGCGAGTGACCAGGTGACACATGAACGGGAGCACGCGGCGGGGTAACGACATGGGGCCTCCGCGAAGACGTGAGGCACGGCGTGGGCCAGGCGTGCAAACCCCACGGCGGAGAGGGTGCGTCGCGGCTCTGGGTCACCCGGGGTGAACCGACGGGCGAGGATTGCCCAGGTCAGCTCGGCGAGCTTCGCGTGGTAGGGAACCCCGGGTCGGGGCACAAGGGTAGCCACCGTGCGCCTGAACTACCGCGGCACTCAGCCGATCGTGACCCCGATTAGGCTCATTAGGACCTCGTCCTAGTTCTGTCTAGTCCGCGACTAGCGGGCCGCAGGCGCACCAGCGAAGGTGACTGTTGATTCCCGACCCTGGGTTCCCGCCGCGGCAAGGTCCCAGAGTTCGAACGAGCAAGATCCGCCCGTCGGTTCACCCAGGGTGAGCCCTAGCCGACACGAATCGACCGCACCCAGAGACTTCCAGGCCTGGCCCACGCCGTGCGTGGAGTGGGGACGGAAGCCCCATGCTATCAACCCGCCGCCAGCTCCCCGCCATGTGCCACCTGGTCTGTCGTCGCGGCAGCGAACGGCGTTCCTCCCGGAACCGAACCGCCCTTTGCTCGGAGGTGGGCATTGGCTAGGCTGGGAAACATGGGCACCAACGCCAAGGATCTCCTCGAACAGGCCCTGCAGCTCGACGAAGACGAGCGCGTTCTGCTCGCCCACGACCTCCTGGAGAGCGTGGGCGGTGACGACCGCCCCGACTTCTCCCCCGAGTGGATCGCCGAGCTCGCGCGGCGCGTGGACCTGGTCGCCAAGGGCGAGGCCGGGCCCGACGAGGATTGGCGGGTGGTCCTCGACCGGATCCGCAGGCGGCATCTCGACCAGAGCGCGTGACCAAGCCAGTCCGGCTCGCGTGATCGCGGTCTCTCATGACAGGCAAGAGCCGCTCTACTGGCGAGACCGCCTGTAGCAGAGCTCGATCCGCGTCCTGGAAGGTCTACCGAGTCGGGTCGACGACCAGCAGCAGCAGCAACAACGGCAGGTAGGCCAGGCTGCCGAGGAACAGGCGCCGCGCGGCCTGGTCGGTGCGCTCGCGGTACATGACCACCGCCAGCCAGGTGAAGCCCAGCCCGAGGAGCAGCGCGCCGGCGGCGTAGAGCGGGCCGGCCAGGCCCAGGGGCGTGGCGGCGAGGCTGATCGGGAGCAGCGCCAGGCAGTAGATCACGGCTTGGCGGCCGGACATGGCGCCGCTGGGGTCGACCTTGCTGACCATGGCGAACCCGCCGCGGGCGTAGTCCTCGCGGTGGTACCAGTCGATCGCGAGGAAGTGCGGGATCTGCCAGAGGAACAGGATCCCGAACAGGACCCAGGCCGCGGCGCTCAGGCTGCCCGCGGCACCGGCCCAACCGATCAGCGGCGGCAGGGCCCCGCACACGGCGCCCACGATCGTGCACAGCGAGCTGCGCCGCTTGAGCGGGGTGTAGAGCGCGACGTAGAGCACGGCCACCAACAGCGCGAGGTTCGCGGCCAGCCCGTTGACGACCTGATCGAGCAGCAGCCAGCCGGCGAAGATCGTCAGCCAGCCGAAGGCCAGGGCCTGGCCGGGGGTCACGCGCCCCGAGGGCAAGGGCCGCGCCGCGGTGCGCTTCATTTTCATGTCCAGCGGGCACTCGACCCACTGGTTGAGCGTGTTGGCGCCGGTGGCCGCGAGGGCGGCGCCCACCAGGGTGGCCAGCATGCCGATCCAGTCGAGGGCGCCGGGGCTCCCCAGCCAGTAGCCGATCCCGCTGGTGAACAGCACCAGGCTGCTCAGCCGGGGCTTGGCCAGCTCGGCCAGGCCGCGCGCGGTGGCGGCGAAGTTCTGCACCCGCGAAGCGGCGTCGACGCTGGCAATGGACATGCGATCTCCGAACGGGGGGAAGCCTACCAAACCGGCGCGGGGCCTTACATAGAAAGGGCCAGGACTTGGAACGAAGCTTCACTCTCTGGGACGAGTTCCCCATAATGCCGCCCATGAACGCCCAGGACCCCTACGTCGCCGCCTCCTCCCAGGACCCCGAGGCCAAACCCCTCGAGCCGGGCGACGCCCCCGCGCGAGCGGGAGCCTTCGCCCAGGCCCTCGTCTACGGCCTCGGCTCCGCGGTGGTCATGTGGTCCCTCGGCTACTTCGCGCGCCTGCTCGCGGTCGAGGGCGCCCCCGAGTGGGCGCAACCCTCGGCGCCGGCCTTGTTCGTGGTGTTCCTCGGCGTGTTCCTCGCCGGGGGCTACGTGGCCGGCCGCCGCGGGGGTGTCAAGGTCGCCGCGGGCAGCGGCGCCCTCGCCGCGCTGATCAACCTCCTGGTGCTCGGCAGCCTGCTGAAGGAGGCGGACACCGCGGGCAAGGTGGGGATCGCGCTCTCGGTGCCCCTCGGCGCCCTGGTCGCAGCCGCCGCGGGCGCCCTCGGCGCGCGCCAGCGACGGGCCGGGCTGCTGGCCCCCGAGGTCCTGCACCGCCTGGCCTGGGCCACCGCGGGCGCGACGGCGGTCTTGCTGTTCCTCGGCGGGCTCGTGACCAGCAAGGGCGCCGGACTCGCCGTCCCCGACTGGCCCAACACCTACACCTCGAACATGTTCCTCTACCCGCTGTCGCGCATGACCGGCGGCGTCTACTACGAACACGCGCACCGTTTGTTCGGCGCGCTGGTCGGCCTCGCGACCTTGATCCTCGGCGGCTACGCCCTGCGCGCCAGCAGCGGCTGGGTCCGCCGCCTGGCCGTGATCGCCGTGCCCTGCGTGATCCTCCAGGGCGTGCTCGGCGGACTGCGGGTCACCGGGACCTTCACCCTCGCCACCGACCGCGAGCTGCTCAGCCCCCAGACCGCGCTGGCCCTGGTCCACGGCATGACCGGGCAGGGCTTCTTCTGCCTCCTGCTCGCGATCGTGGCCCTCACCAGCGCCCCCTGGCGCCAGGCGCCGCCCCCCGAGAAGCACCTCAACGCCGGCTTCGACCAGCAGCTCTCCAGCTGGCTGATCGGGATCCTCTGCGTGCAGCTCCTGCTCGGCAGCCTCGTGCGCCACTTCCACGCCGGCTACTCGTTCCACATTGGGCTGGCGGTGCTGGTGTTGTTGGTCGCCGGCGGCGGCGGACTCCGCGCCTGGGGCCTCTACGGCGAGCGCCCGGTGCTCCCCAAGGTCGGCGCCGCGACGGGGATCCTCGTCGGGCTGCAGCTGGCCCTCGGCGTGGGCGCGCTGATCACCCGCCACACCGCCGACTTCCCCGCCTGGGGCGTGCCCCTCGCCACCCTGCACCAGACCGTGGGCGCGCTGCTGCTGGCCCTCGCGGTCCAGCTCGCGCTCTGGACCCGGCGCCTGCTCGAGGCGATCCCCCTCGACGAAGAGCACGAGCAAGAAAAGACGTCCGAACCCGTGGGCGCCGGCAGCTAGACTGCAGTCATGCCTGTCCCCCACGCCTCGACGTCCAGCCTGCTCACGCGCATGTCCGCGGCGGAGCCGCTGCTGACGACGGAGCTGCGCCCGCCGCCGAGCGACCTGGGGACGTCCGAGAGCATGGACTCCTGGATCGACATGCACCACACCCTGCGCCGGCTGACCTCGCAGGACACCCTGGTGTTCCTCACCGACAACGCGGTCGGCAAGCGCGAAGAGGAGAACCTGGGCCACCTCACCGCCAACCTCCAGCCCAGCGACCGCGAGCGGGTGATCCCGTTCCTCACCTGCAAGCACCCCCTCGACTACTGCCTGATGTACGCCGCCCGCGCCGCGTCGGCGGGGTTCCCCGGGCTGTGCGTGCTGGGCGGAGACCGCCACGTGGGGCCCCCGCGCTGCGTCGACCACGCCTACGAGCTGCGCCAGCGGATCCGCGAGCGCGTGCCCCAGCTCGTGCTCGGCGGCTGGGCCAACCCACACCAGGACCCGGCGCGGCAGGTGGGCTACCTCCTCGAAGCCGACTGCACCGCCGACTTCTACCTGACCCAGGTCGTGAGCCACCACGACCTGCACCAGGTCGAGGCGTTCCTCCACGAGGCCGACCGCCAGGGCCTCGAGCTGCCGGGCTTCTTCGGCGTGTTCTATTACCGCAGCGCCAGGTCGCGGACGCTGAAGATCCTCTCCGACTTCCTCCCGGTGCCGGTGGATCAGCTCAAGCAAGAGTTCGCCGGGGGCGCCAACGCCGAGGACGTGTGCACCCGGACCCTCGACGGGCTGCGCAGCCTGGGGATCACCCGCGCCTACGTGAGCAACCTCGGCCACCGCACCATGCTCCGCAGGCTGCGCACCCTGCAGCGGACGTTCGGCTCGGCTGGCTAGCGCTGACCTCATGGCGCTCCGCTGATGCTCGCTCAGCACGAGCCTGAACGGCGCGCGCTGCAGCGCGCGGTCGAGCTGGGGGTGATCGACCAGGCGGAGTACGCGCGGCTGATGGACCTGGTCGGCTCGAGCCTGGCGGGCGGAATCGCGCTCAGCCCCTTCGACGCCCTGCGCTGGGAAGGCGAGCACCCGTGTCGGGCCCAGATCGAGGCGCTGCTCGAGGGCTAGATTAGTGGGTGCGGGGCGCCTCGACGTCTTCGCCGCGGGTCGCGGTGACGTAGCGGCGCACGGTTTCCTCGAGCCCGAGGTAGAGCGCGTCGGCCAGCAGCGCGTGCCCGATCGAGACCTCGAGCACCTCGGGCACCTCGCGGGCGAGGGTCGGGAGGTTGCGCAGGTCGAGGTCGTGGCCGGCGTTGACCCCCAGCCCCAGGGCCGTGGCCGCCTGGGCGCAGGCGCGGAGGCGCTCCAGCTCGTGGGCCTGGCGCGGGGTGCCGAAGGCGGCGGCGTAGGGCTCGGTGTAGATCTCGATCCGCTCGGTCCCGCTGGCCTGGGCGTGGCCCACGGCCTCGGCGTTGGCGTCGAGGAAGATCGAGGTCCGGATCCCGGCCGCCTTCAGCCGCGCGATCAGGGGCGCGATCGCCTCGTGCTCGGCGGGGAGGTCCCAGCCGTGGTCGCTGGTGACCTCGCCCGGGGTCACGGGCACGAGGGTCACCTGATCGGGCCGCACCTCGAGGGCGAGCTCGATCAGCTCGGCGCGGGTGTCGCCCTCGAGGTTGAACTCCACCCCGCGCTCCCCGGCCAGCGCGCGGAGCTCGCGCACGTCGGCGGCCCGGGTGTGGCGCTCGTCCTCGCGCCAGTGGAGGGTCAGCCCCTGGGCGCCGGCCGCGATCACCGCCTCCGCCGCCACCCGGGGGCTGGGGTTCGTCGCCCCGCGCGAGTTGCGCAGCAGGCACACCTTGTTGAGGTTCACCGAGAGGTTCATGCGTAGAGCTTCGCTCTGCTGCGAACGAATGCAATGGCAACGGCTTCGCCGACTGACCCGAATGGACGGCTTCGCCCGATTTGACTGACTGGCCCGTTTGGACTGACTGGCGTGGCTGGACGGCTTCGCCCGATTGGACTGGCTGGCGTGGCAACGGCGGAGGGGGGCGGGGTGTCCCTTCGCTCCAGCGCTGTGTGCACCCCTTCGACTGCAAGCTGTCGCCGGAAAGTCGGCTGGGGTGGGTGCACCCAGAGCTTGCGCTCAGGGACACCCCGCCCCCCTCCGCCTGGCTGGACGGCCAACTTATCCGTATCACGGACCACCCAGCCCTGGGCGCGCTCGGCCCGCGCGGTGAGGCGCACCCAGCTTGGCACAGCCCCCCGTCGCGCACGCCGAACGCGCCGGGGCTGACCGCGTGGTCGATGGTCGCGAATACATACACCCGCTTTCCGCGGGGGCAGATCGGATCGCTTCGCCTTGGCCAATCGGATCGCTTCGCCTCGGCCGATCGGATCGCTTCGCCTCGGCCGATCGGATCGCTTCGCCTCGGCCGATCGGATCGCTTCGCCCTCGGCCGATCGGATCGTAAAGACCCCCTGAAAGCTAGAGCCTTCAGCCCCTTGGGGGTGAGTGCGAGCAGCTCTGCTGCGAGCACGAGGGGGTCTTGGAAAGACCCCCTGAAACAGGCTCAGTCGATCTTGATTTCGATCTCGCCGGTGCCGCCGGTCTGGGTCGCCGGCGCGCCGCCCTCGAGGGGGGCCTGAGCGATCTCCTCCGGCGGGGGCGGAGCGAGGTGGATCTTGCCCTGGAGGACTTCCTCCAGCGCGATCTGAATCGGGTTGCGCGACTCGAGGTCGACCAGCTTGCGCTGACGCCCGCGGACGAGCTCCCGGCAGCGCTTCTGAATCAGCGCGGTGAGCTCGAACGTGCTCCCCACGAGCTCCTTGGCACGGTCCCATCGCTGCAGATCCACGGTCCACCTCCTGTAGACGAAGCCGCGATAATACTGCAGCCCAGGCCCCTGTCCAGCCCTAACTCTTGTGATTGCAGACGCATGCCGCGGAGGCGATGACTTCGTCGGGTGTTCGTGCCATGTTAGGGAGAAATGCCAACACCGACCTTCATGCATCTCGATCTGGACCAGTTCTTCGTCGCCGCGGAGCGCCTGCGCGACCCCAGCCTGGTGGGGCGCCCGGTGTGCGTCGGCGGCGACGATCCCCGCATGCGGGGGGCCGTGGCCTGCGCGTCCTACGAGGCCCGCGCGTTCGGGGTCCGCTCCGGGCAGGCCCTGCGCCAGGCCCACGCGCTCTGCCCTCAGGCCGTGTTCGTCTCCGGCGACCCCAGCGCCTACCTCGAGCTCTCGCGCCAGGTGCGCGAGCTGCTCGAGGGGCGCGCCCCGCGGGTCGTGCCCCGCTCCATCGACGAGTTCGACGTCGAGCTCACCGGCTGCGAGCGCCTGCTGGGGTCCCTCCCCGCCTACGCCCGCCGGCTGCAGGCGGAGGTCCTCGCCGCCACCGGCCTCAGCTGCTCGGTCGGCGTCGCCGGGACCCCCCTGGTGGCCAAGGTCGCCGCCGGACACGAGAAGCCGGCGGGCTTCGTCGCCGTGCCGCCTGGAGGCGAGGCCGCCTTCCTCGCGCCGCTCCCGATCCGCACCCTCCCCGGGGTGGGGCCGGTCAGCGAAGCCCAGCTGATCGAGCTCGGCGTGCGCACCGTGGGCGAGCTCGCCGCCCTCGACCCCGAGCTCCTCCGCCGCGCCCTCGGCGGGCGCGGGCTCGAGCTCGGCCTCCGCGCCCGGGGTGGCGCCCCGCGCCTGCCCAAGGTCCACCAGTCCGTCGGCTCCTTCTCGGTCGGCTGGGGGCTGAACCCCGCCCAGGCTGGGCCTCCGCCCGCGGCGCACCCCGAGACCGTGCTCCCCCGCAGCCTCTCCCGCGAGCGCACCTTCGCCACCGACCAGGACGACCGCTCCGTGCTCGACGCGGCCCTGGTGCGCCTGGTCGAGTCGGCGGCCTGCACCCTGCGCACGCGCAAGCTCGCCGCCAAGACCCTCTGCGTCGGCGTGCGCTACGCGGACCTCGTCGACACCAGCCACCGCCGGCGCCTGCCCAAGGACCCCGACGAGGCCGCCTGGATCGAGCTCGCCCGCCAGCTGCTCGCGCGCCTGCTCCGCCGCCGCCTGCGCATTCGCCGCCTGCGCGTCGCCTTCCACGGGATCCGCCTCCGCCCCGAACAGCGCCTGCTGTTCGAGGGCGAACCCGACACGCGCAACCGCCAGGCCCTCGGCAACGCCATGGACTCCGTGCGCGCCAAGCACGGCTGGGAAGCCCTGCGCTGGGCGTCGGGCTTCGACGGGTCCGACTGAGGCGCGCCTACTTCGCGGGGGCTCGCTGCAGCTCGCGGTGCAGGCTCACGGTGTGGTCGAACTTGCCGTCGGGCGGAGCTCCGCTGGTGTAGTGCTCCTTGACCTGCAGCACCCCGTCCAGCACCAGCTGCACGCGCTCGGGCCCCAGCCGCAAGGTCCCCTTCGCCTCGAGCGCCGCGGCGAAGTCGAGGCTCATGGGGAAGCCCGGGTCGGCCTTTGGCTTGGCGTAGGTCAGCTTCAAGACGAAGGCGATCACGGCCTCTCCGTCCTCGACCGCCTGCAGCGTGGCCTCCAGGCTCCCCCCCTCGACCTCGTACTCGATCCGCTCGCACGCCAGGCTCCCCAGCAGCGCCGGCGCGGCGTCGAGGCTGGGGGTCCAGCGCTCACCGACCGCGACCTCGCGCCCGGGGAGCAGCGCTTGCAGCGGGTGCGCGTCGCCCCACGCCAGCGCGGGGAACGCGTCGCGGGGCGCCACCTGCCCTTCGCAGGGGAGGGTCCGCTCGTCCTGCTTCGCTGCAGGCGCAGGCGCCCCCGGCCCCGCCGGTGGGCCTCGACGTGCCTGAGGCACCGAGGACCGGGTCCGCGCGCGCTCGACCTGCAGCCCGCGGTCCCCGAGGTCCTGGTAGTCGAGCTCCAGGCGCCAGCTCCAGTTGAGCTCGCTCGCGGGCAGGTCCGGAGGCTCGTAGCGGATCTGCTTGACCCGCTTCAGGCTCGCCCGCTCGCTGACCCGGTCGGCGGACGGGGGCAGCTCGACGCTGTGGGTCTGGGCCTGGCTCAACCCCGCCGCGCAGAGCGCGACCAGCAACACGTTTCGCATGGGACGACCTCTCGCGCCATGCCGGTGCACGCCTCATGCCCGCCGACACCCAGACGACTTAGCCCTCACCTCCGCCCACCTGGCCGATTCGTGACGGAAACGGAGTACACGCTGGCGACAGGGCGCGAAGACAGCTAATGCCCGAGGTGGATCTCGCTGCCGTCGACGCGGACCGTCTCCTCGGCGAGGGTGACCGCCCGCTTGGCGAGGAGCAGGTCCTCGCCCTCGATCACGCGCTGGGTCTCCCCCGTGCGCTCGCTGAGCGTCTCCTTGATCCAGCGGAACGCGGTCTGCGCGTGCTCCTGGAGGGAGTCCGCGAAGGTGCGCAGCCGCTGGGCACGGAGCGTCACCTCAGGCGACTCGACCTCGAGCTGGGCGTCGCCCTTGAGGCGCAGCACGCCTCCGACCGCCCGCACCTCGAGATCGCCCGGGACCTCGAGACCGCTCCGCGGACGCGCTGAGAGCACGCCGACGGCGTAGAACGCCTCGCCCCGACCGAGGAGCAAGAGCTCGTCCCCGACCTCCGGGAGGAAGGGGTAGGCGAACGCCACGCGCGCTTCGACCTCGCGCGGCTCGCCCTCGAGCAAGGTCACCCGCAGCGGGGCCAGGCTCTCGACCCTCGCAGAACCGAGGTAGGAGGACACGAGGGTCCCCGAAGACTCCGAGCCGTTGATCTCAGCCGCTGACAGCATGACGCCTCCCTGCACTGCGTTCACTACCCTATCCAAGGAGTTGGAGCGTGGGTCACAGCAATTCGGAATTCGCTCGTCGCCCGCTCGAGGAAGACCCCGCGAGAGAATAATTCGAGAAAGCCTGTAATCCCCTGGCCGCTTTGCTTGGATCCACGGCGAGGGCAATCCACTGCCTTCTGCGATATCATTCTGCGCTTCGTTGCATGAGGGGGATTCAGTGACCGACCTTTCGAACCAGAGCATTGTCTTCGAGGTCGAGGGCTTCGCCAAGAACACCCTCGTCGTGACCCAGCTCAAGGGCCAGGAGGGGATCTCCGAGCTGTGGGCCTTCGACCTCAAGCTGGTGTCGCGGGACAAGTCCCTCGACCTGGAGAAGATCCTCTACTCGCCGGTGCGCCTCGGGCTCAAGCAGGGCCTGATCGTCGGCGGAGAGAAGGCCGTGCGCACCCGCTGGTTCGCGGGGGTCTTGACGGACTTCCACGAGCAGGAGCAGGGCCAGGGCTGGGTGACCTACTCCGCGCACATGGTCCCCAAGTTGTGGCTCACCACGCAGTTCCACCGCAGCCGGATCTGGCTCGACAAGGACCTCAAGGGCCTCGTCTCGTCCGTGCTCACCGGCGACCCTGCGCTCTCCGACGGCGAAGACTTCAAGATCGAGCTCAAGTCCGAGAGCGACGGCACGGACGAGGCCGCCAAGTACCCCCAGCGCGAGTTCGTCTCGCAGTACGAAGAGTCGGACTTCGCCTTCCTCTCCCGCTGGCTCGAGCGCGAAGGCGTCTTCTACTTCTTCGACAACGAGGGCGAGAAGGAAGAGGTCGTGTTCTCCGACTCGACCGCGGCCTACCGCGACTCCCGCGAGACCCTGCCCTACCGACCCTCGAGCAAGTCGGCCTCGCTCTCGGCCTCGCTCTCGGCCGCCGCCGCCGCCGCCGCCGCTGGCGCCTCCGCCTCGGCCTCCGCCTCGGCCTCCGCTGCGGCCTCCGCCTCCATCGCCGCGGGCGCCGCCGCCGCCGCCGCTGGCGCCGCCGCCTCCGCGGCCGCCGGGAGCACCCTCTACGAAGAGGACGTCGTGGGGAGCTTCGCCGCGACCGCGAACCGCCTCCCCAAGCAGGTCGTGCTCAAGGACTACAACTGGCGCACCCCCGACGTCCAGCTCTCGGTGCCCAGGGAGGTCAAGAGCGACGGCGTCGGCGCTCGGATCCAATACAACGATCACTTCAAGACCGAAGAGCAGGGCAAGGAGTTCGCCACGGTGCGCGTGGAGGAGCTCGCCTGCCGCGCGGCCACCTTCCAGGCCGTCACCAACTGCAAGGCCCTGCGCCCCGGCAAGACCTTCAAGCTCCAGGAGCACTTCCGCTCGGACTTCAACACGACCTACCTCGTGACTCAGGTGTTCCACTCCGCCGAGCAAACCGTCGACCTCGACGGCGGCAGGGTCGCCGGGGGGAGCTACAGCAACTCGCTCTCCTTGATCCCCGCGGACGTCCTCTTCCGCCCCCAGCGGCTGACCCCCTGGCCCTCGATCCATGGGGTGGTCCACGCCAAGATCGATTCGCCCGACACCGACGGCGACTTCGCCGAGATCGACGACTACGGCCGCTACCTCGTCTGGTTCCCCTACGACCACAGCGTCGACAAGAACAACAAGGGCAAGCGCGAAGGGGGCCACGCCTCACGCTACGTGCGCATGCTCCAGCCCTACGCGGGCCGCGACAGCGGCATGCACTTCCCGCTGCTCAAGGGCACCGACGTGATGGTCGCGCACCTCGACGGAGACCCGGACCGCCCGGTGATCGTCGGCGCGGTGCCGAACCCGGACACCATGAGCCCGGTCACCGCGGCAAACAACAAGTCGAACAAGATCGTGACCACCAGCGGGAACACGATCCTCTTCGACGACAACCCGCACTGCTCGGGGATCAAGACCTTCGACGCGACCCGCAGCGAGATCGAGGACAACCGCTTCCCAGCGGGCGCGGGCGCCGGCGGCGGCGGCGGCTCCAGCAGCCCCAGCGGCGGCTCCGGTGGCGTGCAGCCACGGCGCAAGGCACGGGTCCCGCGGAAGCGCCTGAAGCCGAAGGCCCCCGAGCAGGGAAGCGGATCCGAGTCGGAGGCCAAGCTGCCCCCCATGGGCCAACGCGCGCTGCCCAGGTCGTGGAAGCGAGCGGAGTCCGAGGCCGACGACCCCGGCGCCGGCGCCGGCGCGCTCCTCCCGGAGCCCGACGTCCCTGAGGAGAAGTCGGCCTGGGACGAGTTCGTCGCGGGCTCTGCGTTCGAGGCCGCGGGGTCGAGCTCGCAGGTCGAGTTCTCCGACGGCACCAAGATCGACGGCTTCGGCTTCAAGATCGCGGGCAACGACCTCACCGAGAGCAACCTGAAGAAGGCGGTGAACCAGCTCCTGCGCAAGCACCTCTCCCACGGCTCGTCCCCTGCGGGCGCGGCCAGCATGGGCGAGCTGATGGCGGGCATGGGCAACGAAATGGTCGACATGATCGCCACCCCGTTCGGCCTGGGGAGCCCCGACAGCGGCGCGGTCGACGACTACATCAGCGACCTCGAGACCGGCGGGAAGCAGTCCTACTCCATTGGGCAGGAGAAGTTCTCGGTGTTCATTGGAGACAACACCAAGGTCTTCATCGGCAACGCCAAATACACCTTCGACGACGTCGGCAACAGCGTCAGCTTCGGCACCGGCGGCTACAGCTACAGCCGCACCGACGGCGACTCGTTCTCGGAGAGCTACCAGTACGGCAAGGACGAGAGCGTCAGCATCTTCTTCGGCTCCAAGGACTCGTTCTCGATGTCCATGGCAAAGACCCACTCGTCCTCCATGGAGCTCGACGCGAGCGAGAGCGAGTCGATCAAGATCGGCGCGAGCAACAGCGTGAGCCTGTTCCTCGGCGGCGAGAGCAGCTTCAAGTTCGAGGCCTCGCTGAAGAACTCGGTCTCGCTCTGGATCGGCGCGAGCTCGGACATCGATATCTACGCCGCGCTGAAGTTCAAGCTGGAGCTCGGCGCCGTGGCCGCGATCCAGATCGAGATCGTGCCGGACGACCTGATCATGAAGCTCCCGGTCAGCACGGAGATCACGGTCAAGGACCTGAAGGTCAAGCTCGACGAGACCAACGTCAAGCTGAACAACACCAGCACGAACATGATGAAGACGAACATCGCGCTCAGCGAGACGAAGAGCAACCTGGCCAAGACTCAGACCGACCTGGCAGAGACCAAGAGCCAGCTGACGCAGACCACCCAGAAGCTCTCCGAGACGCAGACCAAGCTCAGCGAGACCGTGACCGCGCTGAGCGAGTCGCAGACCAAGCTCTCCGACGAGCAGAAGGTCCTCTCCTGGAACGTCAAGGGCCTCGCCCTGAACACCACCGGAGGAGTCACGATGCTCACCTAGAGCACGCGCCGGGCTTGCTCCCCGCACGTGGGGGGCAAGCTCTCGACAGGGGCCGCTCGTGGCCCCGCGGCTGCCAGCCGCGCGTCGGCGGCGAAAGAAGCTGTAACCGCCTGCCTCGTTTCCTTGAATCTGCAGGCAGACACGACTCACCAACCTTCTCGAGCCTTAAAGGGGCGCGAACCGTGCAGCACAAGAACCTCACGCCCTTCTACTGGGGACCGGTCGTCACGTCTCGCCTGCCGCCTCAAATGGAGATGGCGATCTGCGTGCGCGGCGTGTTTCGCCTCGTCCCCGGCGCGCCCCTGACCCCGATCGAAGACTGGATCGAGCAGGGCTTCATGTCGGGGGATCGCTTCGACGACGCCGACATCGAGCGCACCGGCGCCCTGCGCTACGCGAGCGACTTCGCGCACTACAAGCCCCACGCCGAGGTCTACCTCAAGGGCCACGCCTACGCCCCTGGGGGGCGCGCGACGAGCTGCCCGGTGCGGGTCCAGGTGGGCGACTGGTCGAAGACGCTGATGGTCACCGGCGCGCGGACCTGGCGGCCCGGGGTCTTGTTCGGCGCCTCGGCCTCCGATCCCGCGCCCTTCGCCAAGATCCCGCTGGGCTGGGAGAGCGCCTACGGCGGCGAGGGCTACGCCCGCAACCCGGTCGGCAAGGGGCTCGACGAGGAGCTCCCGCACCTCGAAGACCCGAAGCACCCGCTCAAGGGCCGCCGCGACCGCCCCGAGCCCGTGAGCTTCGCCCCGATCAGCGGCAACTGGCCGCAGCGCGTGGGCAAGCGCGGCAAGAAATACGGCAAGAAGTGGCGCAAGAAGCGCGCCCCCTGGTTCTCCGAGGACTTCGACTGGACCTACTTCAACGCCGCCCCCGCCGATCAGCAACTCAGCGGCTACCTGCGGGGCGACGAGCCCGTCGTGTTCCAGAACATGCACCCCAGCGCGCCGACCTGGGAGACGCACCTGCCTGGCCTCAGGATTCGTGCGCTGACCCGCGATGTCGACGGGGTCACCCGCGACGTGAAGATGGAGCTCGACACGCTCTACGCCGACCTCGACGAGGGGCGCCTCTACCTCACGTGGCGCGGGCACGTCCCGGTGAACCAGCTCGACCTGACCGACGTCGCGGGGGTGTTGATCGCCTCGGAGAAGCTCACCGAGGAGCCCAAGCCCAGGGAGCACTACGAGAAGATCCTGCTCGAATACCTCGCCGATCCGATCGGGCTCGACCTCCCCCCGGGGTTCATGATGGTCGCCGAGGCCGTCGAGGCCGCGGAGCTGGCCGAGCTCAAGGGCGAGCCCATGCCCGACATGAAGGCGGTCGCCGAGAACTTGCCCGCGGGCTGCCCGTTCCCGCCCTGGATGCTCCTCGCCGTGGGCGGCGACCCCGACCCCCTGGGGGTCAAGGCCATGATCCCCAAGGAGCTGCTCGCGGCCGCCGAGGGAGACATCACGGGGCTCGGGCTCCCCTCCCAGGGAGACATCGACGCCGGCATGGCGAACCTGGCCGCGATCAAGCCAGACGGTCCCCCCGTCGACATGGTTCAGCAGCTCAAGCAGCTCGAGCCCATGCTCCCCGAGGACAAGCGCGAGAACTTCCGCAAGCAAATGGAGGACATGCAGAAGGCCCTCGAAGACATGGACCAGCAACTGGCCCAGGTCCCTGAGGAGGCCAAGCCCCCGACGCCGGAGCCCCCTCCGCCTGCACCGCCCCCGGCGGAGCAGATCGAACAGCACAAGGCGGGGCTGGTCAAGCAGCTCGAGGACCTCCCGCCGGAGGCGCGGCCCGAGGGATTCGCCGACGTCGTCGGGAAGGTGCAAGCCTCGCCCGGTCTGGAGAGCGTGGCGGCGGCGGCCCTCGCGTCCTTCGCCACGATCCCGCTCCCCGAGCCGCCCGAGCTGCCCGACGCCGACGCGATCATTTCCGAGCACCGCGAGAAGATCACGGCCTGGGAGGCCGACCTCAAGGACCAGGGAGTCGAGCACCCGCTGATGGGCCTGTTCGGCCTCGGGCACCGGCTCCTCGACCGCGCGCCGAAGTGGGCGGCGGTGCCGGGACCCGACATGAGCCCCCTGGTCAACGGCCTCGACATGGTCGCGGGCAAGCTGACCGCGGCGGGGGTCTCCGCCGCCGCGCTCGCGCCGCTGCTGACCTTCAAGGGCAAGCTGACCGACCTGCTCGCGAAGCTCCCTCCCCCCAAGCCCAAGCCTCCGCAGCTGGACTTCGCCGCGCAGAACCTGCGCGGCAAGGACTTCTCGGGGCAAGACCTGAGCGGCAAGTGCTTCGTCGAGGCCAAGCTGATGGGGGCGGTGTTCACCGGCGCGAACCTGCGCGGCGCGGACTTCACCGAGGCCGCCCTCTCCCGCGCCGACTTCAGCGGCGCAGACCTCAGCGGCGCGATCTTCAACAGCGCCGTGCTCAGCCAGGCCACCTTCAACAAGGCCCGCCTCAACGAGGCTCAGCTCAAGGAGGTGACCTGCAACGAGGCCTCCTTCGTCGAAGCCGACCTCTCCGGCGCGAACCTCGAGCTGGCGCAGGTCGTCGAGTGTGACCTCAGCGGGGCGCGCATGGTGGGCGCCGCAGCGGTCGACGGCAACTTCGAGAAGTCGATCCTCCGCGGCGTCGACCTGACGAACGGCAACCTGGAGTCGGCGAAGTTCATTGGAGCCAAGCTCGAGAAGGCGAAGCTGATCGGCGCCAACCTGCGCTTCGCGGTGCTGACCAAGGCTTGGCTCGACGAGGCCGACCTCTCGGACGCCGACCTCTGTATCGCCCAGCTGACCAAGATGCGCGCGCTGGGCGGGCGCTGGCACCGGGTCAAGCTCGACATGACCAACTGCGGCTCGAGCCTGCTCAACGGGCTCGACCTCACCGGCGCCACCGGGGACATGACCGGGTTCACCAAGAGCGACCTCACGGGAGCGATCTTCCAGCAGGTCGAGTTCTCCAAGGCGGACTTCTCCGGCGCTGACCTGGAGGGGGCCGACCTCTCGCACGCGACCTTGAAGCAGGCCAGCTTCCGCGACACCAAGGCCAACCGCGCCCGCTTCGTCGAGGCCGACATGCAGGGCTGCTCCGCCTCCGGGGCCCCGGAGTTCGAGGGCGCGGTGTTCGTCGGGCTCAAGGGTCGCGGGACGGTGTGGATGGACGCCAAACTCGACGGCGCGGACTTCAGCTACGCCGACCTCCGCGACTCGCACTGGCAGGGGTCCCACGGGAAGGCGCCGCGATTCTTCGCAGCCAAGCTCAAGGACGCGGTGTTCCGCAAGGCGAGATACACCGGGGCGGAGTTCGTGCAGACCGACCTCTGCAACGTCGACCTGACCCACACCGAGCTGCTCGACGGCGTGTTCGTCTCCGCCAACCTCTACGAGGCCAAGTTCCTCTGGAGCCAGTTCGCGGGCTGCGACTTCACGCGCGCCAACCTCGAGCGCGCTCAGTTCGACGAAGGAAAGCAGCCGTGAGCGACGCCAACTCCATGCCTGACAACGTCCCGCTCCAGCGCGACGAGGTCCTGCGCCGTGTCGCAGCCGGCGAGAGCCTCGCCGGGGCCCTGCTCCTGGGCGTGGACCTGCGCGACGAGGTGCTCGAGGGCGTCGACTTCAGCGGCGCGACGCTGCAAGACGTGCGCTTCGACCGCGCGGACCTGCGCGGGGCCAACCTGCGCGGCGCGAACCTGTTCGACGTGAACTTCACCCAGGCGCGCCTCGAGAAGGCCGAGGTCCGCGAGCTCAAGGGCACCAACGTGTGCTTCAAGAGCGCCAGCGTCCGCGGCACGCAGTGGAACGACTGCAAGATCACGAAGGCCGACTTCACCGGCGTCGACCTCAGCTCCCTCGAGCTGCGCGCGGTGATCTTCGCCGAGGGCACCTTCTCCGGCTGCTCCTTCCGCCGGGCCGACCTCCGCGACGCGAACTTCACCATGTCCGACCTCTCCGGCAGCGACTGGCGCGAGGCCGACGCCCAGGGGGCGATGCTGGTGATGGCCAACGTCGAGGGCGCCGACTTTCGGGGGGCGCAGCTCGACCGCTTGATGCTCCCCGAGGCCAAGGCCAAGGGCGCCAACTTCTCCGGCTGCACGATCTCCAACGCGATGCTGGCGCGGACGCACCTCGAGGGCGCCGACCTGCGCGGCGCGGTGCTCAGCGACTCCCAGTGCGACGCCGCCGACCTCCGCGGCGCCGACTTGCGCGACGCGGTCCTCACCAAGGCCGGGCTCAGCAACTGCGACCTGCGGGGAGCGCAGCTCCCGGATCGGATGCAGGAGGTCCTCTTCGCCGGGTCGAACCTCGAGGGGGTCGACCTCAGCGGCAAGCACCTCTTCCAGTGCCTGCTCAACAACGTCGACCTCACCAAGGTGCGCGCCAGCGAAGCCACGATCAGCGAGTGCATCATGGGCGGCGCCGACCTCAGCGGCGCTGACCTGCGGTCGCTGACCTGGGAGAAGTCCTTCGGCGAGGGCGCCAACCTCAGCGGCGCCGACCTGACCGGCGCCGAGCTCGACTTCGTCAAGCTCCCCAAGTCGGACCTCCGGGGCGCGAAGCTCGGGCGCACCCACCTCAACTGCTCCCTCGCGCACGCCAAGCTCGACCCTGGGGCCCTCTGCGGGCGTGCATTCGAGGGCACGGACTTCAGCGGGGTCGACCTCTCCGGCGAGGACCTCTCCGGGTGCAACTTCGTGCGCGCCTGGTTCCACGACTGCAATCTGCAGGGCACGAACTTCAGCGAGGCCAACCTCGAGTGGGCGCAGCTCCAGCGCGCGGACCTCACCTCGGCGACGCTCCAGGGAGCGAACCTGAAGTACGTGAACCTGACCGGGGCGAAGCTGGCCGGGCAGAACCTGCGCGAGCAGGACTTCACGATGGCGACCTTCGACGACGCCGACCTCTCGGGGGCCGACCTCTCGGGCGCCTACCTCTGGATGTGCGACTTCAAGCGCTCCGACCTGACCCACACGAACCTCAGCCGCACGATCTTCAAGAGCTCCAAGCTCGAGCGGATCAAGCTCGTGGGCGCGACCTTCGACAAGACCGAGTTCCACTGCGACTTCGCCCTCGTCGACTTCACCCAGATCACGTTCAAGGGCCTGGACGTCAGCCGCTCCTGCTTCATGGACGTGAACCTCTCGGGGCTCGACCTGCGGGGCGCCGACTTCTCCGGCAGCAACTTCCTCAAGTCCAACCTCTCGGGCGCGGACCTCCGCGGCTGTAAGCTCGAGCGAGCCTGCTTCTTCCAGGCCGACCTCTCCAAGGCTCAGCTGACTCAGCTCGTGGCCCGCGGAGCGGTCTTCGCCGAGGCGAACCTGCGCGAGACCCTGTTCTTCGGCAGCGACCTGCGCAACGCGATCTTCCCCGACGCCAACGCCCAGCTCGCCGACTTCCGCCGCGCGGATTGCCGCGAGACGGTGTGGACGAACGCCGACCTCCAGGGCGCCCGCTTCGAAGAGACCCGGCTGAACTACGCAGACATGGCCTACGCCAAGCTCGACGCGGCGAGGTTCCAGTCGGCCAACCTCACCCGGGCGATCCTGCACGGGGCCACGCTGCAGGGCACCCGGCTCTCCGGGGCCACCACGACCGGCATGCGCCAGGACAACAAGGCGCGGCTCGCCGGCGAGCGCTTCGACACCCCGCCCATGCCCGCGGAGAGCAAGCCGTGATACCGAAATTCGTTTCGCCCTGTGATCCAGCCCCCGGTTTCCTTGGAACTGGGGCAGAGACCACTCGTCGGCGCTGCGCGACCCCGCGCCGCTCGGCACAAGGGGCGGCTAACCCCTTGAATTGGAGGACCGTATGACCGCGACCGCGAACGAGACGCTCATGCGCCCTCGCTGGCAATCCAGCCCGGCGCAGGCCCCGACGCCCGCAGCCTCTCCGCCCAGCCCCCTGCTCCCGACCGCCGAGGTCGCCACCGTGGTCAGCGGTGGACCCCGGGCGCGAGCCGTGGTCTCGAGCGGGGAGACCGTCGAGCTGGTGTGGGCGCTCCCCTACACCACGCACCTCCGCCCCGGCGACGCGGTGCAGGTCCTGCGCGCGGGCGCGAGCTGCTACGTGATCGGCGTCCTGCGCAGCGCGCGCGGGTTCACCCTGCTGCTCAACGAGGCCGCCCAACTGCGCGGGTTTCGCCTCCGCCTGCGGGGCGACCTGGGGGTCAAGCTCATGGCTCCCGACCTGCGGATCCGCGCGCGCAAGCTCGTGTCGGAAGCGGTCGAGGTCAGCGAGCGCTTTCAAAACGTAGCGCGGCGCGTGCTCGGCAAGCTCAGCGTGCGCGCCCGCAGCGCTCGCACGATCGTCGCGGGCGAGCACCACACGCGCGCCAAGCGGCGGCGCGGCGTGGGCGCAGAGAGCCACCGCCTCGACGGCGACCTGGTGCAGTTCGGTCAGTAGCGGAGCGAGGGCGGGGATCCCGGTTCGGGGATCCTCCTCAACGAAGGAGAAGGTGCGCGCATGATGCCAGCAAGCAACCAGGGGGTGGGTGAGAACGTCGGCTTCCCGGACGTGTGCAACACCCCGGTCGGCCCCGCGACGGCGCCGATCCCCTACCCCAACATGGGCAGCAACTCGATGTCCATGCCGATGTGCCCCACGATCATGATCAGCATGATGCCCGCCCACAACCAGGGCGCGAAGCCTGCCATGACCAACGGCGACAACGCAGGCGTCGCCCACTCCAGCGTCATGATGTCCGGCGGCAACAACCTGGGGAACATCAAGGTCATGCTCTCCGGCCAGCCGGCCGAGACGATGTGCAACCCGACCCAGGGCAACAACTACAACGACCCGGTCGGCGCCAAGCTCGTCCCCAGTGTGACCAACTGCCTGATCGGATTCCTCAGCGCCGAGGTCCTCGACGACCTGCGAGACTCCCCGCGCGCCAGCTGGGGCTTGAGCGTCGAGCCGACTGGCCGCGTGGCCCACGTCAGCCGCGGGAGTCAGGGCGAGCGCTGGGGGATCGCGCCGGGGGCGCGCCTGCTCGCCGCCGACGACCTCGGCCTGACGGTGCTCCAGCGCGGCCGCGTGCAGCGCTTCGCGCGCACCGGCGCGACCACGAGCGCCGCCCCCGGGCGAGTCGTTCGCCACCCGGGTGGAGCGGTCCAGCTGATCCTCGAGCGCGTCTCCTGGGGAGCCCCCGACTTCGTGCGCACTCAGCTGGCTGCGCTGCGCGCGGACGGCATGCGACGTCTGGTCCTCGACCTGCGCGGCAACCCGGGGGGCTCGCTCCCCGCGGCCGTCGAGCTGGCCGCGGTGCTCGGCGCCTCCCGCGCCGCCACGGGCCTCGAGGCCGCAGGCTGGCGCGGCCCGCTGAGCGTCCTCGTCGACGGGCAGACGGCCTCGGCCGCGGAGGTCCTCGCCGCGATCCTGCAAGACGACCGCCGCGCCCCGCTCGTGGGCGCCCGCACCTTTGGCAAGGGCCTCGCGCACGCGCTGCAGTTCGCAGGCGAGACCCTCGTCGGCGCGCGGACCCTCCACGTCTCGCGCAGCGGGGGTCGCCCCCTGGCCGCCGGGGTGCAGCCCGACCGCAGCGGGGAGGCGGCCGTAGCAGCCGTCCTCCTCGCGTGACGCCGCCCCTCGAGCTTCACGACGAGGGCCGGTCGACCACGGGCTACTGGCGCAACTTCGCCTTCGCCTCCGAGCCAGGCTCGGTGTGGATCCAGCAGGTGGACACCAGCGTCACCTGCTACACCGGCCAGGAGCCTTGGCTCGAGTTCAGGAACGTCTACGGCGAGTATTTCGTGCTCGACGGCGAAGGTGGACTCGGAGGACCCGACCTCGAACGACCGTGGCTCGACCTCCACGCCTTCGACGTGTTGGTCGACGGCTGGGGCCGCTCGGGCCTGCGCACGTGGCTCGCCGGACAGCCGGGGCAAGAGCGCAGGCCGCCCGCCCGGCTCGAGGTCACGAAGCGCTTCCGCCTGGTCCGCGGGGGGCTGCGCGACGTCGACCTGCCCGAGAGCCACCCGCAGCAGGGAGCCTTCGGCTACCTGCTGCAGCCACCGTTCTCCGACGCGGTGACGCGGCTCGAGTTCTGCCTCGAACCGCGGGCCGAGGTCGACCTCTGCGATCCGACCCAGCGCGCCGCGCGAGGGGCCGCCGAGCTCGGTGCGCTGTCTTCGACCGTATGGGAGGCCGTCGAGCGCTACCGCTTCTCCTACCCGACCCTCTCCGGCAAGCTCGTCTCTGCCACCGACTATGCGCTGTTGACCCCCGAAAGGACTACCCTGTGACCGTTCCGCTCTACTCCGATTGGACGCGCGCGTCCGTCGCGCTGGGGATCGCCGACGACGAGCGCTGGACCCCGTTTGGCCAAGCGATCCTGATCGTCCAGCGCCCGCTGGTGTGGCTGGTCACCCTGGAGAGCGCGCTGCCTGCGGACGCCGAAGCTCCCGTCTCCGCGTGGGTCAGCCCCGGAAACCAGGGCACCCTGTTCGACCTCAGCGACCTGCACGAGCACACGCCGATCTCCTGGATCCGAGGCAACGGCTGGGCAGCTACCCTCTGCCCGGTGAAGCCGGAGTGGGGGACCAAGGCCTTCAACCAGGAGCAGTCGGTCATGGAGCACGAGCAGCTCCCGCTCCTCGCGCCGTGCACCTCGGGGCAATACGTCTACGGAGCCGGGCTCCCCCTTCCGACTGGACCGTCCCAGCCCTACCTGCTCCCGGGCGTGGTCAGCGCAGCCGGGCCCGGCGGGCTGTTCACGACCCTCCCGCTCCAGCCGAGGAACCTCGGGGCGCCGGCCTGCGTCGTGGTCACGACCGGCAAGGAGCCGGAGGTCCGACTCCTGGGCCTGATCGAAGCGGCGCACCCCCAGGCTCCACCGAGCCAAACGCTCACGGTCGTGCGCCCGATCTCCGGAGCGTTCGCGCTGCTCTCCAGCGAGGCCGCGACGGCCCAGCGCGAGCTGATCCTCAGCCAGAGCACCTAGCCCGGGGACGTCGAGGCCCAAGCACTACTTCCCAATGCAGAACTGACCGAAGATCCGTTCCAGCACGTCGTCGGTGGTGACTTCGCCTACGAGGGCGCCGAGGGCCTCCAGCGCGGTCTGGACCTCGAACGCGCCGAGCTCGGTGCGCGCCGGGTCGTCGCCCTCGAGCAGGCGCAGGGCGTCGCCGACGGCGCGCTGCGCCGCGTGGAGGTGGCCGCGCTGGCGTCCGCTGGCGTAGACGTCGGCCCCGGCGGCGGCGCGGTCGGCGAGGGCGGCCTCCAGCGCCGACCCCAGCTCCGCGAGGCCGTGACCGGTCGTCGCGGAGACGGCCAGACCCTCGGCCGGCGGGGGCACGGCCAGGTCGTGCTTGCTCCACACGAGCAGGGTCGGCGGCGCGAGGCGGGCCCGCGCCGCTCGCCAGCCGGGGTCGGGCTGGGCGGGGTCCACGACCAGCAGGCGCGCGTCGGCGCCGCCGACCGCCTCCTCGGTCAGCGCCTGGGCGGCGCGCTCGAGCACCTCCTCGCTCGCGTCGAGCCCGGCGGTGTCGGCCAGCAGCACCCGCCGCCCCTGGGGCAGGGTCCACTCCGCCTGGAGCACGTCGCGGGTCGTCCCCTGCTGCGGGCTGACGAGGGCGTCCCCCGAGGTCAGCGCGTTGAACAGGGTCGACTTGCCCGCGTTGGGCGCCCCGACCAGGGCCACGTGAGCCTGGGCGCGAGGGGTTGCGTGCTGCAGCCGACCGGCCAGGTCGCTGAGGGTCGCCTGGGTCTCGCGCAGCCGCGCGCAGAGGGCGGGGCTGGGGGTCAGGGGCACGTCCTCGTCGTCGAAGTCGACGGCGGCCTCGAGGTGCGCGAGCACGTCGGTCAGGCCGTCGCGGGCGGCCTGGATCGCGGAGCCCACGCCGCCGGCCAGGCTGCGGGTCGCCGCGGCGGCGAGGTCGGCGTCCTCGGCCGAGGTCAGCGCGAGCACGGCCTCGGCCTGGGTCAGGTCCAAGCGCCCGTTGAGGAACGCGCGGCGGGTGAACTCCCCCGGGCGCGCGGGCTCGGCGCCAGCGGCCTCGAGGGCCGCCACCAGCGCCTCGAGCAGGGGCGCGGCCCCGGGGACCCAGAGCTCGACGGTGTCTTCGCCGGTGTAGCTGCGGGGCGCGTCGAAGCGCAGCGCCGCGGCCGGCACCGGCGGCCACGAGGCCAGGCGCAGGGCGCCCTCGACCCGGGTGAAGGCGCGCGCTGGAAGCGCCGGGAACACCGCCTCCCCGAGGGCGTGGGCTCGCGGCCCCGAGAGGCGCACCACCCCGCGACGCGCGCCGCCGGGCGGCGAGCAGATCGCGACGATGGTCGACGGCCCGCTCACCCGCAGCGCCCTAGCTCTTGCCGTCGCCCTTGTCGCCCTTGTCGGCCTTATCGCCCTTGTCTGCCTTGCCGCCCTTGTCGGCGAGGCCCGGGAAGCTGCTCTTGGGCTTGTGCCGCGCCTCCTCGGCTTGCTGGATCCACTTCTTGACCGTCTTCATTTCGGCGATGGTCCACAGCGAGCTGGTGAGGAAGTAGAGCAAGAGCCCCGAGGGCATGGTGTAGAAGAACAGCGCGAACACCGGCATGATGAACTTCATCATCTTCTGCTGCTCGGCGGCCTTCTCGTCGGTGGGCTTGGGCTGCACCTTCTGCTGCAGCATGTAGACGAAGACCATCACCAGCGGCAGCACCGAGAACGCGTTGGTGCCCAGCAGCGGCAGGTTGAACGGCAAGCGGAACAGAATGTCCGGCGAGCTGAGGTCCTGGATCCAGAGCATGAAGCCCTGCTCGCGCACCTCCCAGCCGTAGTTCAGCGCGTTGTAGAGCCCAATGAAGATCGGCATCTGCAACAGGATCGGGCCGAAGCAGCCGACCGGGTTGACCTTGTGCTTGCGGAACAGCTCCATTTGCGCCGCCGAGAACTGGCGCTGCTGCTCGGGGCTCATGGAGCCGTCCGACTTGCTGAACTGCTCCTTGAGCTTCGTGATCTCGGGGGTGATCGACTGCATGCGCAGCATGTTCTTTTGCTGCCAGATCGAGGCGGGGAGCATCAGCCCGCGCACGAGGAAGGTCAGCAGAATGATCGCGAACCCCCAGTTGCCGCAGATCGCGTGCAGCCCGTAGAGCACGGCCAGCAGCACGCGAGAGAACGACTGCACGAAGCCGTAGTCGACGAGCTCGTCGAGGCCGAAGCCGGCGTAGGGCCCGGTCTCGTCGCTGAACAGCTCCAGCCGCCGGGGGCCGACGTAGACCAGGTAGTCGTCTTCGAAGCTGGCGCCCTGCTCCAGCTCGCGGGGCGCGGTCACCGCCCAGGTGAAGGCCTGGTTCCCGATGTGGTTCTGATCGAGGAGCTCGTCGTCGCGCGGCTCGCGGCCGAAGGACGCGACCAGGTTCTCGCCGTAGACCTGGTCGAAGGTCGCCCCGGAGACGGGGACCATGGCCGCGACGAAGTAGTGGCTGCCCACGCCGAAGTAACTCAGCGGGGCCTTGCCCTCGCGCTCGAAGTCGTAGCGCTCGCCGGGCTCGGTGAGGCTCGAGGCGCGCTGCCAGATGTAGGCGTAGTCGTCGTCGTCCTTGAAGGCCGCCAGCACGTGGGTGCCCCAGGCGCGACCGGTGGTGCTGTCGTTGACGATCCCCACGGGCCCGTTGAGCTTGTAGCCCACGGTCCGCGCCTCGCTGCCGAGGTTGGTGACCTTGACCTGCACGAGGAAGTGGTAGGTCTCCCGCTCCTCACCGTCTGCGGTGGTCCACGGCTCGGGGGGGAGGAACGTCTTCTCGACCTGGACCTTGCTCGGGAGCGTGATCCAGAACCGGTGGCCTCCCCCGGGGAGCGCCTCGTGGTTCCACACGCCATGGCTGGCGTCCTGATCGGCGGCGACGCCGGTCTGGGGGGTCAAGGCGAAGGAACGCTCACGGTCGTCCCAGAGCTTGAGCGCGTGGAACGGCACCTGCTCGCGCGCGTCGGCCTCGCCGCTCTGGACCATGGCGTAGGTCGACCCGCTGAGGTGCTTGAGGGTCAGGTCTTCGAGGGTCGCCCCCTGGGTGCTGAGCGCGATCTCGTGCTCGGAGGTGCCGAAGGCGATCCGCTCCGCGGGGACGCCGGGCGGGGCCTCGACCAGGGGCGCGCCCTCGGAGTCGGTGGCGGCCTCCGTGGCGCTGTCGGGCGCAGCGGCGCTGGCGCTGTCGACGTCGGCGGGGTCGCCGCCGTTGGCGGGGTCTCCGCCGGCCGGCGCGCCGCCGTTGGCCTCCGCCTCCTCGGCGGCGATCCGCTCCTGGGCCTCTTGCCAGGCCCGGTAACGCGGCATGTAGTAGAAGTACTGGTAGCCGAGGAAGGCGAGGAAGATCAGGCCCAGCCAGAAGAGCGCGGTCTTGTCGAGGAGCGGAGCCGACGACTTGGCCGGCTTGGCGAGCGGATCTTGCATGGCGGCATTCTACGGACGGCGCGGCAGGCTGTCTGGAACGATTCTGTGGCGCCTGGCCCGCGAGGCGGGCGGGTTCGAGCCCTCTAGCGGCCTTCTTTCAGCCGGTGGGCGAGGTAGTCGGGCAGTCGATCGATCTGATCCATCAGCCGGATCGTGGTCTCGATGTCGTATTCCACCCGACGGAAGATCACCTTGTTCTCGGAGTCGTCGAACAAGGCGTAGCTGCTCTTGTTGTTGCCGTCCCGGGGTTGGCCCACCGAGCCGACGTTGATGATCACCTTCTCCTCGTCGACGACGTATTCGTTCTCTTCGTCTTGAGGGAGCTTGAACAGGCCGCTCTCGGTCATCACCCCGGGGGCGTGGGTGTGGCCGTTGAAGGCCACCCGCTCCACGTGCTCGAAGATCCCGAAGATCTTCTCCGGGTTCAGCACGTCGGTGGGGAACACGTACTCGCGGGTGGGGTCGCGAGGCGACCCGTGGACGAACGCCACACCGCCGTCGTCGGCGGGCTCCACCGAGATCGGCATGTCGCCGAGGAACTGCCAGCGGTCGTTGCGGCGGTCCTCGTCCTCGGTGTCGAGGTGGAACTGCTCGCGCGTCCAGTCGATGGCGGCCTTGGCCTTGGGGTTGAAGCCCACGGCGCCGTAGAGCACGGCCTCCTCGTGGTTGCCCAGGATCGTGAACTCGAAGGTCTCACGCGCGAGGTCCACGCACTCGAGGGGTTGCGGACCGTAGCCGATCACGTCACCGAGGCACACGATCCGGTCCGCGCCCATCGACTCGATGTCCTTGAGAACGGACGTCAACGCTTCGACGTTGGAATGAATGTCGCTAACGATGGCGGTCAGCACCGGCGCCTCTCGGTCTGTGGGGGGAAGATAGCGCAGGCACGTAACTCTAAGCAAGCCGTAGGCCAGAAAGCGCACCCGAAAGGTGCGCAAAGCACGCTAACCCCTTGGCCCTACTGGATCGCGCCAAAGGGCCAGAGGCGAAACACGACCTTGCCTACGACGAGCTCCTCCGCCACGGCGCCCAGGCGCCGGGAGTCGAGGGACGAGGCGTGGTTGTCCCCGAGCACGAACACGTGCCCGGGCTGGATCACCCGCGGGGGCAACTCGTCGAAGAAGGTGGTCGGCAGCTTGCGGACGGCGCCGTCGACGCGCAGCTTCCCCCCGTGGAGGGCCACGGTCTCGCCCGCCACGGCGTGCACGCGCTTGATCAGCAGCTCCCGAGGATCGTGGGGGTTCTTGAACACGATCAGGTCGCCTGGGGCCCAGCTCCCGTAGCGGTAGGCCACCACCTGCTCCCCAGGCGCGAGGGTGGGCGACATGCTCTGGCCCTCGACGCGGAACACGGTGAACAGGGACGCGAAGATCATCCAGGCGAGGAGCAGGGTGATCCCCGCGCCGATCAGAACCTTGCGCCGGCGCGAAGAGGGCGCCGCTGGAGAAGCCTCGGTGTCCACGTCGTTATCCTAACGGTGACACCTGCCGCTGGGATCCCCGTCCCAACCCACAGAAGAGGAACCCATCGTGACCCGTGTGATCGACCAACCCGTTCTCGTGCTCAACCGCGGCTGGGAGCCCGTGGGCGTGTTCGACGTGGCGACCGCGATCACGACGGTGATCCGTGACATGGCGTGGGCGCTCCACCAGGAGACGTACGAGCTGCTCGACTTCGAGCGCTGGTGCGAGACCCCGACCGAGGGCGCCCCCCTGATCCGGACCCCGTCCGGCGGGGTCCCGGCCCCCGAGATCATCGTGCTGCGGGAGTACTCCGTGATCCCCCGCCGCTCGACGGCCTTCAGCCGCCGCGGCCTCTACCGCCGCGACGACTACCGCTGCCAGTTCTGCGGCTGCGAGGTCCCGGCCGGCGAGCGGACCATCGACCACGTGCTCCCGCGCTCGCGCGGTGGCCCGACCTCGTGGGAGAACTGCGTGCTCTCCTGCGCCGCGTGCAACTCGCGCAAGGCCGACCGCCTGCCGCACGAAGCGGGCATGCGGCTCCTGGCCCGGCCCGTGCGGCCGAGCTGGGCGCCCAGCCTGCGCGTGCAGCAGCGGCACGTGCTCCCCAGCTGGAAGACCTTCCTCAAGAGCGGGCACGTGGAGGTCGCTGACTAGGCTCAGGCAATTCGAGTGCGAGCGAGCCGTGAGGTAGACGCCTCACGGCTCGCTTGCTTTGGGTGCGAACTCGCTCCCTCCTGGTCCCCATTCGCGCTCGGCTGCGGGCCCCTCAGCGGAGAGCTGGGGTAGGATCGGCGCCCGAAGGCGAGGTGCGCGGTGAATCTCAAGGAGATCATGGAGATCAACCCTAACCGCGAGGTCAAGGTCAGCCAGGTTG
>Ga0070727_10000951_pt1 | contig 32074 bp, 26 predicted proteins | sample tdAd472_FD_66722 | JGI IMG/M metagenome (GOLD analysis project Ga0070727, IMG submission 66722) | Marine sediment microbial communities from the Atlantic coast under amendment with organic carbon and nitrate - tdAd47.2 | ecosystem: Environmental > Aquatic > Marine > Coastal > Sediment | place... | reverse complement strand
AGCAACAACAGCTTTGGCCGCGCCATCAACGCCCGGGCAATCGCCAGCATCTGCTGCTGGCCGCCGGATAACGTACCCGACGGCAGTTTGGCCTTTTTCTTGAGGATCGGAAACATCGTGTACATGGCTTCCATGTCTTCATCGATGTTTTTCATCGCCCGGGTATAAGCGCCGAGCATCAGGTTGTCCTCGACCGACATCGGCCCGAACATCTGCCGTCCTTCGGGAACTTGGCTGATGCCGAGTTTCACCCGGGTACCCGCCCTGACGTTATCCAACGGCTGGCCATTGAACGTAATCGTGCCGCCGCTCACCGGCTGCACACCTGAAATTGCCCGCAGCAAGGTGGTTTTCCCGGCCCCGTTCGCGCCGACCAAAACGACAAGCTCGCCCTCGGCAATCTCCAGGTCGATTCCGTGAAGCGCCTGGATTCGGCCATAGTGGCTGGTCAGCCCTTCGACTTTCATCAACATGACGCACCCCCATGAACTTCCAAAGCACCGGAACCGAGATAGGCGGTGATCACGTCCGGGTTGTTGCGCACATCTTCCACCGATCCTTCGGCCAGCTTACGACCGTAGTCGAGAACGACGATGTGGTTGGAAATTCCCATCACCAGGTGCATGTCGTGCTCGACCAGAACGACGGTCACGCCGCTCTCGGCGACCTTGCGGATCAGTTCATCAATCTCGCCGGTTTCCGAGTGGTTCAACCCGGCAGCGGGCTCGTCGAGCAACAAAAGACGCGGTTTGGCCGCCAAGGCGCGGGCGATTTCCAGGCGCTTAAGCGCGCCATAGGGCATGGAATTGGCATCCATCCCGATGTAGTCGCGCAGGCCGACAAAGGCCATCAGGCGCTCGGCTTCCTTGCGCGCTTCCCTCTCCTTACGCCCCAATCCGCCGGTCCTGAGAATCGAACCGAAAAGATTACGCGGTAACTCGAGATGCAGGCCGAGCAAAACGTTCTCGACCGCCGTCATATTGAAAAAGATTTGCAGGTTCTGGAACGTCCGGGCCATTCCCTTTGCGGCCAACTCGAACGGCTGGAGCCGCGCGGTATTCTTTTCTTCGAAGAACACCTTGCCGCCGGTCGGCGTATAGACACCGGTGATCAGGTTGAAAAGCGTGGTTTTACCCGCGCCGTTCGGCCCGATGATCGAATAAATCTGACCCGGATCGAATGAGAAGGACAGGTCTTCGACGGCATGAACCCCACCGAACTCTTTGCTCAGCCCTTCAACACGGAGAATACTCATATCGCTTCCTCCGACTTGGACTTATTGGTCAACCGGGCGACCAGGCTTGGCAAAAGGCCTTTGGGGAGGAAAATCACCGTCAGCATAAGAATAAGGCCGAGCACCATATGCTCAAAGTCCTCAAATGCCGTCAGCAACTGCGGCAGCACCGTCAAAATCGCAGCGCCGATAACCGCGCCATAGACCGACGCCATGCCGCCTAAAACAACCATGGTGACCAACTCAACCGACTTTATAAAGCTGGCGTCCTCAGGCGTTACAAACGCCCCGTAATGGGCCAGCAAGCTCCCCGCCAGAGACGCATAGACGGCGGAGACGACAAAGATCAGAAGCTTGTAACGGGCCGTATCGACGCCACAGGTTTCGGCGGCCACCTCCGACGTATGCAGGGCGCGCAATGCCCGGCCGATGGGCGATTCCACAATATTGAGCGCAACCCAAACCGAGACGAGCAGAACACCGCCGACGATCCAATACCAGACCTGTTCGCCGAACAGCATGACGGAACCGATTGTCAGCGGATTGACCATGGTTCCGTCGGGACCGCCCGTCCACTGCTCCTCGGTGTTGAGCACGATGGAGATAATGATCCCCATACCCAAGGTCGCCATGGCGAGAAAGTGTCCCTTGAGCTTAAGGACCGGACGGCCCAAGAAATAGGCCAGCAGCGCGACCATCGCGGCGCTAAAGAACATGGCGGTCAAGGGCTCCCAACCGAACTGACCGGTCAGAATGGCCGAGCCGTAAGCGCCGAGACCGATAAATCCGGCGTGGCCCAGACTGATTTGTCCGGCATAGCCGATCAGCAGGTTCAGACCGATGCAGACCATGGCGTTGAGACCGACGCGAATAACCACGTCGTAATAAAACGCGTTGGGCAGAAAAGACGGCAGAATCGCGATGATTCCAGCCAAAACAAGCAACCCGCCCGTGCGGGGAGAAAACAGCCAACTCATACCCTGTCCGTCCCCTTTTTACCGAATAGACCCTGGGGCATGAAGAACAGCACCAGAAGGATAATAATAAAGGCAATGGCATCTTTATATTCCGAGGACAGGTAACCGGCCCCCATCGCCTCGGCGATGCCGACGATAATGCCACCGATGATCACGGCCCGTCCCGTACTCAACCCGCCAAGGATCAACGCGCAAAAGCCCTTGAGCCCCAGCATGATCCCCGCTTCGTAAGAGGTGAAGGCGATCGGCGCGACCAAAATGCCGGCGATAGCGCCCAACAAACCGGCCAGACCGAAGCTCAGCATCATCACCGTCTTGACCCGGATCCCGACAAGGCGGGCGGCAAGAGGGTTGTAAGCCGTCGCGGTCATGGCTTTGCCAATCGGCACCTTATTGAAGAAGTACCAAAGCGCGGCGACGATAACGGCCGCACCGCCCATAATCCAAAGATATTGGGGGACGATCACCGCGCCGAAAACGTTGATCGGCTCTTCGCCGCTGAACGCAGGGAGAGAGTGGAAATTTTTGTCCCAGACCACCTGGGCGAGGCCGCGCAGGAAAATCGACGCGCCGATCGTAATGATGATCAAGGTTACAACGTCGGCGCTTTTGCGGGCCGGTTCGATTGCCAGCTTTTCCAACAACACGCCGACCAGAATGGCCGCCATAACCGCACCGATAACGGCAATCGGCAACGGCAGCCCCGCATCGACCAAGAACACGGCCGACATCCCTCCGATCATCACGAATTCGCCCTGGGCGAAGTTGATGACGTGCGACGCGTTGTAAATAATGAAAAAACCTAGCCCCACAAGGCCGTAGGTCGCTCCGACGGTAATGCCGGACAGTAAAAACTGCAGAAACTCAGCGTACATCTCTCAAAGCGCTTGAAAGAACGCCCATGCGTCCACCCAAGCCACCCCCCTGGTGTTGATCGGTAAGTCCTCGCCGTTCATCGGCAGATTGTTCGCATACCGAACTTATACGACAGTCTATCGCTGACTTTTGAAAAATCAACGCATTTCGATACCGAAATACCACTTTATTGAGTCCGCCCCAGCGAAAGCCTAGGAAACCCTGGATAAAACGATACCGGGCGGAGTCTCCTCCGCCCGGTATTTTGACGATTATTGGTCTGCCGTCCAGCCCTAATTTGGGCCGGGACGTCTAACCGGTTGAACTAGTTGGCCAGAGTCCAGTCGCCGTTCTTGATTTCCAGCATTTTGAACGCAGACAAATCGAGACCCAGGTGATCTTTATCGGACATATTGACGATCCCGCCGGTGCCGATGTAGCCGCTGGTTTTTTCAATCTCGTCACGGACCTTTGCCTTATCGGTGCCGCCGGCGCGGACAATGGCGGCAAGCGCCATTTGAAGACCGTCGTAGGCATGGCCGCCGAAGGTTGAAACGCCAGTGTTGTATTTGCCTTCGTAAGACTTGATGTACTCAAGCAAAACGGCTTTCTGCTTGTCGGAATCGTCCAGTTTGTCGGCCACCAACAACGCCGCTGCGGGAAGACGGACGCCTTCCGCCGCATCACCGGCCAACTCAATGAACTTCTTGGAAGCGACGCCGTGCGACTGATACATCGGAACGCTCACGCCCAGTTGCTTGTAGTTCTTGGCGACAATCGCCGGACCGGAACCGAACCCGGCAACCAGAACGGCCTGCAGACCTTCCGCGTTCTTCACTTTCGTCACCTGCGGGGTCATGTCGGTGTCTTTGGCGCCGTAGGTTTCATCGGCGACAAGTTCGATACCGTAGCTTTTCGCCAAAGCTTTGCACTGACCGCGCATGGACTTACCGAAACCGCCGGTACCGGAGATCATGCCGACCTTGGTGATGCCTTTGGCCTTCATATCCTCATAGATCTTGCCGCAGGCCATCCGGTCGGTATGCGGTGTTTTGAAAACCCATTTTTTAACCGGCTTGACGATCGCCACGGCACCCGCCAAGGAAATAAACGGCACCTGGGCCTGTTCGACCAGAGGAATAACCGCCATGGACTGGCCCGACGTGGAGCCGCCCACGATGACGTCGACCTTGTCGTCGCTGATCAGCCGCTTGACGGCGGTCAGGGCCTTTTTGGCGTCGTGCTGGACGTCGTAGTGCACGAGTTCAAGCTGCTTACCCAGAACGCCACCGCCTTTGTTGATGTCCTCAACCAGCATCTGAAGCGTCTTCAGTTCCGGATCGCCCAAAAACGAAGCCGGACCGGTTACCGACAAAAAGGTGCCGACTTTAATCGTGTCGGCAGCCTGCGCCCCCCCGAGGGCGAAACCGGCAAACGCCAGACCGGCAGCGCCGGCCAACAGGGTTTTACGAAGTACTTTACGAATCATGGACCTCTCCCAATGCTCCCATGTGACTAAAAATCTTATTATCAATATTGCGCCGTTGCGGCATTGCGCGGTTGCGGCGAAAGTTTGACCGCGCGTCACACTATTTCAAACGCACGTTCGTGGCGTCAGCGTAACCCAAGTGACCAGAAAAACACCAGCCCTTTAGAGGACTTAGACGAAAAATACGTAAAAGAATGCAGATTTTTGCGGCGTTAAAACCCAAGAAACCCCACAAAAATAATGGTTTGGCACCCAAACGACTTTTTTAAAAATTTTTCCGCTCTAGAACCACCGCGGCCCAATCGCCGACCACGTAGCGGCGAACCCTGTGCAATCCGACCCGGCGATGGACGCTTTCAATGCGTGGGAGGTCGCTGGCGAAAAACCCGGAAAGGATCGCATAGCCACCTTCCGCCAAGTTGGCCCGCAACTCGGTCGCCATATTGCAAAGCGGCCGCAAAAGAATGTTGGCGACGATCAAATCGAACGAATCGCGGCCCCTGATGAGATTTGCCTTGTACCCATTTCCCTGTCCAACCCGGACCAAGTGGCTCAACCGATTTCGCTTCAGATTGGCCTTTGATACACGGACCGATTCCGGGTCGATATCGACGGCGGTCACAGGAACGTTCCACAACTTGGCCATTGACATGGAAAGAATTCCCGAGCCGCACCCGACATCCAACGGGTTACGGAACTTTTTACCCTTCAAGTCCTGCAAGGCCAGCAAACATCCCCGCGTCGTCTGGTGCTCTCCCGAGCCGAAGGCCGTGGCTGCGTTGATTTCAAGCCCGATGGACCCGTTGGGCACCGGCCCGTCGTAATGCGACCCGCGCACGAAAATCCGTCCCACTTCGACCGGGGGGAAATTGGCTTGGTTCTCGTCGACCCAGTCGCGGCTCGACAATTCGAAAAACTGGACTTTCGGCATATCGATTTTAAACGGCGCGATTGCCTGGGCCAGACTGGTTTCCAAAGCCTCGCGATTGGGCTTCTCCGCCGAAATCCCGCTGACCGTCCAGTGACCTGTCGTCTCGTTCACGAATGCACTGACCGCGCTAAACTTGAGAGCCAACACGTCATCGACCGTATCGCGCGCCTCCTTCGGCACGACAACCTCAACCATCCAAACGCTGGAAAGGGGAATCATGACGTCACGTCCTTCCGTTCAGCGCTTTTCCCCAGTGTCGACAGGCGCGCCATTTCAGGATCTTCAAATAGACCGGGATTATTAAGGTAGTCGAGCAACAAATCCATCGAATCGACGCCCCAGAACAACTCTCCGTCGATGACGGCCGTCGGCACCCCGAACACCTTGGCCTCCAGCGCCTCTTCAACATTTCGGATCAACGCCTGTTTCACCTCGGGGTCTCCGACCAACGCATCGCCATCGCCGACATTGAGCGATTTGCACAGGGCTTGCCAGCCTTGCGGATCGTCCGGCAACCACCCCTTTCGCCAAACCGCTGCAAAAATTTTATCCACCACCTCACGGGATGCGCCGAGCGCGATGGTTAACCGCAATGCTTTTAAAGGATTGAACGGGTGACCCTCGGGATAACGGAACGGTACACCCATTTTTCGGGCCTGCCACTGGGTTTGCCGATAGGTGTGAAGGCGCTTACCCTCGATTTCAGCAGGACCTTTGTTGCCCGTTGCCTTCAGCAGGCCGGCAAAGAGCGTCGGCTTGAAGGTCACTTCGACGTCGTCCGGCAACTCCTGCAACCGATGGAAGGCAAGGCAGGCGTAAGGGGAAATGTAGTCGAAATACCAGGTTAGTTTCCTCATGGCTCCTCGACGAAATTTTCCATGACTTTTTTCGTCCCCGCCTTTTCAAAAGCGATTTCCAGCTTCCCGCCGTCACTATGGAGAATGGTGCCGTAACCAAACTTTTGGTGGAACACCCGCTGCCCGACCGAAAAACGGCTCGGCCGATTAACGGCGGCCACGTCGAAGGCTTCGGCGTCGATCACCGGCCTCCGCCGTCTCGGATGGGCGAAGGCGAAACCGGAAGCCCCCCCGTCGCTCAATCCACCGCCGAAGTCGCGCTGGCTACCATAAAGCCCCCGCCCGCCCCGGCGGTCTATGTGCTCGGCGGGCAACTCGTCGATGAACCGCGACGGCAGGGCGCTTTGCCACTGATTGTAGATACGACGATTGGCCGCATGAACGATGTAAGCCTGTTTGCGGGCGCGCGTAATCCCGACGTAAGCCAAGCGCCGCTCCTCTTCCAGCCCCTTGTGACCGCCCTCGTCCAGAGCGCGCTGATGAGGGAACACCCCTTCCTCCCAACCGGGCAAAAAGACCAGATCGAACTCGAGCCCCTTCGCGCCATGCAGGGTCATCAGGCTGACCTTGTCCTGGCTGGCATCGGTCTCGTTTTCCATCACCAGACTGACGTGTTCGAGAAACGCCGGCAGCGTTTCAAACTCTTCAATGGCGACGACCAGCTCCTTAAGGTTTTCGACCCGGCCCGCCGCTTCCGGCGACTTGTCCATCCGCAAGGCGTCCATATAGCCCGACTCATCGAGAATAAGGGCCGCCAAATCGGCATGGTTCATGGTCGAAAGCTGCCCCCGCCAGCGTTCGAAATCATCCAGCAGACCGCCCAACGTCTTGCGTTGTTTCGGCTTAATCTCGTCGGTTTCGATCAGTTGCGCCGTCGCTTCCGCCAGTGGGATTGCCGCAACGCGCGACAGCCCGTGAATGACCTGCACGGTCGCTTCGCCGATGCCCCGTTTCGGCACGTTGACAATACGTTCGAAGGCCAGGCTGTCGGCGGGCTGCACCACCATACGCAAATAGGCGATGGCGTCGCGGATTTCCTTGCGTTCGTAAAACCGCGGGCCGCCGATAATCCGATAGGGAACGCCCAGCGTTATCAACCGCTCCTCGAACTCACGCATCTGGAAACCGGCCCGCACCAACACGGCCATGTCGCGCAAAGAGATGTCTTTTCTTTGATGGTTCTCGATCTCGTCGCCCACCACCCGGGCTTCTTCCTGCCCATCCCACACGCCCTGCACGACCACCCGTTCGCCTTGGTCGTCCTCGGTCCACAAGGTCTTGCCCAGCCGACCCTCGTTGTTGGCGATCAAACCCGATGCGGCTCCTAGAATATGCCCTGTGGAACGATAGTTGCGCTCCAGGCGAACCACTCGCGCACCGGGGAAATCTTCCTCAAAGCGCAGGATATTTCCCACCTCGGCCCCGCGCCAGGAGTAGATGGACTGGTCGTCGTCGCCGACGCAGCAAATATTCTTGTACCCCTGGGCCAAAAGCCGCAGCCAAAGATACTGGGCAACGTTGGTGTCTTGGTACTCGTCGACCAAAATGTAGCGGAAGCGCTGCTGGTAGGACTTCAAGACATCCGGCGCGGTTTGGAATAACGTCAGACAGTGAAGCAGCAAATCGCCGAAATCGGCGGCATTGAGCACTTTCAGGCGGTCTTGATAGATTTGGTAGAGCTCTACGGCGCGGCCGTCGGCGTGTTCAACGCCTTCTTCGATATCGCTCACCTTGTCCGGCGTCAGCCCCCGGTCCTTCCAGCGCTGGATCACGCCCATCATGGTACGCGCCGGCCAGCGTTTGTCGTCGACATCTTCGGCCTGGCAAATCTGTTTCAACAACCGCAACTGATCGTCGGCATCCAAAATCGTGAAATTGGACTGCAGGCCGACCAGTTCGGCATGAACCCGCAAAATGCGGGCGCCTAAGGCATGGAACGTGCCGATCCACCAGCCTTCGACGTCCCGTTCAACCAATTGACCGACGCGCTCCTTCATTTCACGCGCCGCTTTGTTGGTGAAGGTAACCGCCAGCATTTCCTGCGGGTGCGCGAACCCTTGGACCAGAATATGGGCAAGGCGCGTGGTTAAGGCGCGGGTTTTACCGGTTCCCGCCCCCGCCAGCACCAACACCGGCCCTTCAACCGTTTCAACCGCCGCCCGTTGCCCCTCGTTCAGCCCGGTCAGATAGTCCGGCGCACCGATACCCGGTGGGGCGTTTCCCTGCATCGGCGCGGGATCATCGGTCAGTTCAAATGGATCGCTCATTGACGGCTGCGGCTTTCGGTTTGGATAGGAATCGTCTCTCAAACATAAGGGGGATGACGGCGTCGTCAACTTAGTCGTCAACTTAACTGTGATGTTCTTCGTGCCGGGCCGTCAAAAGCGCCTGATTGTAAGCCATCAGGACATCGACCTCGTTAACCGTTCCGACGAAAAACGGCCATCCCCGGTCGCCGACAACCGCCATATGCTCGACGTGTTTTTCTTTCATCAAGGAAAGCGCAATCCCTAAATCTTCATCCGGGGTGACGACCGGCGCATTGACGTTGGCGACATCGCCGGCGTTGATCAGATTGTCGACGCCGTGGTCGAAAGCGGTATCGGCCAAATCGGCCAAAGTCACCGTCCCATAGAGATCGCCGTTCTCCCGCACGACAAAAAGCAATCCGGCCGGAGAATCCTGCAAGGCTTTTCGTATGGCCGGCAATCCCATGTCCACCGTCACGACCTCGCCTTCGCGGCTCATCACGTCCTTGACCGTCATTTTCCGAAGCATCGCATCCTCGAACCCGGCCTTGAGGTCGATTCCCCGATTGCCCAATTGCCAGGTAAAGAACGATTCCATTCCCGTTTGCCGGAAGACGACGGATGCCATCACCGCACCAACCATCACGGCGATGGTCAGCGCATAATCGTTGGTCATTTCAAAAACGATGAAGGTCGTCGATAGCGGCGCACCGAGAACCGCCGCCGCGACAGCCCCCATGCCAATGACGGAGTAAGCTTCAATTCCTGAAACGGGATGGGGCAAGACCGCATCGGCGGCGATGCCGAAGGCGCCGCCCAGCATGGCGCCGATCACCAGCGCCGGGCTGAAGATTCCGCCGGCAAACCCGCCCCCGAGACTCACCATCGTCGCCAGGAGCTTGGCAATCAGCAATCCGATCAACAGAGTCAGAGAATAACTCCCCCGCAGGGCTTCATCCGTCGCCTCATAGCCGACCCCCAAAACATGCGGAAAACTCAGCGCGATGAATCCGACAATCAGTCCGGCAACGGCCGGTCGAAGATATACGGGGCCGGGCAATTGTTTGGACCAGGCCGCACTCAGGCCAATCCCTTTGATCAGCAGAACACCGACAACCCCGGCCACAACGCCGAGAGCGGCAAACGACGGGAATTCCCACAAAGAAACGATTTCATGGGGCGGCAGTTGAAAAGCGGGATAATCGCCGAAGAAGGAACGGGACACCACCATCCCGGTAACGCTTGAAATAACGACAGGAGCCAGAGCGCTTAAGGCATAGTGGCCGACCACGACCTCATGGGCGAAAATGGCGCCGGCAATCGGGGCGTTAAACGACGCGGCGACAGCCGCCGCCACCCCGCACCCAAGCAGAGTCCGCGAGAGGCTTTCCCGCAGGCGCAGTTTCTCGGCAACCCAAGCGGATAAACTGGCCCCCAGATGCACCGCCGGACCTTCGCGGCCGACCGAAGCGCCGGCTCCCAGCGAAAGAGCGCTGGCAACGGCGGCGTACAGCCCGGCCCTTAACGACATCCGGCCTTTACGAAAGGCATTGGCCTCGACGACCTCCGCCACGCCTTGAGGCCGCCGGTCGGGCATGAAAAAATGAATGAACAGCCCAACCATCAGTCCACCGACCACCGGCGGCGTCAGAGTATGCACCCAGCTCAGTTGCGCCAAATGGGTGACTAAAAGTTCTGTGCCGTCACCGAAAAAAACCGTTTGGAAAAGACCGATCAACAGACGGAAAACGATAACCGAACCGCCCACCAGCGCCCCTGCCGCCAAGGCGAGCACCGCCAAGATCAATTGGTCGTTTCGAATAATTTTCCTGAGCCGCAGCAACATGCGGCTCCAGTGCCAGCGGCGGCGCGCCATCGGCGGTGTCTCCCCGTACCGTCCCTAAAGAGGTTTAATCTATAAGACTAAAAGGTCAAATATCGGTTACGAAAGGCCGGAGAAGGCTAGGCGGTCACTTGTCGTACTCGCTGACCACCCTGTCGCGGCCGTCCCGCTTCGCCTTGATCAAGGCTTCGTCGGCCCGCGCCAGGAAATTGGCGATGGTCTCGCCAATGGCCATTTTAGAAATGCCCGCCGAAATGGTCACCCTGCCGAGACTTTCGTTGGTCGCCCGATTGACCAAAGGACGGCGGCGTATTTTGTCGCAAATCGTCGTTGCGATGTCGGTCGAATCCTCGGCGCTCATGTTGGGCAAAATCAATGCAAACTCTTCGCCGCCGTAGCGCGCGGCGATACATCCGGAGGGAATGGAGTCGGACATAACCGATGCGACAAGCTTAATGACCTGATCGCCGACTTGGTGTCCGTAGGTATCGTTGAACTTCTTAAAATGATCGATGTCGAGCATGGCCAAACAAAGATCTCTCGAACCCAGTGAAACCTCACCGGCAATCCGCCGCAGTGAGGCGTCGAAAGTCTTGCGGTTAAAGAGGCCCGTTAAGCCGTCGGTCATCGCCTCGACCTTTGTTTCCTCCAGTTCCTTGCGCAGATCTTTCATTTCGGCCGCCGAGGCCGTCAGCTTGTCTTCAAGCATGCGGGTCCGCTTCTGCATTTGGTTGGTGGCCGACTTGACCCCGTCGATCAGTTTTTTCAAATCAGTGATCGGCAGATCGGCATGCAAATTTTTCGACGCGCCCTCCAGCGCATCGCCGTAATTCTTCGCGCCACGCTTACTGTCGCCGATGAAATTGACCAACCTCTCAAGCTGGGTTTCGATCTTCATGGCAGCCGAAGAAATCTGGGTTTCGTCCTGATTGAAGGTGAAATAGCGTTCATACAGCTCCAGGGAACTGCTCTCGCTAACCGGGCCGTTTTCGGACAGAACCCGGTCCGCCTCTTTTTTAAGGTCGGGATAGGTTTCCGCAAAGTAATGATACCAAACGGTAAAATTGTTCGGATGGGCTGGAATGCCGTGCTTTTCCATCAAGGTCAGCGCATCTTGGGCGTAACCCATAACCCTCTTGAGACGATTTTCTGCGTCCACGTTCGAATTTGCTCCAGGCGGTGTGGTCTTGCGTTCCGGGCAGAATACTCAATCTCGCAGGCAGGCCCAATAGGAAATAAACAAATGAACATACCAATGATTGAAGACACGCCTTTGGGCTGATAGCGTAGGGACCGTGGATTTACTCGGGGAGGGCGAATAGTGAATCAGGCGAAGGTGTTGATCGGCGGCATCGCTGTGATTGCCGTTCTGGTTTTTGTCGGGCTTAACCTCACCGGCCCCGACACCGGAACGGAAAAACCGGAAGACAACCCGGCACCCGTCGCCTTACCCATCGATTCCAATCAAGTTCGCACCCAGGCCGAATCGTCACTCTCCATTGAAACGGTCGCCGCCGACCCGGACCTCGGCGGATACTGGCGTTTGATCGTTCTGGCCGACGACTCAAACTCGTCGGCCGCCGTTCTTAATACTCTTTACGGCCAACCCGTTACCGGAATTTCGTTGGAACTGAAAGGGGAGGTCAATAGTCATCCCGATTTTGATCCAGTCACGTTGGCCGCTTGGAATGTCAAAAAAGGTCATTCCCAAAACCAGCAACCCGTTGTCGACTTTGAGAGCAGACAGGTTTTTTCGGGTCCGCTAACCCCGTACATCGCCGCCAACCGCCTTGGTCAAGCGACGTTCTCACTGTCGATCAACTTTGAAACGGCCGATATCGGCATACAAAAGGCCGATGGATTCGCCCGGTTTGACGTCAGCCCGGCAATGGGAGGAAAGGCTGTCGTCTTTAAAACGAAATCAGGGGAAACGGCCGGAAAGGTCGTCGTCACTTTTGAACGGCGTCCCAGCCTGTTTGCCGAAAAGCTCAAGGCTCAGGGAACACTCGCCCTATCCGATATTTTGAACGCCACACTACCGAACGGCGGATCGCTTAAGGACCACATCGAGCCCTCCCTTGCCGGACTCTGGGCCGTATCGGACGTTCCGTTCGAAAGCGCCTGTATCGCCGTTCGCAAGGCGCTTTCGGAAGACGCCGGTCTCGTTCCGGAAGACACGGCGGCGGCGCTTTGGGCAATCACCCGCCGCCACGCCTTGTTTGCAGAAGACATCAATTACGAAACAGCCTGCGCCGATGCAAAAGTCGCACGCGGCCTCGAAGCCTTGGAGCTCGACCTGCCAACGCCCCAAAAACCGGCAACCGCTCTTTCCACCATGGACCTCAACCAGCACCTTGGGCGGATCAGCTCTCTGGCGCGATCCAGCGAACCGGAAGGCGCTCTGGAGAAACTCGCCGTGCTGTTTGACCAACGGGTCACTCTCATCGATCCCTATGGCATTTTAGAAGCTCTCGACGCCAACGGCGCGCTCATCGCCGGAAACGTGATGGTCCACCCGGAAACCGACGGCGCATTGGCGTCCGAATACCTCGCCAGTCTTCCCATCGACAAATTCGCCTGTTTCAGTCAAGGAGCCGGCATGGCCGGAAGTCATCGGGCGGCCCTTGTAAACCTCAAGGGCGACCCGTCAATCTGGGTCTTGGATGTCGCCTTTACGTCACAAGGCGAGGTCGAAGGCGTCGCACTCAAGCAAGCCGACAAAGCCTCCATCTGCCAAGCCATCGGCAGCCGGACCACACCGGAGAGCCAATGCTACTTTAGCCAGAACGGACCATACAAACCTTCGGACTGCCGATAGGAAATCGCGGGCTTCGGCCAAAATGCTTATTCCGCAAATCGTCGTCGCAGCCCTACCGGGCCGCTCGAGATTTGGCCTGGGTTGCCGCAAATCGTCGTCGCAGCCCTACCGGGCCGCTCGGGATTTGCTTTAGACACACCCGGTCGGTTTGGGCAGGCCGCCCCATTTGCAGATTTGCTTCATCGGACCGCGCTCGAAATAGCCGTATAGATCCTTCGTCGAAACACCGACCGCCTTGGAAAATTTGCGGATTGGCGGAACCACGGCGCTGTCTTCGTACATCTGACGCGCTTCGCTGATAAACCGCATGTGGATGTCTTCCAGATCGACGCCGTCTCGGCGCGCCAACTCCAAAGCGATTTCCGGCGTCCAGTCGTCCCGGTCGATCAGATAACCTTCCCCATCGACTTTTAGATTCATCGCTTCCTCTCCTATTCGCATCAGTGAACCAAGATGAGAAATTGGAAGAAGGTTAGAGCGATTCAAGATTAGATTTATCTAATTTTCAGAAATTAAAAAAGCCGGGGCCATCCGGCACCCAGCTTTGCAGCGGCGCAACACATCAGAAAAGCAACCGTTTAACGGCTTTCGTCTTTCTCTTTCTCTTTGCGTTTGGCTTTTTCCATCATCTCGAAGTACTCAGCCATTTCGTCGGCGCCTAACATTTCTCAGCTCCCTTGGACCGTTTGCCCAATGCCGATCAATTAGCGGCTTTGGGGCGTTCCCACCGGAACCGATGTATTTGCACCTTGATTCCGCGCCGCAACATTAACGAAACAATCGTTCGCCTGTCCAATAAAAAAAGACACTTTTTTGAACGTTTCCGGGAAGTTTCATGAAACTTTTTGTCTTCAACACCGTTTTCGCAAACAAAATCACTGACTTAATAAAACAGGTCGAATCTTTCTACATTTACTCAACAGACTATAAGGAAAAGCACCAAACAGCGCCATTTCCCGTTAAGGTTCAAAAACTGTTTGCGATTCGCCGCAGTTGCAACAAAGGCGGATGTGAAAACGCCCTCCTTTTGGGAGGGCGTTTTAGTTTAAATGGTGAAGTATTTCGCCTGGGGATGGTGAACCACGATCGCCGCCGTCGATTGTTCGGGATGCAGTTGATCCTCATCGGCCATCCTGAGGCCGACCCGGTCCGCTCCCAATAGGTCGAGCATTGGGCGCTGCTGGCTCATATCCGGACAAGCCGGATAGCCGAACGAATAGCGCGATCCCCGGTACCCCTGTTTAAGAATCTTCTCAATCTCACGGGCGTCATCGCCGCCGATGCCCAGCGCTTCACGCATCCGCTTGTGGACATATTCTGCGGCGGCTTCCGCCATTTCGACGGAAAGACCATGCAGATAGAGGTAGTCCTGGTATTTATCAGCATCGAACCACTCCCGCGCTACGTCTGACGCTTTTTCCCCGACCGTGACGACCTGCAGGCCGATTACGTCCCGGGCCTTACTGTCCACATCGCGGAAAAAGTCGGCGATACACAAGCCACCGTCTTTGTTCTGCCGCGGGAAGGAGAAACGGGCCACTTCCGTCGTTCCGTCCTGATCGAACAGAACCACCGAATTGTTTTCCGAAGCGCATTTCCAGAATCCGTGCACGGCCTGCGGCTTAAGGATCGATTCTTTCTCACACCGCTCGACCATGTTGTGCATGATCGACCGAATTTCCTTAGCCGCCCACTCGGCCCACTCGCTCCGGCTCTTGCCCGACTTTTTATAGCCCCAGTGGAACTGGTAGAGCATGGTCTCGTTGATATAGGGAACCAGCGTCTTCAGCGGGATGTTCTCAATTACCCGCGCGCCCCAGAACGGCGGCTCGGGGACATCGACACCCTGGTTGAGTTCCTGGCGCAGGAGTTTAATTTCTTCCCAATCGACGGGCCGGTCGACAATCTCAGGCAATTCGCCGAGAGAGCGCTTTTGCACCGATGGCCGCCCAGCCCGCTTGGCTTGCGCCTCGGCGAGATGGTCATCGAGACCGCCGGTGACCGTTTTGTCCATCAAACTCAAGCCGTCAAAAGCATCGCGCGCATAGGCCACACGGCCGGAGCCGTAGACGTCGACACAGTCCTCTTCCACATACTTGCGGGTCAGGGCTGCACCGCCGAGGAAAACCGGCACGTCGAGTCCCGCCCGGGTCATTTCTTCCAGATTGTCTTTCATGATGACGGTCGATTTGACCAACAGGCCGGACATGCCGATCGCATCGGCCTTATATTCCTTGGCGGCGTCGATGATCGTCTGGATCGGCTGCTTGATCCCCAAATTGATCACCTTGTACCCGTTGTTGGTCAGGATAATGTCGACCAGATTTTTGCCGATGTCATGGACGTCGCCTTTCACCGTTGCCAACACCAAAACGCCTTTTTCCTGGCCCTCAATTTTTTCCATATGGGGTTCCAGATACGCCACGGCGGCCTTCATGGTTTCCGCCGACTGCAACACGAAAGGCAGTTGCATCTGGCCGGAGCCGAAAAGCTCTCCGACCACCTTCATGCCATCGAGCAATATTGTGTTGATGATTTCCAGCGGCGGATGGTTTTCCATGGCTTCGGCCAAGTCCTCATCAAGTCCCTGGCGATCGCCGTCGACGATCCGCAGCTTCAACCGCTCTTCAACGGACTCAGGACGCTCCCGCACCGCATCTTTTTCTGCTTCCCGGTCCTGGAAAAGCGCAATCAAGGCATGCAGCGGGTCGTACCCGTCGGCTCGGCGATCAAAGATCAAATCCTCGGCGACCTTGACCTCTTCTTCGGGAATGGCATGCAGCGGCTTGATTTTCGAAACATGGACAATCGCTCCGGTCAGCCCCCGGCGGACCGAATGATCCAGCATCACCGAGTTCAACACATGGCGGGCCGCCGGTTTCAACCCGAACGAAATATTCGATAGCCCCAGGATATATTGGCAATCGGGCAGTTCTTTCGACAGGGTCTCGATGGCGTCGAGCGTTTCAAGTCCCAATTTCCTGTCGTCTTCGTTGCCGGTACAGACCGTGAAGGTCAGCGGATCGAACATCAAGTCGGAAGCCGGAAGGCCGTGTTTGACGCAGGCAAACTCGTAGATGCGTTTGGCGATCCGTACTTTTTCGTCCGCCGTCTTAGCCATACCCTCTTCGTCGATGGTCAGGGCGATAACCGCCGCGCCGAAACGTTTGGCCAGCTCAAGACGCGCCGCCGCCGGCTCTTCGCCGTCCTCAAAGTTGATCGAGTTGATGATCGCCTTGCCGCCGTACAGCTTCAACGCGCTTTCGATTACCGGCAACTCAGTGGAATCGATCACCAGCGGAGTGGTAACCGCGCCCCGCAGGCGAGTGACCATTTCGGTCATGTCGGCCACTTCGTCGCGGCCCACGTAGGCGGTGCAGACGTCCAGCGAGGTGGAGCCTTCGCGCACCTGTTCCTTGCCGATGGCGACGCAAGCGTCCCAGTCTTCTTCCGCCTGAAGTTCGCGGAACTTTTTCGAGCCGTTGGCGTTGCACCGCTCGCCAATCGAGAAGATGGCGTTTTCCTGGCGCAGCGCCGCTTGCGTATAGAGCGACGCGACCGACGGCACCCAATGGAAACTGCGCTCGACCGCGGCAGGGCGGTGCCCGCTTTTGGCGTTCTTGCGCAGCATCTGATCGAGCGCCTGGATATGGCCGGTGTTGGTGCCGCAACAACCACCGATCAGGTCGACCCCGTCTTCCAGAACAAACCGTTCGACCCACCGCGCCATCTCTTCCGGCGACAAGGGATAAACCGTCTCGCCGTCAACCAACTCCGGCAACCCCGCATTGGGCTGTACGGAGATCAGGTTCGGCCAGTTTTCCGACAACCATTTGACGTGCTCGGCCATTTCCTGAGGACCGGTGGCGCAATTGAGGCCCATCAGGTCAACACCCATCGCCTCAATGGCCGTCGCCGCGGCGGCGATATCGGCCCCAACCAGCAGCGTTCCGGTGGTCTCAACAGTCACCTGGACGAAAATCGGCGTATCGGTTCCCGCTTCGCTTCGCGCTTTCTTGACCGCATTGATTGCCGCCTTGATTTGCAGGGGGTCCTGACAGGTTTCGATCAAGCAGGCGTCGACGCCACCGGCGATCAAACCCTGGGCCTGGGGCAAAATACCCGCTTCCAAGGCGTCGTAACCGATATGACCGAGGCTCGGCAGCTTGGTGCCGGGTCCGATATCGCCCAGGACAAAGCGTTGGCGGTCGTCGGCGAAACTTTCGGCGGCCTCCCGCGCCAGTTCGGCGGCGGCCTTGCTCAACGAAAAAGCTTCCGACTGCAGATCGAACTCGGCCAAGGTGATCGCCGACGTGCCGAAGGTGTTGGTGATCACCATATCGGACCCCGCCGCATAATAGCCGCGATGGATATCGCGCACCACATCCGGGCGCGTCCGGGTCAGAACATCGGTGCAGTTTTCCTTGCCGTCGAAATCTTCGTCGACCGAAAGTTCGAGATTTTGAACGACTGAGCCCATTCCGCCGTCACAAAGCAGGACCTGTTCGTTCAACGCTTCCAGTAGTTTCGGCATTTTTCTTCCTCGATTCTTAAACGGTTTTCGGGCGGACGCCGAGAATGTGGCAAATCGCGTAGGTCAAATCGGCACGGTTCAACGTGTAGAAGTGAAAGTCGTTGACCCCGTTTGCATTGAGCACCCGGCATTGTTCCGCCGCCACGGTCGCGGCCACCAGTTGGCGGGTTTCCGGGTCGTCTTCCAGACCCTCGAAGAGCTCGGCCAACCATTTCGGCACGGTCGCGCCGCACATTTTCGAGAACCGCGCCACCTGAGCAAAATTGCTGACCGGCAAAATCCCGGCGACAATCGGCACGTCGATCCCGGCCCCGCGGGCTTTGTCGAGAAAGCGCAGGTAATGTTCGACCTCGAAGAAATATTGGGTAATCGCCCGCGTCGCTCCGGCATCGATTTTCTTCTTCAAGTAATCCATATCCGCCGCCGCACTGGTCGCCTCGGGATGAACCTCCGGATAGGCCGCGACGCTGATTTCGAAATCGGCGACCTTTTTCAGCCCCTCGACCAAATCGTTGGCGTAGGCGTAGCCTCCCGGATGCGGCGTGTACGTCTTTTCACCCTCCGGGGGGTCGCCGCGCAGGGCAACCAAATGGCGGACACCGTCGTTCCAATACTGCCGGGCGACCTCGTCGACCTCTTCGCGCGTCGCGCCGACACAGGTTAAATGAGCCGCCGGCTTAAGGCTGGTTTCCTTCAAAATACGCGCCACCGTCGCATGGGTCCGCTCGCGCGTCGACCCTCCCGCCCCGTAGGTCACCGAAACGAAGGACGGTCCCAACGGTTCAAGGCGCTTCATGGCGGTCCAAAGGGATTGCTCCATCTTCTCCGTACTCGGCGGGAAAAATTCGAACGAAACCTTAACGTCTTGAGGCAGCGGGGCCGCGACCGACAGGGCCGACAGATCGTGCATTTTCTTAATTCCTTTGGTTTTCGTTTATTCGGTCTCTGCCGCCCGCTGGGCCGTCCAGAGTCCTACAGTCAGCGGATCACCCGCCAGTTTCTTCTTTTTGCTTTCCTTCAACCCGGCTTTTTCAAACCAAGCGGACAACTCCTTATCGGCGAAGCCAAGACGGCGATGCTTATGCTCTTCCCGAAGAGCCTCCAGATCGTGGGGCGTAAAATCGACAACCACCAACCTGCCGCCAGGCCTGAGAACGCGCGCCGCTTCCTTTAGCGCCCGGTCCGGCTCTTCCGCGTAATGAAGGACCTGATGAATCACCGCCAGATCGAAAGATTCATCGGCGAAGGGAATCTGGTAAATATCGCCCTGCCGTACGGAACAGTTTGAAGCCGCTTCCTCCAGCCTCGCCCGGGCAATCGCCAGCATTTCCCTCGACTGATCGATCCCGGTGCCCGAGCGGATAAAAGGCGTCAGCAACTCAAGAATTCTACCGGTGCCGACACCGATATCCAGGATATCTCCATATGGCGGTTTGCCGAGGATATTTAAGAGCGCCGCTTCAACTTCTTTGTCATCGATATGGAAGGAACGGATTTTATCCCATTGCTCGGCGTTGGCCTCGAAATACGCCTGCGCAGCCGCCGCCCGTTCGGCTTTCACTTCCGCCAAACGCCGCCGGTCGAGAACCAGCGTTTCGCTCTCTCTTGGCAGGCTTTCCAGAAGGCACCCGACCCACGCGCCGGCATCGCTCGACAACCGGTGAAAAATCCACGACCCTTCCCTGAACCGCTCCAAAACCCCCGATTCGCACAAGACTTTCAAATGCCTTGAAACTCTCGGCTGGCTTTGGCCGACGATTTGAACCAGCTCGCTCACCGTCAAATCGCCCTCGGCGCAAAGCGCCAAAAGCCGCAGCCGCGTTGGCTCGCCAATCGCTTTCACCGCATTTAGCAGTCGGTCCATTTTGCTCGCTCTGATCGTCGTTAACGAAGATTATTTGCACATATAAAGATATCTTTATGTCAAAATGCAAGCATTATCTTTTTTAGATTCTTGGGGCGCGTGATATTTCTGCAACAGACATTTTACATGCCACATACAGGGCCTTAGATGACAATTTCCTCAAACGAAACGCTTCAAGGCATTGAAATTAAAACCGACTCGAACTCGATCAACTAAAGCGGCAGGGAAGATTAACTTTGCGACAACCAATCCTCTTCTATCTTCCTTATCCGACGCCGGTAATGACTCCGTGAAATCGTGCGGGTAATATGCAGTCAACTGGCGTCGCAAAGAATCGCCGGAAAATGACGGTTGGGATATTCCAGCCTAAAGCTGAGAAATGAACGCCGGAAAACCGGCATAATAATTTATGTTTGAACATTATTGTTGGTCTGCATTTATGGGCTTTAGGGAATTCAGCAGAGTTTTTTTGGGGGGCCTCTGCATCCTCCTTGTTTCGGGGGGAGTGTTTTTCGCCACCTCGCCGGCAGCGCACGCTGATGAGAAAAACGTCGCCGCGAAATTTTACGTGGTCGACGCTGCCGATCAGCAGCAGATTGCCGACTCCATGAACCTCGACCTTTCGTCCGAGGACGATGCGGACGAAGACCCTCTCGAAGGGTTCAACCGGGCGATGTTCGGCTTCAATGAATTTTTTGACGCTTTGTTATTACGCCCGGCCGCCGAGTTCTATGCCAAGGTTCTGCCGCCGCCCCTCCAACGCGGCATCCGGAATTTTCTCCGCAACCTCCGCTCGCCGATTATTTTGGCCAACGACCTTTTGCAAGGCGAAGGGGAACGCGCCGGCATCACCGTTTCGCGGTTCTTCATCAACACGACTATCGGCATCGGCGGGTTGAGCGATCAGGCCGGACGGATGGGCTATTTCTATCACAACGAAGATTTCGGCCAGACGTTCGCCGTCTGGGGCTCCGGCAGCGGCCCGTATCTGGTGCTGCCGATTTTGGGCCCGTCCAACCCGCGGGATCTTGTCGGAACCGTGGTGGAATATCTCGTCGACCCGGTCAACATTTGGGCCGACAACCAAGATCACGACTGGATCCCGCTGACGCGCACCGTATCGACGGGCGTCGAACGCCGGGCAGCCGCCTTGGAAATTCTCGACGAAGCGAAGAAGTCGTCGTTGGACTACTATGCGACGATCCGCAGCCTGTATAACCAAAGGCGCGCCGATGAAATTCGCAATGGCGAGGACGTCGACAACCGTCCGGCGCCTGGATTTTCATATAATATTTTCAATACCGGACCGAACCAAGCGTCCGGCAACCAACACTAAGCCTTTATGATGATGACCAAACGGCAATTCCTAACAGCGCTCTTGGCGGCCACCTGTTTGCTTCTGACCAAACCGGCCACGGTTAAAGCCGACGAGTTCACCGACGGCGCGGTCAAATTTATCGAAACGCTGGCCGATGACGCGGTCCAGTCGCTGACCGCGCAAAACCTGGAAAAAAAGGAGCGGATTAAACGGTTCCGTATCCTTTTGAATCAAAACTTCGCCGTCGATGCAATCGGCCGGTGGGTTCTCGGACGCTACTGGCGGAAAGCCACCAAGGAAGAACAGGCAGAGTATGCCGTTCTGTTTGAAGACCTAATCGTCGCAACCTACGTCAACCGCTTTGAAGAATTCAGCGGCGAAACCCTCAAGGTCATCAAAGCCATCAGCCAAAACGGCAAAGACGCCATCGTTAAGTCGGAGATCATCCGTCCCGCAGGCCAGCCGCCGGTCCGCGTCGACTGGCGGGTTCGTTCGCCCAACGGCGCTTACAAAATCGTCGACGTTTTGGTCGAGGGCGTTAGCATGAGCCAGACCCAGCGCTCCGAGTTCAGCTCGGTGATCAAACGCGAAGGCGGCGAAATCGCCGGTCTGCTCACCGCACTGAGGCAAAAAACAGCCGTTTTGAACGAATAGGCCTTCGGCAAAACGACCAAAACGAAGCCGCCGAAAACTTTCCGGCGGCTTTTTTATTTTAGAGGGTTTGGACCATGTGGATGTACGTCATTGTCGCCATCGGAGGCTTTTCCGGCATCGCCAGCTTTTTCCTCGCCATGATGAAAAACCGCGAAGCCGTCGGCTGGGGCCTGCTCGGCATCACCGTCATCCCGATGGTCGTTCTGCTGTTTTTGCCGAAGCTTCCCAAAAAATCAAATAGCTTTTAGCGCTTCAATATCTGCACCGAGAATTGCTGGAATGTGTGATGTAACGGTCTCGACATCCCAATCCCACCAACGTATATCCAAAAGTGCCTCGATAGTTTGGTCATCGAACCGCCTCCGCACGACTTCTGCCGGATTGCCCGCAACAATGGAATAGGGCGGAACGTCTTTTGTGACAACGCTTCGGCTGCCGATAATTACTCCGTCACCAATGGTGACCCCCGGCATAATCAGGCTGTCATATCCCATCCAAACATCATTGCCGATAGCCGTGTCGCCACGTACCTCATGATCGGTTTCTCCCTCGACACGGCCAGCCCATTCCCCACCGAAAATAAAAAACGGAAAGGTCGTAAAGCCCTTTTGAGCATGGTTTCCGCCGTTCATGACAAATTTGGTCCGGGCAGCAATCTGGCAGAATTTTCCGATTCTCAGTCGATCGCCGATGAACGGAAAATGATAAAGCACATTCTCCTGCTCAAAATTCTCCGGCCCATCCGGGTCGTCATAATAGGTATAATCACCAACCTCAATCAGCGGATTGGTGATGACCGTTTTGAGAAACACCAGCCGGTCGATGTCTTTCAGTGGATATCGCGCCATTGGGTTTGGATAACCGGCCACCATATCCTCCCCTGCCTCTCGCTATTTTAACGCGTCAACGGCTTGTATTTGATCCGGTGCGGTTGGTCGGCTTCGGCGCCCAATCTCCGGTGGCGGTCTTCTTCGTAGTCGGAATAGTTGCCTTCGAACCAGACCACCTGGCTGTCGCCTTCAAACGCCAGGATGTGGGTGGCGATGCGGTCGAGGAACCAGCGGTCGTGGCTGATGACCACGGCGCAGCCGGGGAAATCTTCCAGGCCGTCTTCCAACGCGCGCAGGGTTTCCACGTCCAAATCGTTGGTCGGTTCGTCGAGCAGGATGACGTTGGCGCCGGATTTGAGCATTTTGGCCAAATGGACCCGGTTGCGTTCGCCGCCCGAGAGCTGGCCCAGCTTCTTCTGCTGGTCGCCGCCCTTGAAATTGAACCAGGAAACGTAGGCCCGGCTCTGGATTTCCTTCTTGCCGAGCTGGATCATATCGAGCCCGTCGGAAATTTCCTGCCAGACGGTCTTATTGTCGTCCAGCGAATCACGGGATTGATCCACATAGCCCAACTGTACCGTTTCGCCGAGACGCAGCGAGCCGCTATCCGGCTGCTCCTGTCCGGTGATCATCCTAAACAGCGTGGTCTTGCCCGCCCCGTTGGGGCCGATGATGCCGACGATGCCCCCGGCGGGGAGACGGAAGTTCAGGTTGTCGATCAACAGACGATCTTCGAAGCCCTTGGTCAGATTTTCCGCCTCGATCACCACGGAGCCCAGCCGTTCGCCGGGGGGAATGGAAATCTGCGCCGTGCCGACGGGACGGTCGGCGGCTTTGGCCCGCAATTCTTCGTAAGCGGAAATACGCGCCTTGCTTTTGGCCTGACGGGCTTTCGGCGACTGGCGCACCCATTCCAATTCGTGCTTGAGGGCGCGCTGGCGGGCGGATTCTTCCTTTTCGACCTGGGCGAGACGTTTCTGTTTCTGCTCCAGCCAGGAAGAGTAGTTGCCTTCGTACGGAATGGTCTGGCCGCGGTCGATTTCCAAAATCCAGCCGCAGACGCTATCGAGGAAATAGCGGTCGTGGGTGATGGTAATGACCGTGCCTTCGTAGTTCTCCAGATGGCGTTGCAACCAAGCGACCGATTCGGCGTCCAAATGGTTGGTCGGTTCGTCGAGTAGCAGCAGGTCGGGCTTTTGCAACAGCAGCCGACACAGCGCGATGCGGCGGCGCTCCCCGCCCGAAAGTTTCTCGACGCCGGCGTCGGCGGGCGGGCAGCGCAAGGCGTCCATGGCGATCTCGATGGTCCGCTCGAGCTCCCAGCCGTTGGTCGCATCGATCTTTTCCTGCAGTTCGCCTTGCTCGGCCAACAGGGCGTTCATTTCGTCGTCGTCCATCGGCTCGGCGAACCTAGCGCTGATTTCATTGAACCGGTCGAGCGCGTCCTTGACCTCGCCCAGGCCTTCCATGACGTTTTCGCCAACGGTCTTGGCCGGATCGAGCTGCGGTTCCTGCGGCAGATAACCGACCCGCACGCCCTCGGCAGCCCAGGCTTCCCCGGAGAAATCCTTGTCGATCCCGCCCATGATTTTCAGGACCGTCGATTTACCCGCGCCGTTGACGCCGACAACGCCGATATTCACTTTCGGCAGAAATGCCAAAGTGGTGTCCTTGAGGATTTCCTTGCCGCCGGGATAGACCTTGCGCAGGTTCTTCATGGTGAAGATGTATTGATAGGAAGCCATTGCCGAAACTCGCCTGTTCTTTTGCGCCGAAGCGTCGTGATCAAGAGGACGGCACAATAACGGCAAAAGGCAAAACCTTCCAGTCCTCAAAACATGGAAAAATCGTTCAACGCTCTCCATATTCGACAGCAGGCCGGAACGATAGTATGCTCTTCAGGTAAAAGGGTAATTCTGAGTTAAATCGGAACGCAACCTAATCAGGGAAGCACGTTATGAGCAAATCGGTCCTTGTGGTCGACGACGAGACCAATATCGTCCTGTCGCTCGAATTTTTGATGAAACAGGCCGGGCATGAAGTACGGATCGCCACGGACGGCGAGGAAGCCTTGCGGATGGTCGAGGAAAAAACGCCCGATCTGATCCTGCTGGACCTCATGATTCCCAAGCGCGACGGCTACGACGTTTGCCAGACGATCCGTTCCAACCCCGACTTGGCGGACGTCAAAATCATCATGTTGACGGCCAGAGGATTGGAAGTGGAACGGGAGAAAGGCCTCGCACTCGGCGCCAACGCTTATGTGACCAAACCCTTCTCAACCCAGGGATTGACAGAACTCGTTAACTCCTTGCTCGACGAGTCCTGACCGCACGGCGCTTTACCGGCGGGAGGAAGCATGCATAGACCAGGACCCAAAAAAGAGAAAACCATCGGGCTGTTCCTGCTCGGACTGGTTCTTTTTACCCCGCCGTTTTTAAGCATCTTCAACAGCAACCCGTTAGCAACGGTTTTTGATATTCCCCTACTCTACGTCTATTTTTTTGTTGCCTGGTTTTTCCTCATCGCCTTGGTTGCCTTTACCGTCGGGCGGGCGGCCAAAATCTATTCTCTTGAGCTCCAGTCATCCGAGCCTCAGTCCGACAGCGACGAGGACTGACCATGCTGGCCCCCTGGTTTATCTTTGCCGTTTCCATCGGATACCTCTGCCTCTTATTTGCCATTGCCCATTACGGCGACAGCCGGGCGGACCAGGGCAGCAGCATCGTCCGCAACCCGTACATTTACACGCTCTCGTTGGCTGTTTATTGCACCTCATGGACTTACTATGGAAGCGTTGGGCGGGCGGCTTCCGGCGGGGTTGGCTTTTTACCCATTTATCTCGGCCCAACCCTCATGTTCACCATGGGGTGGTTCGTCATCCGCAAAATCATCCGGATCAGCAAAACCTACAACATTACATCGATTGCCGATTTCATTTCGTCCCGGTACGGCAAAAGTCATCTATTGGGTGGGCTTGTGACGGTCATCGCCCTGATCGGCATTCTTCCCTACATTTCCTTGCAGCTGAAAGCCGTTTCAACGAGCTTTGATATTCTGGTCCGCTACGGCGGCGATGAATTCAGTTTACCCACCGCCAGTGGAACGGTGCTCACCGACACGGCTTTCTACGTTTCGCTTTTGCTTGCGGTTTTCACTATTCTTTTCGGAACGCGGCATATCGACGCAACGGAGCAGCACCAGGGCATGGTTGCCGCCATCGCCTTTGAATCGATCGTTAAACTGGTTGCCTTCCTCGCCGTCGGCGTTTTTGTCACGTTCTCGGTTTTTGACGGGCCGGGAGACATTTTCCGGCAAGCGTCGGCGCGCCCGGAATTGGAAGCCTTGTTCACCATGGACCACATTAGCGACGGGCAATGGTGGGGGCTCAATCTCCTCGCCATGGTCGCCATCGTCTGTCTTCCCCGCCAGTTTCAGGTAACCATCGTCGAAAACATGGACGAAAACCATCTTACCAAGGCGTCCTGGCTTTTCCCGCTCTATCTTTTCGCCATCAACCTTTTTGTACTCCCCATCGCCATGGGCGGGTTGATCCTTTACGGTGGGATTAATATCGACGCGGACACGTTCGTTCTGGCAGTCCCAATCTCCGAAGGCAATACTTGGCTCGCCCTGTTCGTCTTCATCGGCGGCCTTTCCGCCGCCACCGGCATGGTCATCGTCACCACCATCGCCATCAGCACCATGGTCAGCAACGACCTTATCATGCCTTTCCTGCTCCGGGTCGGGCGGCTCCATTTATCGGAATCGGGTGATCTCAGCGGCCTTCTTTTGGGCATCCGGCGGATGGCGATTATTTTGATTATTCTGCTTGGGTACTCCTATTTCCGTCTGGTCGGCGAGGCCTATGCCCTGGTCACCATCGGGCTGGTCGCTTTCGCCGCTGCGGCGCAGTTTGCCCCGGCGATTTTCGGCGGCATCTTCTGGCGCGGCGGCACCCGCTTAGGCGCGTTAACCGGCCTGATCTCCGGGTTCCTGGTTTGGGTCTATACCCTGGTCCTCCCCTCGTTCGCCCGGTCTGGTTGGATCGACGAAACGCTGATTACCCAAGGACCGTTCGGCATTGAAAGCCTGATCCCTTACGCGCTTTTCGGTTTAGACGGCATGGATCACATTACCCACTCCCTGTTTTGGAGCATGCTGGCCAATATCGGTTGCTACATTTTCTTCTCCATCTACCGGGCTCCATCCGCCTTGGAAAAAAACCAGGCGACGCTATTTGTCGAGGTATTCCGTCAAAAAGAGGGCCGCGGCGATCGGGACGTCTTTTGGCGGGGACATGCGGCGGTTGAGGATTTGATTTCGCTCGCCGAGCGCTTTGTCGGAAAAAGACGGGCTCAACGCGGGTTCGCCAAATACGCGGCCGATCACGGTCTCAACTTTAAAACCCTCCCCTCGGCCGACGCCGATCTGGTGAAATATACCGAACGTCTGTTGGCCGGGGCGATGGGTGGCGCTTCGGCCCGGATTTTGGTCGCCTCGGTTGTCAAAGGCGAAGGCGTTCAGGTCGACGAAATGATGGAGATCGTCGACGAAGCCACACAAGTCATCGAATACAGTCACGAGCTCGAAAAAGCTCATGCCGAATTAAAGGAAGCCAACGAACAGCTCAAGGAACTCGACCGGATGAAGGACGAGTTCCTTTCGACGGTTACCCATGAGCTGCGAACCCCGCTGACGTCCATACGGGCCTTTACCGAAATTTTGCAATCGAACCCCGACATCCCGGCCGCGAAACGTCAGGAATTTCTCGATATCGTCGTCAAGGAAGGGGATCGTCTCACCCGGCTGGTCAATCAGGTTCTGGACTTGGCGAAGCTGGAATCACAAAGGCTGGACTGGAACATTGAAGCTTTCGATCTTCCCGAGCTGGTGCTTGACGGGACCCGGCGCGTGGAGCAGCTTTTAGAGAAAAGCCGGATCGGGTTAAGCCTTAATTTGGCCCCCGGCCTGCCTTTGGTTTTAGGCGACAAGGATAAAATCCTTCAAGTGATCATCAACCTGTTGTCCAACGCCCAAAAAGTCATGGAGGAAAGCGGCGGCACTTTGACGATCTCCGTTTCCAAGACCGAACACGGCGCTCAGGTCACCGTTGCCGACAATGGCCCCGGCATAGCCAAGGAAGATCAGGAGCGGATTTTCGACCGGTTTTACCAAGCTGGCCAAAAAGAACGCGGCAACCCCATGGGCGTCGGGCTCGGCCTCGCCATCTCGCAAAAAATTATCGAACACCTGAATGGCCATATTTGGGTGGAAAGCGAGCCGGGAGTCGGTTCGGCTTTTTGTTTCACCCTTCCCTTCAGCAGGTCTGAATAGCCTCCATGAACACCTCTACCCGTTGGCCGGTTATCCTCCTGGCTCTAGGCGGCGGCATTCTCGCCGCTTCGCATTTCGGCAAAATGCCCCCTTCCCTTCCGACAATTCGGGACGACCTCCAACTGACGCTCGTTCAGGCCGGTTGGGCGGTCTCGGTTTTTAGTTTGATCGGCTTGGTCTTCGGCCTTTTCGCCGGCCTGTTGACCGATTCGTTCGGGGCCCGACGTATTCTCTCCCTGGGTTTGATCCTTCTTGCTCTAGGCAGCCTTGCCGGGAGTTTCGCCGAAACCGGCTCGGCATTGCTGGCCGCACGCGCCATTGAGGGAGGTGGATTTCTGGCCGCCGCCACCTCCGGGGGCGTTTTGATCGCCCAAGCCACCGCAAATGAGGACCTTAAACTAACCCTTGGGCTCTGGAGCACCTACATGCCCGCCGGCAGCGCCCTGATGATTTTGGCCTCGCCTATTTTGCTCGAGGCTTTGGGGTGGCAGGGGCTTTTTCAACTCGTGGCCGGCATCAGCCTGCTCTGGGCCCTCCTTTTGCTTCGCATTGACGCCCCCGCACCGGCGAGAAGGACAATCCGGCAAAGTCTTGGACAAACCGTTCGGACGGTCTTGACGTCCGTTGGCCCTGTCGTGCTGTCCCTTTGTTTTTCTTTCTATACGTTTCAGTGGATCACCCTGATGGTCTGGCTGCCCAGCGCAATGATTGAAACGATGGGTCTTTCCACCGCCGCCGCCGCAACGGTGACCGCGATTGTCGTCGCCACCAATATTGTCGGCAATCTTGGGGCGGGCTGGTTGCAGTCGCGCGGATTGAAACGCTGGGCGGTCTTGGCCGGAGGGGCGGTCCTAATGATGGTCTCAGCCCAAATCATCTTTATGGACACCCTTCCCGATTATCTCCGGCTGATCGGCTGCCTGGTCTTTTCGGGGGCCGGAGGGATGCTCCCCGGCGCTATTTTATCCGGCGCTCCGGTTGTTTCGCCAACCCCCAACCTGATCGGCGCGACCAATGGGTTGATGGTCCAGGGCTCTCACCTCGGTCAGATGATCGGCCCGCCGGTGATCGCGGCGATCGTCAGCGCCAGCGGTCATTGGGAAGCTTCGGTTTGGGCGATGAACGCCGCGGCCCTTCTGACAATTCTTTTGGTTTTTCTGACCCGGCGGCAAATCGGTTAGAGCGTTCTCTCCGGTGGGAACCGTATGATCACGCGGGTTCCTTTTCCCTTTTCGCTCTGCAGGTCCATCTCACCGCCGTGAAGTTCAACCAGCCCTTTGGTCAAGGGAAGCCCCAACCCGGTCCCTTCTTGAGAGCGGGAAAGCGAACTGTCGACCTGTCCAAACTTGGCAAAGGCGATGGCAATTTCTTCCCGGTCCATCCCGATCCCGGTATCGGTTACGGTGATGACCATTTGGTTGCCGCCGTCGACAAAAGCATCACATGAAATTTCGCCGCCTTTGGGCGTAAACTTCACGGCATTGGATAACAGATTGATCAGAATTTGTTTTAGCCGAAGCGGATCGGCGTTCAGTTGCGGAAGAGCGACGCCATTGACGCCGCTGATGGCGATCTGATTATCCAAGGCTTTCGGTTGGACGATCCGCATGGAGGCTTCGCAGATTTCTCCAACGTCTACCGCCTGTTCGCGAAGCCGAAGCTTCCCGGTTTCAAGAGCCGATACGTCCAGAATGTCGTTAATCAACTGCAGGAGGTGGGTGCCGGAAGATTGGATATAGCTCGTGTAGTCGAGGTATTGCGGGTTTCCAAGAGGCCCGAAAATCTGGCTCTGCATGGCTTCGGAAAATCCGATGATCGCGTTCAACGGCGTACGGAGTTCATGGCTCATATTCGCCAAAAGGTCGGTCTTGGCTTTGTTGGCGATTTCGGCGGCATTGCGGGCTTCCCGCATCGCCTTTTCGGCCTCTTTGCGGACGGTAATGTCCTCGTGCATACTAACGAAGTTGGTTACCTCGCCGGTTTCATCCTGTACCGGAGCGATGGACACGGACGCCCAGTAAAGGCTGCCGTCTTTCCGCCGGTCCTGCAGCTCGCCCCGCCACTCGTTTCCATCGAGAAGCGTCTGCCACAGATCTTCGTATACCTTTTTCGGCGTCCGGCCCGATTTCAAAAGCTTGGACGTTTTACCAACAGCCTCTTCTTCGGTGTAACCGGTCATCTCGGTAAAGCGCTGGTTGACGTATTCAATCGTCCCCTTGGTGTCGGTAATAAAGATCATGTTGGTGCTTTGCTCGACCGCTCTGGTCACCTTGCGCAGTTCGGCCTCAGACTGCTGCCGCGCGACAATTTCATCGGTGAGCGAGCGAGTTCGTAGTTCAACTTTTCTCTCCAAATCCGCATGGATTTTTTTGAGCTCTTCCTCCGCCTCCTTGCGGGCCGTCAGCTCGGCAAACAATTTGCCCTGCATATCGTTGACGGTTTCCACCAGCAGATCCATTTCATCGCTTCTCCCACCCAGCAGCCTCCGGTCGACCTTCAAAAGCTCGGCCTTTCCGGTGAAATCGATATCCCTGACTTTCTGGGCAATCGCATTTAACGGAAGCGCCAGTCCCCAGTAGACCAAGGCAAACATGAATAAAGCGACGAAGAAGGTTTTGACAGCATTGGACAGCAAAATCAGACCGAACCGGTTGATGGTCCGATGGTAGACACCGGACAGGCTGGCGATGACTTCAAGATTTCCGATCTGGTGAGCAAGTTCATCCTGGGCATAGGTCAACGGATAAACTTTCCGGATAATCCGCTCAGATTCTTCCACTCCCGCCTTCGCCATGATCTCACCATCAGCATCCCTGACGGCGGCATAGCGGAAATCGGGCGCCCGGATAATCCCGGTTACCAACAATTGCAACCGGTCCTTATCGATCTGCCAGACGTTTTCGGCGACGCTATCAAGGTAGCCTTGTTCGACCTGGACAAACCGCTCCTTAATCGCCTCCACGTCCTGGCCATACTCGGACCAAAGCTGAACGGAGGTCGTCACAATAGTAATCACGGAGCTGAAGATAATGAGGGCCGTGATTAGTTTTTTGCCCAATGGGGTCGGGTGAAACAGCCGTATCATCCGACAACCCGCCAAGCACCCGGCAGAAACAAATTACTCCCGCCGACTCCCCTCAAAACACTTGAACGGCGTGACCTCTGCATCGTCCCACGCACCTTTTGCTTTTGACAAATTTTTCTTATTCCCGCTTTACGCCGTTTAAACAAATGACGTCGAAGCGCCCTGGATTCAACGGCATTCTTGCAAATTCCCCCACCCCGAACAACCGGCCAATTGGCTATTGCATTCGGCAAACTAGAATATTATTCTAGAACTATATTCTAGTTTTGGGCAGGAAGACCGTGAAGGAACGAAAAATCCAGATTCTCGAAGCGGCGCTGGCCTGCTTTTCAGAAATCGGTGTCGCCGGGACGACGGTCGAAGACATCCGCCGCCGCTCGGGCGCCAGCACCGGATCGATCTACCACCATTTCGGCAGCAAGGAAGGCATCGCCGGCGCCCTGTATCTGTACGGCAAAAATTTATACTGGCAGGGCCTATTCGAAGTGCTTGAGAAAGTCTCGACCGGCGAAGAATTGGTAAGAGGTATTGTCGTCTACCACCTAGAGTGGACGGAGAAACATCCGGATTGGGCCCGCTATCTTCTCTACATGCGCCGTGACGCCGCCATCAAAGAGTCGGAAGAGGATTTACGCGCCTCAACGGCCACGCACCTTTCTCGGGTGGGCGCTCTTGTAAAACCGTTCGTCGAAAGAGGCGAAATCACCGTTTACCCGAAAGAACTCTATATCCCCCTCATCATCGGTCCGTCCCAGGAAGTCATCCGCCACTGGCTTGCCGGGCGGAGCCAAAACAACCCTACTCAGGCCAAGTCGATCTTGGCCGATGCCGCTTGGCGGATCTTTAAACCAAAGGCCCCGAAATGACATCTCCCTCTCCCACGCTGGCCAAATGGCGGCGCTTCCAAAGAATTCCCGGCGGCACCCGCCTGTTCAGCGCCCTCATCGGCTTTATGGTGCCTTATACCGGCACCATCGGCCCCCGAATCGACGAGGTTGAACCGGGGTATGCGCGAACCTCTTTTCGGGACCGCAGAAAGGTTCGCAATCACCTGAAGTCGGTTCACGCCATCGCCATGATCAACCTGGCCGAACTGACCTGTTCGTTAGCGCTATCCTCCGTTCAACCGAAAACGGGACGCTGGATCGTCACCGGGATGACAATCGAATACGTCAAAAAGGCGCGTGGCCGGATTTCAG
>Ga0070727_10000950_pt1 | contig 32092 bp, 18 predicted proteins | sample tdAd472_FD_66722 | JGI IMG/M metagenome (GOLD analysis project Ga0070727, IMG submission 66722) | Marine sediment microbial communities from the Atlantic coast under amendment with organic carbon and nitrate - tdAd47.2 | ecosystem: Environmental > Aquatic > Marine > Coastal > Sediment | place... | reverse complement strand
GCCCCCATCGGCTCCTGCTTGAAAAGTATCAATTGGAATGCTAATGATCGCCACTTCACCGCTCGTCACATAGGTGATCCCATCTTCTTCCACTGGGCAGGTCATCTTGGTATTTATCCGGGTGGGTACATCTTTGAAAGATGTTTCTTGCTGCTGATTGAGTAGGAAATTATTTTGTAGTGGGATTAATTCTTGCGCCTCCAACCTGAGCAACAACATTACAAAAATAAATGAACAGTAGACAGTTCTCATTAATATGCTTACTTCGTTGATAGAATAGTTTTTCTCTTCTTTCTGAACGCCGCTTATTCCTTAATGTTGTGCAAGCTTTTATTCGCAGTCGGCCGGCCGACTTGAAGTTAAATATAAACTAATGGTTGTTCCTTTTCGGATCGCCTTATTAGATTCGTAGGCAGGTTCTTGCTTATATACATAAGCCGATCCGCCTTTATCCCCTCGTATAACTCCCATCTTGAGGAACCTGGATTGAATCAAAAATTCTGCCTCTGAAAAAGTACGACATACTAAGTTGGGAAGGTCCACATAATCGGATACTCGGGTAGAAACCAAAAAGCTAATTGACTCTCCCTGATAAATTTCAAGTCCGTTTTTACGCAGTTCGCTGATGGGATAAGTCTTATCTTTATAAATAGCTTCAATGATCGTTCCCTCCGCTCGTTTGGAATCAAAAGCAGTCTTGGGTTCACCCACGATGATGGACCTGGATTCCAGATAAGATCGGGCCCCCTGGAAGTCATCCGTGGTAGGCTTAAAGGGTATAGCTACACCGCGTTGAGTTGTCCGTACCATAAAAATAGTTCGGTTCTCCTTCACTCTCGTAAAGGCAAGTGGTGTTTGACTATAAATCAAATTGGCGCGGCTTCCCGGCACGTATAGAGAATCTACCACCACCTTGAAACTGCGGCTCTTGGCCTTACGTACCGCTTCATCTACCGACATCCCGACATAATCCTCTACCTGTATGGATTCGTTATGATCAGTATATAACCTCAACCAGCTTGTCATCAGTATAAACATTAACAATAAGAAACCGAATATGGCAGCTATATTTTTCAAGAATATGGGCGATTTTAAGAAGTTCCAAATAGGTACAAGCCAATTTACTTTAAGCTTCTCTATCCAGCCTTCAGGAGCAGGAGTCGCTGAAATGGTCGTCTCTTCTTCTTTTTTCTGATCCGCATAGGAGACATAAGTATTGCCGATTTCATCTTCAATCGTAGATGGTACTGGAGGCTCAACGGTAGTTTCTGTAGGAACGACCAATAGTGTACTTTCAGCTACTGCACTTGCTGTTAAGGTTTGTGCTATAGGCGCAGCCACTGTCAGGTGCTTTTTCTTTTCAAAGCCAAAGTCCAATATCTGATCAATGAATTCATAGGGCTTATAGCCTGCCGCTGCCGCTTGGTGAAATATACAGGTAGCAGGTGTCATGCCCGGTAAGGAGTTGACTTCAATGATTTGGGTTTCTGCCGTTCCATCCGACAAAACGCGCACAAAGGCATCAATCCGCGCATACCCTTGCACTTTCAATATCCGCGCTGCTTTCTCGAAATCGGCTTTTACTTGCCGTACCACTTGATCATAACTCGCTACCGTGCTGGCAAAGCGTGCAGGGGTGATATTTTGCCCTTCCCCCGCTAAAAACTTTTCTTCTAAAGACAATACCGCCCCACTTGATAGGGTTTCGGAAGGCTCAAATATCTCATAAACCAACTCTCCTCCTTCATCATAGCGAGTCAATAAACCTCCTGTAATTTCTAGAAAATGGACGGCATCTTCAGCCGTAATGAGTTGCTCAAAAAGTATTTCTCCCTTGGTGGGGAATTCCTCTTGTGCTTGTAAGGCAAGTACGGCTCTTGCCGATGGATCATCTTTCCCTTTGGGGCGGAAAATCAGCTGCGTAAAGGCCGCCAAGGCTTCTCGGTTTTTCAATACTTTGACCGCCGCGCTACAACCATCATCAACCGGTTTAGCAATCATCGGATAGCTAAATGTAGCTTCCACTTCCTGGTAAAAGGAATTAGGATCAGACTCATAAACAGATTTGGCCAATAGCAGCTGGTCAGCTACCTTGAACCCGTGGTCTTTTAAGGTCTGTAAAGTTTTATATTTATTGATCGTGAGGCTAGATGACTTTACACCAGATCCATTATAAGGCACACCCATCGCATCCAGCTGTAACTGTAATTGTCCATCTTCGCCGGGTCTGCCATGGAGGGCAATAAACACACCATCTACTTTATTGGCCAGTTGTTTGAGTGTTATTTGCTGTGGCTGGAAGACGACTTCCGTCGAGGCATACTTAGCCGTAACACTTTTGCACCGTTGTTTAATCGTTTCAATGACCGGATGTTCTTTCCAGCTTTTAATCTTATCCCGAATATCATCTGCATTGTCTTTCAACAAAAGGTTGATCGGTAGCTGATAAAATTCATATTGATCCGCACTCCCAGAAAGAAACACGGGTATCACCTCATACTCCGCTGAACTGGCGAGCTTTTCAAAAATATTTCGCCCACTCTCGACCGAAATATGTCTTTCCGCCGAATATCCACCCAGCACTATCCCAACTCGCTTGCGATCCCTTTGTTCTTTTTGTAAAGATTGAATGGCATCATCTACGACATCCAAAAGCGCTTTATAGGTAGGCTTCCCATCTTCTGCCAAGCGTTCTTGTATGGAGGTGCGAATAATATAAGTTAAGAACTGAGAAGGATTTAACCCAATTTCTGCTGCCTGATGAAAGAAGAAGGAAGAAGGCAACATACCCGATGTTGTATTCGGGTCATTGAGGAAAATCTTATCTTTTGAAAAGAATCCATCTATTCGAGCATAAGTTTGGAATCCCAATTTTTGGAATAACTGCTCACACTCTTTTCGGATCTCATTAATTTCCTGATCCGCTAAATCAATCGGCGTCAATTTCCTGGATAAGCCAGGCATATATTTAGATCGATAGTCGAATAGTTCTTGGCCTTTGATGATTTCAGTAGGAGGTAATGCCACACTACTGCCATCTTCCATCCGGATGACAATGCAAGAGAACTCTTTTCCTTCAATAAACTCCTCGACGATTACTTTCTCTTCGGACTGAGTTCCTTCTAGTAGGAGTACACCTTCGCTTTCGGCGGGGAGTTCATCCAAAAAAGTCAGCAATGTTTCGGGATGGTAAAAGGTGGTCTTGTCTTCCTGGTAACTAAGCGTCAAAGGGAAACCCAAACCATGCCTGATATCCGTTAAATCACGTATGTATGCGATTTTTTCTTTTTCGCTAAGGGCTTGCCATTTAAAGACCGGGAGGCGCCACCGAAAGAAGGCCTGATCCATGGCTTTGTAAAAACCAGCCTTCCCTTCTTTTTCATTGATAATAGATACACCAATAGATGATCCTTGGTTAGCCGGGCGAATAACCATTGGAAAGCGTATCTGTTCTTTGGCCATTTCGAAAAAATCATGGTTTTCTCGATCCAACCACTGTTCCTTCTGGATGGTAATAACGGCTGGACAAGGAAAACCGAGGGCTCCCATTACTTCCTTCTGCCGTGCTTTGTCCATCCCCAATTCGCTGGCCGCTATCCCACTCCCCGTATAGGGAATCTGCAAGGCTTGCAATTCCTTTTGGATTTGCCCGTCTTCTCCATATTCCCCGTGCAAGGCTAAAAAAGCCACATTAATCAGTTGCGGCAAGTCGGCAGCTTCAATCTTTTGCCCGACCTTATTCAATAAGTCATCCTGTTGCTCATCGGACAATGGCCCGAGGCTTTCTTGGTAGACTTGAAAAGAATGAGGAGAATCGGGCAGGCTATCGACAGGTGGAAAAAAGTCACGAATCGACCCTTTGTAAATGTATGCCCAGTCCAATAAGGTGAAGTTGCAGTAACTATCCACAAAGATAGGAACAGGCTCAAAAATTGACTTATTTAGGTTGTCATATACCGTACGGCCTCCAGCAAAAGAAATCTCTCGCTCTCTGGAAGGACCGCCAAAAAAGATACCTACTTTTATTTTCATATCGCTATTGGCGCTCATATCGGCGCAAATTTAGCTTAAAATGGATAGCTGATGGCATTTTTTGCGGAGAATATTGGGAAACTACATTTTCTTTGCCTTCCCGTTGGCGAAGATATAAAGAAAATTTTATGAACCGAGAGATGCTTAGGTTGGCTATCCCCAACATCTTGAGTAACATTTCTGTCCCCTTATTAAGTTCGGTAGACACCCTACTTATGGGCCACTTGACAGCACTGCATATTGGTGCAGTAGGAGTCGGTGCAATGGTGTTTAATTTCATTTATTGGAATTTTGGTTTCCTGCGGATGGGTACCACAGGGCTCACCGCACAAGCCTATGGTCGACAGGATGAGGCAAATATTATGCACACCTTGGGTCGCGGTTTGCTTGTGGCCCTGCTGCTCGCCATTTTTATTTTAGTTTTTCAATATCCATTGAGTGAGGCTTCCCTCTATTTATTGAATATATCGGAAGAACAACGCCCCTTAGTAGAAGAATATTTTTACATCCGCATTTGGGCAGCCCCTGCTACTTTGGCGTCTTATGCTATCCTGGGCTGGTTTTTTGGGATGCAGAATGCCATTTTTCCTTTAATTCTAACACTCGTCGTTAATGTGACCAACATCATCGTCAGCTGGATTTTAGTTCGTGAGTATGGAATGGAAACCGCAGGCGTAGCTTATGGCACCTTAATCGCTCAATATGTGGGCTTATTGGTAGCCATTATTCTTTTCCTGGGGCGGTATCGTTCATTCCTAATCCACCTGAGTCAACAAGCCATTCTAAAATGGCAAAGTCTAAAAGGGTTTCTGGCCTTAAATGCGGACATCTTCATTCGTACCTTTTGTTTGACCTTTGCCTTTGGCTTTTTTTACAGCCAATCCGCTAGCGAAGGCACACTCATATTGGCAGCTAATGTGATTCTCTTACAGTTCCTCAACTGGATGTCCTACGGTGTAGATGGCTTTGCCTTTGCTTCCGAAAGCTTAGTCGGTAAATACGCTGGAGCAAATGACAAGCGTAAGACCTTACAGGCCATCCGGCTTTCCTTTTTCTGGGGAATGGGCTTAGCTGGTCTTTATGCACTGATTTATGGCATTGGAGGAATGGCTATTTTAGAATTATTCACTAATAAAGTGGATGTTCTGGCTGCCGCTCGTCCTTTCTTAATTTGGATGGTGATTTTCCCGATATTAAGTACGCCCTGTTATATTTGGGACGGTGTCTTCATTGGACTAACAGCAGCTAAAGCTATGCGCAATAGCATGTTATTATCGCTGGCGGTTTATCTCCTCGTTTATTTTTTCTTACAAAATAGCTATGGTAATCATGGACTGTGGTTGGCGCTTTTACTCTTCATGGTAGCTAGAGGGCTATTTCAATGGGCCCTTTTTTGGCGTAAGGGGATTGAGTTGGGGTAGTGAATGAATGGGTAATGAAGAATGAATAATGGGTAATTTATAATGAAGAACTTGTAATGGGGAATGGGGAATGGGGAATGGGGAATGGGGAATGGGGAATGGGGAATGGCTAGTTATCAAATTCTCCATTTTTCATTTAATTGAACAGCCCTGGATAGCGTTGAGCAGCACTACATCTTATAGGTATTAATCAGGAGTCCTCCGTCATAGGTTTCAGTAGATAGCAATTGGCCTTTCCATGATTTTTTAGAAGTGCCAAATAAGGGAACGCCCTCTCCCAATAGAATGGGATTGAGTTTGACTTTTAGGGTATCAATCAGGTCATGTTCCAAGCACCAAGCGGCTAATTCTCCGCCACCACAAAGGTAAACAGGTGCTCCCTCCCCTTCTTTAAGGGATTGGATAAAAGCTAAATCCAATGAAACAACGTGGACTTTCTCATGTGGATTTTCAAAGCTTAGGGTATCAGAAACAATATAGTGTTCCATATGTGGATAAGCAGGCTGACCTGGTTCTAGTCCAAATTTATACCCAAACTCATAGGTTTTCCGACCCATAATCACTGTATCGAAAGCTTGCAGGTCATTGAGGTATTGTGTGACACCATTGCCCTCCCCAACAAATAAGGAAACGTCATCCTCTGGCCCAGAGATATAACCATCTAGGGAACTGGCAACGTAATAGATCATTTCTCGCATGGATTTAAGTTTGAAGGTGAATTCGCCCAATTGTGGGACCGAAAAGATGGATTAATCGTTTATCCTACATTTTTGAAGAGGGAAAGGTTCCCAAGTTATTTGAAAATCACAGGTTCGAAAGTCAGGGCCCGAGAACCAGCAGCGGCGGCGAGGGCCCAAGCTTTTGATTTTTATTCACAGTGACATTTCAATTTTTATTGGTATTTTTATTGAGGTGATCTAAACCAAACGCCTCCTAAAATGAAGAATCTATCCTTTTTCTTCTTGTTTCAATGCTTAGCCATCCTTCTATCGGCACAGGACATTCCTACCTATGACCATAAATTTACTAGCCATATAGAAAGCGAGCAGGCTGCAGGGCAGATAAAAGCTCAGCGGGCTGCTTGGTTCTACACCTATATTGGAGATTATCAAAAGGCGATCAAGGTTTACAATCAGGAGGCCGGGGGAGCATGGGGTTTTGATACACTGAATACCAATCGACTAGAATTTTTCAACGCTTTCTCTGCCGTGAATGCCGAAGAATACATTATTAAAAGAGCAGAAAAAGAACAGCTCATTATCTTCAATGAAGCACATCATGTGCCACAGCATCGATTTTTCCTTAAACAACTACTGCCTGCACTTAAGGATAAAGGGTTCACCTATTTAGGATTGGAAGCATTTACCAATTGTAAGGCGCTTCCTCCAAACTTGCAAAATTACTGCGATCCTGAGTTCAACGAAAGAGGATACCCGCTTAATTCGCCTTTGACAGGTACCTATACTAGAGAACCACAAATGGCCCAACTCATTAGGGAAGCCCACCGATTAGGTATCCGCTTGTTTGCCTATGAAGGGAAAAAAGACAGGGAACGAAACCAGGCAGAAAATATTTATGAAATCTTGAAAGCAGATCCTGATGCCAAGATTATCATCCTTTGTGGTTACAGTCATCTGAAAGAAATACCTCAAAATAGTCGTATTGGTGGTGGAAAATTTATGGCCTGTCGTTTAAAGGAGATGTCAGGTATAGATCCTTTGACGATCAATCAGGTGGTTTTAACAGAAGCTGCGCCCAAATATGAAGTAGCATTATATCAAAACATTAACCTGCCAAATACTAGTGTATTCTTAAACAAGGAGAATATTCCCTTTAGTGGCTGGGCGCCCACTAATGCCTGTGATGTCTTGGTGTATCATCCCAGAACTAGCTATACCTACGGTAAGCCCAACTGGCTCATCAATGAAGCCGAAAACAGCCTCTTTGTCCTTCAAGAAAAGGATATACAATTATCTTATCCCGTTTTAGTCAAGGCTTGGAAAAAAGAAGAACCCAAAACCGCCGTTCCTATTGATGTCGTTGAAAAACTGTCTGCCCTGGATAAAAAGGCATTGGTACTACCGAAAGGTGAATTCCTCATAGAAATAGAATCGATGGATGGGCAAAAACAAGCGATGGAGCTTTTGATAAAATAAGAGGCTGTATTACGTATAATAAGCCCAAACTAAGGTCTACTTCTTTTCAAAAGGGGGCAGCCTTCTTTCTCATGACTCCTTTTACTTCTTCGTAAGAAAGCAGATAAAAATGGTGGCAATCCACCCCAATATCAAAGGATAGCGAATCAGCATGATCTCTTTCTTGCCTGCTCCACACTGTTCTATCATACTAAGCTCCATTACCCAGCCTTGCTGAAGTGCGCCCCCAAAAAGAGGTAAAAGGTTTAGCCAAAATGCATCATTCGTCCGATAGACGACGTAGGTAAAAGGTAGTTGATTCAGAATAAGTTATCCGCTATCATTTTGTGATAGTTTTGTGATTCTTTCCCAGCAATCTACGTATACCTTTGCAGAAAAAAGAAATACCATCATGCGTAAATACCCTATTTTATTTTTCAGCCTGCTGCTTTCATTGCTAAGTAGCTGCATTGGAGATGATATCATTGCAGATGAAGTCCCAGAACGTCTTCGCGTCAACAATAAAATTGATAGTCTTAAACTGGGCGATAGTTTTCAGTTTGAAGTGATGTTCTTTAATAATATCGGCCAGCAGGAAGAAAGACAGGTCGACTGGATTACTTCCGATGCTAATATTATTAGTGTAAACCCAACTGGATTAGCTACCGCCCATGAAATGGGTTCAGCAACGATTACGGCTACAGTGAACCTTCCCGACAAGGCTCCAGTAGTAGATCAGTTTGAGGTAGTCGTTTCAGATCAAACGACCGAAGTTGAATCCGATGGCATTAGAAAAGGTAATATAAAAACGACCAGTAGTTATCTACTGGAAGGCGAATTTGAGTTCTTCGAAGAAGGCGGAAACCTACGACTGGTATTTGGCGATGACTATAAGGCTTCTACCGCTCTCCCTGGTTTATATGTATACCTAACCAACAATCCGAATACCATTACGGGAGCCTATGAAATCGGCGAGGTGACGACTTTCTCAGGTACTCACTTTTATGAATTACCGCTAGAGGTGGGTTTGGACACCTACAATTATGTCTTGTACTTCTGTAAGCCCTTTCGGGTGAAAGTGGGGGATGGGGAAATGGATAATGGATAATGGATAATGGATAATGGATAATGGATAATGGATAATGGATAATGGATAATGGAAATAAATTAAATATAATGGTTTTTTCAAATTGAATATCATGAAACGCAATATAGTTTTGGCCTTAGCTGGCCTATTTTTAAGTTTGAATGTGTATGCAGGTGGGCCATGGCCACAGCCTAAAAATGGTGGCTTTTTTAAATTATCCCAATGGTGGGTAGTGGCCGATAAGCATTATACGGATACGGGACTTCTCGATCCTAATATTACCAGTGGAATTTACAATACGAGTCTGTATGCTGAATTCGGTTTTACAGAGCGCTTAACGGGTATTCTATACCTTCCATTTTTTAGTCGGGCTCTGTTTAACAATGAGATTTCGGGTACTACTGGAGAATTGCTTACGCCCGGTGAGGCGATCAACTCTATTGGCGATACGGATATTGGCTTAAAGTATGGGATAATCGTTAACAAACCAGTGGTTTTGAGTGCCAGCGTCTATTTTGGCTTGCCATTAGGTGTAGATGATGGAGGAACGACGGGTACGCTGCAGACGGGTGATGGAGAATTTAACCAACTGGTACAATTGGATATAGGAACCTCCTTCGGCCTAGGTGGTGTCAACTTTTACACCACAGCTTATGCCGGTTTTAATAATAGAACGAATGGCTTTTCCGATGAGTTCCGATACGGTCTAGAGGGTGGTGCAACTTTTGGAAAATCAAGACTGACAGCTATCCTCCGTCTGTATGGTATTACATCCTTGAAGAATGGAACTTCTACGGAGATGTCTAACAGCACAAGTATTTTTGCTAACAATAGCGAACACTTCACCGTTTCTCCGGAAATTGCTTACCAATTTAATGATAAGTGGGGCGTCTCTGCTAGCGTAGCTAAGGCTGTTTCTGGTCGCATTATTTTTGCTAATCCTGCTTATTCGGTTGGTGTTTTCTTGAAAATATAAGACTTAATTCAAAGCCCCAAGGCTTCAGAAGTTTACTTGGCCATGTCCTGGAAAACTTCTGAAGTCTAAGCCTAGCACTACAGCTTAATACGCCGCGTATATTGCCGCCCACCCGTCTCCAAGCGATAGATATAATCGCCGGGCGGGAGGAAGAAATCGCTAGGTTTCAATGGAAAAGTATAACTTCCTCTTTCCGCAAAACCTTCTTGTAAAACACGAAGCAATTGGCCATTAGGCTTTAGTATAAGCAATCGAAAAACACCTCTAATTTTAAGGGCATATTTGAGTTGTACGACACCACTTTCCGTCGGATGAGGATTATGCCCTAATAATGCGCCAGCAGCTTGATTCCCTAATAAAGGTCCCGAAGCAGGTAATAAACCTCCTACTCTTGGGAAACTATCGCCGAGAATATGATCTACTACTTCAGGATGAACGCACATCCAATTTTCTAAAACCGTGGCATAGGCTTCTCTAAAATCCAATGAAAAGAGAGGATCTCCATACATATCCACATTGACCAAGTCAGCTGGTGTGCCATGGAATCCCTGTCCTATATTGTTCCCAAACAGCAACATTGGCGCCCCTGTTCCGTGATCCGTTCCCTGCGACCCATTTTCAAAAATAGTCCGACCGAACTCTGAAAATGACATAGCTAGTACGTTATCGGCATGACCACTTAATTCTAAGTCTGTAAAAAAAGACTGAATCGCTGTAGCGACCTCATTAAGGAGAATCGGATGATCCGTAATTTGATTGGCATGGGTATCAAAACCGTCGATGGTGACCATATATACTTTCGCACCTAAGTTTCCTTTAATTAGGCGGGCAATAATCGCCATTTCTTCGGCCAAAGAGTGGTCGGGGTAGGACGCCTGATTATTCACGCCATTATAGGCATCACGTATTGATTCGGAGTATCTAAAAGCACGGTTGGCCATCGTTCGTACGAAGGATAATTCTTGATCTGCCGGATTAGGCCCCAATTGCCCCGTATTGTAAAGGGAACCATTGAGTGCTATTTGATAAAACTCCTGCGGATTACTGATGGACAGTGCTTTACTCCCCCCTACCGCTCGGAAAATCATATTGGTTTGCACGCCAATTTGCAAGGCCGGAGGGATAGAAGGCGGGGCGGTATCGAAGGCTTGAAATTCTCTTTCCAACCAGCGACCAATCCAGCCTGTTGTTTCGACCTCTTCGGCATCGGAGGCAGAAGCCCAAATATCGGAGGAACGAAAATGCGAATAATTGGCATCGGGATAACCGACATTATGGATCACGCGCATTTTCCCTTCTTCCCATAAAGGCTTCAAGACCTCCATGCTATTCGGCATGGCAAATTCATCATTGAGGGCCCAAGTATCGGCTTCTCTCAGAGCGAGATTGGGCCGTATATTGAAATACTCGTCATTGTCTCTCGGAACTATGGTATTCAGGCCATCATTCCCTCCTTTAAAACGGATTAAAACCAAAATACGATCGCCACAATCAGCGCTAGCCAGGCTTGTCAGTAAAGGAGATGTACCAAAAGTAGTAATCGGTTTGGCCCCCAATAATAGTGGACTACCAAAGCTAGCCAGTCCAGTCATCCGGAGGAAATCTCGCCGGTTCCAATTGTGGTGACTTTTGGTATGGGCCATGCCATCTTGCAAGCTAGTTCCAAAACGTTTTTTATAATGACGAGCTACTTTTTTATGTAGGGAAGGCTGTTTATCGTTGCACATCTGATTGCTATTTGAGGGTAACTAAGACAATTGCCATTCTGGCAAGCGGAATAGGTAGAATAACAAGTTGACGATTTGATACGGTGATTCATTAAACCAGAGATTCCAGGATCCTGTCGCAAAGTAATTTTCAGGAATTTCTCCTTTGAAGTAAGCCAGTGCCGTATCCGTCAATTCGGGCTCTAAGTCTTTTTTTAGAAAATGCCGAATGAGGGCTTGTGTAACCACCAAGGGATCGGTCTCCGTGGAGCTAGTCAAGGCTATGGCGAGTTCCCGAAGGCGGTCTCTAGCTGCATCAGTATCCAGAAAACCACCATAAATAATGTCTGTTAGAAACTGCCATCGAATCGTTAAGGTGTTTTCATTAATCCAATCATGGTAACCCGGCCAACCTGCTACATCGATAGGCGAAAATAGCTTTTGCCCCAATTCTTCTATCATATAATTGATATAGCCCGTCCAATCATCATTGATGGCTTCGCCAAAGGTGATCCCCGTCAATCGATAAGGCTGCACCAGTACCTCCAAGGGGGATTTTATCCGAGTATTTATGAACCGTTCCTCGAAGAAATGTTCACTTTTAAATAGCTGCCTAAACACCGGGGCCAGCTCCCAATTGTTGTCTATAAAAGTTTGGGTCATTCCTTGAATAATTTCAAGGTCGGGTTTGTCATAGACAAAATAGCGGTAGATTTTTGTACAAATGTATTGGGCCACTTCATTCTTGCGGAGGCTAAAAATCAACTCGTGTACATCCTCGTAATTCCAGTTACCCGTCTGCCCAAAAATTGTCTTGGGGGTATTATCAAACAAGTCATCATCCAGCGTAACACTTTGATCACAATTGTACATATCCAGTTGCCAGCCCGTCAAAGCCCTGGCTACTTCCACGATGTCATCCTGGGTATAGCCATTCCCTTCCCCCATCGTAAACAGTTCCAATAATTCACGGGCATAGTTTTCGTTAGGTTCTTCGGCTATATTCAAATTCCCGTTGAGGTATACGAGCATAGCCGGATTCTTCCCCATCGTTTCCACAAAGGTTCTGAAATTGCCCAAAGCAAAATCATGAAGCAAGCGATAATAGGACCACATGTATCCATTGCAATCATACACTTCTTCCTCGGTCACGAAATGATTACTCCAAAACAAGGCCAGCTTCGGGCGAAGGCCATCCGTTATCATTTCACTAATCCATCGCCGGAAAAACTCAAATTTGTGTTCAAAATAGAGATCATCATCACCATTGTAATCCTCATAGTTCCAGTTGGCCCAAGGAGGCGGTTCTGGGGGGCCCTGATTGCGGATACCATCTATAATAGCGTCCACAAAAGCCTCCGGACTCATCGTCAAGGCTGTATCAATAGCTTCTTTGGTACCGCCAAACCCAATTCTTTGCAAAAGATGTTGTGCACGCTCTGGGATCCAAGGCTTGTCAGCGGTTGGTGCATAAGGTAAGAGGGTGGTTGTAAGGAGTGAGGGGAGATTCATACGGTTAGTTTGAAGATTGTAATGGCCCCAGTGTGGTGCAGGCAGACCTCAAGGCAGCCATCTATCAGACAGAGAATTAACCTTTTGGTTTCAAAAGTGTACTCTGTGCATAATTATGCTAATATATGGTTATAATTTTTCAAAATATTATAGAAAAGCCTAATTTTATTGGCTAAGTGCTTGTTTGGAGGTAGCGATTCGGGCTGCAAACAAGCACTAAGGAATAAATTGACAATGAAGTCTCTAGCCATCTTCATCTAAAATAGATTTTCTTGAAAAAGCTCCCTCCTTTCCTCGTTCTCCTATTTACTTCCTGTTGGGTTACACTCAGTTTTTCTCAAACGACCTTACTTTATGAGGGGTTTGAGTCTTGCACATTTCCTACTGACTGGTCTTCAACATTAACTGGAAATGAGAATGCAGCTTGGTACGTAGGTACGCCACAAAACAGCAATTCGGATGGCAGTACTATTGACGGAGGCTGTATGCTAATCATAGATGATGATGCGACAGGAGACGACACGCCTGCATGGCAACTAGCCTTACAAACTCCTTTTTTCGATGGTCGAGGTTTCACTAGTTTAAAGCTAAATGTCGATGTACACTATAGGCATGCTGGAGACGAGGCTTCTTTACTAATTGAAGCCTTTGATGGAAATACCTACCACCCTTTAAAGTTGTACCAATTGTATGATAGCCAAACGGGAGAACAGTTCTCCGAATTCGTCACTTTTAGCGCCGACCTTTCCTTTTTCGCCCATGAAAACATGACTATACGTTTTACTTATGACGATGGAAATAGCTGGGCTTGGTGGGCCGGAATAGACAATGTGCATGTCATTGGGGAAGGCACCGCTACTAACCTGATACTTGAAAACTTTGAGGCTTGCACTTCACCTACGGGTTGGTCCACACAGATCATGCAAGGGGATAACGATTGGCAATTTGGACGGATAGACAATCCAGAAGCTTGGGCAGGAAATAGCCTGAATGGGAGTTGTTTTGCCTTCTTTGATGATGATATCATTGGCGAAGAGGCTCCACCTAGTGTCGTGCGTTTGATTAGCCCAGTATTTGACGGGGCAACTTTTGCCAATTACGAGCTGGTTTTCGATGTATTATATCGACAAGCAGTAGAGCAGGAAGCTTTTTCAATTGGGGTCATAGATCCGATGAGCGGCGAAGAAAGAGTGGTAAAGACCTATACGGCGTCATTGGGCGATGAACAACTGCCTACCTACGTGCAAGAAAAAGTATCACTGACCGCTTTTCGCTCGGCCCAGATGCAGTTTTTTTTCCAATATGATGACGGCGGAGCATGGGGCTGGTGGCTGGCATTGGATAATATAAAAGTCAGTGCAGATGGGTTTACCAATGACTTATGTGCCCAGGCGCTGCCCATTTTTGTAGATAGTACTTGTGTTTCGGGCCATAATCTTACTGCTTTATATAGCGCTCCGGTTTCTGATTGTGAAGATGGACAGTTGGGAGGATTGTGGTTTAAATTGGAGGCAACATCAAGCCAATTGCTGCGACTTACAACTGAAGCCGACTTCAATGATGTAGTCAATATCTACACCGGGAATTGTGAGGGTTTAAACAGCTTGGTTTGTACCAATCGAGACGAGCATGGCTTTACGGGAGAGCAGTTGTATTTTGATGTTGAAGCCGAGCAGACATATTATGTATTGGTAAGTGGTATCAAGTCAGAATTCGGACGGGCACGGGGTAGTTTTTGCCTGGATTTGCAGGAAGCAAATGCTCGGCCAGTCCCGCCCAGCAATGATCTCTGTGCCAATGCTATTCCCTTGGAGGTTGACCTGGATTGCATCATCGGTAGCAATAAATATGCAGAGATGGATGGGCCAAGTCCCATTAAGAATTCATTGTCCAGGGCGTCCATTTGGTATAGCTTCATGCCAACCACCACTGAAGCCTTACGCCTAGAAACTGGCGCTAACTTTTCGGATGTGATTACGGTATTTGAAGGGAGTTGCGAAGCCTTGACGGAAGTAAGTTCCACCGAATTTGGCCAATCACTAGTCGTTGATGAATTAACGCCCAATCAGCAGTATCACGTTCAAGTGAGCAACCTTTTCGCTACCTTGGAAGGAGAAGTTTGTATGAAGTTGGTGACAGAGACGACTATTGCGCCAGACAACGATAATTGTAGCAATGCGGTCATGGTTGTCGTAAATGGATCCTGTATAGAAGGCACGAATGTGGGCGCCAATTATGAGGGGCCAAGTCCCAGTTGTGATTTATTCCTTAGTGCTGGCATTTGGTACAAGTTTATCGCCCCCGAATCTCGTTCGGTTTGGTTGAAAACAAATGCTAGTTTTCATCATAATGTAAGTGTATTTAGCGGTGATTGCGAAGGGCTGAAGGAAATCTACTGTTCACAAAATCCGATCAGCTGCGAAGGTTATGCTAGCATCGAGCAGCTCACTCCTGGACAAACCTACCATATCCGATTAGCGGCTATTGCCGGAGGATTGGGCGAAGCTATCGAGGGAAGTACCTGCTTGGAAATCCTAGATGGACTTAATGCTCCCCCCATCGCGCCATTGGCGCTCAATGTACAAGTCGACTGCTTACCCGAAGGCTTGGCACAACTACAAATCCAAGGAACGGGAGGAGTGGGAGCCTATTCTTTTCAAGGAAACGGTCCAAACGATCTACTTAATGTGGGGGATACCTACCTAGTCGTGCTCAATGATGGAGCGGGCTGTGAGCAAGCCGTAACTGGGCAAGTCAGTTGTACGACAGCTCCCTGCAATATTAATAGCTCAATTAGCTTTACCAACGCTAGTTGTGCCGATCAGTCGGATGGCGTTGCACAGGTTATGGCCCCAGATGCCGACTCCTCTTATACCTATCTATGGTCTAATGGCGCCACAAGTGCCTTGGCTGATAACCTACTCCCTGGTACTTACGCTGTCACCATATCTGCTGGAGAAGCTTGTCAATCAGTTGCTTTTGTCAATATTGGGCCATCAGCCATCAGTATGAATATTGAGCAAATTAGCGACGAGTCTTCAGTAGGACATGACGGGGCTATCGATGTGCAAATTAGCGGTGGGACACCTCCGTACAGTTATTTTTGGATGAGTAGCGGGCAAGCTATCGGCACGACCGAGGACTTAACGGGGCTAAAAGGAGGCAATTACATCTTGCAGGTGACAGATGCCAAAGGCTGCACATTTGTATCGGAAATGATCAATGTTGGCAGTTTGGTCGCTAGTACCCATTTAGAAGAATCCACTTTTGTAGAAGTACAGCCCAATCCTAATAGTGGCAATTTTCTATTATCTATTCAATTGAGGCAACAGGAAAAGGTACAAATCGAGATTTCTGATGCTGCTGGGCAAGTTATTCAACGTTTCCCGAGTGTTTTACTACTAAAGGAAGCCATTTCTATCCATTTGAAGGGACAAGCGGCTGGTTTGTACTTGGTGCATCTCCGGATTGGTGCGCAGAAAATAACTAAACGGGTGATTGTGATTTAGAACATATTTAAGTTTTGGTTCTTGCGGCGAAAACCGTTCCAGCTCCCTATTCTTTCACCATAAAAGATACTCACTGCCCTCCGAGGGGGCTAGCCAAATAAAGTAGGCAGCTACTAGGAACCTGGCAAGCCAGCTGACAAAGTCTTGCCCGAAACGAAGCAGCATCCACCCTCCTGATTCAGTTCTGTTATCAGAAAACGCAGGACACCTACTTATGAAAAAACTCTACCTCACACTCTCAATGATGGTGTGGCTACTGCCACTACGCGCTCAAGAACAGCCTATTGGACTCGTGTTTAAAATCACTTCCGAGGAAGCCCGTTTTCTATACAAAGAATCACCGGGCTCTATTCCCGAATCTTATTTTCACACCTTAGTAGATAGCTTTTCCCTTTCTTCCACCGAGCGCCCCAATTTGACCGAAAATGGTCATTATATCTTCGTCACGCCCAATGCGGAACAAATAGAAACTACGCTAAAGAGCATACATGAGCATAGCTTAATTAGCTTCAATAATAAACGAGATTTAATACTTCGGATCTTGAGCAGGAAAGGAAAATCGATTCGTGATGCGCACGTAAAACTAGGCCGCAAAAAGATCCGATATGATGAAAGTGTCGAAAGTTTTCGAATCAAGAAGAGGAACAGGGGCGGATTTCTAGAGGTACAAATGGATGGGGATACCTTATTTTACACCCTTGACAGAGATAACACTCGTCCCCTGATTGCCCGGCGTTATAAGCGGTTTAGTCAAACTCGCTTTGGCTTTATTGTAACGAGTCCTATTCGCTGGACTAAGCAAACTTATCACTATTTGAGAGGAATAATTAAATGGGGAGACTGGCGACCACCATGGCGATTTCGAGGCAGAGAAAGGAGAAGTTTAAATGGTTATGTTGTTACACACAAACCCAAGTACCAGCCAGGGGATACGCTACGTATCAAGGCATTTGTTACCACTCCCAAAGGTCGACCTATTCGACAAGCGGTGCAGCTGACAATCGGAAATCATCAGAAACCCAATCTAGCCTTGGACACCTTGGTGCAGCCCATTTCTCCCGGAGCTATTGTGGTAGACTGGCCCATTAGCGATTCTCTACAGCTAGATCAGCGCTATCATCTATCCTTGAAGCACCCCAAAAGGAAAAGACTCCGCAAGCTTAACCACCAGTTCAGTTACGAGGCTTACCAACTGGATGAAGTCGTATACCAGCTTGAAATCCCCCAGGATACTTTCCGGCAAGGAGCGGATTTTATCTTAACAGCAAGTGCTAAAGATCGAAATGATTTAGCCGTCTTTGATGCACAAGTGAAACTTCATTTTATCGTAGATCGCCTCTTGAGTTTTCATGACCAAGAAATACTGATTCCCGACACCCTTTGGCGATATGAAACAGCAATGGATCAAAAGGGTACAGCCCAAATTAGCATTCCTGATAGTTTATTTCCTGCCGCTCGCATGAAAATAAAAGTAGCTGCTGTTTTTAGCAATAGTAATGGAGAACTCCAAAATAAGACAAGGTATTTTCATTTTAGCCCACTCCAAGATGCCATTAGTTTGACCGCCTCGAATGGCATTATAAAAGGAATTTACTATAAAAATGAGCAATCAATTTCTACCAAAGCCCTATTAATTACACGTCAATATTACGACCGCAGAACCGATAGCTTAGAGGTAGACCTTCCACTAGAAATTCCTCTTTCTCCTGATATCCACAGTTACCAACTTATTGGAGAGAAAGCCCAGGGAAAATTGGTTTTGCAAGACCATAACTATCGGCGTAAAACTTCACAAATCAATTTTGAAGCTATTCGACAGGGAGATAGCCTTGAACTTCGACTTAACAATCCCCATCAGCTCGCTATCAGCTGGCTCATTCGGCATGCGAATGGTACTTTAGTGGAAGGCTTCACCCAGGCTGCTGTTTCTCGATGGACAGCAGCCGACCAGGGCGCCAAAACCTACTTTCTGAACTATCAGTACCTATGGGGAGGGATAGCCTATCAAGAAGAGAAAGAAATCACGCGCTACAAGAAATTGCTCCAAGTCTCTCTTGACCAGCCCCAACAGGTGATGCCCGGGCAAGAAGTGCCAGTGAAGGTAAAAGTCAAAGACCACAAGGATCGTCCGCTGAGAAATGTAAACTTAGCCATCGGTGCTATTAACGCCCAGTTTGGTTCCAATGAACACATAAAGGCAGCTTCCCTACCCTACCGCAAAGGCTTAGCCCCTCTTTATTATAATGAATTTGAGCCCGATGCATCCGACTATAGGGGCACTACTAATGTAGATCGGAAGTGGTACAATGAGTTGCATTTAACTAATTGGCTATACTATCGATTACGCTTTCCTGAGAAAGGTGTCTACTTTCAATCTGACACGATTACAAAAGATACCTTCTACCAAGATATAGCACAATTTGCGCCCTATTTGGTGAAAAACGGAAAAACAGTACCTATCCATTTGATTTATTGCAACCGGAAGTTGGTGTATTATTATGATGTAAGCCATCCTCAGCCTTATAGTTTCATAGGAAATGAGGGCCTCAATCGTATCACCATCCGTACGACAGATGAGGAAATAACGATCGATAGCATCGTACTAAAGAAAGGGCATAAATTGGAATTTTCAATTGACCTACTTCATTATCCGAGGTGGGATAAACGGCATCGTATATCAAGACGCCAAATGCCTAAACAACTTACCTATAATGAAAAACAATTAATCCGATCTTCTATTCTAGTACTAAGGAATGTCCCTCGGAATCGAAGCACTTTCGTCTGGGATGCGGCCCATTCTATCCATCTGCTCTCACCTACTTATCGGAACAAAGAAATCAAAGTGGGGCCTTTTACTGACCGTTCAAGACTATGGTACAAGGAGAAAAATGGGCTTGAAACTACTTTTATTTTTGAAGCAGGATTCAGCTATGAACTAGCTAGACAAAGAGAACGCTTATATGCTTTTGAACTGCCTATAGATAAACATAAAGAACTCCCAAAAAATTTAGCCGCACCTTCGCCAGGACAATGGATTTATGCCCCTAGCATCCATAAAAGACAAGAAACTAAGTTTCCATTTAGGGAATATTTTGGTCGTCGAAAACAACAAGAGCTGAAGGGACAGTATGTATTTTCTTATCGCCATACAAGAAAAAACGCCTTACAGCTCGTCCTCTTTCAGCAAAACGACACTGTACGGGCTATTTACAGGCCACTAAAACGAAAGATACCAGCCATACCCATAGGTACCTACCAACTCACGCTGGTTAGAGCTGACGGCTATTTGCATCAAAGAGAAATTACCATTTCAGCCAACACTACACTATATCAACAATTACAGCAGGTAGATTTTCGACCAGATGACCAGGAATTTTTGTCCACTATTCAATTGAGCTTTGCTCGCCCCCAAATCAGTCCGCAATTACCCAAACAAGCAGGGCCCAATCCCTATCAAAGCGGGATGCAAAGGATTGCTGGTTATGTGACTGATGAGGATGGAGAACCACTAATCGGCGCAAGTATTTTGATTAAAGGTACTAGTCAAGGTGTAGTCACCGATCTAGATGGATATTATGAAGTAGTGACCTCAGAGCCTAATCCAGTTCTTGAAATTAGCTATACAGGTTTTGAGCGGCAACAGATTCAGGCGAGACCTGGTATAAATGATATTAGTCTTGGAGCAAGCAGTATGGCATTAGATGAAGTCGTAGTTACTGGCTATGGCATTTCCAATCGACGCCCCAAAACAGTCATTCAACAAGATGCATTAAGCATCAGAGGGAGTAGATCGAATGCGGTGGGCTATTACTTAGAGGGAAGGGTGGCCGGTGTAAGTATGAGTGATGGGACTACCCCAAGGGCCTTCGTCAGAGGGCAAAGTGCTGGTAGCATAGGTGATCCACTATATATTATTGATGGCAAAATAGGAGATCCGAGTCAACTGAATCCCAGTCAAATTAGAACCATAACAACCCTATTAGGGGAGGAGGCGACCGCTATTTACGGCGCTAGCGCTGCGAATGGAGTGATCATCATCACCACAACCGGAGGCCCGTCACTCGATTTCTTTCAGCCCAATGTAGCAAAAGGGCTCCGAACGTCCTTCCGCGACTTTGCTTATTGGAATCCTAATGTCATTACCGATGAAAAAGGGGAAGCGACATTCAAAGTGACTTTCCCCGATAATATTACAGCTTGGAACGCCTACGCAATAGGCATGAGTACCCGCAATCGTAGCGGCCTTGGCTTTGCCCAAACCCAGGCCTTCAAACCCGTCATCGCCCAACTGGCTGTTCCTCGTTTTTTGACCGAAGGCGATACCGCAGCATTGATTGGCAAAAGCTCAAACTATACCTCAGATTCTATACAAGTAGAAACGCGCTTTCTCTTAGCCGACACGGTATTAAGTCGGCAAGAAACTTGGCTCCAAAATGGAAATGTGGAGTCCACTAATGTACACGCAGGGATGGCCGGGGATTCCCTGGCCATCACCTATTCCCTTAAAGCCTTGAAAGCGGCGTATGAGGATGGTGAAAAACGAGAAATACCAGTGCTTCCTAGAGGAATAGCGGAACATACAGGTCACTTCCTTCTTTTGGATCAAGATACGAGTCTCCAACTTGGCTTTCCAGCGAATAGGGGAACGGTAGAGGTATATGTGGAGAAAGATATTCTTTCTGTTTTGCTCCAAGAAATCAATTACCTCAAAAACTACAAACATGGCTGTAATGAGCAAACCGCAAGTAAACTCATGGCCTTGCTACTCGAAAAAGAAATTAAGGCGCAGTTGGGCGAAAGATGGGAAGAAGAAAAACTCGTAGATAAGTGTCTACAGATATTGGCAAAGAACCAGAATGCCAATGGAGATTGGGGCTGGTGGAATCGGAGTGTTGGTAGTGACTGGGTGAGCAGACATGTCGTGAAAGCTTTACTGATGGCCCAGCAGAATGGATATGATACACCGGGCTTGGAGAATGCCCTCCGTACACTTACTAATGAGATCAATACGATTCCGACCTCTCATTTACTAGCCAATCTTCGACTCTTGGCCGAGGCCCAACAGCATTTTCCTTTTCAAGATTACTTGCCTCAGATAGATACGCTCCCACTATCCATACATGATCGCTTGCAGACTATCCGGATTCGCCAGTTAGCCGCTTTGCCCTACACTTTGGATAGCCTCCACCACTATCGCCAACAAACCCTCTTTGGCAGCCACTACTGGGGAAAGGAATCATTTGGCTTGACGCAAAATAAAATGACGACTACCCTACTGGCTTATCAAATCTTACAGGCGGCCAATCAGCCTCAGCAAGCTCAAAAGGTCATCCAATTTTTCCTTGAAAAACGACGAAATACAGGGCGACGACACGCTTGGCGCAACACGATGGAAACCGCCTTGATTCTCCGTAGTATTCTTCCACAACTTTTGAAGGAGAAGGGAAATCTAAAAGATAAAGCACAACTGCAGTTGAGTGGATTATATAGTGCTAGTATGGATAGCTTTCCGCAACGTTTTAGCCTAGTCCCTAGTGAGGATAGTCTCCAAATAGAAAAAACAGGAGCAGGTACCTTATACTTTACCGCTTTCCAAAGCTTCTGGAATTCATCTCCTGCTAAAAAAGGAAAAGCATTTCAAGTCGATAGTCGCCTAGAGCAGGATGGGCAGCTTGTTACCCAATTGGAACAAGGCGAAAAGGCTACGCTCATTGTTACGGTAGAAAGTAAGGCCAGCGCGGATTATCTGATGCTACAAGTCCCCATCCCCGGCGCTTGTTCTTACGAAAGTAAACCCAATGGACGTCGTGGCAGCGAGGTACATCGGGAATATGAGCCACAGCAAACGAATATCTTTATCGAACGGCTTCCCGCAGGTAAACATGAATTTAAGATAGCATTAGAACCCCGCTTTTCGGGCACTTACCAACTCAATCCGGCCAAAATAGAACTGATGTACTTTCCTACTTTTTATGGGCGGGAGGGGATGAAGGTGGTGGGGGTGGGGGGAAGGTGAAGAAGTGAAGAGGTGAAGAGGTGAAGAGGTGAAGAGGTGAAAAGTGGGGGCTTTTGATTTTGATTTTGATTAGTATTTGAATTTTCCCAACAGCCTCACTATTTAGCCAATTGGACGGCCCCTTCTAATTCTTCTATCGGCGCTAAGGGAGTGTTGAGTACAAAATCGACTAATAAATCAGGGGCTTGCATTTGTAAAGGGTGATCCCCTTGATCAACGGTCACCAGTTCCTTGTCTGAATTAATTAACTCCATCAAGAAAGGTGAATTCTCATAAGGTACCAGGGTATCGGCATCACCATGAATCAGGGCGACAGGCACACTAATTTTTGGATAAAGTGGCAATATCTCACGTAGGGCGTCTGGATGACTGAGCTTCTCCACATTGGACACCCATAACATACGCGGTAACAGGAATCGGAAGATTTTGAAATTGATAAAATAAGATATACGGAAGATCACCTCATTATCGGGATTATATTGACCGGACACCCCTACTATTTTTGCAATTTTTTTAGGCTGTATGGCCCCCATAATAACGGCAATTGGGCCACCATAGCTATGCCCCATGACTACTGCTTTTTGCGTTTCTCCTTCCAGCACTTCTAGTATTTTTTGGGCCTGTACTTTCAAATCTTTTTCCGCTCCTCGGGGCTTCGTCCCACCATAACCTGGCCGATCAACGATCAATAAACGGTATTTTTCAAAAATCCGTTCTCGCTTGGCCAGTCCACTCCAGTCCATTACACTGCCCGGTGCACCATGTACTAGTAAGAGCGCTTGCTTTTCGGGATCACCCATTTCAATATAACGCAAACCGGAAGGTGTAAAATTAATCGTCCACCCCTCCTTGCCAATATCCTTGTACCACCATCTTGTTCCCTTTTCTGAGGAGATATAGCGATCAAAGGATTCAATGAAAATGAACAGAATGGCTACTAGGGCCAAAGCAATATAGAGGAACCAACGAAAGATTCGCTTGGTGATAGGGAAAAAACGACTCATACAGGCAGTTTATAAAATACTTATGGTACTACTTCCAATAACGTATCAAATGCCTAATTGTTAAGTTTCAGCAGTGATTATCCTGGCTGGACATCCTAAATTCAGTGGCTTTAGCAAGATAGCTGCACGCTTTTAATCCCCATTCTTTTCCGTACACCTCCTTCCTACTTTCGCTTCTTTTTTCAAAAAAAGAACCACTTAGCTTGACTTTTAAACTAAGTAAGCGCATATTTGCATCATAACACTTAGTTTTGATTTAAAACTAAGTAAAAATCAAATCAGATGACCTATAGAGATACAGGCATAGATCGAACCCAAATATTGATCGATAAAATCTTACAGGCACAAAGCCTGCTTGCTCTTTTCAAAACAACTGACTACAAGTCGGTGTATCGAGAGGCGGTCAAGTTATTGCACCCTGATCTCTGTTATCTGCCCGCAGCAGCCGATGCCCTGATTCGGCTTAATGAGTTGCGCTTACAATATGAAAAAGGGCAAGTAATTACTGATGATGCAGGTAGTATCTGGAGTAAAGACAAGACCGTTATTTTCCGTGGTGATAGCTATCTTTTGGAAAAGTCCTACCAGAATTTGCAGCAGTTGAAACACCTCCGAGGAGAAGCCGCTTTTCATTTTCAACATTACCTCCCTACTCATGTCCATTTTTCGAATACCATCGAGGCTCAATTCAGTCACCGGGCACTCCCGCTTTACGGTTTACAACTTCCGCAAGAACATGTCAATTGGGTACTTTCTCGCTTGTTAGAAATGGTAGCCTGGCTGGCAGAGGAAGGTTTTGTACATGGTGGGATCAATCCCAAATCTGTTTTCATTGTACCAGAAACACACGGTATTATCCTCACCTCCTTCTATCACATGAAACGGGAAGGGGAACGCTTACGCACCGTTTCTGCCACTTATAAAAACTGGTATCCCGCTTCCGTTTTTGCTGATAAACGAGCCACGTCTCTGATAGATATCGAATGCTGCAAAAGAACAGCGGCCTATTTACTGGGTGATCCTTCAGGCTTGGGAATACGATTGCAAAAGACACACCTGGCTCCTTTCATTGATTTTCTACTGGATCATCATACCCATCCTTACGATTGCTACCATGACTATAGAAGGCTACTCGGGCAACATTTTGAATCTCGTTTTATTCCACTGGTTCTTTAGAAGAGGGAAGACAGAAGAGAGAAGAGAGAAGAGAGAGGACAGACAGCCAAAATCATGACATCAAAACTGCCGACTTTCAGACTTTCAGACTTTCAGACTCAAAAGAATTGTATAACATAAAAAACCAAATATCATGGGTTACACCAACTGGTCAAAATCGGCTTACACACATTTAAAAGCCGGTTACTCCAAAAAATCAACCAATGCCATTTTCAAATCTAATGCCAGCAGAAGGGTCGCGGACAGTATGAATCCCTATGGCCTAAAATTTCGTGAAAGCCGCGATTCCGATGCCCACCCCAACTCCATAGCGATCGGTGTTTTCCTGGATGTGACAGGCTCTATGCGTCGCATTCCGGAGCACTTGATTCGCCACAAACTGGGCTCTTTGATGGATACCTTATTGGCACATGACATCGAAGATCCTCAGGTGCTTTTTGCCGCTATTGGTGATCATATTTCCGACCGAGCACCGCTACAAATAGGACAATTTGAGTCGGGAACAAAAGAATTAAATGACTGCTTATCTAGCATTTTCTTGGAAGGTGGCGGTGGTGGACAGCAAATGGAGTCTTACCTCCTAGCCTGGCTAGCAGCGGGCCGTCATACCTCCATTGATTGCTTTGAAAAGCGAGGCAAAAAGGGTTTTCTCTTTACTATGGGAGATGAAAAAAGCTGGGATCAAGTCGATGCGCAACGGCTACAAGCACTTATGGGCTACACCGAGCCCACGGCCATTGATACCAAAACTGTTTTGGCCCAAGCACAACGAATGTACCATGTTTTCCACATCCATGTCAACGAAGCCAGCTACCGGGATAATCCAGATATCATTGGCTACTGGCAAGACCTACTCGGAGAGAATTTATTGATTCTTGATGATCAGAATGCTATCGCAGAACTCATTGCCAGTACCATAGCCGTCATTCATGGAGTCCGATTGGACAAGGTAGCAGCTAGTTTTGATCCTGTTACTGCTAAGGCCGTGAAGAATGCACTGGTAAACGTATCTAGCGATGTGCAGAATGGGATTAGGAGTGGGGTGCTTAAGTTGTAGGGGTGCGGGTTGCCATTCGGTTTTGATTTTGATTTTGATTCTCATTTTGATTTGAAAAGTCAGCTGGAGCTGGCGAAAGGCGGGGACAGGGCTAGGTGCCGGTTGGAAACCGAGCACCAACGGCGGATGCAGCGATGGCCTTGACTTTGATTTTGATTTCAATTCTCATTTTGATTGCCATTTTGATTTAGCTTAAGGTGCGAGTAACGAGTTGACCGGTTTTACAAAAAATAATAGTAAGATGAAAACACACATCATTTTAGGTTTAGGCTTCGGCGACGAGGGAAAGGGAATCACGACGGATTATCTCTGTCAGCAAAGTGAAACGCCATTGGTTGTTCGTTTTTCAGGTGGGCACCAGGCGGGGCATACGGTGGTGACAGAAGAGGGAACTCGACATGTTTTTTCCAGCTTTGGGGCGGGAAGCTTGCGGGGCGTACCGACTTATTGGAGCCGCTTTTGTACCCTTTCACCGATTCACTACCTCAATGAGTGGATCGCCCTAAATGAACGAGGTCATTCCCCTACTCTTTTTGTAGATGCCCTATGTCCGATTACGACACCTTATGATGTGTATCACAATCGAACAACTGAAAAGGAGAACCAACATGGGAGTTGTGGCCTGGGTTTTGGAGCTACTATCGCCCGCCAGGCCACTCCTTATAAGCTCTATGCTCAAGATTTGCTTTATCCACTGGTCTTCGCCCAAAAGCTGAACGCCATTGCAGCCTACTATCAAAAATTAACATCAGCATTCATTGAAACACCTAAATTCCAACAACAATTAGCCGAATTCAAAAGAGCAGTTGACAGCATAAAGGAAACTTTCCATCTGGTCCATGAACATGACTTTCTAAGTCGTATCACCTATAGCGACCTCATATTTGAAGGGAGTCAAGGTATTTTACTAGATATGGATTTTGGGTTTTTCCCTAATGTTACTCGCTGCTCCACGACCTCTAAAAATGCGATCACTCTGATGAATGCTAACTCATTGCCCGTACCGGAAGTCTACTACATCACACGTGCGTATCAGACCCGGCACGGCAATGGTTTTTTATCCAATGAGAAATTCCCGTTGCGTTACAAGCCCAACCCCAATGAAACCAATCAGTACAACCCTTGGCAGGGACACCAACGATGCAGTATTCTTGACTTGGATATGATCAACTATGCCCTGTCTTGTGATCGAAATTTTTCAGTTCATGCCCCAAAGCACCTGGTGATGAGTTGTCTCGATCAATTGACCGGTGATATCCAAGCTTCCAAGGATGGAATTATCAATCATTATACCGCTACTTCTGCTTTATTGCCCCATCTTGATGGTTCATTTGAAACGATCATTGAGAGTAGATCAGCCTGCTCAGCGGGGATGAAGGTAAGGGGCGAAGTGGTGAAGAGGTGAAGTGGTGAATGAGTGAAGAGGTGAATGGTGAATGGTGAATGGTGAATGGGTTGCCTAGTTATTTAGAAGCCAAAGAAAAACATTATCGGATGGATATACAGACAGAACCGCTACGTGTACTTTATTCAAGAGAACATACCACCATATTTCCTAAGCTTGGCGTCTTCCTGGCTGGGCCTACGCCACCAAATGGTGATATGCGCAAGGGATGGAGAAGAAAAGTCATAGAGAAGCTAAAAGAAGACCCCAGGCTCAATCCAAATATGACAGTTGTCGCTCCAGAACCAGAAACCGGGAATTGGGCTGATATCGAAATAAAAGAACAAGCTCCTCAATTGACCAATGCTTTGAACAAGCAAATTCCTTGGGAGTGGCAATACTTAAACCTTTGCGATATCACAGCCTTTTGGTTACCGACGTATTGGGCTTCAGAACAAGCGGAGTATTTTCCACCCAACATTGGTCCTACTAGTCGTTGGGAATTTGGTTTTTATCTCCAAGAATACCTTAAGCACCCCAATAAACGCCATTTTATTGTAGGTGGGCCAGCCGATGCAGAAAGTGCTAAATGGGCCAAAAGAATAACAGCGGTACATGGAATTAAGTGGCATAGTCTTCCCTCGGAGAACAAACCAGAGTTAGTCGCCGCCTCTTTCATTGATGAAATTGCAGATACACTCTATGAGAATCAGCTAAACTTAGCTTGAATAAAAACGGTTATTATTCCTCAAGATCGCCATCCAATCTGTAGTTTTGGGGCTCGCTAAAAGTAAGAAGCCAATGAAGAAAGAAGCCCTACTATTTGATCACGATGGCGGTGTCGACGATCTACTATCTTTGATGTTGTTGTTGAGCATGGATCAAATCGAAATAAAAGGGATATCTATCACGCCAGCTGATTGTATCGCCGATTATGCCACAGAAAGTACTCAAAAGCTCCTCTCACTTTTCCAGCAAACAGCTATCCCCGTAGCAGTCGGAAAATACCATGGGATCAACGCTTTCCCTTTGGAATGGCGGGCAGGACCGATGGTATTGAATGCCTTGCCTATGATGATCAATGTAGATACAAGAACGCAACAATTAGCCCCAGGAGGGAGTATAGATTTATTGGCAGATCAATTACAAAAAGCAGAACATCCAGTAAAGGTTTTGCTCACAGGCCCCTGCTCCAATCTAGTACGAACCCTACAACAGTTTCCTACTTTACGGGCAAAGATTAAGGAGGTGATATGGATGGGAGGAGCGGTAGATACGGGGGGCAATGTAGTCACCTATAACCACAATAGCACAGCCGAATGGAATGTATATTGGGACCCCGTTTCAGCCCAACAACTTTTTGAAATGGAATTACCCATCACCCTTTTCCCATTAGATGTAACCAATGCAGTGCCGGTTAATTTTGAATTTCTAAAGGAATTGGCTACCCAAGTGGAATTTGACTTATCGAACTTGGCAGGGCAATTTTGGGCTACCACCCTAAATACGATCCCGGCCTATGAATACACCTATTATATGTGGGATATTCTAGCCACCAGTTACCTGGGAATACCGGATGCCTTTCAGTTTGAGGACATTGAGCTCTCTGTTTCTACTCAAGCACCCAATACGGGGCAAACACTTCGAACCAAAGGCAATGGGAACTGGGTACATGTAGCAAAAACGGTAGATAAGCAAGCATTTTATCAATATATTTTAAACCAGTTCAATACTAATTTCTAAATATGATGACCCATAATCCCCAAGTGAAAATTAATCAGGTAGAGACACTCTCCGATAATTGGTATACACTCCGCAAATACAATTTTGACTACCAGCTGGCCGATGAAAGTTGGGAAACACAGGAACGTGAGGCTTATGATAGAGGCAATGGGGCCGCTATTCTTCTATATAACCAGGCACAAAAAACGGTCATTCTGACGCGCCAGTTTCGGCTTCCTACTTATGTCAACGGAAATGCATCAGGTATGCTAATAGAAGCTTGTGCCGGTCTCTTGGATGAAGATAATCCAGAAGATTGTATACGAAGAGAAACGGAGGAGGAGACCGGTTACCAAGTTGAAGATGTAGAGAAAGTGATGGAAGCCTATATGTCTCCCGGATCTGTCACTGAAATCCTTTACTTATTCATTGCTGCCTATAACAAAGCCATGAAAATCCATGAAGGAGGCGGAGTAGCCGAGGAGCATGAGAATATTGAAGTATTGGAGCTCCCTTTTGCAGCAGCCTATGGCATGATTCAAAGTGGAGAGATAAAAGATGCTAAAACAATCATGTTGCTCCAATATCTAAAGTTGCAAGGTATCTTCTGATACTTGAAGTAGCGACTCAGCTATGGGATGTGCTTGAGTTCTGTTGAAGTATGTACACATAACCAATTCAGAATCTAAAATTATGGGTAGCATTGGAAAAATCTTAAAAAATAGTCTCTTCCTATTTTTTTTATTGTCCTATTTCAGTAGTTGTAATAATTCTGTTTTTAAATATACCTCACCTGAGGCCAAAAGGTTCTCATCGGAGAAACTTGAAAAACTAAAAGAACATCTTGCACAAAGTGGTTCATCTGCATTAATGATATTGGTTGATGGTGATGTAATATTCGACTGGGGCGAAACTAAAAAGAAACACACGATTCATTCCATTCGAAAAGCATTATTGAACTCATTATATGGAACAGCTATAGCTAAAGGTCAAATTGATACCTCCATGACCTTAAGAGAACTTGGAATAGATGATATACCACCTAGTTTGACAAAAAATGAACTTGATGCTCGAATAATTGATTTGCTAAAGTCAAGGTCCGGTGTTTATCATAATGCCGCAGGAGTTAGCAAAGGAATGTTATTAGGAAAACCCGAACGAGAAGCACATAAACCAGGAGAGCATTACTACTACAATAATTGGGATTTTAATGTCCTAGGAGCAATTATAGAGAAAAAGACCGGCAAGAGTATATACGACCTTTTTAAATATGAAATAGCCAAACCTTTGGGTATGCATGATTATAAAGGGAAATATAGTTCTATTGATGGTGAATCAGATGAGGAAGAAATACCTGACAATGATGGTTTTTATCAATATGAGAGGAGTAAGTCAAAATACCCAGCTTATCATTTTAGAATGTCAGCTCGTGATTTAGCTTTATATGGACAATTATACTTAAATAAAGGGAATTGGAATGGCCAACAGATAATTCCTATGGAATGGGTTGATTTGAGTACAAAGCCATATTCTATTTATGATACTAAATATGGAATCGCATATGGTATGTTGTGGTATGTGAAAGGAAAATCATTTTATCATACTGGCTTAGGAATACATATGCTAGCTGTATACCCTGATTCTAAGATGGTGCTGGTTCATCGTGTTGATACAGAGCAGGACTTCAATTATAATAAGGCCGATTTTTATAAAACGATAGGATTAGTATTTGACTCAAAAATAAACAGATAATTACTGCCCACAATACAGCAAATAATGATCATGCTCCTTTGCCTTAATACAATGAACTTTGTGAGAAAGCCTTTACTCATTTAATGAAAAATGTAGCATTGATAATTATTAATTACTCATTGCCCATTGTTCATTACCCATTGTTCACTACCCATTGTTCACTAAACACTAAGCTTCTAGTTTCGGTAAGGTAAAAAAGAAAGTACTCCCCTTCCCTTCTTGGCTTTCGATCCAAATTTCACCGTCATATTTCTGAACAATCTTTTTGCAGGTAGCCAGGCCAATGCCGGAGCCTTGGTACTTACTGCGATTATTCAGTCGAGTGAACATCTCAAAGATACGATCATGGTAAGAAGGGTTAATGCCGATTCCATTATCTGCTACAGAAAACTGAAGTTGTCCTTCTTCTATTTTGCAGTTAATTTTAATGGTAGGCTGGTGGGATTCATTGTATTTCAATCCATTCTCAATGAGGTTCTTTAACAGTAGAAAAAGTTCTGATCGATAACCTTTTACAGGAGGTAATTCAGCTACTTGTATGACGGCATTCTTTTCTTCTAGTGTTTTATTTAATCCCATTCGGATATCCAATAACAGTAAATTTAAATCAACTTTTTCACTCGTTCTCCTGCTATTCGCCTCCACCCTCGAATGGGTGAGAATATCTTCTACTAGGCCATATAGTTGGCGTGTATTTCTCACCACAAAATCCATGTATTCAGTCAGGTCTTTATCGGTAGTATCTTTTAGTTTTTTCTGGATCAGATTGATAAAACTGGTGATATTCCTTAGCGGCTCCTTTAGATCGTGCGAAGCAATAAAGGTAAAGCGTTCGAGTTCATCATTAGACTCCAAGAGTTGCTGATTGACCGAAGCCAAGGCAGCTGTCCGTTCTTTCACTTTCAGTTCAAGTCTACGATTGAGTACGGCCTTTTGCCGATTAGCTCGATATTGGATAAGTGCGATAAAGAAGACGAGGACGGTAATTAAACTAGCGGCTATGGCAATTAGCGTCCGCTGTTGTAAAATCACCTTTTGCTGTGCCTGCTGTTCATTGAGTTTTATATTCTCTGCTTCTTGAACGGCCAGTTCGTAAGTGGTTTCTAATTTAGCAATTCTTTCTTTGGTGGCCGAATTCAAAAAACTATCCTGCCAGGTGCGAAACATCACCTCATATTGATAGGCTTCTCGATAATTTTCATCAAGCACATAAGTCAGCGATAGTCCCTCAAATAAGCTAGGTAACAAAGAACTGAGGCCATTTTTTTCAGCCCGATCTATAGCCTCCTCATAATGGGAAATGGCCGATGGGATATTCCCCATTTCCTTATATATACTCGCAATAATAGCATACATGCTTGGAACGTCTTCCTTGGACTGAATGCGCTCATAAATAGCTAAAGCTTGCTGTTGATAAGAAAGCGCTCGGTCATACTCTCCCCCTTCATAATAAATTTCACCGATGTAATACAATGTTTCAGCCTCTCTATTGGCACGCTTGATCTTTTGATAAATAGCAAGTGCATTTTCATAATGCTGTAACGCACTTTCTAGTTTACCCTGCATGGCATCTACATAGCCATAATCCAGATGGGCATAAGCA
>Ga0070727_10000947_pt1 | contig 32134 bp, 31 predicted proteins | sample tdAd472_FD_66722 | JGI IMG/M metagenome (GOLD analysis project Ga0070727, IMG submission 66722) | Marine sediment microbial communities from the Atlantic coast under amendment with organic carbon and nitrate - tdAd47.2 | ecosystem: Environmental > Aquatic > Marine > Coastal > Sediment | place... | reverse complement strand
CTTTTAGTTTTCTGTACATCTCGCGGCCAAGTGGATTCCTTGGCAGCATGCCTTTAACAGCTGTCTCAATCGCTCGCTCTGGCGCACGATCAATTAACTGCTTAAAAGACATGGATTTAATACCACCGGGATAACCACTATGACGATAATACATTTTATCCGATGCTTTATTACCGGTAACACGGACTTTCTCGGCGTTCACCACCACAATATAATCCCCGGTATCAACATGCGGGGTATATTCTGGCTTGTGCTTACCACGCAAGCGTCGTGCAATTTCAGTGGAAAGACGTCCCAAGGTTTTCCCTTCGGCATCAACCACATACCAATCCTGTACTACTGTTTCAGGTTTTGCGCTAAATGTTTTCATTAGTTTCTATTCTGGGCAATCCTACAAAAGAGGCGCGCATTCTACCCAAATGGCCTCGCGCTGACAAGCAGGAATTCAGATAAATTTATGCGTTATTTCGCGCTAAAACCGACGCTTACAAAAAGCACCTGGCATTTATATCCCTGCCAATCCCTATGTTTTTTCACTCTCAGCCGCGTATTAATATGGGATGGGCGATGGGCGTCTGCTACAACAACCCACTAAGGCCGATGCGCACGCGCCAAATAGTCTTGCGACTGCATTTCCAGCAAACGACTCTTCGTGCGCTCAAACTCAAAACCAAGCCGTCCACCAGAATAAAGTCTGCCTATCTCAGTAGCTGCAGACAGAATCAGTTTAACATTACGGTCATAAAACTCATCGACCAGATTGATAAAGCGCCGCGCCCGGTCATCTGAATCCCCCCCCATCACTGGGACATTGCTCACCAATACTGCATGGTACATTCTGGCGATTTCGATATAGTCGTTCTGGCTACGCGGGCCATTGCAGAGCGCCGCAAAATCAAACCAAACCACATCATCATCGCAGCAAATAGTATCGATTTTTCGCCCTTCGATTTCAATCGCCTCGTTTTGGGTGATGGTTTCCATGTCAGGTGCCAATTGGAAGAAACAATTTTTGAGGCTATCGAAGGCGGACTCGTCCAGTGGGCAATGATAAATCTCCGCACGTTCCAGTACACGCAGGCGGTAATCCACGCCACCGTCTACGTTAATCACCTCCGTATGCTGTTTCACTAACGCAATGGCGGGAAGAAAACGCTGCCTTTGTAGCCCATCCTTATAGAGATTATCGGGAATAATATTTGATGTCGCGACCAGGCTAACGCCACGAGCAAAAAGCTGCTCCATTAAGCCGCCTAAAATCATGGCATCAGTGATATCGGAAACAAAAAATTCATCGAAGCAGATTACACAGGTCTGTTGACTGAGATCCTGAGCAATATGGTGTAAGGGGTTTTTTTGGCCACCCAATCGCTTCAGCTTCTGGTGCACCATTTGCATAAAGCGGTGAAAATGGGAGCGCATTTTATTTTCAAAGGGCAGGCTGTCATAAAAAGCGTCCATCAGGTAAGTTTTGCCGCGCCCGACACCGCCCCAAAAATACAGTCCTTTTTGTGGTGTTGGAACTTCCTTTTTTACTAGCGACAAACCTATTTGTAACAACGAACGCTTGGTTTTTTTGGCCTGTACTGCCAACAGATCATCGTACAGCCGCTGCAGATGCTGCACAGCCCTTCGCTGTGCCTCATCGGGCAGCAACAAATTGTTATCGAGATCCTTTTGGTAGCGCTGTAACGGCGTCATGACTATTTCTGCATCGAAAAAATACCAGCGGCACTTTAGCCCCATCCCTTAAGTTTTTCAATTATGTTCAGTTTGAGTTCAGCTGAACCTCCCTATTATTCCTGTAAATTCTGAAAAAGAGTAAGGGGAATACGATGAAAACTACTATTGCGATCTTAACCGTAGGCGCTTTGCTGAGCACCAGCGCCTTGGCGGAGCATAATAAGGCTTATGATTACGCCAAGGTGATCGAAGCCGAACCAATCACCAAGCATGTTCGTGTCAGCACTCCACGCCAGGAATGCTGGGAGGAAGAGGTGGCGCGCTATGATAACTCAGGTTATCGATCAGCCACCCCAACACTTCTAGGTAGTGTTATCGGCGGTGTCATCGGCAACGAACTGGGACACCAAAAAGATGCCAAGCGCGGCGGCATTTTGGTGGGAGCCTTGCTCGGTGGTTCGATTGGTCGCGATCTCGGTCGCCGTCATGCGAGCAGCCAGGGTGGCAAATACTATAGCACCGAACAGGTTTGCAAAACCTATCAGGATTACCATGACGAGGAGCGCATCGTTGGCTATCATGTGCTCTACAAATACCGAGGAAATACCTACAGCACAGAAACTGAAAACCACCCGGGCGAGCGCATTAAAGTTCGTGTATCAGTCACTCCGGTAGAGGAGTTCGGCTTCTCACAACGCTATCATTATTAACGAATGTCGACGCAGGGAATCTTTGTGAGATACCATTACTTAGTCAACCTTAGACAAACTTGACTAAGCTTGACCTCGCATGGCACAAGTTTCTTTTATATGGACGGGCGTCAATTCCAGTGATAGCGCAATTAAACTTCTTACTGCTGATAACGAGCCTGACGTTTGCCGCGACGGGTTTCGCGGCACAACACCCGGCCCAGAGACATTGGCCCAACAGGATAATTTTGGCGGAGCAGAATCTGATCAGCAGGGATCAGGCCATCGCTATTGCCAAAAGTCGTTACAAAGGTAAAGTGCTATCTGCCGACTTGGAGCAAAATAACGGCAATCATGCTTATCGGATTAAACTGCTCACCGACAAAGGCCGTGTGAAGACTGTGCGCATTAATGCTCGCGACAAATCGCGCGGCAAGAACTAAGCCGAAGCCCCTTAATATGCGCGTACTTATAGTTGAAGACGAACCACTGCTACGGCGACAACTCGCTGAATCACTCGCACAGGCCGGTTACAGTGTAGACTGCGCTGAGGATGGCGAAGAAGGCCTCTTTAACGGCGTTGAATATAACTATGATGTCGCCGTAATTGATATTGGCTTACCAAAATTAAATGGTATCGACCTGACTCAGACCCTGCGCAAGCAACAGCGCAGCTATCCTATCTTGATTCTTACTGCGCGCGGCCATTGGCAAGACAAGGTGGAAGGCCTGGAAGCCGGAGCAGATGACTATCTCGTCAAGCCTTTTCACACTGAGGAGCTATTGGCTAGGCTAAACGCCCTTGTGCGTCGCTCTGCAGGGCTGGCCTCTCCAACACTGCGTATTGGTCCCGTTGAACTTAACACTGCCACCCATAAGGTGCATTGCGAGTCAGCAGAGTTAGATTTAACCACCTATGAGTACAAGGTCTTGGAATATCTGATGCTCCACCCTGACAAGGTGGTTTCCAAAACCGAACTGACCGAACACATATACGATCAGGACTTTGATCTCGACAGCAATGTGATTGAAGTATTTGTTGGGCGCTTGCGTAAAAAACTGGACCCTGAGGGCCACCTCAAACCCATCCAAACCTTGCGCGGCCGGGGTTATCGCTTTAACAGCGAACTCGGCGCTTAGCAGGCTTGCTACCAATGCGCTCACTGCGAACCCGGCTGGCATTAACCGCACTGCTAGTATTGCTGTTTTTTCTTGGCCTAACAGGCTACGCATTGGATCGCGCCTTTCAACACAGCGTTGAAAACGCTTTAATGGAAAGACTCAAGTCGCATATCTACGCGCTGCTAACTGCGGCGGAAGATGAGAATGGCAAGCTGGTTATGCCAACACTGTTGCAAGACCCAGAGTTCAACCGCATAGACTCAGGACGCTACGGTATGATTATCGGACAGGACGGCGATGAAGTTTGGCGATCCCCCTCGGCGATTAGTTTGCACCTACCCGCACAAACACCCATCTCACAAGGCGACTACCGCCTCACAGAAATCAAAATAGACAAAGCAAGCTTCTACCTGATTAGTTATGGTGTTATATGGGAAAACCAGAACGGCTCCGAAAGCCGTTATAGCTTTCACGTGTTGCAAAGCAGCACCCCCATCGATGTTGAAATCAGCGGTTTTCGACAAACCCTTTGGCGCTGGCTGGGTGGGCTCGGCCTACTATTGCTAGCCATTCAAGGAATGATTTTACGCTGGGGGCTTGCCCCCTTGCCGAGACTGGCCGAAGACCTACACCGTATAGAGCTGGGTGAGCAGGATCAGCTATCCGGAAATTACCCAACTGAACTAGAACCTGTCGCGACCAACCTTAATCTACTGATTGCAAATGAACGCAGGCAACGGCAGCGATATCGCAACACCTTGGCGGACCTCGCTCACAGTTTAAAGACCCCTTTAGCGGTATTGCGCGGCATAACCTCTACCAAGCCTGCCCCTATAAATTGTGACTCGCTCATCACCATCAACGAACAAATTAATCGGATGGATCAGCTCGTCAGCTACCAATTACAACGCGCGGTATCGCCCGAAACGTCATTGACCTCCAGACCCATCGACCTGGAGCCCCTGGCGTTGAAGTTAATACGTTCGCTGGAAAAGGTTTACCTGGATAAACAAGTCACTGCACAACTGGAAATTAGCGCCCCCTGCCGCTTTGTGGGTGATGAAAGAGATCTTATGGAGGTATTAGGAAACTTACTGGATAACGCGTTCAAGTTCTGCAGGAGCACAGTGAGGTTAAAGGCAGCCCAGGTTGTTTCATCCACAGAAAATAGTCAGCTGTCGATCTCTGTCGAGAACGATGGCGCGCCTATTCCGGCAACCGAACAAGCTCGCATATTGCACCGAGGCGCACGTGCGGATACCAGCCAGCCAGGTCAAGGCATCGGGTTGACGGTTGCGCTGGAAATCATCACCAGCTATCAAGGCAAATTGAGCATCGATCAATCAGAATTAGGCGGCGCGCTGTTTCATATTGAATTTCCCAATCAGCCTTTTTCTTCAAGCCCCTTGAGATAACAGCCATTCATCTATACATTATCAACTCACCCAAACAGGCTTGAGGAGACAAGGTGACTATTGGTAACTGGGATCCCGACCAGGATCAGAAAAATATTAACGCCACAATCGACCAACAGATCCTGCGACGCTTTATTGCTCTTAGCGAAGCCGACCAATTGGCACAGCTGAACCAGCAATTATCGCAACAGGAAATCGACGGCCACCGCCCTCTTATGAAAACGCATAAAGATGCCTGGGCGCAAGCAGCCGAAAACCTCAACAATGAAGAACTAATCCATCTGACGCGTTTTTTTACCCTCGCAGAAGAACAATTACCGGGCTGGGAAGCAGGTAGTTTATCGCCAGTAGTCTGGTTATGTCGCGCCCTGAAAAGCCGTGGCGCGTTCCCGGACCAGGAACTAATTCAATGGATCAAACAGAATTCCAGTAATAAATTTTTGCCTTACGGGAATATATTGGATTTTTAACTGGCGGATTTCCACTCAGCTGGAGGTGGCCATCAAAGAAAATGCTACTGACAAACCGGACAATTTAGATTTTTATTTAAATGCAAACGTTGAAAATTCATACTTTTTGCATCAAACAGCAATAAATGCCCCACCAGCGTTTCGCCAAAACCGATAATAAGCTTGATCGCCTGCAACGCTTGCATGGTTCCGATAATACCGGTTAGTGGCGCAATCACGCCATTTTCGGAACAACTTAGTTGCTGTTCACTACCTTCAGGATAAAGACACTGGTAACAAGGGCTTCGCGCATCACGCGCATCGAATACCACTAGCTGCCCTTCCAAGCGAATCGCCGCACCCGACACCAATGGTTTTTGCTGGCGCACACAAGCCGCATTGATAGCATAGCGGGTACTGAAATTATCAGTACAATCAAGAACCAAATCACAATCGGCGATTTGTGCTTCGAGCTGTTCGCCCTCCAGCTTCTTGGCAATGCTAACCACGTTAATGCTCGGATTAATCGCCAGTAGCGTTTGTTCGGCGGAAAGTACTTTTGCGCTTCCGACATCCTTCAAGGTATGAGCGATTTGCCGCTGCAAATTAGTCAGGTCAACCTCATCGTAATCCACCAAAGTTAGACGTCCTACTCCTGCCGCCGCAAGATACATAGCGACAGGACAGCCTAAGCCACCCAACCCGACAACTAACACCTTGGCGGCTAATAGTTTATCCTGCCCTTCGATATCAACCTCCGGCAGCATTATTTGGCGGCTGTACTGCAATAATTGTTCGTCATTCATCATAGGGCTTTTTCTCCCAGCCACTGACATTGGGTGGCACGATCCAATCCGGCTAAATCCTGAAAAGTCTTCATGTTACTATAACCGGCAGCAGACAATATTTCCCGCACCGCTTGCGCTTGCTGATAGCCGTGCTCCAGCAATAAAAACCCTTGCGGCTTCAGATGGGCTTTGGCCTGCGTCGCGATACATTTAATATCGTGCAAACCATCCTCTTCGGATACTAATGCTGTTTTCGGCTCAAAACGTACGTCGCCGCAAAGCAAATGCGGATCATCGGCGGCAATATAGGGTGGGTTACCCAGAATCAAATCAAAGGCTTGCTTGGGCAGTGCCGAACACCAATCACTTACCACAAAACTCAGGTTCATTAACTGAAACGCTACGCGGTTTTGCTCAGCCAAGGCTACTATCTGCGGACTCATATCAGCCCCTAACACTTGCCATGCAGACCTTTCATGTGCCAGCGCTAGCGCGATAGCACCCGTTCCAGTACCCAGATCGGCAATAGCTCGCGGAGAATCAGCGGCAAATAACTCTAACCCGAGCTGCACCAATAATTCCGTATCCGGCCGCGGAATCAAAGTATCCGAACTGACCTTAATCGGTAATGACCAAAATTCTTTCTCGCCGACCAGATAGGCAACCGGAATACCTTTTTGCCGCTGCGCCAAAAGAGGCTCAAAAGCTTGCTGCTGTGCCACTGTTAACTCCTGATCAGGCCAAGTATAAAGATAGGTTTTATCGCGCCCTAACGCATGCGCTAACAAAACTTCCACATCCAACCGGGCGGTATCACTCAGTCCTTCAAGTCTACCGGCCAGCGTCAGTGCCTGCTTTATCGTTGTCATTATTCTTCAGAAGAAAGCGCCGAGAGCTGATCCGCCTGATGTTCGTTGATCAGGGCCTCAATCACCGTATCTAAATCACCTTCCATAATTTCCGGCAACTTATATAGAGTAAGGTTAATCCGGTGATCCGTCACTCGTCCCTGCGGGTAATTGTAGGTACGAATGCGCTCCGAACGATCACCGGAGCCGACCAGGCTGCGGCGCTCATCCGCCTGCTCCGCCTGCTGTTGGGATTGCGCCGAGCTTAATAGTTTTGCCTGCAATACAGACATCGCTTTGGCACGGTTTTTATGCTGTGACCGCTCGTCCTGACACTCCACCACTATCCCGGTCGGAATGTGAGTAATGCGGATTGCGGAGTCCGTCTTGTTAACGTGCTGCCCGCCTGCGCCGGAAGCACGAAAGGTGTCGACGCGTATATCATTCTTGTTGATCTCCATTTCATCTACTGCATCTGCTTCCGGCATGACTGCAACGGTGCAGGCGGAGGTATGAATACGCCCCTGCGACTCTGTTTCCGGCACGCGTTGCACACGATGGGCACCCGACTCAAACTTAAGGTTGGCGTAGACATCCTTACCGACAACACGGCTGATAATCTCCTTATAGCCGCCATGCTCGCCAAAACTTTCACTGATAATTTCTATCTTCCAACCACAGTTTTCCGCATAACGCGAATACATACGGAACAAATCACCAGCGAATATGGCTGCCTCATCGCCACCGGTCCCGGCACGAATTTCAAGATAGGTATTGCGGGTGTCATTCGGATCCTTAGGTAGCAGCAGTTTTTGTAGTTCTATCGTCAAATCATCAATTTGCTGCTTCGCCGTCATGACCTCCTCTTCTGCCATTTCACGCATTTCCGCATCGCCATCCTTAAGCAGCTCATTCGCTTCCTCAAAATTTTCCACCGCTTTCTGATACTGCCCGAAACAGATTACTACCGGCTCGATTTCCGCATATTCCTTAGAATAGGCGCGAAATTTATCCTGCTTCGCGATAGTCTCTGGATCACCCAGCAGCGCGGCCAGCTCCTCGTAACGGTCTTTCAGGTGCTCCAGTTTATTGATAATCGATGCTTTCATTCTTGATGACTTGTCTCAAATAGGTAAATAAAGTATTGCTAGTGTATGCCGAGCATGAGGGTGTGGACTAATTATTTTTATTGATGTCCTGATCGGAGAGTTCAAACAACTCCTGCGCCCAGCTCATCATTTCGGTGCGGCCTTCGGCAGAGGCTTTTTTCAGCTGAATGCTGGGCGAGTGAATCAACTTATTGGTCAAGGCCTTGGCAAAATACTGAATGACTTGTTCCGGTGTTTGCCCATTGGCCAGCTGTTTAAGCGCACGCTCCAATTCGAAATCCTTAATGCGCTCCGCCTTTTCGCGATAGGCTTTAAGTGTGCCCACGGCATCCAGGGCACGCAAACTACGTATCATATTGATTGCGCCAAGCTCCACCAGTTCTTCCGCTTCCTCGGCGGCACTCTGGCGCGAACGCATATTCTCGTCAATCACCTGTTCTAGATCATCCACTGAGTAGAGATAAACATCCGACAGGTTGCCTACTTCGGGTTCAATATCCCGGGGTACCGCAATATCCACCATATAGATCGGACGGTGCTTACGTTTCTTTAATGCCCGTTCCACCGCACCTTTACCCAAAATGGGTAGTTGGCTTGCGGTTGAGGTGATCACAATATCCGCATAAACCAACTGTTCGGGAATATCCGACAACAGCACCGCTTTGGCGCCAAAATTGTTCGCCACTTCCATCGCACGCTCCAAAGTACGGTTCGCCACCACCATATTTTTGACGCCATTACGTTGTAAGTGCCGCGCCACCAGATCAATAGTTTTACCCGCGCCCACGAGTAAGGCCTGAGTTTTACTCAAATCGGCGAAAATATGTTGCGCCAAGCTAACCGCAGCGTAAGCAACAGAAACCGGATTTTGTCCGATGGAGGTTTCCGTTCTTACCTGTTTGGCGACAGCAAAAGTTTCTTGAAATAAGCGGGTTAGATAGCTTCCGACCGTATTCGCTTCGTTAGCCACTGCATAGGCAGACTTAATCTGACCCAGAATTTGCGGCTCACCCAACACCATCGAATCCAATCCACTGGCAACTCGCATCACATGTTTGATCGCCTCTTCATCCCAATGCGCATAACTGCAACGCTCCAGTTCATCATGAGATAGCCCATGATGATTGCCGAGCCATTCCAGCAGCGCGCGACTACCCTCCAGTTCAGAAACACAATAAAGTTCGGTGCGATTACAAGTAGAAACGATGACCACTTCATCTAAAGACAAGTCATGCACGACTTTGCGCAACACCTGCCACATATGCTCCGGTGCGAAAGCAACACGCTCGCGCACCTCAACGGGAGCGGTTTTGTGATTAATGCCCAGCGCTAACAAACCCATTGAACGTAAACTTAGCCTTAGAAATGAAACGAGTGGCAAATTATATAGAAATGCAACGGCTACAGGCTATGACTATAAAAATATTTAGGGAATTTATGACCAACAACCTATACTAACTAACCAATTGACCCGTAATGACATTCAGATTGTTTAGTTTTCTTACTAAAAAACAGTGTATAAAACGATACCTCAAACTCTCACCGATTGGTTCAAACGCAGCGTAAGTTTAACTACCGCAATGGCGTTAACCGCCGTGCTTAGTGGCTGTAGCCTGATGGTCGGCTCCGCGACTGAAAATCTGGCGCAGAGCCTATCCAGTGCTATTCTGAACAGCGACGATATCGATACGGTAGAACAAGGCTTACCCGCTTACCTCCTCCTGCTCGATGGCTTGATCGAAAGCGACCCAAACAATTCCGGTCTATTGCTCGCGGCGGCAAAACTTAACAGCGCGTATGCTGGTGTCTTTACCAGCAATCCACAGCAGGCAAAGCTGTTATCACAAAAAGCGTTAAATTATGCCGCCAGCGCCGTCTGCCAAAAGAAAAAACAAGCCTGCCAGATAACCAGTCAGCCCTTTGACAACTTCCAACAAGTAATTAAAAACTTTAAAATCAATGATCTATATGAACTCTATACGCTTGGCTCCAGTTGGGCAGGTTGGATCGAAGCCAACAGTGATGACTGGAATGCCATCGCCAATATCGCCAGAATACAAACCATTATGGAACGGGTGATCTTGCTCGATGAAAGCTACGAGCTCGGATCGGCACACATTTATCTTGGCGTGATGGCCACCCTTTTACCGCCAGCTCTGGGTGGAAAGCCCGATGTTGGCCAACAGCATTTTCAGCGTGCCATTGCATTATCGGACGGTAAAAACCTCATGGCTAAGGTTACCTATGCGCGTCGCTACGCAAGATTGCTATTTGAGCGTGAATTGCATGACCGGCTGTTAAACGAAGTGGTCGCAGCCGACGCCAAGGTTAGCGGGTTAACCCTGATCAATACGCTCGCCAAGAAACAGGCGCAGGAATTGTTGCGCAGCGCTGATGAGTATTTTTAGCCCATCGATCAATAGAGAATCACACCACAGAAGAGTCGGGAAAAAATAGTGAGACTAATCCAATACATCATCCTATGTTTTTTGCTGTTCACCAGTGCGACAAACGCGCAGGTACTCAAAATAGCCACCCTCGCCCCGGACGGCTCCGATTGGATGAATCGTATGAAAGCAGGGGCTAAGGAGATTTCCGAACGCACCGATAACCGCGTCAGTTTTAAGTTTTATCCCGGCGGCGTTATGGGTGACGACAAAGCCGTCCTACGGAAAATAAAGGTGGGGCAATTACATGGCGCGGCGATGCCTTCCGGCAGTCTTGCGCCGTATTACCCTGACAGCCAGGTATATAGCTTGCCGCTACGGTTTAGATCCTTTGATGAGATCGATTATGTGCGCTCGAAGATGGATGCCGTTTTAATCGAGGGTTTCAAACAGAGTGGCTTCATTACCTTCGGTCTAAGCGAAGGTGGACTGGCTTACACCTTGTCCAAGTCGCCCGTGCGTTCGGTCGCGGATTTGCAAAAACTGAAGGTTTGGGTGCCTGATACCGACGCCATGGGTATTAGCGCGATGCAAACCTATGGTATCAACCCGATCCCTCTTTCCATTGGTGATGTGCTCACCAGTTTGCAAACCGGGCTCGTCAATACCGTTGCCGCCTCCCCCATCGCAGCAATAGCCTTGCAGTGGCATAACCAGGTAAGCTACTTGACCGACCTACCTCTGCTCTACGTCTATGCCGTGTTCGCGCTCAATGAGAAGACCTACCGTAAAATTGCCCCCGCCGATCAGGCTATCGTAAAGGCAGTCATGACCCGTACATTTCTGGGTATTGATCAACAAAATAGAAAAGATAACATCGCGGCCTTTGCGGCCCTTCAACAACAGGGAATCAAGCTCGTGCAGCCCGATCCAAGCACCCTGAATGAATGGCATGAGCGCGCAGAAGCGTCAGTACATCAGATGGTCGAGCAGAAAATTATCTCTCCGGAAATACTCAATCAGCTTAACCGACTACTTAAAGAGTACCGGACGGAAATCGCGCACAAATGATAAAAGTCAGCGCCACATCGATAATTCGTTGGCTACGGGCGCTAGAGGATACCATCCTGGTTACCCTACTCATGTCGATGTTGCTGCTAGCCATCACCCAGATTGGACTACGTAATTTTTACGACAGCGGCATTATTTGGGGTGATGCATTACTGCGCGTGCTGGTGCTTTGGGTTGGGCTAATCGGCGCGATGGTCGCCAGCCGTCAGGGCGACCACATCAATATTGACCTCATCACTCGCTTTGTCCAACCTCGGTTGAATGCGGTGATCAGTTTTATCAGCTCGTTAGCGACGACTATTATTGCCGCCCTGCTCGCTTACCACAGCTATCGTTTTGTACTGCTTGAGTATGAAGATGGCTTAATCGCCTTCGCTGGAGTACCAAACTGGGCCTGTGAAGTTATTTTACCCATCGCCTTCAGTATCATTGCATTACGTTATTTGGGGTTAAGCTATCTGGCATTAACTCAACCCTCCACCGAAAGCGAATCAAATTCATGACATTAATGATTTGCTCGGCGTTATTGCTAGTATTAGCGTTTCTCGGGACACCGCTATTCGCTATCATTGTCGCGGCGGCAATGCTGGGTTTTTATTTTGCCGACATCGATTTAATCGTTGTCATTATCGAACTTTACCGTATCGTTGACACCCCTTTATTACTGGCTTTGCCGCTCTTTACCTTTGCCGGTTATTTATTAGCTGAAAGCAACACATCACACCGGCTGGTTCGTGCAACCCAGGCACTAATCGGCTGGCTCCCTGGCGGCCTGGCAGTGGTGGCCTACTGCACCTGCGCCTTTTTTACCGCTTTTACCGGTGCTTCAGGCATCACCATCGTCGCCATCGGTGCGCTGTTGCTGCCAGCTTTAACCGAAGCCGGATACCAAGAAAAATTCAGCCTCGGTCTGGTCACCACCTCCGGCAGCTTGGGACTGCTGCTGGCACCATCACTGCCTTTGATTCTCTATGGCATTATCGTCCAGCAGATGAACCTTGAACAAACGGTGGAAATTAAGGATCTCTTTATCGCCGGTATCGCTCCGGCGCTGCTGATGATTGTGTTGCTGTCAATCTGGACGCTCTGGCACAACCGCAAACACCCCATTCCCTTGCAGGCATTTTCCAAAGATGAATCGATTTTAGCGCTACGTGAAGTCATTTGGGAGATACCGCTACCCTTTGTGGTGTTGGGCGGTATTTACACCGGTTTCTTCGCGGTATCCGAAGCGGCGGCCGTTACCGCCACCTATCTCCTAGTCGTCGAGGTGTTGATTTATCGTGAAATCCCCCTCCGCAAACTTCCTAAAATCATGAGCGAATCGATGGTGATGGTCGGCGGCATTTTATTGATTTTAGGCGTTTCACTGGCCTTCACCAATTTCCTTATCGATGCTGAAATCCCAATGCAAATATTCGCGTTTATTCAGTCAGTCGTGGGTGACAAATATAGCTTTTTAATATTGCTTAATATTATTCTGCTGTTGCTCGGCGCCATCTTGGATATTTTTTCAGCGCTGGTTATTATGGTGCCGCTTATTGTGCCGATAGCAATGCAATACGGCATCCACCCTGTTCACTTAGGCATCATTTTTCTCGCCAACATGCAAATCGGCTATTTCACTCCACCGGTTGGTATGAATCTTTTTATCGCCAGCTATCGCTTTAAAAAGCCAATCACCGAGCTCTACCAGGCATCGCTGCCCTTTATGCTGGTACTGCTGGTGGCGTTAATCATCATTACTTACTGGCCCGCGCTCAGTTTATGGAATCTCTGATCGAAAAAAATGGTCTAATATTCAACTGGCATAGCGCTGCCCAATTACTCAAAGGTTGTATAGAATAACCTCCATGGCTTTTATGAACTTGTTAATCAGTACCTGCGCGATCCTTTTATTGCTAAATGGCTGCGCTACTCAAAGCACAACACCTGCTTCTGCGGGTAAAACTGCTGCCACTCAAAAAGTACCGCCCACACAAACGGCAACCTCCTCACCAGAAAAAACGGCTAAGCCCGCAGAGGGTTCATTCGAACCAGACACACTCTATGCATTGTTGGTTGCTGAGCTGGCGGGACAGCGCAAACGCTACGACATGTTGCTCAGCAATTACCTGCATCAGGCAAGAAAAACCCGCGACCCTGGTATTGCTGAACGCGCAACCCGCATTGCTATTTACCTCAAAGCGGATAAAGCCGCACTTACCGCAGCTATGCTCTGGGCTGAAGCAGCACCCGAAGACACCAATGCTCAACAATTATTGGCCATACAACTCGTTAAAGCGGGGCAATTTGAGCAGGCTATGACTTTGTTAGAAGCCATTCAGGCAGAGACAGGTGAAGCAAATTTTGAATATTTAGCCGCCAGCACTAAAGGCCTCAACCAAAGTGATAGAAATAAGATTCTCACACATTTTGATCGCTTGCTGGGTAGCTACCCGAATAACACCAAGTTACTTTTTGGTAAAACTATCCTCCTGCAAATCAACGGCAGAGGCGACGATGCGCTAAAAACAGCCAACGTTCTCTACGAACTCGACCCAGACACTCGGAACCAACTACTTAGAACCCGCTTGCTCCACCAACTGGGCAAAACCAAAGAGGCGTTAAAACTCTTAACCCAGTCGCTAGAGGAAAATCCTGCCGACAAACAGGTTCGCCTGCTTTACGCACAGCTGCTGATCGACACCAAAGCCTTACCAGCAGCCTACAAACAATTCTCAATATTGGTTGAACAAAACCCTTGGGACAGCCAACTTAGACTAACGCTCGCGCTACTGGCGATGGAAAATAAGCAACCCGATGAAGCCAAACTGAATCTAACTCTGTTGCTGCAAGATGATAGATTTGCCCAGGATGCGCACTATTACTTAGCCCAGCTTGCTGAGCAACAACAACCAGAGGAAGCAATAACTCATTACCAACAGGTCATTAGCGGCGACAAGACCATTAGTGCTCATGCGCAGATGGGAAAACTACTGTTAATGCGCCAGCAAAAATCTGAGATGCAACAAATCTTTCGGCAATCGCGTATTAAGAATCCGGACAATTCTGAGAATTTTTATATGCTTGAGGCAGATTTACTCGCTAAGTATGGCTACGCGCAAGACGGCATTCAGTTGTTGACGGAGGCGCTCAACCAATTCCCTGCAAACATCAATTTGCTCTATGCGCGGGCAATGGCCGCTGAAAAAACCAATGACCTGGCAGCTATGGAGCACGACCTTAGAATCATTCTAGGGAAAGAACCCGATAACGCTAATGTGCTGAATGCGCTGGGCTATGCACTAGCCGACCGCACTGACCGCTATCACGAAGCACTTGAATTGATCTCTCGGGCCGCCCAACTAAAACCGAACGACCCGGCAATAACCGATAGCCTGGGGTGGGCCTTATTCCGCCTGGGCAATTATCAGGAGGCCATCAAACTACTCGAAAAAGCACTGGCGGAATTTCCTGATCATGAGGTTGCAGCGCACCTAGGAGAAGTACTTTGGACAACCGGTCAGCATGAGCGCGCCCAGCAAGTCTGGGATAAAGCTCTGGAAAGCAAACCGGACAGCCTTATTATTAAACGGGTGTTAGAACGCTTAAATCCAGGGCAATTAAAATAAAATGCCTCGTCCCGGTTTATCCGCACTACTCGTTACTCTCATTATTACTCTACTCCTGCTTGGCGGCTGTACCTTAACGTCACATAAACCATTACAAGTACCTACTACAAAAAATGCTCAATCAAATCTGCAATGGCAGAACCACCAAGCGCAAATGGAAGCTTTCACACAATGGCGCCTAGTTGGAAAAATCGGGTTTCATACCGAACATGAATCCAGTAGCGCCCATATCAACTGGCAGCAGCAACAACAGCAGTTTAGGATTAATCTTTCCGGCCCTTTCGGTCAAGGAGCCGCTGAGCTTTCAGGCACTTTTGAATCAGTACTGCTTAAAATCGCCGGCCAGGAAGACCTGCAGACCACAAACCCAGAAGCCGTATTACTTGAGCAAACTGGCTGGGACATCCCTATCAATACGCTCTTACATTGGATAAAAGGTATCCCATCACCAGACCAAGACGCCTCTTTTCAATTAGACCCACTAGGCAGGTTAAGCCGATTAACCCAGGCGCAATGGCAGTTGGAATACTCCAGCTATCGGCAATTAGAATCCCTATGGCTACCTAAAAAAATTCAACTAACGCGCGGCCAGGTTAAACTCACTTTAGTTATCAAAGACTGGCGCTATTCTTCAGATAACAGCTAATACGCCATGAATACGTCAACACTGTTATTACCCGCTCCGGCGAAATTAAACCTAATGCTACATATCACTGGTCGTCGTACGGACGGTTATCATCTTTTGCAGACCATTTTCCAATTCATTAATTATTGCGACCAACTGAGCTTTACCCCGACAAAATCGCCCGAAATAAGGCTTAACACAGCGTTAGAGAATGTTAACGTTGAACAGAATCTAATTTATCGAGCGGCAAAACTATTACAGGCACACACCGCTACAAAACAAGGAGCAGACGTTAGCCTGATTAAAAATATTCCCATCGGAGGTGGGCTTGGCGGTGGTAGTTCCGATGCCGCTACAACACTAATCGGGTTGAATCAGATCTGGAGGACCGGCCTTTCTTTGCACCAATTGGCTGAAATGGGATTGGCACTCGGAGCAGATGTGCCAGTCTTTATTCATGGCTGTGCGAGCTGGGCCGAGGGGGTGGGTGAACAACTGATAAAAGTACAATTAGCAGAACCCTGGTATCTCGTTATCACCCCTGCGTGCCAAGTGTCTACCTCGGAAATTTTTTCGCATAAAGAATTGACACGAAACACCCCAGCCATCACAATAGCGACCGCTCTGGGGCATGGTGGAAAAAACGATTGCGAATCAGTAGTTTCAGCGCTTTATCCAGAAGTCAACATGGCTTTAAACTGGTTAAATCAATTCGCAAAAGCAAGATTGACGGGGACAGGTTCAAGCCTATTTGCCAGCTTTGAAACAAGGCAACAGGCCGAGCAAGTATTTGAGCAGTTACCCACACCCTTAACCGGCTTCATCGCCCAAGGTTCAAACTTGTCGCCGCTGCACCAGAAAGCGAAAATACGTACTGTGCTTTAGCGCAGAAAATTTGCTGGGGTGTGGCCAAGTGGTAAGGCACCGGTTTTTGGTATCGGCATTCGCAGGTTCGAATCCTGCCACCCCAGCCATCTCCTATGATAATTGCCTGAGCATTATCAAAAGACGCGAACAATCAGGTAAATCAGCGTGGCTGCAAATCTAACCGTATTCACCGGCAATGCAAATCCGGATCTGGCAAAGAAAGTTGTTAAGCATTTGGCTATCCCGTTAGGCAATGCCGAATTAGGCAAATTCAGCGACGGTGAAACGTCTGCCGAAATTCTCGACAACGTGCGTGGCAAGGATGTCTTCATCATCCAACCCACCTGCGCACCCACTAACGACAACCTGATGGAACTGCTGGTGATGGTGGATGCTATCCGACGCGCCTCGGCTTTGCGCATCACCGCAGTCGTCCCTTATTTTGGCTATGCTCGGCAGGACCGTCGCGTACGTTCAGTTCGAGTTCCCATTACCGCCAAAGTCGTCGCCGATATGATGTGCAATGTTGGGGTCGATCGCGTTCTGACTGTTGACCTGCATGCCGATCAAATCCAGGGCTTTTTTAGCTGTCCGGTGGACAATATTTATGGTTCTCCGGTATTGATCGATCATATCGAGCGTCAACATTATAAGAATTTCATTGTGGTCTCTCCCGATGTTGGCGGCGTAGTGCGAGCAAGAGCCCTGGCCAAACGGCTTAACGATTCAGAACTAGCCATTATCGATAAACGTCGCCCCAAAGCCAATGAAGCACAAATCATGCACATCATTGGCGACGTGAACAACAAAACCTGTATTCTGGTGGATGACATGGTCGACACCGCCGGGACACTCTGTAAAGCAGCGGAAGCGTTGAAAGCACATGGCGCATCCAAAGTAGTCGCCTACTCTACCCATGCGGTATTGTCCGGCGCCGCTATCGACAACATTACTAATTCGCAATTGGATCAACTGGTGGTGACTGACACTATCCCGTTGAGTCCCGCAGCTAAAAATTGTACTCGCATACATCAGCTGACGATTGCGCCTTTGTTAGCAGAATCGATTCGACGGGTATGTAACGCCGAATCCATTAGCGCCCTGTTTCGCTAAGCGCAGCAGGGACGTAACCTAACCCCTCGGTATTGGTCGAAAATTCTGCGGGGGTTATTTGTTGAGGCCTTTTCCGAAGGTCTCTTTTATTTAAGAGGATATTGAAATGTCTGAAGAATTTGAAATTATTGCAGAAAAACGGGAGGTTGTAGGGAAAGGTTCGAGCCGCCGCCTACGCCGCCTGGAAGATAAAGTGCCGGGAATTATCTATGGTGGAAAAAAGAAAAATCCACAAAATATTACCGTGATGCATAAAGACTTACTGAAAGCGACCGAGAATGAAGCCTTTTTCTCGCATATTCTGAATTTAAATTTAGATGGTGCAAAAGAACAAGTAATCGTTAAGGATATGCAGCGCCATCCCGCAAAACCAAAAATTCTACACGTGGACTTTCAACGTGTCAGCAAAGACGTCGCCATCCATATTCACGTACCACTGCACTTCATTAATGAAGAAACCTGCGTCGGCGTGAAAAAACAGGGCGGTGCCATTTCCCACACCATGTCGGAAGTGGAAGTCAGTTGTTTACCTGCTGACCTTCCTGAGTATATTGAAGTCGATATGCTGAAAGTTGAAATAGATCAGATCGTCCATTTATCTGATCTAGTGCTTCCTAAAGGCGTAGAAATCATCGCTCTTACTCAGGGTGAAGATCATGACTTGCCGGTTGTCGCGGTTCATACTCCGAAGAAAGTGGTCGAAGAAGAGGAAGATACTACTTCCGCTGAAGTGCCTACCATTGGAGACAAAGACGAAGATAACGCTGAAGAGTCAGACGAAGATTAATTCTTCGTCTCTGCGGCAAATGGTGCTGCACTGCTCTTAAGCCCTTAGAGCCCCTGTATTGTGAACGAGCAAATAACGCTGATTGTCGGCCTCGGAAATCCTGGCGCGCAATATGAGCATACTCGGCACAATGCAGGGGCTGATTTCGTTGCGGAACTGGTCAAACAATCGGGCCAACAATTCAAACTCGAAACAAAGTTTCACGGCCTATATAGCAAAATCACCTTTGCGAACAGGCCACTGCATTGTCTGATTCCCACCACCTTTATGAATCGCAGTGGGCAGGCTGTTGCGGCACTCTCTCATTTTTATAAAATCCCACCAGAAGCAATTTTAATTGCGCATGATGAGCTGGATATTCCGCCCGGTTCCGTTAAATTAAAATTTAGTGGCGGCCATGGTGGACATAATGGTTTGCGCGATATTATCAACCAGCTAGGCAGTAATCATTTCGCCCGATTGCGTTTGGGAATTGGTCACCCTGGAAATAGCCAGGAAGTCGTCAACTATGTTCTCAAAAAAGCTCCCCTCGTAGAGCAAGAATTACTTGAAAGCGTCATAGAAAAAACCATTCGTACACTACCTGAGCTACTGAACAGCAATTGGCACAAAGCGCAAACATTAATTAATGGCTTTAAAGCGGGCTAAAATTGACAACTATTACCTCGAAGCACAACCTACGCTTCCTTAACCAAAGAGACACAAAACATGGGATTTAACTGTGGCATTGTCGGCCTACCCAACGTTGGCAAATCAACACTCTTCAACGCGCTGACCAAAGCACAGATCGGCGCAGAAAACTTTCCCTTCTGCACCATCGAACCAAACTCTGGTATTGTTCCCATGCCAGACCCGAGGCTGGATAAATTAGCCACTATTGTCTCACCGGAAAGAGTGGTTCCCACCACGATGGAATTTGTTGATATCGCAGGCCTCGTTGCTGGCGCATCCAAAGGCGAAGGCCTCGGCAACCAATTCCTGGCGAATATCCGCGAAACCGACGCCATCGCCCATGTCGTACGTTGTTTTGAAGACGAGAATATCATCCATGTCGCCAATAAAATTGATCCGGTAGCGGATATCGAAGTTATTAATACTGAACTAGCACTTGCTGATTTAGAAAGCGTCGAGAAGCAATTACAGCGCATCACTCGAACCGCCAAAAGCGGCGATAAAGAGGCTATCAAAGAAAAAGAACTACTTGAAAAGTTACTACCACACTTAAACGAAGCCCAACCAGTACGCTCGATGAAACTGACGGATGACGAGTTTAAAATGGTGAGGAAGTTTCATCTGCTCACCACCAAACCTACCATGTACATAGCCAATGTCGACGAGCATGGCTTTGAAGATAACTCCCACCTCAAAGTGGTGCAGGAAATCGCTCAAAAAGAAGGCGCTCCAGTGGTAGCGGTTTGCAGCAAGCTGGAATCCGAAATCGTTGAGTTGGAAGACGACGAAAAAACCGAATTCCTCGCCGACATCGGCATGGAAGAGCCAGGCCTAAACCGTGTTATTCGTGCCGGCTATCAATTACTTGGCCTGCAAACCTACTTCACTGCAGGCGTCAAAGAGGTTCGCGCCTGGACAATTAAAATAGGTGATAAAGCACCAAGAGCCGCCGCCGCAATACACACGGATTTTGAAAAAGGTTTCATCCGCGCCGAAGTCATTTCTTACGACGACTTTGTTGCCCACAATGGTGAACACGGCGCGAAGGAAGCCGGCAAATGGCGCTTGGAAGGGAAAGAATATGTTGTTCAGGACGGCGACGTTATTCACTTTAGATTTAATGTATAAATGAACATCCACAATCTTGACAAAATCGCCTGAAATCGCCAGAATGCGCATCCTTTCATTTTCATGAAAATGGCTACGTAGCTCAGCTGGTTAGAGCACAGCATTCATAATGCTGGGGTCGGTGGTTCAAGTCCACCCGTAGCTACCAGTAATATCAAAGGCTTAGAGGCTATCTAGGCCTTTTTTATTTCTACCTCTTTTTAATTTAAGTCCATATTAAGTCCTCTATTCATATTATGACTAGGAGCCTGTTCATGGCACAAGTTCATAGTCATTGCCAAATTCTTTTGTTTTAAGTAAGCGGAACTGCACGTTATTTAGCTCTATGAAAGGAAAGCGTTTAGCATATTCTTTAACCTGAGCATCGAATGCCTCTTTACCATCTGAGTGATAACGCCAGAGTGTTGGGCCATAGGTACAATCTAGATAAAAGTTGCCAATGAAAACTGCTTCGCCAGGTTTAACTGTGAATAAGCCACCAACGGGCTTGCCACCAGAATATAGTTTCTCTCGTTGAGCTGTAAGAAAACCTACTTTAGACATTAAGTCGGCCACCTTGATACTGAAAGCGCTGATGGCATACTCTCCAGGTCCTAGTGAGTATGCATAATTTAGAAACACTGGGTCAACCGCCATGCGTGACGGGCTATGTAACACAAGAGCTGGTTCAGCTTCGTTGCTAATAGTGCTCATTGGGAGCTTATCAAATGCCAAGCTAATAAGCTGAGCATTTTCGTAACCTCCGCAGCCCCACCAACGCCCCCAGTTAACATCTAGTAGGACGACACCATTTGCTGACTTGGTACTGAGATAGGAGCCTTCTGTTACGAGGCTGCTCTCTTTAAACTTTATAGGTTAAGTTACACCGGCGCATGCCGACAACACGAGCGAAATTGCAATTAGGTTATATTTATTGGTAAACATTCCTCGATCCCTATGAGGTCATAACGCTGCGCTTCAGTTGCGCTAGTATCGCATCGGATGGAAGCGTTTGTTAGACCAAACACTGACCATATATTTATTATGCCTCTACTTGCCTGCGTTCAGGTTTGCCTTTTTCTCGCCAATGCGCCATACAAATAAAGGCTGTTACAGTACCAAAGAATGCCCCAATCAGATGAGCCTCGGTTATAACTCTCATATCGCCGACCAGACTTTCATAACCGGAGTGTGCCCGTATCACCTCAACCAATACTTTCACCCATACAATTATCAAACCTGTCCAAAATAACTTGTTTTCATCTCTGGCCAGGCGCATGGAGAAGTAGGCCACTAATGCGTGCAGTAAACCTGATAGACCGTTATACCAACCGAGACGTGGGTAGATACACAATAGCGTCACGCTGATTAGAGCGGCAAAAACAAAACCATACAGCAACAGTTCACCTAATTTTATCCTCGTAAAAAACGTAAAGTAGATAATTATTGCCGCCACAATATTTAGCGCAAAATGAGAGCTATTCGTATGCACTAAATGGCCGGTCCAGATTCGCCAAATCTCACCAGACAATAGCTGTTGTCGGTCAAATTCTAGCACCCCCAAATAACTCTGGAGTACCCACAGGCAATAAACAAATACGGCAGCACCCAGAACTTTGTGTCTTGCAGAGCCCATAATAGCGCTACCTTTTAGCCATCCTTAAAATCGCTAACCCGACCAACATCAACAGAAATGGCCATTGAGTTCCGCCGCCACCTCCATATCCTTGTCTGTGCGTAATTTGCACACTCTTATCCTCTTTTATCTTTTCCTTGAACCGGTCAAGTTCGGCGGCCAGATTGTTTGACATGTCTGCCATGGCTAATTCAAATCCCTTTTCTCTCGCCTCTCTATTGACCTGATTCACTTCCACCAATGTAGATGATTGTTGTATATCACTCACGCCTGGCGCACGAAAAAGCATTTTCCTGGAACTGACATCGAATACAGCGGTATCGACAAAAGTAGTCGCCTGATTCTGGTTTCCCTTTATGAAATAAGCGCCAACAATGGTCCAATACAATACGGAGCTTTTCGTTTCCGAGGTAACAGCGACCTGGTCATAGGATACCAACGCGACAATGTCTAGACTGTATAACCGCGCTATCTGCCCCACACCCTCAAATCCTTTAGAGGACCGCATGTATGTCTCTGGAACAATGGTTATTTCTTTTACGTAATCCAGTCCGACAAATTTCTGTTTTACCTCCTCAAGCAGTTGCGTTTTTTTGGCTTCAGGTAGTGAGAAATATGCACCTTTCTGTGACGGAACAAACGACAAACCAACTGTAAGCGGAAGACGGAGATGCGGTGTGGTTTCCTCATGTTTTGGGGGAACCTGACCATCTGGATAGAGGTAATCCACGAGACTACTGGAAACGCCTCTACGGTCCTCCTGGCCAAAATATGATGCACATGAGGTTAATAACAAGGCTATAACCGCAAAGAAGTAAGCTTTATTAATCATAATTTTCATAGATTCCCCTTAACATAAATATTTGCACTGCCTAACAGCCAGCTAACAGGACTCCTTCGGTACCGTTAGCAAGATTTTTAAGCAGGTTTTGACCTCCGCGATAATGTGCGGGAGATAACCGCTTTATTTCGTGGAAGGCTGCCTTGTATGCGCCCACAGACCAAGACCATGCTTCTTGAATTTCATATTCTTTATTGTAAAGAATCCACACTAGAATATCCCAGTTGTAGTTGCTTGCCTTGGGGACCATTGTGACTTTACTTCCTAGCTTGCCCGATGGTCGGTTGCCTTTTACCTGATACCTTACCTCATTAAATATGAAGTCATATCCTTTTTGCACAGCAGTTTGGGATTGCATGAAAATCGAATATTCATTTTCATTCATACCCACCAGTATTGCTGCATCATATTCTGACAATGTCGATGTGATAGCCGGAGCTACACCAAATTTATTTTGCCATTCAAGGGCCAATGTGACGAGTTCGTTTCGAATCTTGCTCATGGTTTTTATTGCTTAACAGCCAGCTAACAGGACCCCTTCGATCCCGTTAGCAAGATTTTTATAAGTCATTTACCTACCGCATTCCATTCAGGCTTGAGGCTCGAAACAATACTATCCTCGAGGCCTGCTGCTAAGTTGATATGAAATGTACCAAAATGCAATAACCCGTGGTCTGGTAGAGCGAAAAGATCAACAACAGAACCAAGCATAAGAGCTGACTTTAAGGATTCATTATTCCGTATATTTGTACTTTGAGTTGGCCCTGGTTTGGAGTATCCATACATTCTTTTTTTAAGCTTTTGCGTAGTTTTACCAATGTATTTGGGTTCTCCATCGACAACAAAGCAGTAGAGAATGTTAGTTGATTCTGCTTCCGCAAATAATTCCACTTTCGGAGTGTTGTTCTCCAAAATCCATCGACCAACTTTTTTAAACCCAATGTCAGTAAGTTTGGTGATCATCAATATGACTTATAACGCCCACATAAAAGGCGAGCTTTAGCGAGTCCAGCCCACGTTTTTTGTGGGTGATTTTTAATGTGCTTGTTATGCATTTTTGCATGTACTCAGTTTAGGAAGGGGAACTACCTCTCCACTTTTACTTATGTACGATAACTGCTCATTTTTGTAACTCAGCTTGATTGATGTGCTAAACATACCTACAGCTACATACTCGCTGGAAATTTCAGAACCGTTAAAGTAATAGAGCCTCTCATTTTCAACAACGGTGATACACCCTCTAAACCAAAACAACTCCTGATCGGAGTTACTTTGTATTCTGTATACGCCACCTTGGTAATCTCCGGCTGTATAAATAACTACATTGCTTCCCGTCTCATTTTTAACTATACCCCGCATCATTGCTGGGCAACCAGAAAGAGAAATACTTAATAATAGTATTAGAAGAATTTTCATATATGCATACGATTAAGCTCAGTTGGCCGTAATACAGAGCGAAGCGGCGTATTACTGGTCAACTGCAGCGCCTTGCATGGTTCGTATTCACACTGAAATAATCGGGGTGCGGTTTTAAGCCGGTGTCGGTCTGCTGTAAATACAACCACCAGATAGCATCGTTAATCAATCGCTTGCTATCGCGCTCCACCACGATGCTGATCAAACTACCTGGGCGGATGTCTGGGTTATACCTAAACTCGCTTTTATCCACACCAAGACGCGCTGACAGTCGAGCAGAACCATCCTTCTTGATTAATGCAAAATTAGTACACATAATACTGGTTATTTATACAGGTAATTGGTTATGGGTATACAACTTATCGCAAAGCATCAAACCAAGTCTACTCTCTATACGCCACTCTATGCCACCAAGGTACAGGCCGGTTTCCCCAGCCCTGCCGATGATTATATGGATCGTTCTCTTGATTTGAATGAGCATCTAATCAAACACCCCGCTGCGACCTTCTATTGTGAAGTGTCGGGGGAGTCCATGACCGAGGTTGGCATTTTTAACGGCGATTTACTGATCGTAGACCGCTCGCTAAAACCTCAGCATGGCGATGTCGTCCTTGCCGCCCTGAACGGCGAACTGACTTGTAAAATACTGGATATGCACCACCGGCGTTTACTTGCGGCGAACAGCAAATATGCCCCCATTCCCATCCAGGAAGGCTCGGACTTTCTGATAGAGGGCGTTGTCACCAGCTCGATAAGAAGACACCGTTGTTTGCCCTAGTCGATTGCAATAGCTTCTATGCCAGTTGTGAACAGGTGTTCCGTCCAGACCTGAGAGGGTTGCCCGTTGTGGTGTTATCCAACAATGACGGTTTTGTGGTGGCACGCTCGAAAGAGGCAAAAGCCTTAGGGATTCCTGATTTAGAACCCTTCTTCAAGGTCGAACCGCTATTACGCAAACACCGGGTGGCCATTTTCTCCAGCAACTACCCGTTATATGGCGATCTATCTCATCGGGTGATGACAACGCTTAATACCTATAGTCCGCACATCGAGGTTTACAGCATTGATGAAATGTTTCTGCAATTGCAGGGTTTTCCGAAACCTTTAGCGCGCTATGCCAGTGATATTAAAAACACTCTTTGGGAAAATATTCGTATGCCGGTGAGTGTTGGTATTGCCCCCAGCAAAACCTTAGCAAAACTGGCTAACCGTACCGCCAAGAAAATACCCCAGTGTGCAGGCGTGTGCGTGTTGGATGAACCGGCTAAATGGGAATGGGTGCTCAAGCGTGTTCCTGTAACGGCGGTGTGGGGGGTTGCTAAGCGTACCGCGAAACGCCTTGCTCCTTTGAATATACAGAGCGCCTGGGATTTAGCTTCGGCCAACCCGAAGATTGTCAGACGCCACAGTAGCGTCTGTTTGGAACGCACCATTGAAGAGCTAAACGGTCGTAGCTGCCTGGCGCTCGAAGAACTGCCACCAGCTAAGAAACAAATCTACTGTACCCGTTCCTTCGGCAAAAAAGCCACCGAGATCCAACCGGTTTTAGAAGCGCTGACCTTATACGCCACCCGCGCCACCGAAAAACTCAGAAAACAGAACCACCTCGCCCTCTCGGTGCATGTTTTTATTCACACCTCACCCTTTGAACCAAACTTTCACAGTGTCAGTGCCGTTTCTCAACTGCCATACCCAACCAATGATTCACGGTTAATTACCGCTGTAGTGAGAGAAACGGCCAAGCGGCTTTATAGCCCAGGCCATGCCTTCCTGAAAGCCGGTGTTGGACTCATTGAAATCGTGGATAGAAAATACCATCAATTTGATCTTCTGCATCCAGGACAAAACACCCGCTCAGATCAGTTAATGAAAGTGCTTGATCAGGTCAATAATACCTTTGGCCGGAGTAGTGTTTTCCTGGCCTCCCAGGGAGTGAGTAAACCCTGGTATATGCGCCAACAATTCACTTCACCGCAGTACACAACACGGTGGTCAGAGATTCCGAAGGTTATGGTTTAATTGTTAATTGACACTGAGTAATGATCTATTGAGGGTGCGGATGCGATAACGAGAAACGTTGCAGCCCTGTTACACGCCAGCAGCCTCATAACGACCGCCTCTGACTCACATAGCCAGTAAGCACGCCACGTTATAGCGCCTAAATATAAACGTTAGTTTCCGTCAGGTTATCTTACATTCCATCAATAATTCAAGCGGCTACCCGCGCCAAATCATTGATTTCATTAGGCTGGCATAAACCTTGCTATGCCTAGGACGCAGCAATAATTGTTTGAAATAAAACCACGAGTAGCTACACACGTATGCTTCAGGAGATAAAAGTATGAATATGAGGGAAAACATGAATTATATGAAACCAATACTTACCGTGTTCACAGGATTCGCGATGCTGATGGTCAGTGGCATGGCTAGCGCAACTTTCGTACCATTTGTAATCAGGGGTGCGGCAACATTCTCTGTTGGCGCCACTGAAACCTCCTTCGTTACTGATGTAGGAGGTGAAAAAGTAGGGTTTGGTTCAAACGACATCAACGGGACCACGCTGGGCAATATTGCCGAGTTGAAAATTGACCGCCTGGATGACGCGACACGTTTTACAGCAGGCTCAGGCCCCGCAGTTGCGCCGTATCTCAACTTCTGGATTACCGATGGCACTAACTACGCCGTGGTCGCCAATGAGCCTTCAAATCCTGCATTTCAGCCGTTATACAATAATGGTTACGATCTGACCTTCGCGGATTTAAGCGATAAAGTTGCGAAAATATACGAGATCACCGACAAATCCTGGCTGCCCAACAGTGGCATCGGACTAACTTTTGCGGATTTGGCCGGGTTCACAATCCAGGCACCCACTGTTTTGGAGTTGACCACAGGCTGGGCTGGACTTGGCACTGGTGCGCCCCGTGAACTTGGCACCAACGTGGCCTACGGCGTCAACTGGGTATTTGGCGATACCCTGGCCAACTACCAATCTGATGGCCTCGGGTATTTAGTAGGCAACGACGCGAGCGTATCTACCGTTCCTCTGCCCTCAACAGCATGGTTATTCGGTTCAGCCCTTATAGCTTTGCTGGGGATGGCAAGACGCAAGAGAACGTAAACTAAGGGATTGAACGAGAAGCCCACCAACCGAGTGGGCTTTTTCTTGCCCAAAAACTGACGAAGCCGACCCGGTCGGAGCAACAGAACATTTTTCCCAGCGGCATCAGGCTGTTAAAGAGCAATTTAAACCTCGATATAGCTCAGCTACAATGTAACTGTCTACCTAACTCGAGATTTTCATAAGTAAGGTAAAACTCATCCTTATCATTCGTCATTGATTATTAAGGCACCGTAAGAAAAATAGATTGCTATAAGGGTTAAGTTTGAATATCGTTTTGATTCACACATAAATGATTAGTCAGCTACCCCATCAACATCAATGGACAAGACCAAAACCGCCAAGCCTACCAGTATAGGAACTTTTTGTGTTGCCATAGCACGATTAATTGAATCTTATGGGATTGATGCAAGAAAAATGTTTACCCAAGCTGGTCTCGATATAGACTTAGCCGGGCAGTCTGGTGCGCGGGTGCCTATTGATAAGATTGCAGTGATATGGACAGCTGCTGTTAAGGAAACCGATAACTCAGCACTGGGCTTGGAAATTTCGAAATTTATAGAGCCTACCAGTTATTATTCATTAAGTATTAGCGTTTGGGCGAGTAATAATCTGCTAGAAGCGTTAGAACGCTTTGTTCGATTTGTGAGTGTGGTTACTGATGGCATCGAACTGGTATTGGAAGAGTTTGATGAATATATTGAATTGCAGGTAATTAATCATACGCCGGAAAGAGCCTTTGAAGGTTTAGATGCTTGTCTATCCACAATTTTAGGTACTTGTAGAGAGGTATCAAACCCGAACTTTAGTCCGATTAATGTTGAGATGGAGCGCCCAACACCAAAGGACGCTGATAAATTCACCACTTTTTTTAGGGCACCTGTGAATTTTGGCGCAGAGAGGTCATCCATGCGCTTTCGAACGATAGACCTAAAAAGAAAACTCCCTCATGCTAATGAGGATCTAGCAAAACACAATGATAATATGTCCATTAGTTATCTGGCTGAGCGAAGCAAACATTGCTGGGGAACCAAAGTTTATGTGGCATTATTACAACTACTGCCCGAGGGAGCGGTCTCTGAGAGATACGTTGCAGAGAAGCTTGGTGTTGGAAAAGAGAATCTAAGGCGTTACCTGCGTAAAGAAGCAACCAATTATCGTCAGATTTTAAACGATACCCGTAAACAATTAGCCATTCATTATCTGCATCAAAAGCAGTTACCTTTAACTGAAGTCTCTTACCTCTTAGGTTTTTCAGATTCGAGTAATTTTTCCCGAGCGTTTAAACAATGGACTGGCCTCACGCCAGGTGAGTATAGACGTCACTGACGTGAGATAAATCCGCAACACCCTTCTAACATCAATTTAACCTATAAATTGATGTTTTTAGCTTACCAATGGTATATCGCTTACTCCTCATTAACCTTTTAACGCCACCCTGTTTCACTGGGCTGTTTATGGACAATGACAATATTAACTGGGTGGTATGCCCACTTTCGACAATAAAATGTCTGTAATTGACCATAAGCATAACGCATTAAGCCGTTATGCTTTTTACAGCAATGTGGAAGCTCTTGATATCAGAGTCAGATTTTTAGCACCATTGAGCACGAAAATATAAAATTAAAAAAGAAAATATCTAACTGAATCAACAGACAATTTCCACCGTTCGAAGTAACTCTGATGCTAATTTGATCTAGTTCAAACAGATCAGTTCATTCAAAAAATTATGGCGTTAGTATGGATCTAATAAATGTGTAAATACAGGGGAAATAAAGTGAAAATCATAAATTGGAAAGTAGGTTTATTCGGGTCCAGGGTGACTTTTTCTACAGTTATTACAATTCTCTCTTCATCTTTGTTAGGAAACCCTGCCCTTGCTGAAAGTAAATCGAATATTAAAGAACGCAAGAACCACTTGGGGTCGATGTTGGAAGAGGTTGTCGTGACAGCGCGTAAGCGGGAAGAGGGGTTACAGGATGCGCCTTTATCCGTTTCTGCTTTTTCAGGCGATAGTTTAGACATTCGCGGACTTACCAATATTGCTGAAATCGGCAGTATTACACCTAATTTAACTTATCAAAATAATCCGGGGTCGGGTGGATCTTCCTCTGTCGCCACCGTTTATATCCGTGGGGTAGGGCAGCGGGATTTTTTAGGAACGATTGATAATGGCGTTGGATTCTATATTGACGATGTTTATATTGCTCGAACAGTGGGCGCGACTGTTGACTTGCTGGATGTTGACCGAGTAGAGATTCTCCGAGGCCCTCAGGGTACGTTGTTCGGTCGGAATAATGTAGGTGGCGCGATTGCATTACACACGAAGAGGCCAGCAGAAACTTTTGGTGGTTATGTTTCAGCAACGATGGGAACAGATAATCAACATAAGGTTAAAGCTTCAGTAAATGTCCCTATTAGTGACAATCTACTTTCAAATTTTTCAGCTATGTGGGGTGAGCAGGATGGTTATGTCGATCGTCCGGCGGGTGGTGACTTGGGTGATGACGATGTAACCGCATTACGGGGCAACCTATTATGGTTGGCCTCCGATACGGTAGAGATCAGCATTTCAGCGGACTTCAGCTCTGAAGATGAAAATGGGCCCGCATTTCAATTGATCGATGTCGATGAAGTAGGACAATTCGGTAATGGTTTTCCTGGGTTTTACAATAATGTTACCGCTGGCGCTACGTGTAGTTACGCAAACTTTGGACCATTTAAAGCTGACCCGGCTTGCTACAATGATCAATATGTCGGCGACGATAATTTTGGAACAGCGCCAACCTATTCTGAAACGGATGTCTGGGGAGTAAAGCTGGGTGTTAAGTGGGATATCTCAGACACATTAAGCTTGAAGTCTATTACCTCATACCGCGATTTGGATGCTGAATTTGCTCGAGATTCAGACGCCTCTCCTCTTAGTGTGGTGCATTATTTTGATGCTTTTGAGTCTGAACAATTTACGCAGGAATTTCAGCTTATTGGCACTGCTTTTGACGGTAAGCTGGACTGGATCGCAGGACTATATTATTTCAATGAAGATGGATTTAATCAGAATGTCTTAAATTTTGCTATTGCCGATTTTGATAGTAGAAATAACTTTAGTTCTACCAGTAAAGCAGTTTTTACACAGGCGACTTACCATGCAACGGAGAAATTGCATGTGACTTTGGGAGCACGTTACACCGATGAAGAGAAAACTTTTAATCCTAATCAAAGGGTTACCCAAAGTCGTATCGGAGTACCAACGGGCGCCATTATTCTGCCTTTAGGGAATAATTCGCGTACCACGTATGAAACGACACCATTAGTGAATATCTCTTACGATATCATGGATAACTTGATGGTTTATGTTAACTACGCCGAAGGGTTTCGGTCAGGTGGATATGTACAACGTGTATTTCCGCCACGTCCTGATATCGTTGATTTTGATCCTGAATTTGTTAAATCATATGAGCTGGGTTTTAAATACGGTAATGATGATGGTTCATTAACGTTAAATGGCGCTGTCTTTTTCATGGATTATGACGATATCCAGGTTCGTGTGCCCAAGGGTGTCGCTCAAACTGAAGATAATGTTGGTAAGGCTGAAATTTCGGGAGCAGAACTCGAATTGAAATGGCAGCCAGCAGAGACGTGGTTTGTTGAAATGGGGGTTGGGTATACCAATGCTAAATTTACAGAAATCGATATAGATATTGCTTCAATACCGAAAAATCCAGATGGATCACTTACCGTTAATCTCAATAATCCATTTACGGTTATTCAACAGAATAATGAGTTTGATCACGTACCTGAATGGTCGGTCAATGCCAGTGTCGCAAAGGAGCTGGATTTAGCGGATAACGGTTCTTTATTAATACGACTCAGCAGTAACTATCAGTCTGGTTATTTTAATGAGCCACTGAATACCCCTCAGCTGAAAACACCAGAACAAGATCTTTGGGATTTGACCCTTGTTTGGACTTCTCCGACAGAGTCTTTTTCAATCAATGCCGGCATCAAGAACTTAACAGATGAAGAATACCTTTCCACAGGTTTCTTTAATCCAACAATTGGCACGATTGAAGTGATGTATGATCGAGGACAACAGTGGTTTATGACTGGGCGCTACAACTTTTAATACTTGTCGATAAGAAAAGGGTTGCTTTTCAGTAAACTAAATCTTCTTAAAATTTACGGCCTATGGATATTAGAATCCCTCCCTAATCCTAACCATGGGCCATTTTTTTGGGACACCATTCCCAAAACGTTATTAATTTATTCTTGAGATAATCACCATGCTTCAAGGAGTGTTTCAGAAATTATTGATCATAATTATATACATGATCTATCCAGTGACTTTTTCTTTTGCTGATGATGGTAGTTGGGGTTTAGCAGATTTTTACGGGCAAACGGCGTGGGCTTCAGTACACCGTGACTCTCGTAATTCTGATTATGCGCCCATTGCGACAGCCGTTAACCATCGTGTGGAGTGGTCTATTCTTGAAGGGGCAGCGTTGATAAATCCAGGAATTATAGGGCCTTCTGGATTGCATTATGTAACATCAGGGCGCGGTATCGGATTTAGTCACCTTCATGCATTTAACGCACAAGGTCATATGGTTTGGCAGAGTGAACCGCAAAAAACTGAGGCAGACCTAGATTCACTGGCGGCATTCAATTCCCCGGTGGTTGATCCTCAGGGTGATATTTATATTGGCGATAGTAATCAATTTTGGGCCTTTCATGCCGGTGGTGAGGTCAAGTGGGTCATTGATTTGCCAAGCCCTGG
>Ga0070727_10000946_pt1 | contig 32138 bp, 27 predicted proteins | sample tdAd472_FD_66722 | JGI IMG/M metagenome (GOLD analysis project Ga0070727, IMG submission 66722) | Marine sediment microbial communities from the Atlantic coast under amendment with organic carbon and nitrate - tdAd47.2 | ecosystem: Environmental > Aquatic > Marine > Coastal > Sediment | place... | reverse complement strand
CTCGATCTGGTAGTAGTTGAACAGGGGCAGCTTGTCCTCGTACAGCTTTATGCGGTTTTCGTACTGGGGCATGACCTGTCGGATAAACGTGATGGCCTGCTCATACGCTTCCGTGGTGTCCAGCAGGACTTCACCGATATCGCGGCGCAGGTAGTCACGGATGGTCCGGATGATGACATTGCTTTCGGCGTAGATAAGAAACGGGGCGGGCTTGTCTGCCGAGGCTTCCTGAATGGACTTCCACAGTGCCAGCAGGTAATCCAGGTCCCATTGCAGCTCTTCCTGTTCCTTGCCGACGCCGGCGGTGCGCACAATGAGGCCCATGCCGTCGGGAATGTTCAGGCTTCGCAGGGATTCGCGAATCTCGTTGCGTTCATCCCCTTCGATGCGCCGTGATATGCCACCGGCCTTGGGATTGTTGGGCATGAGTACCAGGTAACGACCGGCCAGGCTGATATAGGTGGTTAGCGCGGCTCCCTTATTGCCCCGTTCCTCTTTTTCCACCTGGACCACCACTTCGGTACCCTCGGGAATCAACTCCCGCACCGGGGTCCGGTTACCCTTGATTACCGCAGGCTTGGCATGGTACTCCTCGGAAATTTCCTTAAGCGGCAGAAAGCCGTGGCGTTCGGCGCCGAAGTCGACGAAAGCAGCTTCCAGACTGGGCTCTACACGGGTTATTTTGCCCTTGTAGATATTTGCCTTTTTCTGAATCCTGGTGCGGTTCTCGATATCGAGATCATAAAGGCGTTGTCCGTCAACGAGAGCAACGCGCAGCTCCTCTTCCTGAGTTGCGTTGATTAACATTCTTTTCATAGTCATTAACGTTCCATATGTGTGCCGGACTGCGATAACAGGGAACGGTAGCAACGGCGGGACAGCGGGGTGTTGAGTGAATTGCTTTCACTCTGCGGAATGAGCAGGTTCAGCTGCGGTAACAAATGGCAGGACGGGGCAGTTGAGCAGGGCGGCGGGTTGCCGACGGTGCCAGCGCGGCCGACGGTAACGGCGGCCTGCAGATCGCGATTTGGCGATCTTTCTGCCTGGACTCTCACTGACGATAATTCAGCGGTACGGAGACCGGATACCGACGGATTGTGCGGTTATCGGTCTGTGATTACGACTGGAGAGCAAGTCCGCTCTTTACGTCCTGGCGGTCACGGTGTGCGCGTGATTTCCGGTTTCAGGCTAAACAAGGCCCGATCCGGTGCCCGGTCGCCGGACATGTCCGGCATGCAGTCGCTGTATTGTTTGTCGGTGTTCGTTAATGTCCAGAATATCTGTTACGTGCTTTCAGTTCTTTCCGTTTATCCTGTCTGTCCGTCCGATACCTGTCGCAACCTGCTGTTCGCTCGTTGCCATCCGCTTTTACCCGGTGGTCAGTTCGGCTGATTCTGCAGTCGCGTCGCTAAGCCTGATATCCGTCCGGTTGTGTTAACTTGTCACCTGCCTGGCAGGCGACAATTTTAAGTAAGATTTACGCTTGTTCCTGGATCGGCTTCCTCTGGAGATCCAGACACTGCCGTTGCAGGAATTCTGTTCGCATGTTGCGGGCGGGCGGCGTACGGGTTCTGAATTCTGTCTCCGGTTTGCCGCTGACTGGTTCAGCAGTCTGCCTCGCATCAGGCCGGGTCTCCCTGGTCTGACGTCGAACTGTTACTTGTTTTTCGGTTTCCGCGTTTTATCGCTGGTGTCTTTTTCGCTGTGCTCTTGTCTGTCTTGTCTGACTTGTCTGTTTTGTCAGTCAGAAAGCTTTTTTAACTTCCTGTTCACATCCGTGCTTTTTTACATCCCTTCTTTCTACCCCTTCTTTCCTGATTCCCTTCCTTTTCTGACTGCTCGGGTTCTGACTGCTCGGACTTTCTGCTTGCCTGATTCCTTGCAGCTTAACGCTTTGTCTTGCTGTGTTCTTACCTTTTCTACCTGACTACTGACTGGTTATTTGTAATGTGTCTGATTGACAATCCAGCGTACTGGCTATCCATCAACAAGACGGCCATCAACAAGGCGGCCATCAATCATGGCGGTCCATCTGTTCAGCTTACCTGGCTGGCTAAACAGCCAACGGTTTGCCTGATCATTTTGCCTGATCATACAGCCAGCGGTCCGCTGTACGCCGGTAACCGGTAAACGATGAATCCAGCGGGTTGCCGATCAGTCAACTGATCAGGCCGACGGGACCGACTGTGGGCCTGGAACCTGTCTGCGGCCGGCACAAGCTGTGGGTAAGGGAACCAGGCTGTCCGGCTCCGAAATATCCACAACCGTGCAAGCATAGCAGCAGTGGCCAGTCAACTCAATAGCGAATTGGGCTGAAATTACAAATAAAACAAGGGGATGCGGGGCTTTTATCAAGCCCCGGCTGCCAGGCCCGGGATTCGGTATTCAGCTTGATTCTGAATTTTGTATCCGTTTAAAATCCGCCTACCCCGTGGCTTCGCCAAGGCGGCGACACAATGCGCCGGGTGCTGCATTGCACCCCGGATCCCGGTAGTTTAACCCTACAAAAAACAACGAGTTGCTGTCTCCAACGCCAACAGCAGCCGACACCGGACGTGGCTACATGACAATATACACCTATTGCAGGTTCTCCGAACTGGAGAAGGGTGAAGACCCGCGAATACTGGAACAGCTCATGGAACGCGAAATGCTGGCTATCAGGACCTATTGCCTGCGCCAGCAGTGGTTTGTTACGGAAAACCTGCGTGATCTTGACGTTGCCTGGAATGTGGATTTCGGCAAGAGGGAGTCAGGGTCGCGGCTGCTGAATTTCGTGGAGGACGGTGACGTGATCGTGTCCAGCGACCTCGAGCGACTATTCAGTTCCTGCCAGGACGCCGTGACCACTATCGGCAAATTGAACCGTCTGGGTGTGTCCCTGCATATTGCGGAACTGGGGGGTGCTATCACCGACGCCGACTTCATGGTGAATTTCGAGCGGGTGGCGCGGATGTTTTCCGGGCTGGAAAAGCGACGTTCCGTGGAGCGCATCAAGCAGGTCAAGCAGAAGCAGCGTTCCAAGGGGCGTTACCTGGGCGGCAGCAGGCCGTTTGGCTATATGATTCATGAAAACGGCCGCCTGATCGAAAACCCCATGGAGCAGCGGGTACTGAGACGAATCGTGCAGCTTAAGCAGGAAGGCATGTCATTACGGGCGATTTCCAAGGAAGTCAGCACGCCGGTCGTACCGGTCAGTTTCAAGACTGTTCAACGCCTGTTGCAAAGGCACGGGCACTGACCGGCGCAACGAATTCACCTGTCGCCACCACTAATCGCTGATCGGGGCTCCTGCCATGTTCAAGCCGGTACCCCTGTTTGTAGGGTTACGTTACACGCGCACACGCAAGCGCAATGTTCTCGTGTCCTTTGTATCGGTTATTTCCATGCTGGGCATCACCCTGGGTGTGCTGGCCATGATCGTGGTGCTTTCCGTTATCAATGGCTCCACCACGGTAATGCGCAGTGAAACCCTCAAGTCGGTGCCCCACGTGGTAATCGGTATTCCCGACGGGGCCATGGACTGGCAGGCACTGGCCGGTATCGCCGAAGCGGATCCGGAGGTTGTTGCCGCGGCACCGTTCCTGGCCGGGGAAGCCTGGATCCGCCATCAGGGCCGGGACCGCTTTGTCAGTCTGAGGGGCGTAGCGCCGTCCGCAGAGCTGGCGGTTATCGACCAGCCGAGTCAAAATCTGCGGGACCTGGTGACAGGGCTCGGAGCCAGCGCCAACGGCATGATTGTGGGTACCCGACTGGCCAGGGAACTGCGGATTTTCGATGAGCAGACTGCCAGCGTCACCCCGCTGCGCAGCCTGCTGGGACGATCCCTGGATGATGCCAGGGGCTTCACCGTGCTCGGTGCCACCGACTTCGGATTCTATGGCAATGACAGCGTGGCGCTGATCAGTCTCGACCAGGCGCGGGAGCTGTTTCCGGAACAACCGCTGCAACTGCGCCTGCGGGTCACCGATGTGTTCGCTGCGGACCGCATCGCCCGCCGGGCGTTGTCCGGCGTCGTCGACCGGGACAGTCTGACCATCGTGCCGTGGAACGAGAGCCAGCGAACGCTGTTCGACGCCTTGCGCATGGAAAAGATGCTCACCGGGTTCATGTTGCTGATGATCGTGCTTATCGGCGCCGTCAATATCGTTTCCACGCTGGTGATGGTGGTGGCAGACAAGAGTGCGGATATAGCCATACTGCGTACCATGGGTGCCGGCAAATCCGCCATCATGGGTATATTCATCGTGCAGGGCAGCCTGGCAGGCTTGCTGGGCGTGGTGTTGGGCACTGTGTTCGGCGTGTTGATCACCGTGAACCTGACGGCTATCAGCAGCGCCTTTGAAAATTTTATCAACCAGCTGCTGGCACCGGAGCGACTGTTCATGATTTCCTACCTGCGAGCCGAGCTCATCTGGGCCGATGTTGCAGTCATCGCGGCAGCCGCCCTGGTCATCAGTTTCCTGGCGACTCTCTACCCGGCTTATCGGGCAGCCAGGGTCCAGCCTGCCGCCGTCCTGAGGTACGAATAGCATGATGCCGGCAGACCAGCTTTCATCCGCGGGGAAGGGGGGTTCCCTGGAACCGGTTCTGCAGTGCCGGCACCTGCAGAAAGTCTACACCGAAGGTCCCCGTGAAGTGGAGGTGCTGCGGGATATCAACCTGCAGGTGCTGCCGGGGGAAAGGCTGGCGATTGTCGGCAGTTCCGGCTCCGGTAAAACTACGCTGTTGAATCTGCTGGGAGGACTGGACAGGCCCACGGCAGGGGAAGTGATCGTGGCCGGCAAGAATGCCGCATCCCTCAACGAGGCGGAGCGTGGCCGGCTGCGCAATCGCTATCTGGGGTTTGTCTACCAGTTCCATCATCTGCTGGGTGAATTCACTGCACTGGAAAATGTTGCCATGCCCCTTTTAATAGCCGGTGTCGACATCCGTTCGGCAGGGACCAGGGCGGCGGAAATGCTGGGCAAGGTGGGGCTTGGTAAGCGGCTTGATCACAAACCCGGGGAACTCTCCGGTGGAGAGCGGCAGCGCGTGGCCATTGCCCGGGCACTGGTGACCGATCCCCGCTGCGTGCTGCTGGATGAGCCCACCGGCAATCTCGATCGGCACACGGCCCGGGAGGTGCAGAACCTGATGCAGGAATTGAACAGGAGCCTGGCCACCAGCTTTATCGTTGTCACCCATGACGAGGAGCTGGCATCGGCAATGGATCGCAGGCTTTTGCTGCGGGATGGCGAGCTTCATGACGAGGCGTAATGCCAGGCCGCTGTGGCTGGCGAAATTTATCGCCACACGCTATATCAGCGTCGGCAAGCGCAGTCAGCTGGTCTCCTTCATGTCCGCCGTTTCCATCTTCGGGCTGGCCCTTGGTGTTACGATTCTGATAACCGTTCTTTCTGTAATGAATGGTTTCGATCGCGAGGTGCGCGAAAATATTCTGGGGATAGTGCCGCATATCACTCTATCAACCGGGGAAAATTTCAGCCAGCAGGACTGGCAGCAGCTGGAGGAGATGGTTGCGCAGCGGGCGGACGTGGAAGCCGTGGCGCCGCTGATCGAGCAAACCGGCATCGTGGCCAACGCGGCCTACAGCAAGGGCGTGCTGGTCAATGGTATCGATGCCGGGCGGGAAGCATCCATCTCCCTGCTGGACAGGTTTATGGTGGCAGGCTCGCTGGCGGCCCTGGCTGACGAGCGCTGGGGCGTGGTGCTGGGGCAGACGCTGGCAGCAAACCTGGGGGTTTCGGTGGGCGATTCCGTCGACCTGTTTTCCCTGGCCATCAACGTCAATCCGCTGACGCCGTTGCCGTCTTACCGGGCGTTCCGGGTAGTGGGCATCTACCGGGTCGGTACCCAGGAACTGGACAGCGAACTTGCGGTGATCAATATTGCGGCGGCCCGGGCACTGTTCAAGTTGCGCAACTCCTACACGGGTCTGCGGGTGCGCCTACAGGACGTACTGGCCGCCGACCAGGTCCGGCTGGAGCTGCAACCCCAGTTGCCCCCCGGCATGCAGCTGGTGACCTGGACGCAGCTGTTTGGCAGTGTTTACGAAAATATCCTGTTCTCGCGAACCATAGTCGGTCTGATGTTGTGGTTGCTGGTGGCCGTGGCGGCATTCAACCTGGTGGTCAGCCTGATCATGGTGGTGCGCGACAAGCGTTCCGACATAGCCATATTGCGCACCATGGGGGCGAGTCCCCGCACCATTGGCCAGATTTTCATGCTCCAGGGTTTCATGGTCGGAGTCATCGGCGTGGCCATCGGAATCACCCTGGGGGTTCTGGCTGCGCTGGGAGTGGGTGACCTGGCACGGCTCATCGAATCCTGGCTGGGCGTACAATTGCTCAACGCGGAAGTCTATCCCATCGATTTTCTGCCCTCGCAGATCAAGCTTTCGGACCTGGTGGGGATTTCACTGGGCGTGCTTTTTCTGTCAATCCTGGCAACCATCTATCCGGCACGGCGGGCGGCCTCGGTGCAGCCCGCCGAGGCCCTGCGTACCGAATAGTAGCCGGGCCCGGGTTGGCCTCCCCGCCGCATTTCCGCTTCGCTGACATAAACTATCCGTAATCACCGTTGCCACCGGGACAATCCCGTTTACCGGCGCTGCGTGGCGCCTTGCGCCCGGGGCAACTACACTGAAGGTAGCGACGGATTCGCGGTTCGCAGCCCCATCGGTAAATGATCGGGATGTAGAGGATCGTGATGTAGTGGATCGTGATGTAGAGAATCGAGATGTAGAGAATCGAGATGTAGAGGATCGGGATAACGCCACCGCGCTGGATGGTATGCCTGCCGGTGCCACAGGAAGTAATCATGCAATCACGGATGCTGGCCGCCGTGGCGGGGATACATACCGTGGCGTTGTGGCCGGCCCTGGTTCCCTGGTGGTGGCCGCTGGTTGCCGCGCTGCCGGTGACGGCCATCAGCGTCATGTCAGCAACCCGCCACCCGGTCCTGCGGGGAGGGTCTGTCCTTGTCGTCTGCTTCCTGCTGGGGCTGACCTGGCACCTGCTGCGTGCCGACCAGCTGCTGCGGCAACGACTGCCGGTGGCCCTGGAGGGGATGGATCTTGCAGTCACCGGGGTGGTTGTTTCGCTGCCTGAGCGACGCGTCAATGGCCAGCGCTTTCACTTCCGGGTGGAAACCGGCGACCCGGGAATTGTCGGTCGCAGGGTGTTGCTCAACCACTATGATTCCCAGGCCCGGACTGCTACCGACGCACCGACTTCCCGGGATGCGACGGGCATCCGCGCCGGTCAGCGCTGCCACTGGACGATCAGGTTGCAGCAGCCTCACGGCTTTGCCAACCCGGGGACTTTCGACTACGAAGCCTGGCTGTTTCAGCAGGGACTGAGCGCCCGCGGCTATGTCAGGCCGGGAGCCGCTGACCGCTGCACTGTCGGGGAATCCCGCCGGTTGCTGGCATGGCGTTCGGCACTGCGCCAGCGCCTGCTGGCAGCCACCGACGGACTGGCCTTTCAAGCGGTCATCCTGGCCCTGAGCCTGGGTGATCGCAGTCAGCTGTCCGACCAGCAGTGGGCCCTGTTCACGGCTACGGGAACCAACCACCTGGTGGTCATTTCCGGGTTGCATGTCGCCCTGTTTGCCGGGCTGTCGGCCTTGCTGACCGGCCGACTGTGGCGCTGCAGTACAACCCTGATGCTGTGGCTGCCCGCCCAGCAGGCTGCCGCCCTGGCCGCAATCCTGGCGGCGGCCGGTTACAGCCTGATGGCCGGCTTTGCCCTGCCTGCCCAGCGGGCCCTGGTGATGGTGGCGGTGTTCATGATCAGCCGGATGTTGAGCCTCAACGGTAGTGCCCTGGCGTCGCTGTCGCTGGCCTTGCTGGTGGTGTCGCTGCTGGACCCCATGGCGGCTACCGGCGCTGGCCTGTGGCTGTCATTTGCGGCGGTGACAGCACTGTTACTGGTATTCACCGGAACGCCCCGGACGGGTGCCGGCAGGAAGCGCATCAGTTGGCGTGCGCTGCTGGCGCCACAGCTGGTGGTCTTTGTCGGGCTGCTGGTGCCCCTGGGTGTCTGGCTGGGGCAGCTGTCGCTGATTGCCCCGCTGGCCAACACTGTCGCCATACCGCTGGTCAGCTGGCTGGTGGTTCCGCTGTGCCTGCTGGCAAGCATGGTGGTACTGCTTTACCCGCCCATGGGAGGAGCCATGTTCCAGGCCGTGGATCACCTGTTCGGCTGGCTTTACCTGGTGCTGGACTGGCTGGTGGCGATACCGCAGCAGGTACCGGGGATGGTGACAAGCTGGCCGATTTTCCCGGTGTCCGGGCTGTTGCTGCTGGCCGCCATAACCGGTTCGCTGCTGTTGCTGCTGCCCGGCGGCGGTCGTTACCGGGCATTGGCCCTGCTGCTGTTACTTCCCTTCCTGCAGGTTCCGCTGGTGACGGATGACGGCCCGCTGCTGACGGTCCACGTCCTGGATGTCGGCCAGGGACTTGCGGTTATCCTGCAGACCGCCGGTCATACCCTGGTGTACGACACCGGGCCCCGGTATGTCAGCGGTTTCGACAGCGGCGCTGCTATCGTGGTACCGGTATTGCGCCACCTGGGAGTGCGCCGGGTGGATACCCTGGTGGTCAGTCACGGCGACAACGATCATGCCGGTGGCGCGGCCGGCCTGCTGCAGGCCATGGCGGTGAATCGCCTGATCAGCGGTGAACCACTGCCGGAGCTCCCGGTGGCGGGGGACCGCTGTGGCCGCGGTGAGAGCTGGCGCTGGGACGGGGTGGAATTCAGCTTTCTGTATCCCTTCAATCCGGCGGCCGCCGCCGGACCGGGAGCTGCGGTCAGCGGCAACAACAGTTCCTGTGTTCTGCTGGTTCGCGCCGACGGATTCACCCTGCTGCTGCCTGGTGACATCGAGGGGCCGGTGGAGCGGCTGCTGCTGACGAGTAATGCACTGCCGGCTGACCTGGATCTGCTGGTAGCCGCCCATCATGGCAGCAACACCTCGTCCACCGGGCTGTTTGTGCGACACACCAGGCCATCGCTGGTCATCCATTCCGCCGGCTATCGTAACCAGTTCGGGCACCCGGCTGCCCGCGTGCGTCAGCGCCTTGCCGCCATTGGCAGTCGTCAGCTGAAGACTGCCGACGAGGGCATGATCAGCGTTGTTGTCGGCCAGGCTCATCAGCCACCGGCAGTGCAACGCTACCGGCGACTCCATCGACGCTACTGGCTCTGGTCTGCCAGCGGCAGAAATAACGACGGGTAGCCTGCTGGCAACCCGGTTGTGATACCGCAATGTGAAATCCCGCAAGGAATCCTTGAAGGGATAGGATTATGGTAAAGTAACGCGCGTAACAGCAGGAGACTTCTAGTGATTGACTTAATTCGGGCAGGTGGGTGGCTGATGGTGCCCATCATCGTTTGTTCCGTACTGGCTATCGCCATCATCATCGAGCGCTTCTGGACGCTCAGTGCCGCCCGTATCACCCCCAAGTATGTCCTCGCCCAGGTATGGACCTGGATCAAGAACAATCAGCTGGATTCCGGCAAGCTGCGGGAGCTGCGGCTGTCGTCACCGCTGGGCCAGATCCTGGCCACCGGGCTGGTCAACTCCAAGTACGGACGCGCGGCCATGATCGAGAGCATCGAACAGTCCGCCGCCCAGGTGGTTCACGACATGGAACGCTACCTCAATACCCTGGGCACCATCGCCGCCATCACTCCGCTGCTGGGTTTGCTGGGCACGGTGGTGGGCATGATCCGGGTGTTCAGTGAAATCATGCTGCAGGGTACCGGTAACGCCAACGCCCTGGCCGGTGGTATTTCGGAAGCGCTGATTTCCACCGCTGCAGGCCTGTCAGTTGCTATTCCCACCTACATGTTTCATCGTTACTTCACCCGCAAGGTCGACAGCCTGATCCTCAGCCTGGAACAGGAATCCATCAAGCTGGTGGATGCGCTGCATACCGACCGCGCGGTTGAGGTCAAAGAGAGAAATTCGTGAAGTTTAAACGTAAGATTCGCGAAGAGTTGCCGATCAACATAACACCGTTGATTGATGTGGTGTTCCTGCTGCTGATCTTTTTCATGGTAACCACTACCTTTACCCGGGAAACGCGCCTGATTGTCAATCTGCCGGAAGCGGAAGCGGCGCCTACGGAGGCGATACCGGAGCAGATCGAAATCACCGTGAGTCGCAATGGCACCTACACCATCAATGGCCGGCCGCTGGTGAACACGGATATCGCGACCCTGATGCAGGGGCTGGAACTGGCTACACAAAATGACAAAACTGTGCCCATACTGCTGATTGCCGATGCCGAGGCCACCCACCAGTCGGTGGTGACCGCCATGGATGGAATCGGTCAACTGGGCTTTACCCGGCTGAGCATCGCCACGCAACGCCCCCGGGAATCAGAGCAGGCTACCGAGACGCAATGACAGGCAAACAGAGTCGGTGAGTAAAAAAGCAAGAGTAAAGCCCGACCGACAAGTTCGTTTCAAAGACAGCTGGAAACTTTACCGGCGCCTGCTGCGCTATGTGAAGCCTCACCTGTTCGCGTTCGAGCTGAGTATCGTCGGCTACCTGATATTTGCCGCCACTTCCGTCGCCACCGCCCAATGGCTGGGATGGACCGTCGACGCCATCGAATCCCAGAACTACGAACAGTTGCGCATTCTCAGCCCGGTTCTTTGCGTGCTGATCGTGGTGGTGCGCGGCATCGGCGGCATCATGGGCGGTTACGGCATCGCCCATGTCGCCAATCACGTCGTGCACAAGGTACGCTGCGAACTGGTCCAGCGCCTGCTGGATCTGCCGGTGAGCTATTTCGACCGGAGCACGTCGGGGCACATCGTGTCCAAGGTAACCTACGACGTCACCCAGATTACCGGTGCGGCCAGTAATGCCCTGACCGTCGTGCTGCGGGAAGGGCTCACCGTCGTGGGCCTGATGTCGGCGCTGTTGATTACCGACTGGCAGCTGAGCCTGACCTTCCTGGTGGTGGCGCCGGTGGTGGGGTTGACAGTTTCTGCTGCCGCGCGACGCTTTCGCAAGTACAGCACCAAAATGCAGGATTCCATGGGAAACGTGACCCAGATAACCACGGAAACGGTGAAGGGTCACCGGGTTGTGCGCACCTTCGGCGCCAAGGATTTCGTTGCCGGAAAATTTTCCCGGGCCAGTGAACGGAATCGCAAGCAGAACATGCAGATGGCCCTGACCCAGTCCATCAGCACTCCCCTGATCCAGATGTTCGTCGCCATTGCCATGGCGGTACTGATCTGGCTGGCCATGTCACCGGAGTTCTTCGCCGACAAGTCGGCCGGCGATTTTGTTGCCTTCCTGACCATGGCCGGGCTAATGGCCAAGCCGATCCGGCAGCTGTCCCAGGTCAACGCGGTAATCCAGCGGGGCCTGGCCGCGGCGGAAAGTATCTTTGGCCTGCTGGACGAGAAAAGCGAAAAAGACACCGGCAGCTATCACGTCGACCGGGTAGAGGGCAGACTGGAATTTCGACAGGTCACCTTTTCCTATGGCAGGGACATGGTGGCCCTGCACGATGTGTCGTTCAGCGCGGAGCCGGGACAGATCATTGCCCTGGTCGGTAAATCCGGCAGCGGTAAATCCACCCTGGTCAGCCTGATACCGCGTTTTTACGAGGCCGATGAGGGGCAGATACTGCTGGACGACGTGCCCCTGACGGCCTATTCACTGGATGACCTGCGTCACCAGATTTCGCTGGTGACCCAGCAGGTGGTGCTGTTCAATGCCACGGTGGCGGAAAACATCGCCTACGGCAGTTACGCTACGATGGACCGCAAAAAGATCATCGAAGCCGCCAGCAATGCCCATGCCATGGAGTTTATCGAGAAACTTCCGGAAGGCATCGATACCGAGGTTGGTGACGAGGCCAGCCAGCTCAGCGGTGGTCAGCGTCAGCGACTGGCCATTGCCCGGGCACTGCTGAAAGACGCCCCTCTGCTGATTCTCGACGAAGCCACCTCGGCACTGGATTCCGAGTCCGAGCAGGAAATTCAGAAAGCGCTGAAGACGCTGATGCAGGGCCGTACCACTATCGTCATTGCCCACCGCCTGTCCACCGTGGAAAATGCCGACCTCATCCTGGTCATGGAGAATGGCCGGATCATCGAGTCCGGCAATCACGCGGAACTGCTTGCGCTTGACCGGCAATATGCGAAACTGCATCGCATGCAGTTCAGCGAGTCGACGACAACGGAGAAGTAATGCGATCCATCGAGAAGGCCTGGTATCAGAGAGCCGGCTGGCTGATCCTGCTGCTACCTTTGTCTTACTTATTCCGGGCCCTGGCGGCTGTACGTCGTCGCTATCACGCCGCGGTTGCCCGGGCTCATCCCGCACCGGTGCCGGTGGTGGTGGTAGGTAATATTTCCGTTGGCGGTACCGGTAAGACACCGCTCATTATCGGCCTGGGTCGAGCCCTGCAGAAAGCCGGCCTGAAGCCCGGCATCATCAGTCGGGGTTACCTGGGAAAAGCGCCACATTACCCATTTTCTGTGAATAGCGATTCCTCGGTGGACGAGACCGGGGATGAGGCGCTGCTGATTGCCCGGATGCTCGATTGTCCCATGGTGGTGGACCCGGATCGGGTGCAGGCCCTGGAAAAGATCTGCAGCGATTTTCATTGCGATGTTGTCCTCAGTGACGACGGCATGCAGCACTACGCGCTGCCCCGTGACATGGAGATCGTGGTAGTCGACGGGGAGCGCCTGTTCGGCAACGGCATGTGCCTGCCGGCCGGTCCACTGCGGGAACCGGTGAGTCGCCTGCAGGCAGTTGCCCACGTGGTGGTCAACGGGCAGACTGACCGTGATAAATTGCCACCGGAGCTGCAGCATGCCAGCTCCATGCGGTTGCAGCCGACCTACCTGGTCAGCATGGAATCCGGTGAGAAAAAACCGTTTCGCGGAGCGCCGTTCAATATCGGCACCACCATTCACGCAGTGACCGGAATCGGCAATCCGGATCGTTTTTTCAACGTGCTGGCCACACTACCGTACACGGTGGAGCGGCACGATTTCCCGGATCACCATCCTTTTACCGAAGAAGACCTGGCCGCCCTGGATATCGACCCCCGACACCCGGTCGTCATGACCGAGAAGGATGCGGTAAAATGCGAACAGTTCGCCGGACCGAACTTCTGGTACCTGGCAGTGGAAGTGGACCTCTCCGAGGGGCTGATGGCCCGCCTGGTGGAGGAAATACAGCAGCTGGTGGCGCAGCGTAAACAGCGTGCGGACCAGACTCACGAATTAGGTCAGTCAAGCCGATGAGCCTTGATCACAAGTTGATGGAAATACTGGTGTGCCCGATCTGCAAGGGCGTACTGATTTACAATCGGGAAGCTGCCGAGCTTATCTGTCGTGCCGACCGGCTGGCTTATCCGATAAGAGACGATATCCCGGTGATGCTCAGCGACGAGGCCAGGCAGCTGAGCGATGAAGAGCGCGAGAAATACCAGTGAGCTTCACTGTCATCATTCCGGCACGATACGGCGCCACGCGTCTGCCGGGCAAACCCCTGCTGGACCTCGATGGCAGGCCGCTGATTCAGCATGTCTACCAGCGGGCGCTGCGCAGCAGGGCCGCTGACGTCCACGTGGCCACCGACGACCAGCGCATTGCTGACGCAGTAACCCGGTTTGGCGGCCAGGTCCGCATGACGGACACTACTCATCGCTCGGGCACCGATAGGATTCATGAAGTCGCGTCGGCATTGGCTCTGGATGACGACCATATCGTGGTCAACGTGCAGGGTGACGAACCCCTGATCCCACCGGAAGCCATCGACCAGGTGGCTGACAACCTGCGCAACAATGACCGCGCCGGCATTGCCTCGCTTTACGAAATTGTTACCGACCAGCACGATGTCGACAGTCCCCACGCGGTGAAAGTGGTGATCGACAGCGATGGCTTTGCGCTGTACTTCAGTCGTTCAACCATTCCCTATGGCAGCAGCGTTCAGGCCGGCAACTGCCTGCGGCATATCGGCATCTATGCCTACCGTGTCGCCACGCTGAAGGAATTTGTCCGCTGGCCGCCGGGACAGCTGGAAGTACAGGAAAAGCTGGAGCAGTTGCGGGCTCTCTATAACGGGGTCAGGATTCACATGGCTCCGGCCTGCAATAAGGTGCCAGCTGGCATTGATACCGAACAGGATCTGTTGAATGCACGCAAGCTGCTGGCGTCGGAGGCGGAACAATGAGCGTGCCGTCCGACCGGGCGTCGTCACCGGCGGCGGAAAAAGGCAACGGATTCGCTGCCGGGAAAAATGACAGCCGGGCGGCAGGCACCCAGCCGGCGCCGATTGGTGTGCTGCTGGTCTGCCTGGGCAATATCTGCCGGTCACCCACGGCCCACAGTGTGCTGCAGCAGCGTATCGATGCCCGCAACCTGCAGGACAGCATACGGGTGGACTCTGCCGGTACCGGTGACTGGCACGTGGGCAAGCCGCCGGATCACCGCACGACCAGGGCGGCCCGGGCCCGCGGTTACCGGCTTGAAGACCTGGTGGCGCGACAGGTGAGGGAGGCCGATTTCTTTGACTTCGACTACCTGCTGGCCATGGACCGGGACAACCTGGCTGATCTTGAGGCACGCCGACCCGCCGATGCCGACTGTCAGATTCAGCTGTTTCTTGACTACTCCCAGCGCCCGGAAGTCGAGGTGCCGGACCCCTACAACAGCGGCAGCGAGGGCTTCGAGCTGGTGCTGGACATGGTGGAGGAAGCCGCGGACCGGCTGCTGGCAGCACTGGTGGAACGCCATTTTCGCGCCTGACGACAACACCTTCGAACCTTACCCCGGCGGGAATACCTGTCGGCATGATTCCTGAAAAGCACGCCATTCATGCAGATTCTGGAAGACTTCGACCTGGCGGCCCTGACCACCTTCGCCGTGCCGGCCAGGGCCCGGGCATTCGTCGAGATTACCGATGAGCGGGAGCTGATTCCGGCCCTGGAATACGCCCAGGACGAACAGCTGTCCCTGCTGATCCTGGGCGGGGGCAGCAATATCCTGTTCACCGATGACTACCCGGGCCTGGTTGTGCACATGGCAATTCCCGGGATCGCCGTGGATCCCGGTGCGGGGGAGCGTCATCGACTGCGGGTGGGAGCCGGGGAGAACTGGCACAGGTTTGTCATGTTCTGCCTTAAGCATGGATTTTATGGCATTGAAAACCTTGTATTAATCCCGGGAACGGTAGGCGCTGCGCCGATGCAGAACATCGGCGCCTACGGCGTCGAGCTGGCGGATGTCTTCGTGGAACTGACTGCCCTGGAAGTCAATTCCGGGGATATCTGGACCTTCGACCGTAGCGACTGCCGCTTCGGTTACCGGGACAGCGTGTTCAAGCACGGACGCCCGGGTGAACTGATCATTACCTCGGTGACCCTGGAACTGCACGGTGAACCGGCGGTGAACGCCAGTTACGGAGCCCTGCAGGAGGAGCTCGCCGCCCGTGACGCGTCGTCGGCACCCGCGCCGGCGGACGTGGCGGCGGCGGTGATGGCCATTCGCCGGCGGAAGCTGCCGGATCCGGCGGTGTTGCCCAACTGCGGCAGCTTTTTCAAGAACCCGGTCATCGATGCCGGAATCCGGGACGCACTGCGTGAACGCTTCGACCAGATGCCGGAATTCCCGGTGGCCGACGGGAAGCCGGGCCAGGTCAAGGTGCCGGCGGCCTGGCTGCTGGACCAGGCCGGCTGGAAGGGCAAGCGCCGGGGTGCACTGGGCGTGCACCGGGAGCAGGCGGTGGTCATTGTCAATTACGGCGGCGCCACGGGTGCCCAGGTAGTGTCCCTGGCCCGGGATATGCAGCAATCGGTGATGGACGGCTTCGGCATTACCCTGGAGCCGGAGGTACGGATAATCTGATTACAGCAAACCCGTAACCTACCGATAGCTAGGATGACAGGCGCGGTGGCAGAGCGATTTCAATTTTGAAATTATGTGATTTCCCCGGTTTATGCTACTGTGACAGCATTGCCGGCACCCCCGCCTTGCGGCGTCACTATCGGCCAGCGGCAAGGACAGGCAACACAGTGGCAGGGATGTCGTTTCTGACAACGATAACAACCCCTGGAAGAACAGATGGATATACGAGATTTCACTAAACAGCCGGACACTCCGTCGGACCCCTCGAAAATCAAAGTACTGCTGGTAGACGATCACAAGCTGGTTACCGAGGGTCTGGCCCGCCTGCTGGCCGACGAGGCGGATATCGATGTTATCGGTTGTGCCGAAAGCGGCGAACAGGCAATGGAGCTGCTGGAACAGGTCTCCCCGGATGTCATCCTCATGGATGTCAAGATGCCGGGAATCGGCGGTATTGAAGCGACCCAGCGAATCATTCAGCGCAATGCCCTGGCCCGGGTGGTGGGCATGTCCTCCATCGACGTGGGCGTGATCCCGTCACGGATGCTGGCGGCAGGCGCCCGGGCGTTTATCACCAAGAGCGGTGGCGTGGACGAGCTGTTGCTGGCCATTCGCAAGGTCTACGCCGGACAGCATTACGTCACGCCGTCCGTGGCCACCAAGCTGGGTACCGATCCCTTCGCCAAGAAGAGCAGGGGAGGCGTGCGACGCAAGGTGCTGTTCGACCGGCTGTCCAAGCGGGAACTGCAGATTGCCATGGCCTTGTCCGATGGCAGCAAGGTCAGTGCCATCGCGGAGCTGCTGAATATCAGTCCCAAGACGGTGTATACCTACCGGTACCGGATATTCGAAAAACTGGGCATCAAGAGTGACGTGGAGCTGACCATCCTGGCCATGAAGAACGGCGTCTGCGAAACTTCCGAAGACTATATCGCCTACGGTGAACAGCGCCAGCTGGGCTGAAACCGGTGGATCAACAGAAAGGCTCCCGGGCTGCGTGCCCGGGGGCCTTTCTTTTTCTGGCGTATAATGGCCCGGCACCGCAGTCAGCCCGCGCCGGTGCCCGGCCCGGACCGACCCGGGGCGGATACCTGGCAGGGTTCCCGGACCTGCCGGTGCAGGTTTTTTCACGGCATACTGGCTGGACATGTCCGACAGCGCTGAACCACAACCCTTCGATCACCAGGCATTCCTGCAGACCCTGACGTCCCGACCCGGCGTCTACCGGATGCTGGACGGGCAGGGCAAGGTGCTCTATGTCGGCAAGGCCCGCAACCTGAAGAACCGCGTCAGCAGTTACTTCCGGGCCAGCGGCCTGACCACCAAGACCCTGGCCATGGTCAACAAGGTCGCCGATATCGACGTCACCATCACCGCCAGTGAAACCGAGGCCCTGCTGCTGGAACAGAGCCTGATCAAGGCCCACAAGCCCGCCTATAACATCCAGCTGCGGGATGATAAGTCCTATCCCTATATCCTGCTCACCGATCACGACCAATACCCGCGCCTGGCCTTTTACCGCGGCAGCCGCAAGCGTCGCGGCTCCCTGTACGGGCCCTATCCCAGCGCCCATGCCACCCGGGACACACTGCAGATTCTGCAGAAGGTATTTCGCGTAAGGCAATGTGAGGACAGCTATTTCCGCAATCGGTCCCGGCCCTGCCTGCAGTACCAGATCCAGCGCTGCACCGGCCCCTGCGTGGGCCTGATATCCCCCGGGGACTATGCCCGGGATGTGCACTACTCGCAGATGTTCCTGGAGGGCAAAAGCGACGACCTGACCCGGGAACTGTCGGCCACCATGGAGCAGGCGGCGGCGGACCTGGATTTCGAAAAGGCAGCCCGGCTGCGGGACCAGATCATCGACCTGCGGCGCATCCAGGAACAGCAGCACGTCGCCAACCAGGGCGCCGACGCGGACATTCTCGCGGCGTCCATCCAGCCACCTTACTGCTGCGTGCATGTTATCTACTCCCGCGCCGGCCGGATTATCGGCAGCAAGAATTTTTACCCGAAGATCAAGCTGGTGGAGAGTGAAGCTCAACTTCTTTCTGCTTTCATCGGGCAGTACTACCTGCGGGATACCGAGGGCAGCCGGTCACACAACATTCCCGCCGAGCTCATCGTCAGCCACCTGCCGGAGGATCATGAGCAACTGGCGGCGGCCCTGGGCTACTGTGCCACCCGCAAGGTGAAACTGGTCCACAGGGTGAGGGGTCACCGGGCCCGCTGGCTGGAACTGGCCACCACCAATGCCGGCGCCGCCCTGACCGGTTACGTCAGCAACCGACAGAACCTGCAGAAGCGCTTTCAGCTGCTGCAGGATGCGCTGCAACTGCCGGAACTGCCCGGCCGCATCGAATGTTTTGATATCAGTCATACCGGGGGTGAAAAAACCGTGGCATCCTGCGTGGTGTTTGATGTCAACGGCCCGGTAAAGGCCGACTACCGGCGTTTCAACATCAAGGACGTCACCCCGGGGGACGACTACGGTGCCATGCTCCAGGCCCTGCAGCGGCGCTTTGCCAGGCTGTCCCGCGGCGAGGAGGGGGGCATGGCCAAGGTACCGGACATCCTGTTGATCGACGGCGGCAAAGGGCAGCTGACCCAGGCCCTGGAGGCGCTGGCCGACTACCAGCTGCCGGGGATCACCCTGCTGGGCATCGCCAAGGGCATCAGTCGCCGCGCCGGCCAGGAAACCCTGTACCTGGCTGACAGCGAAGGCTACCTGAAGGAGATCGTGCTGGGCACTGACTCGGCGGCCCTGCACCTGCTGCAGCAGGTGAGGGACGAGGCCCATCGTTTCGCCATTACCGGTCACCGGGCCCGGCGGGAGAAAGCCCGGCGACAGTCCACGCTGGAGCAGATTCCCGGCCTGGGACCCAAGCGGCGCCGGGAACTTTTAAAGCACTTCGGGGGTCAACAGGGCATTCAGCGGGCCAGTGAAGCAGACCTGGCCAGGGTACGCGGCATCAGCAGCAAACTTGCAGCAACCATCTATAGCCACCTGCATCACGACTAGGCATAATTTGCCCCCATGACCAATCTGGCCAATACAGTAACCTTGATTCGAATCGCCCTGGTACCGGTGGTGGTGGTGCTGTATTTCGCCCAGTTCCCCGGCCACTACCTGTGGGCCGCCGGCGTGTTCACCGCCGCCAGCATCAGCGACTGGCTGGACGGCTACCTGGCCCGCCGGCTGAACCAGACCTCGGAGTTCGGCGCCTTCCTGGATCCGGTGGCGGACAAGCTGCTGGTTGCCCTGGTGCTGGTCCTGCTGGTGGCCAATTACTCCACGGTCTGGTTCATTCTGCCGGTGAGCATCATCGTCGGTCGGGAAATCCTGGTGTCGGCGCTGCGGGAATGGATGGCCAGCCGCGGGCAGCGGGACGCCGTGGCCGTGGCCTTTGCCGGCAAGGTGAAGACCACGGTGCAGATGATCGCCATTATTATCCTGCTGGCCAGCGACCCGGCCGGTCCCGCTATTTTCTGGCAGGCGGGCTATGTGCTGATCTATATCGCGGCGGCCCTCAGCCTGTATTCCATGGCCATGTACTTCCGCAGCGCCTGGGGCAAACTGGCCCCGGAACAGGACAAGCTGGAGGGAATGTAGGGAATCAGTCACAATCTGCCGCGGTGATGCAGCAAACTGCTTCGAAGTGCGCCAAAGTATCTTGACTTCAAAGGGTTAGGCAGTAGAATAGGCGCCCTTGATCAAGCGGGAATAGCTCAGTTGGTAGAGCACGACCTTGCCAAGGTCGGGGTCGCGAGTTCGAATCTCGTTTCCCGCTCCAATTCCACTACCCTCACGGCCAGCAGGACCCATTCTCATGAGCAGAATACAGGCCAGTAATTCATGGCCTGGCGCGGTGCATGGGTAGTCATCCAGGTCATTGATCCGGAGCCCGCCGGGACCGGATACCCACGTCGGCATGACCTGACAGACAGTAACCGACAACAGTAAGTAGCCGGCAACAGGAAATAACCAGCAGCAAGTAAGCAGCGATAAGTAATAAGTAATAAGCAATCAGTAATTAGTAAAAGAAGCAACCAGAATACAGACAACAAGACCAGGAAATACGATTCCAAGGCTGGATGGCAGAGTGGTTATGCAGCGGACTGCAACTCCGTGTACGCCGGTTCGATTCCGACTCCAGCCTCCATTTCAATCCCGACGCACCGCCGTGCCGACATGCCCGCCAACACTGACACGACCCGCCCCGTCTACAACGGGTCAGATGTCCCGGTTCAGTCCGGCCAGCGGTGAATGTGTCATCGAAATGGAATGGAAGCGAGCCAGTCACCCTTGATTAAATACCCGGCCATCCGCCAACGGGGTAGTGTGTCAGACGGCTGGGCTGGATCGGGGAATAAATTCCAGGTGCTGCAGACAACGCAAGGCCATCCCTTTCCCATGCCCGGGTGGCGAAATTGGTAGACGCAAGGGACTTAAAATCCCTCGGAGGAAACTCCGTACCGGTTCGATTCCGGTCCCGGGCACCATTATCTAAAATCAATACTTTGCGCTTCTTGCCACTTTTTAACATTTCTTACGTTAAAACAATTGGTTAGCACGTAATTCAATTTTTCATTCAGTACGTTAACCCTCTTTTTCCCGCTTGTTGTATGATTCCTTTACGCCAAATCTACGCCATTGGCGTAAATCGAAGGGGATCGCGTATGGCTACATTTAGAAAACGGAGCGGGGGTTGGCGTGCCGAGGTGTGCATCAAGGGCACGCGCACATCGTCGACATTCACCACCAAGCGGGAAGCCCAGGCCTGGGCTGCGCAGGAAGAGACCCGGTTGCGGGAAGACTCCGCCGGCAAGATCCCAAACAAGCCGTTCCGTGATTTGCTTGAACGCTATAGCCGCGAGGTCAGTATTCAAAAGCGCGGCGGCGCGCGGGAGCAGAAGATGATCAACGTCATTCTCCGCGATTCGGTCGCCGAGGTATCGCTGCGCATGCTCGCGCCGACCGATATCGCCGCCTGGCGAGATCGGCGACTGAAGCAGGTCTCGGGTTCGACAGTGGAGCGGGAGATGACAATCCTCTCGCATGCCTGTTCGGTGGCTCGGCGCGAGTGGGGATGGCTGCGCGTCAACCCGGTCAGCGATGTGAGGCGACCGCCACCCACGGCGGCGCGCACCCGGCGACCGACAACGGAAGAAACAGAAAAGCTACTGCATGCACTCGGATATTCCCGGGACACACCGCCCGAAACAATCTCTTCACGCGTGGGTGCTGCTTATCTGTTCGCCATCGAGACGGCGATGCGCGCGGGTGAGATCTGTAGCCTGGAATGGCAGCATGTCAATGAGCGGCATGTGCATTTGCCCCTGACAAAGAATGGCTATGCGCGGGATGTGCCGTTGTCGGCCGAGGCGCGTCGTATCATCGAGCAGCTGCGATCCTTGAATGGCGAGGAGGGTACTGTGTTCGATGTGTCGACGGCCAGCCTGGATGCGTTGTTCCGCAAGGCGAAAGCACGCGTACTGATTGAAGACCTGCATTTTCATGACACGCGCCGCGAAGCGCTTACCAGGCTGTCGAAGGTGTTCGATGTGATGGAGCTTGCCCGCATCAGCGGGCACCGCGATCTGCGGGTATTGCAGAATGTGTATTACGCGCCCTCGGTGAAAGACCTGGCCGCTAAACTTGACTAGGCGATGCGGTTTTCCTGGTGCTTCTCGGCCCAGGCGATCACCTCTTTGGCCTTCCACAACGGTTGCCCTCGGCCTTTACTGCCAGCGACCGGCAACCGGATGGCCTGCGGGAAACCGGGCAGGGCAGTGATGCGTTCACGCACAACCGCCTCGGAACGTTTCAGGTAAGCGGCGATCTCCTTAACGGACCACAAGTCCACTGTAATCGGAATTCGCGGGGACAGATTGTTGATCGCGTCCAGGAGCATTTCGATCTGATTCATGTTCGTGCCGCGTAGTCGTTGTTGCATTACATGCAGTGAAACTAACACTGTGTAATTTGCAAAATCAAAAATAAATGTTTACCGCGCTGCTAAACGTTATGTTCTGGCAAACACATGCTGTGTTGTGCAATCTGATGTTTTCAAATCATGCACAAGGAGAAGACAGATTATGCAAGCATCAAGAAAAAAGTGTGTAGTAACGCTGGAGCATCAACTGGCCGATCGCTTTGGTTTGTTGTTGTCGCAAGCGCAACTGGCCGAGTTGCTGGGACGTTCTACCGGTGGCCTGCGTTACAGCCTCAGTCACCCCTGCGACCAGCAGACCCGATCACTCAAGGCCTGCGGTCGCAAGATCGGTCGACGTGTGTATTACCCGGCCTCGGAGGTAGCAAGGATCATCATCGGAAACGATGAGGCATGAGTAATACCATCATCCGTGCGCCACGGCGCTACCGGTTTGTGACGATCAATCAAGACGCCGTGGAAGATTTACGCCTGTCCTGGGCAGCGCGTGGCCTGCTTGGCTACCTGCTTTCCCGGCCGGATGACTGGAAGGTGCTCATCAAGGATCTGCAACGCCGCGGCGAATTAGGGCGCGACGGTATCTACAAGCTACTCAGGGAACTGCGCGAGACCGGTTATGTTCGATACGAACGTACACGCGATGAGCAAGGTCGAATGCGTGGCGGGATTTACTATGTTCACGAGATACCGGATTCACCACATCCGGGTTCACCGGATATGGCCCAGTCAGATAAGGCCGCGCCGTGTCCGGTGAAGCCGGAAGCATTACCTAATACCGATAAAGACCTAAGCAGGACAACAACTACAATACCCACTGATACCTACGGCGGTAGTCGTCGTGAATTCGATCAAGACTACGTGCAGTTTTCCCGCTGGGTGCCGGACGAATTGCTGGCACCCGCGACGCGTCAGGTCGCTGAACTCAGCAGGCCGCTGGCGCAGATGGTGATCGACGAATGGGCGGGAGCCATCGCAGCGGGAGCGATCCGCAGCTCGCCATTGGGCTATCTGCGCGCCCTGGTCCAACGCATGCAGCAGGGTGAATTCACGCCCAAATATGCCGAGCAGGTTGCGCAGGCACGCAAGGCCGGAGCGGTTCCACTGTAACCACGGCCCGAACAACTCTGCCGGCTCGATGGCCATGCCAGGTCGGAGGCCTGGCATGGGCGTTGATGCGCAGGAAGCCCTCGTCACTGCTGAGCGATAGCTAAGGTAGTGACGAGGGCGGCGGAGCCCAGAAAGACAACGGCTTGCGCTGGAATTGATGCGTTCGGCGCGAATTCAGTCTGGCTATACTAGCGGCCATGCACCACGGAAAGCTTCATACGCGGCCACGGCGGTAACGTGGATGGGGAAAGTTGCCCTCGTCATCCTAAATGGCAAAAACAACGACAGCGTCGCCAGAGCTTCAACGGCGCACAGCCTCGGCTGCAGCTCATCTTCAACGCTTCTGCAATGGCAGGACGTCGTCCTCACTTCAATCTGGCAACCGCCACATCCAATCCGGCTGGCAATCAGCCGACTTTCGTCACGCCGTCATATCGACGGTTTCTTGCAACACGCGGACCGATGGTTCCGCCCATTAAAAGGAGGTGAATGACTCACCATCACAGCGGGCTCTTCGAGCCCTTGGTTTACCTGGCACCATCTTCAACAGAAGAGCAGCCAGGTTGCCTGCGACCAGGCCTATCAGGTCGAACGGGGAGTAGTGTCCCTTGACCCTTCCGCCTCGGCGGAACCAGTCAGGCTACGAGCCTGCGGTTGGTCATAAACACTTACCAGATTCGGAAAGTACACGATGAGAGACCTGAACTACCAATTGAAACAGTTTTGCAAACGCAACCGCGATGGCAGTTACAGCACGCAAGCCAACCGTGCGCGTATGCTCAACCAGATGGCGAATCAGCTGCAGGAGATGGGGTACCGGCGGATGAGTACCCGATCGTTAAAGCCAAAGCACGTGGATGCCCTCGTAAAGCGTTGACTCGGCGAGGGCATGGCGGCCGGTACCATCAAGAACCGAATGAACTGCTTGCGGTGGTGGGCAGCGAAAGTGGACCGGCGCAATGTCATTGCCCGCTCCAACGAGTTCTACGGCATCCCCGACCGGCAATTCATCAGCAATGAGTCCAAGGCGGTCGCTCTCGACCGCCAGGCACTGTCGAGTATTCAGGATGAGTACGTGCGTCTGAGCCTGGAGCTTCAGCGCGCCTTCGGTTTACGACGGGAGGAAGCGATCAAATTCAAGCCCGGTTTCGCTGATCAGGGTGATCATATCCGGCTGAAAGCGGCCTAGACCAAGGGCGGCAAGACGCGTGTCGTGCCGATCCTCAGCCAGGAGCAACGAGCCGTCCTGGATCGCGCGCGCCGATTGGCCGGGAATGGATCCCTGATTCCCTCCCAGAAAAACTACATCCAGCCACCTGGCCTACCAGGCCGGGCTCACCAGCAAGGAAGCTCCCACCGGGGCGGTCACTCTGATCCAGCGCTTCGGCTCGGCCCTGAATCTGAACATCCATTTCCACATGCTGTTTCTGGACGGGGTGTATGTACAGGACGATGCCGGCCACTACGGCTTCCGTCGCACGCCACCCCCGACCGTCGAACAGCTCCACGACCTGCTCCATGCCATCAGCCGGCGGGTGGCCCGCTTCCTGGAACGGCGGGGGATCCTGGAGCGGGATGCGGAGAACAGCTACCTGACCCTGGAAGGCCTGGAGGAAGACCCGCTCCAGGACCTCCACAGCCACTCGGTCACCTACCGTATTGCAGTGGGCCCGCAGAAGGGCCGCCAGGTGTTCTGCCTGCAGACCATTCCCCCAATGCCGGAAGAGCCGCCCGACCACGCCCGGGTCGCCAAACTCAACGGCTTCAGCCTGCACGCCGGGGTGGCCGTCCGGGCCGATCAGCATGACAAGCTGGAACGGCTGTGCCGCTACATCGCCCGTCCGGCGATCGCGGAGAATCGCCTGTCACTCACCCCTAGCGGCAAGGTACGCTACGAGCTGAAGACGCCGTTCAGAAACGGTACCACCCACGTGATCTTCGAACCGTTGGACTTTGTTGCACGACTGGCCGCTCTGGTGCCAAAGCCCCGGGTCAACCTGACGAGATTTCATGGGGTGTTCGCTCCCAACAGCAGACACCGTGCCGCCATCACGCCATCGGGGCGGGGCAGGGGAAGCAACAAGAACATGGACCGACTCCATCCGGATGACAGAACGCCTGCCGAACGCCACGCCGCCATGACCTGGGCCCAGCGCCTGAAGAGGGTATTCAACATCGACATCGAAACCTGCGAGCAGTGCCGGGGGCCGGTGAAGATCATCGCCTGCATCGAAGACCCGGCGGTAATCCGGCAGATTCTGGAACACTTGAGAAAGAAGGAGTCCGAAGACTCTCAGGCACAACTCCCGCCTGAACGAGCCCCTCCACAGAGCAACCTGTTCGACGACGCCTGACTCACACAAGTAGAAAGAAGGAGAATTTACAGTCTGCCAAGGGGTGAGGTAAGCGTATTTGAAAACGCCAGCTTTCTGCGCAACCGAACGACCCCAATCTGTGATTGGGGGCTGGAATGGCGGCCGGCAGCCCCTCGGCCCGGTGCCGGCATGCGTGCCTGTTTTCAATGCATCGGGGCTGACAAGCAGGGGATTACCCGGGTTTTCCGTCCAAATGGACGACCATGCATGAATCACCATGGCCTAACGACCACACACCTGGACATTGCCCTGGTTCAGAGATACCTTTTATACTTCTTATAAGCATAACTCAACTACAAGTCAATTACGGTATAGCTTGTGCAAACGTCGTAGGTGATTGTTTTAGTTAAAGTTTAATTACGCCCATGCATCTTCATAATGCTGGGGTCAGTGGTTCAAGTCCACTCATAGCTACCATATAAATCAAAGGCTTACAGAGATGTAGGCCTTTTTTATTGTGCCCGATTTTGTACCCTGTCCTATGCGATTTGTTAATTATTTAGGTAAAACAGCGGGTTATCCTGGATTGTATATTCAGGCAAGCGACGTAAAATTGCCGATGGCTGCGTAAATATAGGAATTCGCATACCACAGGCTCTCCTTCTGGACGCGAACGCACGCTTACTGCCGTTATTTTGTGCATTCCCCAATTATGCTGGGCTGGCCGCAATCAGACAGGGATTCGGCCTTTTCGACATTCAGTTCTGGTTTGAAAAATGCCACCCCGATATATGGGTCCTTGCGATAGAGCTCGAAAGCAATCACCTCCAGAGCAATGTCTTGATGCTTGATGTAAGGAAAGGCGATCGCAATGTCCGGGCCTGAATAGGGCCCGATATCGCCAGCCCAGGTCTCGAATGGACGATCAGCGTTGTCCGTGTGCATCCCGATCGCGATCCAATAGGGGCCGTCACCATCGGCCGTGAACCTGAGGATGCCATTGCCCTCTACATCGATATAGATTGGCTGAAACCTGACCTCTTCTGAAGCGGCAGGTTGAATGCCCATAAGGACCGTAAGTCCAAGAGTGATAATGATACCGTATAGGGTCGCACAGGGTCGGCGAATTCGAGTGTCCATGGCGCTCTAATCCTCCTTAAGTATGTTCGCTCAGTCAGACTGCCACACCAAAAAAATAATAGCATCAATAGAAAGAGAGCCATTTACCGAGCACCTCAATTTGCCACCTGCTCACAATGTCCATGTGAACATAGTGGACAGGACAGACAGATCACCAAATCGAAATCGTGGCTAAGTCCCCCGACAATTCTATCTGACGCCGACTTTCTTGCAGATGAGTTGCAATCCGACGATTAATTCCTTATCACCACTGCGATCATCGGTGTGGACAATCAAGCCTGTGCCGACATGAAAATTCGGGCACATGTTGATGCCGCTCCAGCGACCACACCGCGCTAACGAATCTGCATCTGAAACCGGAACATAGGTCAGGCTGCCATTGGCATTGACATGATTGCCGGATACGCGCACGCCCTTAAGGCGTTTGCTTGTAAAGCCACTACAAACTTCGATGCTGCCGATAACGCTTGTGTCAAGTCCGGCACTGTAATCAAAGCCAGGACCTTGCAAACTGAAAGGTTGTATATTGGTGCACCCAAAATGAAGTGCGTCCTGATCGTTGACGAGGCGCGCAAGCCCATTGTACTCACTGCCTATCCCGATTGCGCAGGGAATATCTGCCTTGTCATTCCAAGCGATCTCGCGTAGGAATTTCTCACCGAGATCCAATGTGTGTTTGTTCTCGCCCTCAAAACCTGCGACAGAGGTGAATATCGCTTCACTGAGGCCGCCCATTGCATAGAGCTCGCCGCCCGACTCGGAAGGGGTCAGGGCTTGTTGGCGCGTGATGGTTCCATCGTCTTCTTCCCGCGATTCAGGAACTGGCGCACCTGGTAATGCGTCCTCTGCCGCCTGGGCTATCTTTTCTGCTGCGCTTTGCATCGTAATCGGCCCCTCTGGGATCACCACGGAGGGCTTGCTTGCATCCGGTAATGCGTCCTCGGCTGCCTGCGCTATCTTTTCTGCCGCGCTTTGCATTGTAATCGGTCCCTGGGGGATCCCTACCGAGGGCTTGCTTGCATCGGGTAATGCGTCCTCGGCTGCCTGCGCTATCTTTTCTGCCGCGCTTTGCGTTGCAATCGGCCCCTGGGGTATCACTACCGATGGCTTGCTTGCGTCGGGTAATACGTCTTCCGCCGATTTCCTGAGTCCTTCGGCTGCCTTCGGCAATGCGAAGGGTTCCGTTGGTGCGGTGACTGCGGGTCGTCTAGCCAGCGTCCGGTTGGTCGTTGTTGTCGACGGCCGCGTTGTTGCGGGCAACACATCTTCGGTGGAATTTCCGGGAACTTCCTTAGTAGACGGCGCCGCAACAGGGCCGGACGAGTTGGAGCTTGAGTTGTCGCTGACAACAATGCCACCATCGGTTGGAGTGTCGACGTCATAAGGCTTCGCCGGATTTTCTACGACAATGATTTCGCTGCCATTTTCTTCCGCCGGCGCATTTTTCTCGGTCTCGCCAATACTCTCTGCTTGCGCAATATCAACTGGTGGACCGCCTTCTCGTAGCGCTGCGATTTCTTCGGGGGATAGGACGCGTCCAAACAGGCGTACATCGTCAATCGAAATGGGTGTCGACGTGCCAAGCCACGGATAAAACTTGTAGGCTCCGACAACTAGATAGGGTGAACGTGGAGCGTTGGGGTCATTAAGATTCGGAAAAGACTGAGCAGCATTGTCGCGCAAAAGAATATTTTCTTTCACCACCGGTGCGCCGTCATTCATGTAGACGCTCGCAGAGCGGCCAGTCATGTCGACGGTGGCGGCGGCGAACACCCATTCGCCAACAGGCATTGGTGTCGAATAACTGATACCGCCTGTTCCGGGCACAAGGTGGATCCGCCCGCCATTGAGGCCAAAGGACAGCCCGCCAGGCGTCGCCGATGTCAGCACACCGCGATCGCCGATTGCGCCAGCATCCTGCTTGATCCAGGCAGTCACAGTTGCCTGCGGGTATTTTTTGAAATCGAAATCAAACGGAACTGCAAGCGCCGATATGGTATTGAAAAGCAAGCCGCTGCCATTCGCGCCCTCAACCATTTGGGGTGGTGCCGCACCATCCTTGGTAAAGACCAATGCTCCACTCTCACCAGATCCACTATCAAGCGGCAAATGCAGCAATAAATCCTGAGCTTGAACACTACCTGCCAAGAGCCCGTAGACTATGCCGCAAACGGCAATTTTGAAGAATTTATTTCGCATATTTTTCTCCGTCCAGACCAGAACCACTCGACGTGTTGGTGCGACCACCAGAATGGTTGCTCCAAAGCATAAAAATAGAATTTAAGGAGAATCCAATCAGCCGTCTTTACCCTGAGTTTCTAACCCAGAGAACATGCCAATCACTGGCAAAGGTTAGCATGATCAATGTAGGAAACATAGAGCAATGCACATCAGTTAAATGTCGGACGTTCCAAATATTGAATTGCCAGGGAGCCTCTGAATAAGTAGATGAATGTTCTTTAGCCCTTTTGAACATAGCAACATCTATCCCCTGTCAGATTTCATGGCGCCGTTTGAGGTATTTTTCTAACCAAAGGCTGTGTCTCACCTGTCTTTGCCCCCATAGATCGGGTAACACATTGTCTAATGCACCGGTATAACGAATTACGCCGAAAACCACCATATGCCGTCAAAGGAAACCGAGGAAAAAAACTTGTCTACTTTGCAGCAGGCAGGTGCGAGATAATTAGAAACTCACCAAACAGATAAATTGAAGGCGACCTACCTGTGTTGGACATGTCAACTTTACAATAACTAAAAATTAAACTTATTGGTTTAGTACTGCTTCTCCGCGTGCCGACCCAAATTTAACCGGTCCCGCAATTCTTTGCCGGATTCAAAAAGCTACACGTTCTTACCTGCTAGCGCCACGGGTGCTTCGGTTTTAGGATTTTTCCAAATTCGTGACACTCTGTCGTGTAAGGAAAAACTGCCAACCCCTGGATCTCTATCCTTCCCCATCTTCAAATTTTTGAGACATACATTCAAGAATAGCTTTTACCGACGCCCAACCCTGATTTTTCCTGTCAGGCATTCAGTATGAAGTTGGTGAAAAAATAGCGGTACTTATGATAACTACACTCAGACTTCCTCTGAACTAGAAAGGGGTGAGCCACAAGTGAGAATCAACTGTGTTTCCTTTTGCCACCGAATTTTTTTAATCGTGTATAGAATAAAAAGGCGGCGGTCTCCCGGGTTATTGATTGATCAATTGGCGCTACCAGGGCCGTCGCCCACGAAGCTGGACAATCCCAGGCATCAGAGATACCTTTAGGTCCTCCTAAAACCAGTAATTCCGGGCCTTGGATCTATGGGCGCGAATACCGAGACAGGGAATGCGCCGGGGTTCCGAACGAGCCAGTGGATCGAAAATAGCAGAAACAACAATAACAACTCCGAGGGTAACGCAAATGATAGACCTTAATCGCACTATAAAGCTTGTAACCGGCGCGCTGTTTGAGAGGGACGCAACGTGGCAAAGTTATCTGTCGGAAGCAGATGACTGGAAAAAAACTGCATTGTTATTGACTGGTCCGCTCATTGTCGTCAGCGCTGTAGTCGCCTATGTGCTGAGCCTGATATTCGGCGGCTCATCGTTATTGGGCGGATTTCGACCGACGCTTTTGTCAACGGTTGTCGGCATCATTACTAGCGGGATCGCCATTGGAGTCGTCTCGTTTATCTTCAGCGCATTGGCCGGTGTATTCGGCGGCAAGAACAATTTCCCTTTGGGTCTCGCGGCGGTCACGCTGGCATTCGTACCCGGTTTTGCCGGACAGGCACTAACCTGGTTGCCATGGATCGGCAGCTTGCTGGCCCTCGGTTTAAGCATTTTTTCATTGGTCCTGCTGTGGAAAATCATTCCGCTCTATCTTGCTGTGCCCGAAGAGAAACGCACAGGACACTTTATCGTTTCATTGGTCGGGACGATTGTCGTCATGTTGATCATTGGCACTGTCATCAACCCCGTCCTTTACGGGCCAGACGCCGGTTCGCCAATGACATCGGTATCGAACCCAGACAGATTGGGACAGTCATCCGACGGCTTTTTGGCAAACGCCGTGCGACGCGGCGCTCTTATGGAAGAGGCGATGAAAGATACCTACACGCCGCCCGCTGATGGACGCTTGACTCAGGAGCAAATGCGATCCTACGTCGCGGTTGTTCAGCGCGTGTCAGAGCTGCAGGCGGGAACTGCAGCGCGGATGCAGGAACTCGCCGAGAAAGTCGATAAGGACGGTGCAACATCGATCGGCGATATTGGCGCCGTATTCAAGGCCGCCAACGAAGTTGGCAATTTGGTAACTTCCGAGATGGAAATCGTAAAGGACAATGGCGGAAACTGGGCTGAACATCAATGGGTTGCGCAATCAGTTTTGACTGCATCCACACAGAAAGACACGAATGAAACGGTAGCGCATAATTATGCGCTCTATCAGCAATTCGAGAACCAGATAACCGCTCTCCAACAATAGTAGTCTGTCTCACACACCGGTTCCCGGACTGGCCGCTTTTGCGGTCATTCCGCTGGTTTTTCACTCTAGATATGTTATCAAGTGAGAACGTCCATCCTGGGTAGAATTTTCACTCTGTCCGTCAAAGAGTTACCGGGGAGCCCTGCAGGTCTCCAGATCGTCCTCGGTCAAACCTAGATCCCTGGCAGCCTGAGAAAGGTCTGCGGCAGTAGCATTGGTTGTATAGATGTCCTGCGTCACTTGATTTAAACCACCGAGATTTATCCCCGCCCGGTTTGCTACACGGCTCACCGCGCTGGTCAGACTACGGAGACCACGGCTGCGCTGCTGCCCGGCCTGCCTGGCATCAATCTTCTCTTGCAGACAAGTCTGCTGCGCTGTCCGAAGACTGGCTATATCAGCTGCGGATGCAGTAGTAGCCACCGCTGCGCCGCCGCTGAGTCTTAAATTAGCCATGGTGCCGGAAAGTTCCGGCGTTGCGACACCGGTAACGTCCAGACCGTTCTCCGCTTGAAACTTGGAGATGGCAATGGTTGTTTCCAGGGTTTCAGCACCATCTACCGGACCTGTGTCGTAACCAAGCGCGGCCAGATGCTGCTCCACCTGAAGTAGCAACTCATTGGTTTGTGCTGTGAGAGTGAAGCTCAAACAGGCAAAAAACAGGATGGTTATACTGCTGCAAACACACTTTCTCATCGTTCAATTCTCCTAATTTCAGTGCAGAAGATCTATGGTAAAGCATCCACTTCGGCGGCGAGAATGCCTGCCAGTTGTGGTGTCGCCTGACCCGTAACCGGCATGCCTTTGGCCGCTTCAAATTGGGTGATTGCAATCACGGTCTCACGTTCCAGCTGACCATTGGCCGGCCCCGGGTTGTAGCCGAGTCTGTCCAAGGACACCTGTATCATACGCACCATGCCGGACTGGTCCAGCAGTCTGCCACCTGTTCCCTGGCCGCCGCTACCCGTTGCGGACGGTTGGCCGCCAGGTGCAATCAGATCCAACAGGTCACTACTGGCAAAGGAACCGCCCGCAACGCCCCGGTTGTTCTGGCCGAGTTGCGGATTGATCTCGATGCTGGTGGTGATCATAGTAACCTCGATGGCGCCATCGTTTGCCATCGAACGCATCTGATCCATCTGCCCACCCATCATACTCTCCATCTGCGAGCGCTGGGAGGCAGGCATGCCAGCCATTTGTCGGTCCATGTCAGCCAGGGATGTGCGCATCTGTTCCTGCATTGCCGGGCTGATC
>Ga0070727_10000944_pt1 | contig 32240 bp, 18 predicted proteins | sample tdAd472_FD_66722 | JGI IMG/M metagenome (GOLD analysis project Ga0070727, IMG submission 66722) | Marine sediment microbial communities from the Atlantic coast under amendment with organic carbon and nitrate - tdAd47.2 | ecosystem: Environmental > Aquatic > Marine > Coastal > Sediment | place... | reverse complement strand
TTCGCTGCGCCGTTCCCGTTGCCGTTCGCTGCGCCGTTCCCGTTGCCGTTCGCTGCGCCGTTGCCCACGCCCCCGTCGCCGAGGCCACTGCCCTGTCCGAGGCCGCTGCCGTTGCCCACGCCGCCGCGGTTGCCGCTGCCAGGCCCGACGCCGTTGCCCAGCTCGGGAGGAGCAGACGTCGTCGGATCACCCCAACCCGGGACGGGGGTACCTCCTGCGAGAGGGGGCAGCGCGCCGTCCGGGGTCTGGGGAGTTGAACCTGCGACCGGCAGCGGTCCGAGGGCCACGCCCGCGGTAGGCCGGTCTCCCCCGGGACGCAAGCGCGTCGTCCAGGCGGGGAGGGTCGCCTGCGCCAGACTGCCTGGGATCTGCTGGGCGGCGAGCCAGCCCTGGGTGCGGCTGGCCTTGACCCGCTGGCCGGCCAGCAGCACGCCCTGCTCGGTGTCGTCGCTCCAGCTCACGCTTCCCTGGAGGCAGGCGAGCGCGAATTGAGTGCGGGTGGCCATGAGCAACGCCTGCCCCACGAGCTCGAGCCGGCGATCGAGCTGCTGCACCGTGAGCTGGCGCCCCTCGTAGAGCATTTGGCCGCGATCGAGGCTGAGGGTTTCGGCGCAGGCGAGCACCGTTCGCGGCGCGAGGTAGACCAGTCCCTGGTCGACGGCGATCAAGCCGCCTTTGGAGGACGCCTTGAGCTCGCTGCCCGGCGGGCAGTCGCCGCCCTTGAACGAAGCGTAGCGCGTGCTGCCCGGGCGCTTGATCCGGATCCCCTTCGCGCGGTCGACGCTAGCGAACAGGGCCGCCCGGGCCGGCCCCGCGGCTTCCTCGGGCTCGACGACGGGGATCACCGGACCCGGAGGATCAGCCTGCTCGACAGAAGGCGGCGGCGGATCGACCCGCGTGACTTCGGGTTGGGCCTCGGCGGCGGCTGGCTGAGGGGTTTCGGCGGGCACGGGGTCGGTGTCGCGGGCCCAGTTCCACTCGTCCCAGTCTTCGGCGGGCTCCTGGGCGAACTCCTCCTCCGTCTCCGCTACCTCGTCGGGTTCGTCCTCGGGCAGCGGCCGAGTCGGTTCGGGCTCGGGCTGCGACGCGACGGGGGTACGCGGCTCGACGCGCTCGACGGGCGAGGCCGGGAGCTCAGCCTGGGCGACGACGGGGGAGGCCGTGGCGGGCTCGCGGGCTACGTAGAGCATGCCGCCGAGGGGCAAGAGGACTGCGATCGCGGCGGCTGCTGCCACCCAGGCCGGCAGGCGCGCAGGCTCGCGGCCAGAAGCCAGGCGACGGCTGGGACGCTCCACGCGGGCGACGCGGGTGCGCTCGCTCACCCCCCGAAGCCGTCCGCTGCGGAGGGAGCGGGGAGCAGCGGGAGCCAGCCCCAGCTCTCCCGAGCTGGCGCGGGTGCGGCCGGAGCCGATCCGGGTGCGTCCCGAGGCGACCTGGTGCCGCTGGGACGAGGTCCGAGAGAGGACGCGGAAGCGCGACCCGATATGCGTGTACTCCGCCGCGGCGAGCAGGTCTCCCCGGCACGGAGCGCAGCGGGTCAGGTGCTCCTCGATCCACTCCTCGTGCCGGGCGTGCAACCACTCCAGCAGCTGATCGGGCTCGGGGCAGCTCCCGGGGTCGTTGCGTCCCTCCCCAGCCAGTGCAGCACGCAGGCGCGTCTCCAGTCGCAGCTGGCGCTTCCAGGCCACGGTGCAGTCGGAGCAGCGGGGGAGGTGGCTGACGAAGACCTTGTACTGTGCGTCTTCCGCGTCGGTCTGCGGGAATGGATCGCGAGGTAGGGCAGGACACGTCACACCCTTCCCATGCAGCGGGGCGGCGTGGATGTAGCAGGAGAAACCCGACCGCCCCCAGACTCACTGCGGCCCTGAGCAAGGCTCGCTCCCCCCAAGGCTGGTGTAAGCCCCTTCCTCGCAAGCGTTTCGTGCCCTCCTAGCGGGGGTAGCGGGGAAACCGCAGAAGTTCTCGATACACACCTGTTACACGCGACCGTTGGCCCGACATGTAGGGGGTGAGGCACAGAGGAGTGTTCCCATGCAGCTCGCAGGAGACTTGACCGCGATCACGATCGCAGATCTGATCTGCTTGCTCGTCGAGTCGGACTGGGAGGGCACCGTTCGCGTCCGCCGCAGCGGTGAGACCGCCATGTTCGTGATCCAGGGGGGGCTGGTCCTGTTCCCGCTGCCCGCCCCGAGCCCCAAGGCGCGTTCCCGGCGCTCCTCGACCCAACAGCTGAAGCGCCGCCGCAAGCGGGAAGAGCTGCGAGGCAACAAGCACATGATGGACGTCGTGCGCTGGACGCGAGGCAGCTTCCGCTGCTTCGCACGCCAGATCCCGCGCGGCTTCATCGTTCGCCGGAGCCTCGTGGTCCGGCTCGAGCGACTGAAGAAGTACTGCAAGCCCGCCGAGCGGAGCCCCAGCGGCGGCTGGGAGTCCGGCGTCGGCCTCGAAGGTGAAGTGCTCGGCCGCGAGCTGCCCGCCCTGATGCGCGTGCTGACGACTGGGCACTGGAACGGCGTCCTCGCCGTCCGCGCACCCCGCGCTGAGCTGGAGATCCTGGTTCACGGCCAGACCACCTACGTGCGCCGCTCGGACGGTGACGGGCAACCGCTGCTCGTCGGGCCGGCGGAGACGATCCGCGTCACCTGGAGGCCGCGTCCCGTCCCCGAAGTCGGCCTCCGCCCCGAACAGTTCATGCGCACGAGATTTGGCCAGCGCCCGAACCTGCAGGTGGCCTGACAGCAGACCTTTCACCTTTCCTGACCAACCAAACCCAAACGAGCGAGGCGGTCTCGCTCGTTTGGGTTTTTTGGTGCTGGTTCCTGCTGGCTCCTGCCGGCGCCACGCCACCGTTCTCGCGTGTTTCTCCGTTACACGCTGGCGTGTCACGGACATGTAAGGGGCAGGAGGACGCATGAACCTGAGCGGCAGCACGACCGCGTTTCGCCTGGACGACCTGGTCTGCCTGATCCGGGCCGAACAGCTCGAGGGGACCTTGACGCTGCGTCGCGACGAGCGCTGCGCAGAGCTGCTGTTCCAGGGCGGGTTGGTCATGTTCCCCATGCGCCCGCCTTCGCTCGCGCGGCGTCGCCTGCAGCGGGCGAGCTCGGCGCGCTCGCGTGCGCGAGACGTGCTCCGCGCCAACAAAGACCTCTCTCGAGCCCTCGCCTGGAGGGACGCCGAGTTCTCCTTCGTTCCGGGACGCACCCCGACTCACTTCTCCGCGCGACGAAGCGTCGTGATCAAGCCCTCCAAGCTCCTGGCCGCGATCCGCAAACTGCGCGACCCAGCGCGGTGTTCGTCCTCGTCTCGGGTCGGCATGCTCGGTGCCCTCTCCAGCGAAGGCCTGCGTCTGCTCCTCGACCACCTCAGCTGGGGACGCTACTCCGGGGTCCTGATCCTGGGAGCGGGGGATAACCCCCTCACCCTCTGCTTCGCCGACGGCGTGCCCTACGTCCGACGGCCGCAGAGTGGCGCAGTCCAACGCACGCAGCACGGCGACGAGGAAGTCCCGCTGCCACTCGACTGCGTGGAGGCCGCGACCTTCGCTTGGAGTCGGGGCAAGGTCGGAAACCTGATCCGCAGCCCCGAGACCTTCGTGCGCGTCGCGCCGACGGCCCCCGAGCCCCTCGTCGTCCGCTCGGCTGGCTAACCCCCACAGCAGGGCGCAGCGCAGCGCCCGGAGGCAAGCATGTCCAAAGAACGCAGGAGCCAGACGCGACACGAGACCGGCGGAGAGCTGGAGATCCTCTCCGTGGTCGACGGCTCCGTCCCTGCGCAGCCGACCGCAAAGCTGCTCAACTGCAGCCGAAGCGGAGCGCTGTTTCGCCTGGCCGCCCCCGCGCGGGGGTTCTTCCGGCGACGCTCGGGGCCAACGCTCAAGGAGCACGACTCGATCACTTGCGTCCTGCGCTTACCCCCGGCCTACGAACCGATCGAGATGTTCGCTGAGGTCGTCCGGGTGGTCCCCGACTACCCCTGCATCGGCGAGGTGGAGGTCGGGCTGCGCTTCTTCTGCGACGTAGGCCGCGGCAGCGCGCTCGACCCAGGCGACGCCCTCGGGCGCCTGCTCGAGCCGGAGAAGCTGCAGGCCGAAGTCACGGCAGAACACAGTCGCCGGCTCAAGGCGAACCAGGAGCGTCGCTCTGGGCGCCAGCGACGTCAGCGTGAAGAGGAGCAACCGCTCTCGTGCAGCGAAGCCGCGCGCCTGGTGACCGAGACGTCACGTCGCCTGAAGCGCGTGGACTCCGGCTCCCAACGCGCCAAGCGGGAAGGTTCGGATTCCAAGCGCGCCAAGCGGCAAGGTTCGGACTCCAAGCGCGCCAAGCGGCAAGGTTCGGACTCCAAGCGCGCCAAGCGGCAAGGTTCGGACTCCCGCCGCTCCAGCAAGCGCTCGACGCGACGAACGGCGCCGACGCGCACCACCGACGTGCCGACTCCCCCCCGGCTGCCTCGCCCCCCCCAGCCGCTTCCCCGGCCGCCCCACACGACGCCTCGACACCCCAAGCCGCAGCGTATCGCCGCGCGCTCGACGCCGCTCACCGGCCGGCGTCCGTTCAACGCGCACGTGACCGCCGTGCTCGAACCCGAAGAGACCAAGCGCAACGCCACCACGGTGCTCGCGCGAATCCAAGCCACCCGACGTCGCAGCCTGGAAGACTCGAACCTGCTCGAGAGCGACGTCGGCGCGCCGCTGGTGAGCTGGACCCGCAACGGCCGCCAGGCCAGTGACGAACCCCGCCTCGTCGACTTCGGCGGTCAGCTCGCCGTGCGTGGCCGCGCGACCCTCGACGGAGGCCTGGCCGTGGTCACGCTCCCCAAGGCCTTCGCGCGTCGCGTGCGCGACGAGACGCTCACCGTGCACCTGACCCCGCGCGGACCCGCGGTGCTCTACCTCGCTGGCTGCCAGGCCGATCGGTTGCTCGTGCAAGCCGCGCACACGAAGCTCGCCCAGGTCGAGTTCGATTATCTGGTCGTGGCCGATCGGGCTTGACCACAGCCCGTGTTCAAGCCGCGTCGAGCCGTATTCAAGCCGCGTCGAGAGTCAGCGCAGCTTGCGCGGCAGGTCGCGCGGGCTGCGCCCAGCGCACCCGGGCGTAGTAGCGCGGGTAGTCCACGAGGCTCGCGACCTTCCCCCAGGTCCAGCTGAAGGTGGTGGCCTCCACGTGAGCCACGGGGAGGGCGACGACCGAGCCCGACCCGCAATGGAGGTGGTGCGCGTAGGCGAGGCCCTCGTCGAAGCACAACCGCTGCGGCAACGCCCCGGCACCGATCTGGAGCAAACCGGAGTAGCGGCCAAGGCCGAGCCGGCGCAGCAGCTGCTGCAGGTTCGGGGTGGTGAGGGTGCCTCGCATTCCGTGCTGGGTGTCGGGCCAATTGGGCGCAGGGCGCTGGGCGCGGCGCAGCGCAACGCAGAGGCTCTCCACAGACACCCCCAGACTGCGAGCCGGACGGAACTTCCGCGGCAGGACGTCGCAGAGGAACTCGAAGTCGAGGCCCCCTTCACAGATCAGCTCCGCCAGTTGGCGGTGAAGACGCTTGGCCTCTTCCCGTCGCGCTCGAGCCGTGGTGCGCACCCCCCGTCCGGGCAGAGGGAGGGGCAAGAGGACCTGGCCCTCGTGGAACACCAGCAACGCCTTGCGATCTTGCTTCTGAAGCACGAGGGAGCCTTGGAGCCCCTGGAATCGGATCAGAGCCACCAGGTCTTCGAGCCTGAACCCTGCGCTGTTGCCGGCCACGTTCATCCGCTTGCTCCTGTACTTCTGTATGCCCTCACGAACGGAGCGTGTAACAGGGAGAGTGGAGTCCGACGAGGCGTCATGCGACGCGTGCCCGACCGCTGCGGGCGGTCGCAGAGATCCTGCGCAATGCGTCCCAATTCGCAACCAAAGCGATTTTTCATGTTCTGCGTTGTTACACCCTTCGCCCGTCGTCGCATGTATCGGGTGTAGGCGAGAGCGCTCGTTCCCCCACGGTTCGACCTCTTGCCTAGCACCAACCTGAAGAACCTCTCTCTGAGACCAGAGGGCCTGGCGAGGCGGCGAAAGCCGCTTCGCCAGGTCGGTCTCGACCTTCTCCGCGAGGCCGGAGGGGGCTGACGTGTACGGAGCTGTAATGAGGAAGTTTCGCCCCGAGGTCATCGCCGCGCTGGGAGTCGCCGCGATCGCGCTGATCGCAGCGCCCCTGGTCCTACTCCCAGAGGACGCCCCAGAGGTCGCCGACGTGGCGACGGGTGCGTCGCTCGAGGAGAGTGACCAGCGCGTCGAGCTCAAGTGCCCGGACGTACTGCACCACCTCGATCCGATCGACGGTCAGGACGCGGACGCGTCGCTGGCCTCGCTACAAGACGCCGACGCCCCCAGCGCTCGCCGCAGCGCGGCGGGCCACCCCACGCGCCTCGGCTCCCTCGACGGCGGAGACGACTTCGACTCCCTCGTCAACGACCTCGACGCCTCCCGCACCGGTCAGCCAGGGCTGGCGCGCGGTCGCGGCGGCAAGGCGCCGCGCCCCCCCAAGATCCGCCCCCAACCGCGGGACGGCTCGGTGATCAGCACCGACGGCAACAACCAGGAGGGCGCGCCCATGGCTCCCCTGGCCAAGCCGCTGGTGGTGAGCGTCCTCGACGGCGCGGGCGTGGCCAAGCCGGGGCTGACCGTCGAGTTCTACGTGATCTTCGGCGGCGGCTCGCTCTCGGTCGCCCAGGCCGTCACCGACGCAAACGGCAACGCCGAGACCGCGCTGACCCTCGGGCCCCTCGAGGGCTGGAACGGCGTCGGGTTCAAGGTCGAGCGCTCGCGCGGCAACTTCTACGCCAAGGCCGTCGCCAACCCGGCGCCGACCCTGAGCAAGATCTCGGGTGACGCCCAGAGCGCTATCGCGGGCATGCCAATCAAGGATCCGGTCGTGGTCCAGGTGCTCGACGGGCAGGGGCAACCCATGCCCAACACCCAGGTCACCTTCGCCGTCGCCGCGGGCGGCGGCGCGGTCAACCCGCCGACCGCGGCCACCGACGCGCAGGGCTACGCCCAGGCGCAGTGGGTCCTCGGCCCGGCCGCCGGCGACAACGCCCTCGGCGTCAGCGCCCAGGGCGTTCCCGGCAGCTTGACCTTCACCGCCAAGGGCCTCCCCGCCAACCCGGTGGCGGCGGTTCTCGAGAAGACCTCTGGTGACGCGCAGCAAGCACAGGTCGGCACCAAGCTCGCCAACCCGCTCGTCGTGACGGCCAAGACCGCGCAGGGCGCTCCAGTAGCCAACGTCCCGGTGACCTTCGCCGTCGCCAGCGGCGGCGGGCAGCTGTCGCTGACCCAGGTCATGACCGACGCCCAGGGCCTCGCGAGCACCGAGCTGACCCTCGGCGCCGCGGTGGCCGCCAACTCGGTCACCGCCAGCTCGCCGGGGCTGACCCCGGTGACCTTCACCGCGAACGCGCTCGCGGTGCCCGCCACCGCGCTGGCGCTGGTCGCCGGCGACAAGCAGACCGCCGTCGCGGGCTCCAAGCTCCCGCTGCCCCTCGAGGTCAGCGTGGTCGACGCCAACAACCAACCAGTCCAGGGCTTCGACGTCTCCTTCGCCGTGGCGACCGGAGGCGGCACGCTCTCGGCGAGCACGCTCAAGACCGACGCCAACGGCTACGCCAAGGTCGAATGGACCCTCGGCTTCGCCGCGGGCGCACAGACGGTGACCGTCAACGCCGCCGGGCTCACCGGATCGCCGCTGACCCTCAGCGCCACCGCCACCGCTGCCCCGGCCACCCAACTCGCGCTGGCGGCCGGTGACAAGCAAACCGCGGTGGTGGGCACCAAGCTCGCGACCCCGCTCCAGGTTCAGGTGCTCGACACCAACACCCAGCCGGTGCAAGGCTTCGACGTCGCCTTCGCGGTGACCGCGGGTGGCGGCACCCTCTCGGGCGCCACGGTCAAGACCGACGCCCAGGGCCTGGCCACCGTGGAGTGGACCCTCGGCGCCACCGCCGGGGCCCAGACCGTGACCGCCAACGCCGCTGGGCTGACCGGCTCACCGATCACGTTCACCGCCACGGCGCAGCCCATGCCCGCTGGCACGCTGGTCTTGGTCTCGGGCGACGCCCAGACGGGTGTGGTCGGCACCAAGCTCGCCAACCCCCTGGTCGTCGCGCTGACCGACGCCAACGCCCAGCCTGCCGCGAACGTGGCCGTGACCTTCGCCGTCGCCGCCGGCGGCGGAACCCTCTCGGCGACCACGGTCAACACCGACGCCCAGGGTCGCGCCTCCGTCGAGCTGACCCTCGGCGCGACGCCGGTGGCCAACGCCGTCACCGCTTCGGTCGGCGGCGCCAAGGGCTCGCCGGTGACCTTCAACGCCACCGCGACCCCGGCGCCGGGGACCCTCGCGATCGTCTCCGGTGACAAGCAGACCGCGGTGGCCGGCAACAAGCTCGCCAACCCCCTGGTCGTGAGCGTGGTCGACGCGAGCAACCAGCCGGTCGCCGGGTTCGACGTGACCTTCGCGATCGCCGCCGGCGCGGGCACACTCTCCGCCAGCACCGTCAAGACCAACGCACAGGGCCAGGCCTCGGTGGAGTGGACCCTCGGGACCGCGGGCGCCAACGCCGTGACCGTCGGCGCCGCCGGCCAGAACGGCTCGCCCCTGACCTTCACTGCGACCGCGACGGCCCCTGCGGGCATGCTCTCGATCGCCTCGGGCAACAACCAGACCGGCGTGGTCGCGACCAAGCTCGCCAACCCGCTCGTCGTCCTCGCGGTCGACAACAGCAACCAGCCCGTGGTCGGGCTCGACGTGACCTTCGCGGTCGCGGCGGGTGGCGGGACCCTCTCCGCGACCGCCGTCAAGACCGACGCTCAGGGCATGGCGAGCACCGAGCTGACCCTCGGCGCGACCCCAGTCGCCAACACCGTGACCGCGACGGTCCCGGGGCAGGCCGGAGCGACTCCGCTGACCTTCACCGCCACCGCGACCCCGGCGCCTGGCACCCTGGCGAAGGTCTCCGGTGACCAGCAGACCGGGCTCGTGGGCGCCAAGCTCGCCAACCCGCTCGTGGTCAGCGTGGTCGACGCCAACAACCAGCCCGTGGCCGGGTTCGACGTGACCTTCGCGGTCGCCGCCGGTGGCGGGACGCTCTCTGCCAGCGCCGTCAAGACCAACGCCCAGGGCCTCGCCTCCGTCGAGCTGACCCTCGGCGCGGCGCCGGGCGCCAACACCGTGACCGCCAGCGCCGCGGGCCAGAACGGCTCCCCCGTCACCTTCGGGGCCATGGCCCAGGCGCCGACCCCGGCTGCGCTGGTCGCGGTCTCGGGTGACGCGCAGACCGGCCGCGCCGCCATGCCCCTCGCCGACCCGCTCGTGGTCCAGGTCAACGACGCCCAGGGCGCCCCCCTGGCCGGCGTGAACGTGACCTTCGCCGTGGCGACCGGTGCGGGCACCCTCAACCCGACGACGGCCACCACCGACGCTCAGGGACGGGCCTCGACCCTCTGGACCCTGGGCATGAACGTCCAGGCCCAGTCGGTGACCGCCAGCGTGACCGGGGTCACCCCAGTGACCTTCAACGCCATGGCGGTGCCGCTGACCTACGTCGACGACGTGAAGCCGATCCTCACCGCCAAGTGCATCGTCTGCCACGCCCCGGGCGGCGTGTTCGCGGCGAAGCCGCTGACCAACTACCAGCAGGTGACCAGCCAGGTCTCCTTCGGCGGCGTGAACTTCGTCGTCCCCGGTGACCCGGCCAACAGCGCCCTGGTGCAGAAGACCTCCCCCGGCGGGACCATGAACCAATACGTGACCCCGGCCGAGATCGCCGTGATCTCCGACTGGGTGCTCTCCGGCGCGGTGCAGACCACCCAGGTGGTCGTGCCGACGACCCTCGCGATCGCCGCTGGCAACAACCAGAACGGGTCGACGGGTCAGCCGCTGACCAACCCCCTGGTGGTGCGGGTCACGGACATGAACGGCGACCCCCTGGCTGGGGTGGTGGTCAACTGGCAGGTGACCGCTGGCGGCGGGGCCGTGTCGGAGGCCATGACCATGACCGACGCCACGGGCCAGAGCAGCACCCTGCTCACCCTGGGCGCCGCCGCGGGGACCAACACCGTGCGGGCCAGCGTGGCGAACCTGACCCCCGTCGACTTCAGCGCCATGGGCGCCGCGGGCTTCAACGGTGCGCCCCTGGCTGGCTCGGCGAACCCCCTCGACGTGGCCGCGCTGGTCGCGCTGCGGGCGAACTCGATCGAGCCCGCCGCGCTCTGCAGCGACGAGGAGTTCCTCTCGCGGGTCACCGCGGACCTGCTCGGTCGGCTGCCCAGCGAGCAGGAGGTCGTCGACTTCCTCGCGAGCAACGCCGCCGACAAGCGCGCCGCCAAGATCGACGCCCTCCTGGCTAGTGACGAGTTCGCCAACCACTGGGTTCGCGACCTGATCGGCCCCTGGCTCCAGACCCGCGCCTCGTTCAACGAGACGATCAACAACGTGCAGACGACCTTCACCTTCGACACGCCCATGATCGCCAACGTGCGCGCCGACATGCCGATCTCCCAGATCCTCTCGCGCCTGATCCAAGAGCAGGGTGACGAGGGGCGGGCGTTCTGGCGTGAGCACAACGACAGCCGCGGGCACCCACGCACCAACGTGATCATGGAGGCCTTCACCGGCATGAGCTCCAAGTGCGCTCGCTGCCACGATCACCCGCTGACCTCGCCCCTCGACGACCCGCGCTGGGTGCAGGACGACAACTTCGGCCTGTATGCCTTCATGGCGGGCAACAACGAGGACGCGCGCAAGATCAACCGCAACGGTGGGCGCTTCGGCAATCCCGTAGAGCCGCGGTTCGTGGTCGACGGCTACGCCAACGCACCGGCGAACCTCCCGACCCTGGCCGATCCGTTGAACACGCGGCGACAGGCCTTCGCTCAGCTGCTCTCACAGAGCGACGCCTTCTACCGCGGGTTCTCGCACCGAATCTGGTCCGAGATCGCGACCCAGCTCCTCGACCCCAACGAGTTCCTCAGGGCGAACCTCGACGCGGTCACCGCGCCGGTGTTGCTCGACGCGCTGGCCACAGAGTTCGCCAACCAGAACACCTCGCTCAAGGGCTTCCTGCGCATGGCCATGACCTCCAAGCTCTACCAGCTCAGCTCGGAGCGGGCCGACACCCAGGCCGACCCCTATCAGGGTCGCTACCGGCTGCGGCGAAGCAACAGCGAGGTCCTCGAGCAGGGCGTACACCAGATCGCTGGCCGCTCGCTGAACGGCAACACCCTGTTCCGCTTCACCTTCGGCGCGCCGAACCGCAACGCGATCGACTCGCGGCGCAACGAGGTCAGCCTCGATCAGGCCTTCGTCCTGCTGAACGCCCCCGAGGCGATCAACGGCAAGATCGGCGGTGGCTCTCGCGTGGCCCAGCTCGCCAGCGCGGTCGACGGGAACGCCATGACCTTCGACGAGGCCGTCGGTGAGCTCGTCCGCAACGGCCTCGGCCGCGAGCCGACCGCGGCTGAGCTCACCGCCTGCCAGCAGGCGCGGGCGGCCTCGGCCAACACCAACGAGGCGCTGCAGGACGTCGCCGCCGCGCTCGGTGCCTCGGCGGAGTTCGTCTTCCGCTAGCCGACGACCGAGGGGTGCCGTGGACGGTCCACGGCGCCCCACCCCCGACCCACACACCCCACGTAACGCATGACGACATTCGGGGCGTTCGCCCCAAGGAGACTTCACCATGAGCCACGACTGCTGTGAGAACCGTCGCTCGTTCCTCAAGCGCACCCTCGGGCTGGGTGTCAGCGCCTTCGGCCTGAACCTGGTCTCGGCCCTGGCGGCCCGCGAGGCTTACGGGATCACCCCAGACCCGTCGACCCAGATGTACGACGCCGTGATCCAGATCTTCTACTCCGGTGGCCCCAGCCAGACCGACACTTGGGATCCGGCGGACCCCGGCTCGGCGAGCAACTACTTCAACACCATCAACCTTGGGGTGAACGACATCTACGGGCAGCCCTTCCGCATCTCGGAGGTGTTCCCCAACCTCGCCAACCTGGTCATGAACGACCCCGCCGTGGGGCTCGGGGCCGTGCGCAGCATGACCCACGGCAACGGCAGCCACGCGTCGGCCCAGGAGTGGATGAACTGCTTCTGGCAGAGCCCGGTCGCCGACGTCTACCCCTCCACCGCGTCCTCCATGAACCACTACTTCAAGGGCCAGGGCCTGGGGATCGGCTCGGTCGTGATCAACGGCAGCAACGGCAACTACGCCAACTCGGCCAAGGGCGGGCAGACCGGCACGGCGTATCAAGTGTTCAGCCTGGGCAACGCCGAGCGCCCCCTGGAGCGCCCGGTCAGCGCCCAGCGCTACTCGCGCCGGAGGACCTTGATCAACGCCTTCAACGACACCTTCCTCCCCACCCGCCCGGACCCGGCCGCCGCCGAGTGGGACGCCGCCTGGAAGCAGGCTTACGACATCACGAACCAGGGCACCGCAGCCAACGCGTTCGACCTCTCGGGCAAGCAGATCCTCCCGGGAGGTGCCAACGCGCCCAGCGGCGACCTGCAACGCTTGACCATGTGCCAGGAGCTGGTGAAGGCGGGGATCCCCTACGTCGCCTGCGGGATCGGCGGCAACGACACCCACTCGGGCAACCGAGCGCGGGTCCAACGCAACTGGGGCGACACGACGGACACCGCCGTCGCGGCCATGCTGCAGAACCTGAAGTCTACGGGGAAGCGGGTGCTGGTCGTGATGGGGGGCGAGTTTGGCCGCACCCCCACCACCTCCAAGGCCGACGGTCGCGACCACTGGGCCTCGGGCTTCTCCTGGGCCATGCTCTCGCTCAATCAGCCAGCCTTCCGCACGACCGCGGTGGGCGACACCGGCCCGGACGGCGCGTGGACGACACGCAGCAGCACCAAGCTCGTGGACCCCGTTCAGCCCAGCGCGTTGGGCGGCTTGATCTACCAGTCCCTTGGGTTCCCGATCGCGAGCGCCCCACAGTGGAACGTCCCGACCTCGGTCGGGGTCCGGCCTCCGGTCGACCAGGACATCGCCTTGAGCACGACGTCCGGCGGTGGCCGCTGGTTGATGTCGCAGTTCGGGTTGATCTAGACATGCGTTTCGTGACCTCGCTCGCCGCGCTGGCGCTCGTCGCGTTGCCCGCGGCGGGCGAGGGCGTGGCCGACCTCAACGCCCGCGGGCTGGCTGCGTTTCGAGACGGGCGTCCAGCTGAGGCGCTGCAGCACTTCCGCGCGGCGCTCGACCAGGCGCCGGACACCCCAGTCCTGCGGGAGAACGCGGCGCGCTGCGAGCTGTCCCTCGGAGACGGCGAGCTGCGAGCCCACCGACCCCGTGAGGCCCGCGCCCACTATCGCGCCGCAGCTGCGCTCGTCCCCGACGACCCCACCCCGCTCGTACGCGAGGCCCTGGCCTGCCTCGCCGCGCAGCAGCCAGCCGAGGCGGTCGCCGTGCTCGAGCCCGCGGCGAATCGCTTCGGCACTGCCCCGGTGCTCGAGGTCCTCGGTCGCGCACAGCTCGCCCGGGGTGACGCCCAGGCCGCGGTGGTCAGCTTCGAGCGGGCACAGAAGCTCTCCCCCGCTGGCTCGGAGCAGGCGCGCCGCCTCCAAGACCGCCTGGCGGAAGCCGGCCGCGAGGCCGCTGCCAGCGCCGAGCTCGGGGCCGTCGACCGCTCGGCGACCCACTTCGAGGTGCGCTACAAGGGCGTCGGCGCCGCCGCCGGGTCCGGGCTCGGGCCATTGCTCGAGCAGGTCTACGAGCGAGTTGGTCAGCTGACCGGGCGCTACCCCGATCGCCAGGTGCCGGTGGTGGTCTACCCGTCCGCCGACGGGCTGGCCCAGGCCAGCGGCGCCCACCGCTGGATCGGCGGCCTCTACGACGGCCGGATCCGGGTCACCGCCGACGCGCTCAACGCCGCGCCAGGAGAGGCTCAGCGCCTGCTGGCCCACGAATACACCCACGCCCTGCTGCACAGCGTCGGCGGGGCCAAGATCCCGACCTGGCTCCAGGAGGGCCTCGCCCAGCTCGCCGAGGGCGGCGCCTTGCCCCCGGCGCCGCGACGGGGCCAGGCCCCGACCCTCGCTCAGCTCGGGCAGAGCTTTGCTAACGCCAGCGCCGACGAGGCCGGGAGACGCTACGCGGCCGCGGCCCACTTCGTTCGATCCCTCCACCAGCGCGGCGGTATGCCGCTGCTGATCGACGCCGTCGAGCGAATCGGACGTGGGGACGCCCCCGACGCCGCGATCCGCGGCGTCTACGGCGCCAGCACGGCCCAACTCTACCGGGAGTGGTCGAACTCTCTGCGCTGAGCTCAGTCCTCGGCTTTGGCGATGGAGTCGACGCGGATGCGGGTATCGCTCACGCACACGATCCGGCCAGCGCAGCGGACCCGGAACGAGAGGGCGTACGACGCACTGCGGGTCAGGCGACCTCGCTCCTCACCCGGCCTGGGCGGGTCTCGGCCCTCGACGACCTCCACGACCAGCGCCCCGTCGACGTGGAGATCCGCGGATTCCTCCTCGGTGATCGTGAACCCGAGGGAGGCCAGCGCATCGGTGATCGTCTTGCGATCGGCTGCCGAAAATTTGATCCAGGGACCGCCTCGTTGGGGCTCCAAGTGCTCGACCCTGTCGAGCCGAAGGGACATCCCAGGCTCGACGCCCTTCCTCCCGATCACGCGCTCGAGCTTCTTCGACAGCTCCCGCGCCGCCTGAGGGACGAGGTCGCGGGCGTTCTGCTCGTGGTCGATGGGGGGCGGCTCCCCATTCTGCTCGCTGCTTGAGCAGCCCAGGGACAGGGCGACCACGAGCAGCGCGGCGAGTCGGCACATGGAACCTCCAGTGAACGGTTAGCGGGAGACTTCGGCGCGGACCTTCTGCAGGACCACGTTGTCGCTCTCGCGCACGAAGCCCGGGCGCAGCACGCGCGCGATCTTCCCTCGCTCGCGCTCGGAGCGCACGCGGACCTCCTCCAGCTTGGAGACGCCGAGCTTGTTGGCGTCGTAGCCGGGGTAGGCGATCAGCTCGCGGACGCCCTGCTCGCGGAGGTACTCCTTGAGCTCGCGCCCGAGGGCGTCGCGCAGGTCCAGGCGCTGGAGGAGGTTGATCAGGGGGAGCGCGAGGAGCAGCTCACGCTCGGCTTTGGCCTCGGCGATCCGCCCCAGGACCTCGAACAGCTCGGAGAGGGCCTTCTCGAGGTGCTCCTCCGGCGCGTTGGCGCGCAGGCCCGCCTCGAGGTTCGCTCCGAGGGTGTAGAGCTCGCTGGGCGGACCGGCCACCAGGCGCACCTTCCCCTTCTGCACGACCCCGCCCTCGGGGTCGAGCACCGCGTGCCGCTCGACCTCGAGCACCGTGCCCGGGGCCTGCTCGCCGCAGACCTTGAGCGGCGCGTCCCAGGCGCCTGCACCGGTCTCGGCTTCGAGCTGCTCGTAGCTCGCGCCGAGGGTCGCCGGGAGCACCCGGTATCCGTGGCCACGCAGCAGCTCGGCCAGCGGCTCGGGGGAAGCGGACCGCGAATCCTCGACCTTGGTGAGCAGGGCCACCAGGGCGTCCCCTCGCGCGGGCGCCTCGAGCTCGGGCCAACGATCGATCCAGGACTCGAGCTCGCCGGCGAGCTCGGTGTCGGGAGGCAACCCCTCGACGACCTGGGCCAGCGCCTCCTGGTCAGGGCTCAGGGGCCCGCGGCTGACCGCGAGCTCGGCCGGGTGCAGGACGCGGCCGTCGCGGCGGAGCCCCGGCTTCGCGACCTCGAGCACCTGGCCTGCGGGGGCGTCGGCGAACACCCGGCGCACCTTGGCTTCGTCCGACGAGCCGCTCCAGGGTTCGCCCTCCTGGGGAAAGAGCTCGGCGTCGAGGGCGGCGAGGGCAGCCTGTAGCTCGGAGGTCGGGCGCTCGCACGCCGCGGCGTAGTAGGCCTCGACCTGAGTCGTGTCGTCGACGGCGACCCGCGGGTCGCTGAGCTGAACGCCGAGCTTGGTCAGACTCGCCGGCGGGCGGTCCCCGAGGGCTAGCCAGGCCTGATCGCCGAGGGCCACCCGTACGCGCGCCGGGACGAGTACGCCCTCGTCGCTCGCCAGACCGTGGGCCTCGATCGCGACCACGCGCCCTCGAGGGCCTTCCCCGGAGACGCCTTCGACCGTGCCGTAGGCGTCCGCGTCGTGCAGCTCGGCCCCCAGTCGCGCGCCTTCACGGGGGAACAGCCTCACGCCCTCGCTCTGCAGGAGCTCAGCCAGGGGGCCCGCCAGGGCCCGCGCGCAGCGCTCGCTGTGCGGCCGCGCCGCGTCCAGGGCCTGGGCGAGGGCCACCGCGCGCTCCTGGATCGTGCCCGCGCCGAGGGCCGGGCGCCCCGCGAGGGCGTCGGCCTCGATCGCCTGCTCGAGCCCGAGGGCGTCGCCGAGGGCCTTGCCCGCCGACCCCCCGATGAGCTCGGGCTCGCTGGCCAACGACTCCGCGAGCTTGCCCAGCGGGTGCCGGGGTCCAGCGCTGACGCGATCTTCCCCGGGCCGGACCACGGTCTCGCCGACCCGCAGCCCGCGGACCTTGGGGCCGAGAAACGTGCCTGGCGGCTCGTCTGAGAACTCGTGGTGCCGGCGGAGGAGGCTGCTCTGCACGACGTCGTCGCTGCCGTTGACCCCCTGGATCCCGTAGGCGCTGAGGCCCTCGTTCACGAGCCGGTCGAGCAGCTCGCCGAGGGCTGGATCGTCCGCCGCGCGGGGCTCGGCCTGCTCGAGCAGCTGGACCGCGGCCTGGGCCACCGCCGTCGCGTCGGGCGACTGGTCCTGCTCGCTCGCCTGGTCGTAGGCGCGCGCCTCCTGGCGCAGGGCTTCGATGGCCTGGCTCAGCCTTGCGCCGCCGCTGCGCTCGGCCAACGCGTCGAGGTCGCGCTCGAGGGGCGGCTGTGGACCGAGACTGACGACGACCTGCGCAGGAGAGCCGCGCCCGATCCCGCGCAGACCGAAGCGCTTGACCTCGACCACCCGCCCGCGAGGCGCGGAGGAGAACACCTCCTCCACCTGGTAGCGGGTCTCGTCGCGCAGGGCCTTGAGGGGCACGCGCACGTGCTCGTCGCCGTCGGGCAAGCGAGGGAAGAGCTCGACGTCAGGGTCGAAGCTCGCCAACGCGGGATAGACCTGCTCGCGAAACAAGGCGTCGGTCCCGCGCCCGCTGCGCGACCACACCGCGAGCAGCCGCGCGGCGACGGCGAGGCGCGCGCGGCGGTGCGCCAGCCGCGCCTCGTCGTCTTCGGGGCTGCGGGCGCGCTCGGCCTGGGCACGCTCGAGGTCGGCGCGCAGCTCGACCGAGGCGCCCTCGAGCTCGGGGAGCGCGCTGCCCAGCGCGTTGAGCAGGGGCAGCAGCGGGTCCGCCGGACCGCGAGAGAGCACGACCTCGGGCTCGAGCAACACCTCCTCGCCCCGGCGAAAGCCGCGGCGCTGTACGGCGAGCAGTGTCCCCGGGGGGCTGAGGTCGTCGCCGAGCTGAACGTTGCCCCAGGGGGTCGTCCAGCGGTCGACGCCGGGGGCGGGGTGCGGGGTGACCCCCAGGGCGCCGAGCACCCGATACGCGTCGCGGAGGGTCATGCCCAGCACCTCGTCGTCGAGGGCGTCGACCTGGGCCAGCGCCTGGACGAGCGCGCCGAGCTCCGGCGGGTTGCCGCGGTCGATCCGCGCGCGCTGCGCGTCGAGCTCCTCACCCGGTCCGCCCGCCGGGACCGACGAGCGCTCGAGCAAGTGCACGAGGTCCTGGAGCACAGCGGCCAGCGGATCCCGTGGACCGACCGAGCAGCGGACCTGCGCGGGCTCGAGCACCCGCTCCGCGTCGCGGAACCCGCGGGCGAGCACCTCGAGCACGGTGCCCCGAGGCTCGCTCGACTCCGTCCACTCGACCACGTAGGCGTCGGGCTCGGCGTCGACGTCGATCCGCTCTTCCCCTTCTGGGAAGCGGCGAACGCCGCGCTCCGCGAGCAGCCGCAGGGCGGCTCGCAGCTCGGACTCCGTGAACTCGTCGGTCACCGACACGCGGCCCGTCCGCTAGTGGATCCCGCTGAAGGGGTCGACCTCGGCCGGGAACTGCTCGCCCTGGAAGCGAAGCGCGTAGGCCTGCTTGTCCTTCTCGGCGAACACCGAGCGATCCCGGTCGACCCAGAGGAAGATCGGGGCGACGCCGCTCTTGCGCTTCTGCTCGCCAGCCTTGATCGCGCGACTGCGGGCGGTGCCCTGCTTGATCGCGCGCTTGAGCTCGGGGGGCATGGCCCGTCCCTCGGCCGGCTGCGTGAAGTCGAAGTAGCCGATCTCCTCGGGCTGGTCGTCGTTCGCGCTCAGGCGGCTGAACACATGCAGCAGCCTGACCTCGCTCGGCGGCTCGAACACGTAGGGGAGCTTGGTCGGCAAGTCCGTGCCGCGCTCGTAGAAGGGCTCCAGCGGTGCGCCCTCGACCTTGCAGCAGAGCTCGTAGGGCAAGCGGGTGAGCAAGTTCCCCAGCTTGTATTTGATCCGAGCGGGCGCGAGCTCGTTGCGACGCGCGAAGCAGGCGCCCTTGGCGACGGCGATCTTGCAGCCCTTGGGGTCGAAGTGCACGTGCAGGGGCTTGAGGATCTCGCGGGCGAGGCGGTTCACGATCGGCAGCCGCGAGGAGTTGCCCGAGAGGATCGCCAAGCCCAGGGGTTGGTTGGGCGGGATCAGGCGTTGGGCCTTGGCCAGCACCTCGCGCAAGATCGGCTCCAGTTGAGGCTCGAGCTCCTTGGCCGAGATCGTGATCTCGTCGACCTGGGAGAAGTCGAGGCCCGAATACTCCTGGATATGCGGCAGGGGCACGGCGAGGGTCACCGTCTCGGGGTAGTCGCCGTTGGCGTCGGGGGTCCCCAGCTGCTTCTTCAGCCCGTCCGCCGCGTCCCACACCTCGAAGAAGTGGCGCCGCGGGCGCGAGTCGCCTTCGGTGGTGGGGTCGTAGCGGGTGGGGAGGACGTCGTTGATGATGTCCTGCCAGTTCTTGTTCAGGTCCTGGCCCGCGCTCAACGCAGCGCGGATCGCCTCGGCCTCGCCGCGCAGGGCCTCGAGGGCGCCGCGATACGCGTCGACGTCGTCCACGTCCCCGGGCTCGACGCCGGCTTCGGCGATGAACAGCGCCAGCTTGGCCTTCAGCAGGCGGAACACCTCGAGGGAGATGTTGTCGCCGCCGAAGTGCTTGGTCCCAGCCACGCCGAGGATCTCGGTGTGGACCTCGTGGCGCGCGCCCTCCTCGTGGATATCGAGCTGGATCACGGTGATGTCCAGCGTGCCGCCGCCGAAGTCGAAGGTCAGGATGTAGCTGGGCGGGGTGAAGATCGCGCGCAGGGTGTGGATCGGGTTGTTGCGCAGCTCCTCGTAGAAGTAGGCCAGGGTCGCCGCGTTGGCCTCGTCGTAGGCCAGGCAGAGGGTCTCGTCCTCTTGCTTGAACCCCAGCTGGCCCAGGACCCGCACCAGCGCGTCGAGCTGGGTGGTGGTGAAGGTCGTGGGGTAGGTGGCCACGAGCTTGGTGATCTTGGCGCCGAGCTTGTCTTCGGCCTGCTGGAGGACCTTGCGGATCACCAGCTGACAGAGCTGCTCGTAGTGATAGAAGGCCGGCTTGGCCTGGGCGTTGACCGCGTTGTTCAGCACGTAGGTCTTGGTGTCGGTGCCCAGGTAGCGCTTCACCGAATATTTGAAGGCCGAGAGCGGGACGTCCTCGGCGAGGCCCTGGTTGGGCTCGTCGCTGTAGCCCTCGTCCTCGTCGAAGGTGCCGGTGCTGCGCCAGGCCTGCATGGCCGATGTCCCGATCTCGTAGTCGGGGTTGGTCGGGTTGGAGTGGTCGCCGAAGTAGAGCAGCGAGCCGATGCTGTCGAAGGCCGGCGGCCAGCCGTCTTCGCTGAACTTGATCGTGCCGACGGTTCCGCTGCCGTCCTTGTGCTCGATGTAGGCGCAGCAGCACGACGTCGTGCCGAAGTCGAGGGTGAACACGCCCTCGAACTCCTTGATCGGCTGCACGTCGTGCAGGTAGACGGGGAGGCTGAGGATCTGACGCCCGCTGGGGGTGCGGGTGTGGATCTTGATCTCCGTCTCCACGTCCTTGCCCTTGGGGAAGCTCGGGTGCCCCGGCTGGACGTAGATCTTGAACTGCTGGTGCCGGACCCCGGTGTCCTCCTCGCCCCCGATGGTGAACTGCTGGGGCAGCACGTAGAGCCAGGGCGCCGCCATGGGGAACGTGACGTGGAGGAACTCCTCGTCGCCCCTGTAGACGATGGTCTGTTTGAACTCAGCGGGCTTGTCGGAGACGAAGAACGGGCTCTTGTTGACGATCCCGGGCTTGATCTGGACGTCCGACTTGGCCATGGACTCTCCCTCCGTATGGGGCAGCGATTCTACCGCCCTGGCCGCCGCCGTGGCGGCGCTGGCTCGCTCAATCTGAGGTCGAGCCCGGCTCGAACGGGGGCTGTCGCAGACGCTCGGCGGTGCCCTCGTGGAGCTCGAACCCGGCGTCCTGTAGCGAGCGCGCGAGGTAGCCGAGGGCGGCCCACACGGCGAGGGCGTCGTAGCTCCCCGCGCGCGGTGCAGGGACCTCGAGCAGCGCCATCGAGACGTGCATGGGGCAGCGCACGCGGACCCAGCCCTGCTCCTCGGCGACCCGAGGGGTCTCGAAGTCGTAGCCCACGGCGACCTGGACCCCGGCGGGCATGGGCAGCGGGAAGGTCACCGGGTTCTGCCCGACGAGCACAGCGGCCGGGTCGACCTGCAGCGCGCCGCCGAGGCTGGCCTCGAAGCCCGCGCGCACGTTGGGGTCGAGGAACTGCTCGGGGGCCAGCGCCTCGAGGGTCACCCGTCGGGCGAGGGCCGCCGGGTCGCGTGCGTCCGCGCGCACGCGGAGCACGGCGTCGCCGCTCTCGAGCACGTCCACCCGCCGGCTGGCGCAGCCGAGAGGGAGGGCGAGGAGCAAGGCGAGGAGGGCGGAGCGGGGCAAGGCGGGGTCCTTCGCGGGTCAACGGGCTTCGAGCTCGGCGAGCTTAGCAAGCGCGTCAGCCCGGCGACGCTCGAAGTCGTCGGGCTCGAGTTGCCCGGGGGCGAAGCGTTCGAACTCGAGCAGATCTGCCCGGGCCTCGTCGGTGTCGCCGAGGTGCATGCGGGCCAGGCCGCGGAGCAAGAAGCCGATCGCCGCGGTGGGCGAGGCCGCGAGCACGGCCTCGGCGTCGTCGCGGGCGTCGGCGAACTGCCCGCGCGCGAGCCGCAGCTCCGCGCGGGCGGCGTAGGCGGGGAGGCAGCCTGGATCCCGCCGCAGCGCGCTCTCCAAGACCGGCCCCGCCTCGTCCAAGCGCCCGGTGTGGAACAGCGCGGCGCCGCGGTAAGCGAACACCCGGGCGCTCGCCCCCAGCCGCTCGGCGTCCTGGGTGCGCTCGATCAGCTCCTCGAGCTCGGTGGCGTACCACAGCGCCTCGACGAGGGTCTCGAAGGCTCCCCGGTCACCCGGGCTGAGCTCCACCCAGCGTCGCGCGAGTGAGCAGGCGTCGGGGAGGCCCGCCTCGGTCGCGGAGCGCGCGACCAGGGCGAGCACGGCCCGGACGTTCTCGCGCTCTGGGGCGATCGCCAGTGCGAGTTTCGCGTCGTCCACCGCGCCCTGCGCTCGTCCGAGGTGCGCTGCCCGCAGCCGCGCGCGCGCGCAGAGCGCGGGGACGCTGCGGGGGGCGTGCGCCAGGTAGCGCGACCAGGTCTCCTCGGCCTCCGCCCAGCGATCGGCCGCGGCCAGCGCCCGGGCGCGCACCTCGAGGGCCGCGGGGATCGCCGTGAGCGCCAGGGCCGCGTCGCAGTCGGCCAGCACCGCCTCCAACGAGTCGCCGCGCTGGTGGCGGAGCTGGGCGCGGAGGACGTGGGCGCTGGCGACGGGGCGCTCGGCGAGTCGCCGGTCGAGCAACTCGATCGCCAGGTCGATCCGCCCCGCGGTGACGTGCAACACCGCCCAGGTGCTGGCCAGGTGCGGGTAGCTGGGGTCGAGGGCCTCGGCGCGCGCCAGGTCTCGCTCCGCTGCGGCGAGCTCCTTCGCGAACAGGCGTAGCCGCGCGCGCACCGCGTAGGCCGCCGCGCTCTCCTCGAGGCTCAGGCAGCGGTCGATCGCCTCGCGTGCCAGCCCGCGGTCGACGGAGAGGCTGCCGACCGCGTAGTGCAGCCACACCGTGGCGTCGTCGGGAGCGAGATCCACGGCCCTCCGCAGGAGGGGCAGGCCCTCGCTGACCCGGCCGAACATCACCCGCTCCCGCCCCACGTGGGAGAGCAGGCGGGGGTGGTCGGGGAAGCGCTGGAGTAGCGGCTCGCTGAGCGCCAGGGCCGCCTGCGGGCGCTCTTCGCGCTCGAGGGCAGCGAGCTCCTCGAGCCGGGCGGGGTCGAGGCTGGGCTCGGCCAGCTCCGGTTCGTGGGTCGCGGGGCGCGAGCCCGGCCAGAGGACGAGCGCCGCCAGCAGGAGGGCGCCGGCTGCGCCGAGGAGCGCGAGGGGCCAGCGCGCTCCCGGGCCGCGCCTCGCGGGGAGCGCCCCGTCTTCCGCGAGGAGGTCCGAGAGGGCCTCGGCCAACGCTCCCCCGTCGGAGAAGCGCGCGTCGGGATCCTTGGCCAGGCAGCGCAGGCAGAGCGCGTCCAGCTCAGGGGAAACTTCGCTGCGGAAGTGGCTCGGCGGCCTGGGCCGCGCGTCCGCGGTCGCGGCGAGGACCTCGAGCGGAGCGCCCTCGAAGGGCGGTCGACCGGCGAGGCAGGCGTAGAGCGTCGCGCCCAACGCGTAGACGTCCGCAGGCGGGCCCAGCTTGGTCAGCTCGCCGAACCCCTGCTCGGGGGGCATGTAGCCCGGGGTCCCCAGCATGGCGCCCGCCGCGGTCAGCGAGTGCGACCCGTGGTGGTCCATGGCCAGGCCGAAGTCCGTGAGCAGCGGGCGTCCGTCGGAGGTCACGATCACGTTGGCGGGCTTCACGTCGCGGTGCACGACGCCGAGGCGGTGGGCCGCCGCCAGCGCCTCGGCCACGTCGTGCGCTAGCTCCAGCGCGTAGGTGATCGGCAGCGGTCCGCGCAGCAGGAGCTCGCTCAGCGGAGCGCCGTCGACGAGGCCCATGACCAGGAAGCGCTGACCGCCTGGGGTCTCGCCAGCGTCGCGCAGGCGCACGATCCCGGGGTGGTTCAGCTGCGAGAGCGCGGCGACCTCCCGGCGGAAGCGCGCCACGTTTCCCGCCGACCCGCCCTGCACGAGGACCTTGAGCGCGACCCGCTCACCGGCGAGGTCACGGGCGCGGTAGACGACCCCCGCGCCGCCGCGGGCGAGCTCGTCCTCGATCTCGTAGCCGGGAATCGACGTCACGCCCGAGTGTTGCCTGCGGAGGTCATGTTGGCCAGCAGGGGCGCGTCGCGATTCAGCGGCCTTCGAGCTCGGCGAGCTTGGCGAGCAGCTCCCTGCGGAGCTCGGAGTAGACGGCCCGGCGCATTTGCCTCGGTGCGATCCGCTCGAACTCGGCGAGGTCGGCGCGCGCCCCCTCCAGGTCGCCGACGCGGAGGCGGGCCTCGGCGCGGAGCCGGTGGCCGGTCGAGCTGGTCGGCGCGAGCGCGAGGAAGGCCTCGGCGTCGCTCAGCGCCCGGGCGTAGTCCTCGCGAGCCAGGTATAGCTCGCTGCGAATCGCGAGGGCCAGCTTGCTCCGGGGGTCCTGGCCCAGGATCCGGTTCAGGAGCTCCGCGGCCTCGTCCGTGCGCCCCACGCGCATTAGCGCTCCTCCGCGGTAGGCGAGGGCGTTGGGGCCGTGGGAGGCCAGGCCGCGCTGGTCGCTCACCGCGAGCATGGCCTCGTAGTCCTCAGCGTGCCAGAACGCGGTCAGCAGGTTCTCGAACGCCTGGTCCGGCTCGGGGTGCAGCTCGTAGAGCCTGCGCGCGAGGGCTGGGGCGTCGGAGCGGCCCTGGAGGGTCGCCGAGAGGGCCGCCAGCTCGAGCGCGATCAGGTCGTCGCGCCGCTCACGCAGGCGGAGCATGGCGTCGGCGTAGGCGCCGGCGTAGTCGCCGAGGTTGAAGCGGAGCTGGGCGCGCTGAGCGTGCAAGGACGGGGTCGGTGCCTCCTCGATCAGCGCGTCGAGCAGCTGCAGGCTTTCGCGGTCGCGCCCCGCGTGGTGGAAGGCCATGGCCAGCGCGTGACGGGCGCTGAAGTCGCTGGGCAGCATGGAGCGCGCGAGCTCCGCGTCCTCCAGCGCCTCGGCGTCGCGGTCCAGGTGCCGCGCGCGGAGGAGTGCGCGGTAGCAGAGAGCGATCGCCGTGCGAGGCTTGAACTCCAGGTAGCGGGTCCAGTCCCGCTCGGCCTCGGCGTAGCGCCCGAGCTCCGTGAACAGGGTCGCCCGCGCCTGGATCGCCTGGGGGAAGCTCCGCCGGGCGAGGGCAGCCTCGAGGTCCGCCAGCACCCGCTCGGGGGGCGCCTTGGCCGCGCGCCGGATCTGCGCGCGCATCAGGTAGCGGCTGGCCGTGGGGTCGGTCTCCAGCAGGCGGCTGAGCAGCGCGTCCGCCTCCTGGAGCTGACCCTTGCCGAGGTGCCACACCGCGCGGGTCACGTCCAGGTGGCGGTAGTCGGGGTCGAGGGCCTCCGCGCGCAGCAGGTCGCGGTCGGCGCCGTCGAGGTCTCCGGTCTGGACCAGGGCCCGCGCGCGCACGGCATAGGCTTGTGGCGTCTCCGCCAGTTGCAGCGAGCACTCGATCGCCGCGAGGGCGCGCGCGTTGTCCACCGCGAGGCAAGCGATGGCGAGGAACCTCCAAGCGTCGGCGGACCGCGGGTCCAGCTCGACGGCCCGCTCGAGCAGCGGCAGCCCCCGCTGCATTTGGTCGAGCATGCAGCGCTCGCGCCCCACGTGGGCGAGCAGGCGCGGGTGGTCGGGGAAGCGCTCGAGCAAGGGTTCGCTGACGGCCAGCGCCCCCTGGGGGTCTTCGGCTTGCTCGAGAGCGTCGAGGCGCGCGAAGAGCTCGGGCCCCAGGCCGCTGGGTGTGTCGACCGCTGCGGTCGGGGGCTGCGGGTCGGCAGCGGGCTCCATTCGCTGGCTCCACACCACGACCGCCACGACCGCCCCCGCGAGCGCCACCCCAGCCAGGGGGCCGAGGATCCACGCGCGTGAACCGGAGCGGCGTGGGGGTGCGACCTGCGGGTCCTCCCCCGAGAGGAACCCCTCGAGGGCCACGGCCAGCTCACCGGCGTCGGCGTAGCGGCGGGCCGGGTCTCGCTCCAGACAGCGGAGGCAGATCGCGTCCAGCGTCGGGGAGACCTGCGCCCGGTGCGCGCTGGGGGGCTCGGGGTCGCGCTCGGAGGCCGCGGTCAAGACCTGGAGCGGCTCTCCCTCGAAGGGCGGACGCCCGCAGAGGCTGGCGTAGAGCGTCGCGCCCAGGCCGTAGACGTCCGCGGGGGGACCGAGCTTGTCGAGCTCGCCCATGCCCTGCTCCGGAGGCATGTAGCCCGGCGTGCCGAGCATGGCGCCGGAGGCGGTCAGCGAGTGCCCCCCGTCGGCGTCCACGGCGAGGCCAAAGTCGGTTAGCCGGGGCCGCCCCTCCGGGGTCAAGAGTACGTTCGCCGGCTTGACGTCGCGGTGGAGGATCCCCTGCCGGTGCGCGGCCTCCAGGGCGCGGGCGACCTCGCTCAGCAGCTCGACGGCGTAGGAGACCGGGAGCGGCCCGCGCTCCAGGCGCGCGGCGAGGGTGTCGCCTTCGACGAAGTCGAGCACCAGGTAGCGCTGGCCAAAGTCGGTGACCCCGGCGTCGCGCAGGCGCACGATCCCGGGGTGACGCAGCCGAGCCAACGCGGCGACCTCCCGGCGGAAGCGGGCGACGTTCCCGGCCGAGCCCCCCCGCTGGAGGACCTTGAGCGCGACCCGCTGACCGCGCGGGTCGCGAGCGCGAAACACGACCCCCGCGCCTCCGCGCGCGAGCTCCTCTTCGATGGTGTAGCCGTGAACCGAGCGCACAGCCCGAGTGTTGCCGTTGAGAGCGACGCTGGCCAGTCGCGAGTCGCTCCCCGCTGGAACGACCCGGGCCCCTGGGACGTAGCGTAGAGTATGCACATGACCGACAGCGCCAAGATCGTCCGCGACCTCGACGAGCTGCAGTCCCTCATAGAGGCCCTCAAGGCCGAGGGGAAGCGGATCGTGCTCACCAACGGGACCTTCGACCTGCTCCACGTGGGCCACCTGCGCTCGCTGCAGGACGCCCGCTCGCGGGGCGACGTGCTCGTGGTCGCGGTCAACTCCGACGCCTCGGTGCAGGGCTACAAGGGGCCCGGGCTGCCGATCCAGCCCGAGGACGAGCGCGCCGAGCTGCTGGCGGGGCTGCGCTGCGTCGACTTCGTCACGATCTTCAGCGAGCTGACCGTGGACAACGTGATCCTCAAGCTCGAGCCGCACGTGCACGCCAAGGGCACGGAGTACGATCCCGAGACCGTCCCCGAGGGGCCGACGGTGCGCAGCTACGGCGGGGAGATCGCGATCGTGGGCGACCCCAAGGCCCACTCCACCTCGTGGCTGATCGCGCGGATTCGCGGGACCGAGCCCTCGTCGCGGTGAGGCCGCCGCCCGGCTACCGGGCGCGGAAGACGCCGAGGGAGCACGTCTGGCTGCGCGAGGACGCCACCCCGTTCCTCGACAGCAGCGGCCTCGAGAGCGTGGACACCGCCCTCGCGCTGCCGGGGGCGGAGCGCGGACGGCTGAAGTCCCTGGTGGTGCTCGGCGAACCGGGCCAGCGGGTGTTCGTCAAGCGCTGGCACTACAACCGGCTCGAGGTCGGGCTGCGCGCGACGCTCAAGCTCAACTACCCGACCTTCGACGGCCTGCGCGAGCTCGAGAACCTCGAGGCGCTGCGTGCGGCCGGGCTCCGCGTCCCCCGGCCCCTCGCCGCGGGGACGGCCCGCCGCGGCCTGCGCTGCGCGAGCTTCGTGGCCCTCGCCGAGCTCCCGGGCGCGCCGCTGAGCGCGGGCGGCTGCCTGCCCCGCGAGCTGGCGGCCGACCTCGGCCGCTTCGTCGCGCGCCTGCACCGAGCCGGGTTCGTGCACCGCGACCTCTACCTCGACAACGTGTTCCACGACCCGGAGCTGGGCCTGGGCCTGCTCGACTGCGAGCGGGTGTTCCGCAGCCGCGGCCTCCGCTGGCGCTGGATGGTCAAGGACCTCGCCGCGCTGCAGGCCTCGGCGGGGCCGGACTGGACGCGCGGCGACCGGCTGCGGGTGCTGCGCGCCTACTGCGGCCTGCCCCGGCTGAACCCCGAGGCCAAGCGTCTGGCCCGCGCGGTGCTGCGCAAGGCGACGCGGATCCGGGCGCATGGGCGCAAGGGCCCCGACGCGAGCTAGCTCACACCGCGTGCGCGCTCGCTGGCGTCCAGCCCCGCGCGCGCGCGGGCCACGTCGTCGCAGGCCAGGCGGGCCAGCTCGGGCGAGTCGTAGAGCCCGCGGAGCTGGTGCCCCTTGATCCGCAGCACGTCACGGGCCATGGCCAACCCGTCGCGCACGAGGCGCACCGAGCTGGTCTCGTTGTGCCGCAGCTGCACGGGGATCCGCTTGATCTCCAGCCGATTCTTCAGCGCGAGGTAGAGCAGCTCGACGTCGAAGGCGAAGCCGTCGAGCCGCGCGCGGGCGAACAGGGCCTCGGCGACGTCGCCGCGGAAGCCCTTCAGCCCGCACTGGGTGTCGAAGAAGTTGCTCGTCACCAGGCGCCCGAACACCTGGGAGAACACGGCCGAGCCGAGCTGGCGGCCGAAGCTCACCGGAGCGTCGTAGCTCGAGTCCGGCAGGCGTCGGTCGCCGATCACGAGGTGGAAGTCGCTCTCGAGCAGGTAGTGCGCGACCAGCGGGATCAGCTCGAGGTCGTAGGGCAGGTCGACGTCGGTGAACACCCGGGCCGCGCCGCGGGCCGCCTGCATGCCCGCGCGCACCGCGGCGCCCTTGCCGCGGTTGCGGGGCAGGCGCAGGAGGGTGACCCCCTCGGCGGCGTCCCAGGGGCCGGCGCCGAAGTCACCGCCGCCGTCGTCGACGACGATCAGCTCCCAGCGCAGGCGGCCCCGCTCGAGGAACCCCGCCAGGCGCTCGGCCGACCGGCGCGCGATCGCGGCGCTCTTGTAGCAGGGCAGCACGACGGAGAGCTCGGGGTCCTCGTTCATTGCAGGTAAGCTTAGCGGTGGATCGGGAACATGCGACGAACGCTTTGGATTGTCCTGGTCGCCGCGCCGCTCCCGCTGTGGGTCGCGCTCGGCGACGAGCCGGCGGCGGTGCTCGCCAGCGGCGGGACCGTGTGCTTCTCGTGGTTGAGCCTCCCGCTGGCCGTGGGCCTGGCGCTGCACCTGATCGTCCTCGCGACCCTCGCCTGGGTGTTGCTCGCGCGCCCGACCCCGCGCACCCTGCGCCGGGTGGGCTTCGGCGCAGGTGGCGCGGCGTTGGGGGTCGTGCTGGCCCTCGCCCTGGGGGAGGTCGCGCTGCGCTGGCGCGCCGAGCACCTCCCGCGCAGCCTGACGCGCTACCTCGGGGCGCCCCCGTTCCGGCTCTCGGAGTCGAGCTACTACCTCTACGACGGCCCCTGGAAGTTCCGCGGCCAGCCTGGATTGGACCTCCCCGCCCGCTCCGCCGAGGGCGAGTTCGTGCGCGAGGGGCGAATCCGCCAGCACCCGCTCGCCGAGGAGCCCGAGGAGGTCGCGCTGCGGCTCGACGCCGACGGCTTCCGCAACGCCGCCGTCCCCGAGCGGGTGGACGTGGTGTGCGCCGGGGACTCGTTCACCTTCGGCTGGAACCTGCCTCGCGAGGCGAGCTGGCCGGCGCTGCTCGAGGGCGGAGGACGCAGCACCTACTCCGTCGCCGTCAACGCCTACGCGCCCTCGCAGGAGCTGGCGGTGCTGGAGGCCTTCGGCCTCCCCAAGGCGCCGCGGGCGGTGGTGTGGGCGCTGTTCGAGGGCAACGACGTGGCCGACGAGGAGGGCTTCCTCGCTGCGCGCGACGCTCCCCCGCCGGCGGAGGCGAGCGCGGAGCCGACACCCCTGCGGGGCGTGCACCTGCTGGGGCTCGCGCGCTGGTTGGGGGACGCCTTGCCCCGCGGGCTGGTCGACCACGCGGCCGCGCCGCGCGACCCGCCGCTGGGGAGCGTCGGCGGGCGTGAGCTGCCCCTGGCGGTGAGCCCGACCTACCTGCGGAACCTGTTCCAGGAGCCCGCCTGGGGCGAGCGCGCCGGGTTGGCCTCGATCCGCGAGGCGGTGCGCGCCGCCAAGGCTCGCTGCGCCGAACGAGGCGCGCGGCTGCTGGTGGTCCTGATCCCGTCCAAGGCCCACGTGCTCGTCCCGCTGCTCGAGCCCGCGGCCCGCGACGCGCTCTTCGCCCAGACCCTGCGTGAAGAGTTCGCCGCCCTCCGCGACGCCCGCCCGGCGGGGGTCGAGCCCGAGGCCTGGCGCGCGCAGGTCAGCGCGCGGATCGCCGAGCGCTTCGATCGCTACGCCGACGCCTTGCTCACCGAGCTCGAGGCGATCTTGCGCGACGAGGGGGTGACCTCGATCTCGCTCTTGCCCGTGCTGCGCGACGCCTACCTCGCGGGGGAGCCGCCCTACTTCGCCCTCGACTCGCACTGGAACCGAGCCGGCCACCGCGTGGCCGCGGAGGCGGTGACGCAGTGGCTCGACCAGGCCCGTTGACGCGTCGCCGGACCACCCGGCTCGACGCGCTGCTGGCGGGGGTGATCGCGCTCCTGGTGGCCAGCGCGCTGGTGCCGCTGACGGCGGCCTGGGGGGGCCGCGACTGGGATCAGTTCGAGGCAGACCTGCTCAGCGCGCGGCGGTCGCTCCTGGTGGAGCACGAGCTGCCGCTGTGGATGCCCTTCCGCGGGGGCGGCCACGACGCCTGGGCTGACCCCCAGTCGCTGTGGTGCTCGCCCCTGGGGTTGCTGGTCCTCGCGCTCGGGCTGCGCTGGGGCGTGTGCGCCTTCTTCGCGCTGGCCGCTGGCTGCGGCGTCCTCGGGGTTCAGCGCCTCGGCGCCGAGCTAGGGCTGGGTGCAGCGGGGCGCAACCTGGCCGCGGTGGCCCTGTTCCTCAACCCGCCGCTGGGCCTCTACGCCGCGGGGGGAATCCCGCCCTTCGTCCTCGGGCTGGCGGTGTTGCCCTGGGTCGCGTGGTGCCTGCTGCGCGACGAGCCGCGCGCCTGGGTCCTGGGCGGCGCGCTGCTGGCCCTCGACCTCTACGCCGGTGACGTGAACCACTTCCTCTTCCACTCCGTGTTCCTCGGTCTGCTGGGCGCGGCCCTCGCCGCGCTGCGGCGGCGCCCGCGGGTGCTGCTGCGCGTTCTGGTCGTGGGCCTGGCCGCGGGGGTGTTCGCGGCCCCCAAGTTGGCGCCGACGGTGCTCCTCGCGCGGCACAACCCGCGGGTGGTCGACGCGTCCCACCGCGGCGCGTTGACCCTCCGCCTGACCGCCCACGTGCTGCTCGACCGCGGCGCGACGGGGAGCTGCCTCGCGGGCCCCTACAGCGAGTTCGTCGCCCTCACCCGCACCGGAGAGCTCGCCAATCGCGATCGCCCCGCGCCCCCTGAGGAGCTGCTCCCCGGCACCGCCGTCGACTGGGTCAACGTCGGCCACTACCAGGGTCCCCTGGTGCTGGTGTTCGCCCTCGGCGGGTTGCTGCTGATCGTCCTCCGCCGCCGCCGATCGGAGCCGGGGCGACCTCCGGGCGCGGGAGCGGACTCGGCCTTCGCCGCCCTCGCGCTGGCCGGCGGCGGCATGCTGTGGCTGGCCTGGGGCTCCAACGCCTGGCCCAGCGCCTGGGACGGACTGCACCGCCTGCCCGTGTTCAGCTCCACCCGCTCGCCGGGCAAGCTGATCCTCTACGCGCTGCTGCCCCTCAGCCTGTTTGCGGGGGTCGCCCTCGACGCCGTAGCGCGTCGCCTCGTGCGCAGCCGCGTCGAGCCCCGCGTCGCCTCGGCGATCGCCGGGCTGCTGGTGGGCCTCGTGCTCCTCGACGTGCACCCACCCGCCCGTGCCGCCTACCGTCGCGCGTTCTGCGAGCCACCGCGCCCCCTGCAGCTCGACGCCGAAGGCGGATTTCGCAGCGTCGCCGTGCTCCAGCCCGCCGGCAGCACCCACTACGGACCCCCGGTCCGACCGTGCGTGGAGGCCGGCGTGGGCGCCGTCAACGGCTACACCGCCGTCCCCCTCCACCCCAGCGCCGTCCCCGTCGGCGCCCCCGGCTACCGGGGCGAGGCCTTCCCCCTCGACCCCTCCGCCCCCGGCGTACGCACGTGGCGCTTCACCTCCCGCCGGATCGCCCTCGAGCTCGAGCCCAGCGACCGCCCCCGCGCCGTGATCGTCAACGCCAACTGGGGCCCAGGCTGGCGAGTCGAGGCGCCGGGCGGCGCGACGTGCAGCGCCCACGACGACGCCCGGATCCGGCTCAGCGTTCCGCCCGGAACGGAGAGCGTGCGCCTGGTCTACACCCCCCCAGGTCTCTGGGCCGGCCTGCTCGTGTTCCTCCTCGGCGTCCCCGCGATCGCGCTCGCCCTCAGCTCGACGCGAGGGGTTGGGCCGCCCCGGCCGACCCTAGACCACGAGAAGACCGTGCTCAGCCCGCAGCCCCCTGCCTCGCGCGGAAGCTAGGTTCCAGCCGCGTCGGGCTGGGTCCGCGTCGCTTCGAACCCAGGTTCCAGGCCAGCCGGTAGCAGACCGCGTCTGCTGGAACCCAGGTGCCAGTCCAGCCGGTCGGTGACCGCGTCCCCTCGAACCCAGGTTCCAGCCCAGCCGGTAACAGACCGCGTCTCCTCGAACCCAGGTTCCAGCCCAGCCGGTAACAGACCGCGTCCCCTCGAACCCAGGTTCCAGCCCAGCCGGTAGGGGACCGCCTCCCCTCGAACCTAGGTTCCAGCCCAGCCGGTAGGGGACCGCCTCCCCTCGAACCTAGGTTCCAGCCCAGCCGGTAGCAGACCGCCTCCCCTCGAACCTAGGTTCCAGGTGAGGCGGTAGCACACCGCCTCCCCTCGAACCTAGGTTCCAGCCCAGCCGGTAGCAGACCGCATCCCCTCGAACCTAGGTTCCAGGTGAGGCGGTAGCAGACCGCATCCCCTCGAACCTAGGTTCCAGGTGAGGCGGTAGCACACCGCGTCCCCTCGAAGAAACGTTCGAGCGCGGGCGGTCCGACCCAATCCACGCGATCGCAATGGGTTGCGCCCGCGCGCGGCAAAGCCGCTGCACGTCGTTCTGGATTCGTCGTCACAAAACAGCCCGCCCAATTCTCCTTCTAAGTGAGGGGACGCGGTTCCGC
>Ga0070727_10000940_pt1 | contig 32293 bp, 28 predicted proteins | sample tdAd472_FD_66722 | JGI IMG/M metagenome (GOLD analysis project Ga0070727, IMG submission 66722) | Marine sediment microbial communities from the Atlantic coast under amendment with organic carbon and nitrate - tdAd47.2 | ecosystem: Environmental > Aquatic > Marine > Coastal > Sediment | place... | reverse complement strand
GGCGGGGCCTGTCGGGCGCCACTGCGGTGTTGTCGCGCTTGGCAAGGGCGACGGCCATTCCCTGCGCACGACGCCTTGCAGTGACGCCCGACAGACTCCCGCAGAGCACTTCCATAATTAATCAAAGGTTCCCTAGCAGTTCAGGTTAAATTTATGTGTGGAATAGTCGGTGCGATAGCACAGCGCGAAGTGACGGAAATTCTTATCGAGGGGCTCAAGCGCCTGGAGTACCGGGGCTATGACTCTGCAGGATTGGCACTGATCAATACGGAGAAACCGGTGCTCAACTGCACCAAGGCAGTGGGCAAGGTTGAAAAACTGGTCAGCCAGGTCGCTCGCAGCAGGAAGACAGGTAACCTGGGTATCGCCCATACGCGCTGGGCGACTCACGGAAAACCAACGGTTAAAAACGCGCATCCCCACACATCCAGCAAACAGATAGCACTGGTACACAATGGCATTATCGAGAACTTTGAAACGCTGCGTGTAAAGCTGGAAAAATCAGGCTATACCTTCGACACGGAAACAGACACGGAAGTTATCGCACACCTGATTCACCAGGCCAGGAAAAATGGTGAAGTCAGCCTGTTGGAAGCAGTAAAGAAAACGGTCAAACAGTTAGAGGGCGCTTACGGTATCTGCGTCATTGATGTCGAGACGCCTGACCAGATAATCGTTACGCGCAGTGGCAGCCCGCTGGTTATTGGCAAAGGCATCGGTGAGAACTTTGTAGCCTCCGATGCGCTGGCCCTGGGCCAGGTTACCGACCGGTTTATTTTTCTGGAAGAAGGGGATATCGCCCGCATTACTCTCGACAACGTGGAAATCTGGAACAACAACAAGAAGATTAACAGGCGGGTTACGCGAATAACCAGCAAGCAAAGCGAAGCAGAGAAGGGTGGCTTCAGTCACTATATGCTCAAGGAAATCTATGAGCAGCCGGTTGCCATAAAAGATACCCTGGACGGACGTATCAGCAAGACCCGGGTGCTCGAGGAGGCCTTCGGAGTAAAGGCCGGTAATGTTTTTGACCGCATAAAAAATGTCCAGATAGTCGCCTGCGGAACCAGTTTCCTGGCAGGTCAGGTAGCGAAGTACTGGCTTGAGAGCATTGCCAAAATTCCCTGTCAGGTGGATATTGCCAGTGATTATCGCTATCGGGATGTAATAGTGCAACCCGGCACCCTGTTTGTCAGTATTTCCCAGTCCGGTGAAACTGCGGACACGCTGGCAGCCCTGCGCTTCGCTAAAAAAGCTAGGTACGAATCGACTTTCGCCATTTGTAACGTAGCAACCAGCAGCCTGGTCAGGGAGTCGGACTTCTGTCTGCTTACCCATGCGGGGCAGGAAATCGGCGTGGCCTCCACCAAGGCCTTCACCACCCAGCTCTGCCTGCTGCTGTTGCTGGCCATCGTGCTGGGCAGACGCAACGGCCTTACCGACAGTCAGGAAGCCAGGATTGTGCGCAAGTTGCGGAAACTGCCGGACCTGGTTTCCGCTACCCTGAAGCTCAACAAGCAGATCAAGAAACTTTCATTGCGCTTCGCCGACAAACACCACGCCCTGTTCCTGGGTCGCGGTATTCAGTACCCGGTGGCGAAAGAAGGTGCGTTGAAACTCAAGGAAATTTCCTATATTCATGCCGAGGCCTATCCGGCGGGAGAGCTTAAACATGGTCCGCTGGCCCTGGTGGACAGCAAGATGCCGGTTATAGCCGTCGCGCCAAACAACGAGCTGTTGGGCAAACTGAAAGCCAACCTGGCGGAAGTCAGTGCCCGCGGTGGCAAACTGTTCGTATTTGCCGATGAAAGTATCGGTTACGAGGGGGACAAAAACTGCAAGGTCATCCATGTACCGACGTCTCCGGATATCCTCGACCCCATCGTGTTTGTTGTACCCTTGCAACTGCTTGCCTATCACGTGGCTATCCTGAAGGGCACCGACGTGGACCAACCACGAAACCTCGCCAAGTCGGTTACAGTGGAATAGTCGTCAGAATAAATTAGTTGTCAGAATAAATAGTTGCCTAGCGCACCGGTTTTTCCATGGGCGTTCGCAGACCACGCAAACTCCTGTTCAGGCGCTTCAGGTGATCCTTCAATTGTGGTCGTCGATGGCGGGCAACTCCCATTGCCAGTACATCAATGACCAGCAGGTGAGCAATGCGGGATGAGACCGGACTCAATGCATGGTCGTCTTCTTCCATGTTGACGTGAATGGAGATACTGCTGAGTCTGCTTAGCGGTGTGTGCTGCGGAGTAAGTCCGATTACCGTTGCTCCCGCCTCGCGGGCCAGTCTCACACTTTGCAGCAGTGCCCTGCTCTTTCCGGACTGTGAAATCGCCACCACTACGTCTTTCTTGCCCAGGGAAATGGCAGACATGTGCTGGATGTGCGGATCGGTATAGGCCGCCGTTGACAGTCGCAACCGGAAAAACTTGTGCTGAGCGTCGGCAGCAACGGACCCCGATGCGCCGAAGCCGTAAAATTCAACCCTGCCGGCATTGGCGATGGCATTGATGGCGCGATCCAGGGCCCTGGGATCCAGTTCATCGCGTACCGTCAGCAGGGAACCGATGGTCGAATCGAAAACCTTGTCGCTGAGATCCTGCATAGTGTCGCTGTCGTCAACGGCAAATTGCGTGAACACACCTCCAGAGCCCAGGCTTTGTGCCAGCTGCAGCTTGAATGACTTGAATCCGTCAAAACCAATGGCCCGACAGAATCGTATTATGGTCGGCTCACTTATTTCAGCGGAGGCGGCAAGGTCGACTATTCGCATACCGATAATGTCGCTGGGGTGCTGCAGTACATAGTCGGCAACCCGTGCTTCGGATTTACGTAGCGCCGGTCTTTTTTCCTTGATCTTGTGCAGCAGGTTTTCCATGAGTTCTTCCGCGTGAACGCTGATGATCGATTCAGGACAACACAAGATTCCGGCAGTGCAGCCGGTGCCGGAGCAGGCTTAACGTGTCACCGCTGGCAGGTGTTGCCAGTCGGGAATCGCCGGGGTCAGTGCATAGTCCGGATTGAAGTACAAAGATTTACCCGGAAGCAACGGGACACAGGCGCCCGCTTTCTGGTTAAATGTCACTTAACTTTAATTACAGGGCCAGGATTTGTCCAGAAAGCTGAGCGAGCCCGGGTTGCGGATTTCCTACGCAGACAGTATCGAGGAAATCCAACCGGAAGACTGGAACCGTCTGGCTGCTGAAACGAGCCCGTTTCTGAAGCACGAGTTTCTCCTTGCCCTTGAGGCTACCGGCTGTACGACGCGGGAATCCGGCTGGCAGCCACATCATGTCAAGGTGCACGACCTGCAGGGTGCGCTGGTTGGCGTCGTACCCCTGTACAGGAAAACCAATTCTTATGGCGAGTACGTCTTTGACTGGTCCTGGGCCGACGCCTACCGGTCAAACGGCCTTGCCTATTACCCGAAGTTTCTGACCGCGATTCCATTCACACCCAGCGAGTGTTCCCGCTTTCTCCTGGATCCGAAGCTGTCTTCCGCCGCCACGATCCGCCGCATCGCCGACAGCGTCATGGAGCATGCGGAAGACCTCGAAATGTCCTCCTGGCACGTTTTGTTCCCCACCGAGGAAGAGAATCAATGTCTGCAGAGTGACCAGCTGATGTCCAGGGAAGGATGTCAGTTCCACTGGTTTAACCGTGGCTACCGGGATTTCGATGACTTTCTCGCCGCCCTGAGTTCAAGAAAGCGCAAAAATATACGCAAGGAGCGGCAATCGGTATTCAGCCAGGGAATTCGATTCCAGGTAGTCAGGGGTGGCGATATCAGCGAAACGCAGTGGAAGCATTTTTTCGTGTTCTATCAAAGCACCTACCTGGTCAGAGGTATGCAGGGCTATCTCAACCAGGAATTTTTCATGAGAATCGGGCAGACGATGCCAGACAACCTGTTCCTGGTCTTGGCGAAACTGGGAGACCAGATTATCGCCGGCGCCTTGTTCTTTCAGGATGATAAGAAATTGTTCGGGCGCTACTGGGGTTCCCTGGAGGAATTTCAGTTCCTGCATTTCGAAACCTGTTTCTACCAGGGCATCGAGTACTGCATTCAACAGGGGCTGTCCCGGTTCGATGCGGGCGCGCAGGGAGAGCACAAGATTCAACGGGGCTTTGAGCCCGTCCGAACCTTTTCCAATCACTGGTTGCGCCACCCTTCTTTTGCCGCGGCAATCGGGGAATTCCTGCAACGTGAGAAGGACTATATGCGGGAATACCGGCAACAGGCGAAAGAGCTGCTGCCCTTCAGGAAATCCTGATCGTTACTCAGGCTCCGCCACCGCTTTACGCCAGACCAGTAGCTGATTGTTGGCAGGCATACCGTTATCTTCGAGGATGGTCATGCCCCCTTTTTCAGCCGTTTCCTGCACTGCCTCAAAATCCCTGATCCCGCTGGCCGGATCCCGTGACTTGAGCCACAGGTCGAAGTTGGCATTGCTCTGGCTGGTATAAGAGCCACCGTATTTGAACGGTCCGTACACCATCAGCAGGCCGCCACGATCAAGATGGCGCGCAGCGCCTCGAAAGAACAGCTCTACAGACTCCCAGGCCATTATATGCAGGGAATTGGCGCTGAATATCGCCGGCAAATCTGAGCAGCCCCAGTCCTGCCAGTTGACATCCAGAGTCGAGGCCGGCGGCAGATTACTCAGTGCGGCGGCAGTCAGGCGAAGATTCAATGCCGGGACATTTTCCTGCAAATCCGTTGTCTGCCAGACAAGATGCGGCAATGCCGATGCAAAAAATTCAGCGTGTTGCCCCGTGCCACTGCCCACTTCCAGAACCCGATCGACACCCTGGAGATGGCGCCGCAGCACATCCAGGATGAACGACTTGTTGTTTTCGCAAGCCTGGCTGAATGGCAGTGATTCCATCCCGGAGCTCACGCTGCTTTCCTGCGCAGAAACACCGGCCTCGTGTCGGTGGATTCCTCCGGGCTGTATCGATACCCGTCAATATCGAACTCTTTGAGCCGCTCCGTCCGCCTGATGCGATTCTTGATGATGAAGGCCGCCATCATGCCCCGGGCCTGCTTGGCGTAGAAGCTCAGGAAGCGGTATTTTCCACTGGAAAAATCCTTGAATACCGGTGTTATTACGGTGGCATCGAGTTCCTTCGGCTGTATGGCGTTGAAGTATTCGTTTGAAGCCAGGTTGACCAGGATCTTTTTCTTCGCCGGCGCGAGTTCCTGGTTGAGACACCGGGTCAGTCGGGATCCCCAGAAATCATACAGATCACTGCTCTCCCCGGCAGTCAGCCGGGTGCCCATCTCCAGTCGGTAAGGCTGGATCAGGTCAAGAGGTCTGAGGATGCCGTACAGTCCGGACAGAATTCTCAGGTGCTTCTGGGCGTGGTTGATGTCAGCCGCGGAAAACGAACTCGCGTCCAGCCCCTGGTAGACATCACCGATAAACGTAAACAATGCCGGCCGGGCATTGTCCCGGTCGAAAGGTGTGTGCCAGTTGGCGTAACGTTCATAATTGAGCGCGCCAAGTTTGTCACTCATGTTCATCAACCCGGACAGCTGTTCCGGGTTAAGCTTTTGCAGCTGCTGCACCAGCTTCCTGGCCTCGTCGAGAAACCGGGGCTGGGTAAACTTGCGCCGTCGAATCGGAGTTTCAAGATCCAGTGATTTTGCGGGAGATAGCACGACTAGCATGGTTCGAAATCCGGTAAGTTGTTGCTGTTTCTGTTTCCAGGCGCCTTGTCCCGAGGGTTGTCCCTGAGCCACCGCCTGTTCCTCTGATTTTAGCGGGGGCGATGTTCACGGGGACCGTGCCGTGGTCTCAACGCCGCAATCATAACAAAGTCGTGGTCATTAATGTGATTGCCCGAAAATCCGATCGTGAAAGCAGGTGCATGGCGGGTATACGGTGTTCTCCGCCAGTTGGATGTACGGGCAATTGCCGGTAAGCTGAAGCCTTGTCACTCCAGGTTTCCACGGTATCAGATCATCCCGGCTAACAGTCCGGTTCTGGTGATCCCGGCACCCGGGAAACCGGCAAGGGTCGGAAGAGACTGGCAAGTATCATGCAGGAAAGGCTTCATCATATAGCAACCAGGCTGGTCTGGATTCAGCCCCTGGCAACAGCAGTGGCCATTGCAGCCCTGGTGGCGGCGCTGTTTTTTGCCGTCGCTCCGGATGCCGATGCAGAAACCTGGCTCATTCCGGCGCTGCTGTTGTTCTGCTGGAGTCTGCTGGTGGTCACTCTCGTCAGCATGTTCCGGACGACTCCGCCGGCCGCTGACAGGAATACCGGGTTTTTTCGTCGCCAGATGATCCGCCTGCACCGGGCTTTTCGCAATCTCCTGGCGCTGGCGTTTCTTGGCCTGAGCCTGGCATTGATCATACTCAGCTACAAGCTTCTGGTCGCCGGCGTGGGGTAGCCGCTGGGTAGCAGGCCCCGCGACAAGGCGCCTCGTCAATGAACTCGCCCGCAGGCCAGAGTGGTTCAATAATTAAGAGGATCACTAGACCGACTCCGGGGGCACACCGTCCACGACAATGAGATTGGTCGAGGCGGCCTCCTGGCGGATCGCGGCAACGCGCTGATAATCCGGATCTTCCAGAAAGCCCACGGCTTCACGCTTCGATGGAAACTCGATAACGATGAGTCGTTGCGGATTCCAGTCGCCTTCCCGGCAGTCGATTTCTCCCCCCCGAATCCGGTATTGTCCGCTGTGCTTTTCAATGAATGCCGGTACGAGACGAACATAGTCCTGGTAGCGATCCGGATCGGTGACGGTGATGTCGGCGATGATAAAGGCTGCCATGGTCCTTCTCCCTGTTACTCTTCGGGAATGGGAAAGCTGATTTCCTGCAAACCGGGCAGGGTGCAGCCGTGGGGCCCCAGATCGAAGCCGGGTTCGCCGCCACCGTTCAGGTTGACGAAACTTGCATCCCCGTTGTTGGCAAGACAGATGAGATCTCGGTTTTCAGTACCCGGCCGGAGGATACCTCCCCAGGCGATATCCGGAATACGTTCTCCGGTTTTTTCATGCAGCGCCATCAGCATGGGATGCCGTGGGCTGGTTCCGCCGCCGGAAAAACTGTTGTCGTGGATGTAGATCTGTTCGGGATACGGATCGTAGTCGGGGTCATCGAAGGAACGACCACCCAGTACGTAACTGTAGATCATGATGTTAACGTTACCGTTGTCAGTGAACTGGTTCTCGAACACCTCGATATTGTCGTTGGCCAGAATCAGCAGTCCGGTACCCGGGGGTACGTTGGCAACGATATTACCGGCCGGGGCAAAGTTTTCGGTGTTGTTGGCGTATACCTGGTTGTGGTGAACCCGGGTTGCCTGCCCTCCCTGTACCGGCAGCCCGGGAAGATCGAAAACCAGGATGCCACCGGTATTGTTGGTGGCGACATTGTTGTAGACGTCTGCGTAGGTAGAGTTCTCTATCTCGATGCCGGCGACATTGTATTCGGCCCGGGAGTTGCGCACGATTATCTGCCGTGACTGTCCGACGTAAATTCCCGCATCCGACGCGCCGATGGCAACGGCCCCGTCGATCAGCACATTGGCGGACTGTACCGGGTAAATGCCGTACGCGCCGTTGGTGGTCTGGGGACCACCGGTCCATTCGGTGCGGACCCGCCGGATGGTCACATTGTTGCTCTGGTTGATCTTCAGCGCATCTCCTATGGTGTCCTCAATGGCCAGGTCCTGGATGATGAAATCATCGGCACTGACCAGCAGTCCTTCTGCCCCCTGTTGCTGATTGCGAAAAGACAGAATCGACTGATCCATCCCGGCGCCACGGATTGTTACGCCGTCCACGTTCAGCGACAGGCTGCGGGAAAATTCGTGGATTCCGGGCGGGATTTCAATAATGTCCCCCGGTTCAGCGGCAATCAGGCTGGTCTGCAGTATTTCCTCGAAAGTCAGCGGGGGTGCATCGGGTTCCGGTTGTCCGCAGCCCGCCAGGATAAACAACAGCAGAAACGTGAACGGGTAGAGCAATAGCCGGGTTGTTATTGTCATTGGCGGAATCTCCATGGTCTCTGGAAGCCGGTAAAAGCCAGTGTAGAGCCTGCCGCGGATGCAGTCCAGGATCATGACCGAGGGAGCCTGATCTGCGCGACCACGGCCCGGAGTCGACTGGCGATGGGGGATCCAAGGTCAGTTCCCACGCCGTTGCCGGTGAATCACACGCTCTCGGGTGTCCCGTTCACGATCCGTGTCTTCCCTTGCGGTTACGGCATGAATCTGCTGAACATACTGTGCCGGAAGCCGGGCTTCCCGGGCACCGGTCAGTACATGGTCCAGGTACCAGGAATAGGGCATGAGCTGTTCATCGATGTGAGTCGCATAGTAGAGAAACGCCTGTTGCCGGCTCCCCAGGGTGTTTGTCACGACGACTGTTTTTTCCTCGTAGCCGGCGCCCAGCCCCTCCGCGGCATCAAGCCGGGATTTATGCTGGCTCTCCATGCGATACACTACGCCCATGACCACGTCACCGTGATCCCCGGTAGCGAAGGCATCGCATTTGGCGGAATCATCCCAGCCCGCCTTGTGAAAGAGCAGGCGATGAGCCGTCAGGCAATAAGTGCCCAGCGGGTCGGCACTGGGCACCCGCTGGCGCAACCGGGCCAGGGACATATTGGAACCGTAGGCAAAATAATTGAGCTTCACTTCTCCGCGACCCCAGGCGACATTTTCACGTAGCGGGGCAGGTCCTCGATTCGTGACAGCCAGCGGTTGATGGCCGGGTAGGCATTCAGGCTGAATCCACCTTCCTCCGCCACGTGGGTGTAAGCATAAAGACTGATGTCGGCGATAGTTGGTGAACGACCGATTAAATACTGGGTATCAGCCAACTGCTGCTCCATGACACGGAGCGCCCGGTGTCCTCCCTCCTGTCTGGACTGGTACTCGCCAAGCCGGTCCTCCGGCAGGCCGAGATACTTATTGATGTAGCGGGCCACGGCAATATAGGGTTCGTGGCTGTACTGTTCAAAAAACTGCCATTGCAGGACCCGGGCCCTTGGCAGACCCGAATCGGGCAGCCACTCGCTGCCTTCAGCCAGGAAGTTGAGTATGGCATTGGATTCAGAGAGATACTGCCCATCGTCTATCTGCAGCACCGGTATTTTCCCGTTGCTGTTCATGGCCAGGAAACCTGCGGTTTGCGTTGAGCCGGCCAGGATATCGACATGAACCCATTCATGGGGCAGGGACAGGAACTCCAGGATCAGTTTGACCTTGTAGCAATTTCCCGAAAGCCTATCGCCATAGACTGTAAACATGATGGTTTTCTCGTCTCAACCCGGCAGCAGCGGTAACAGGCAGCATGATAAAGATTTTCACAACGTGATTGCAATCGCAGGGTTATGCAGTAACCATTGACAGCGCTGGGCCTGGTTGTTCCCGCCCTGCGGTGGTTGTACCGTGATTGATATTGTATAGATTCAAGCTGTGGACAACAGCGGGCCATGCTCGGTAAGCTGATCATGGTGCAGCCCGCTGCCATACCTGCGCATCAGCTGATTGTCTCTGCTTCTGCCCGTGATTCCGGAAAGCGTATCAGGCTGTAACTGCCTGGTACTTTTTTCCAGGCCAGGTCGCCTCCCGGGGGCTCCACGGGAGTGATGACAAACTGCTGCAGGGTTAGGCAACCTCTGACCATTTCCAGTGTTAATCAGAGGTTCCTTAATTTAAAAACAACAACCGGGCAACTGGTAAACAACGCCAACAAGAGGTCGGTCCATGAGCCATAAAATCAGGGTGTATCTTTTCCTTTTATTGACCAGCAGTATGCTGCTGAATACGAAGGCAGTTTCACAACCACATCAGGTACTGCAACTGGATGGACTCGATCAGCCGGTGGAGATTCTCAAGGACAAATGGGGTATTTCCCATATCTATGCCGAGACCGAGCACGATCTGTTTTTCGCCCAGGGCTACAATGCCGCCCGGGATAGGCTGTTCCAGTTCGAAATCTGGCGAGCCCAGGCCACGGGCACTACTGCTGAAATTCTCGGCCCCAGGGCAATCGATCGGGATCATGGTACCCGGCTATTCAAATTCCGGGGCAATCTCGGACAGGAACTGAGCCACTATCATCCTCGAGGTGTGGATATCGTCAGTGCCTTTGTTCATGGAGTTAACGCCTATATCGATCAGGTCATGCAGAACCCCGATGACCTGCCGTTGCCGTTCAGGATATTGGGCATCGAGCCCAGGCACTGGACTGAAGAGGTCGTGATATCGCGACATCAGGGGCTTCTGGGCAATATAGGACTGGAGTTGCGCACCGGCCGTGCCGTGTGTCTGCTTGGTCCCGGTGAGGTAGAGGAGCTGTCCTATTTTCATCCTCACGAACCGAAGCTAGACCTGGATGCGGCCATCGACTGTGATTCATTGTTGAACAATGACATTCTTTATCTGTACAACGCTTATCGTGCCGGTTTGCGCTTCCAGCCTGATGATGTGATACAAGCTTACAGGAATGATCAGTCCAGTTTTGAGCAGTTGGCCGCCGTGCTCGATGAGGAACAGCGCGACCTGAACAAGCGCGCTATAGACGACATAGGCAGTAATAACTGGGTGGTCAGTGGTGATCTTACCCAGGATGGCTGGCCCATGATGATCAATGATCCCCACCGTGCCCAGGCGGTGCCTTCACTGCGATACTGGGCGCACCTGGTCGGTCCCGGGTGGAACGTGATCGGTGGTGGCGAGCCGGAAATTCCCGGTATCTCTATCGGTCACAATGAACATGGAGCCTGGGGTCTCACGGTATTCAACACGGACGGTGAAGACCTCTACGTTTACCAGACCAATCCGGACGACCCGAACCAGTACCGCTACATGGGTCGTTGGGAAAACATGCGGATAATTGAGGAGGTGATCAATGTCAAGGGTGCGGCACCGGTAACCCAGGAGCTCCGCTACACGCGTCATGGTCCGGTGACATTTCAGGATCCACAGAAAAACCTGGCCTATGCTGTCAGACCTGCCTGGATGGAGCCGGGAGGTGCCCCTTACCTGGCTTCCCTGCGCATGAACCAGGCAACGAACTGGGAGGAATTCAGGGAAGCATCGAACTTCAGCAACATCCCCGGCGAGAACATGATCTGGGCTGACCGGGCCGGCAATATCGGCTGGCAGGCGGTGGGCATTGCCCCGATTCGTCGCAACTTTTCCGGCATGGTACCGGTACCCGGTGACGGCCGTTATGAATGGGACGGTTTCCTGCCGATCAAGGCCAAGCCCCACGAATACAACCCGTCACGTGGCTATATAGAAACGTCCAACAGTAATTACACACCGCCGGATTATCCCTATCTCGATGCCATCGGTTTCACCTGGACTGATCCGTTCCGGTGGGCCCGGGGAAGCGAGGTGCTGGGGTCCGGCCGCAAGTTCAACATGATGGACATGATCCAGTTACAGCATGACTACCTCTCGATTCCAGCACGAACCCTGGTGCCGATGCTCGGGGACCTCGAAGCGGAGGATCCCGCGGTTGAAAGGGCAAGACAACGCCTGCTTGAATGGGATTACGTGCTGGACAGGAATTCCATCGAAGCGGGCATCTACGTGGCTTTCGAAAGACGCTTACTTGATAACATCGAACTGCTCAAGATTCCGCAGCCGGCACAGGAATTTCTGACTATCGGTATGAAGCGGATGATCGATTTTCTCCTGGCGCCGGACGGTGAATTTGGCGACGATCCGCTGGCTGGTCGTGATCGGTTTCTGATTCAGGCGTTGGCTCAGGGACTGGACGATCTGCGGCAGAAGCTTGGCAATGACGAAAGTAACTGGGTTTACGGGCAGGCCGACTATAAACATGTACTCATCCGACACCCTCTGGCCAGTGCTGTCGATAAGGCGACCCGGGAAATACTCAATGTAGGTCCGGCACCACGCGGGGGGAACAGCTATACCCTGGGCAATACCGGTAGTGGCGATAATCAGACTTCCGGCGCTTCATTTCGCATTTTTGTCGACACCCGGGATTGGGACAATACTCTGGGAATGAATACACCCGGGCAGGTGGGCGACCCGGATCATCCCCTGTACGATAATCTGTTTGACCTGTGGGCCAGGGACAAGGTTTTTCCGGCGTTCTACAGCCGGGAAAAAATCGAAACGGTTCTGTTCGAAACGCTGGAACTGCGACCCTGACCGATCTGGAGCCAGACCGGACATGTGACCTGGTTCAAGCTATGGGAATCATTTCTGGTAAAAGTAAAACGGTTGCCTACAGGTTTTCAATATCGTGATGGCATCGTCTTGCCTCTGGCCGACGCGGGTTCTACACTGCCATAATGTCTGGTCTATTCTCCGACATAGAATTCCTGTTCAATGCCGCTGTCAGATTTCACCAGCAGGGCAACCTGCAGCGTGCCTCGGAATTGTACGACAGGGTACAGGAAATAAGCCCGCAGCACGCCATGTCGTTGAACAATCAGGCGCTGATTGCCAAGGCCGTGGGCCGTCTTGATTTGTCCTGGTCGATGCTTCAGGAAGCGCGGCAATGCGAACCTGAGAATTTTGAGATTCTGGCCAATCTTGGACGGGTTGCGCTGCAGAAGGGCGATTATGCCGTGGCATTCAATCATCTGAGTAAAGCCCTTGAGATCCGGTCCGATGACCGTAACCTGCAAATGTGTCTTGCCAGATCACTGTTCAACCTGGGCCGTCATGGTCAGGCCAGGGCCATCCTGAAAGGCCTGGCCCGGAACCATACCAAATGTGCTGAAACGTATTACCTGCTTGGCTTGATTGCCCTGGAAGAAAACGCCGACATGCAGGCGAGTGGTTATTTCCAACAGGCCCTGCGGCTGGAACCTGATCACGCCGGAGCCCTGAAGCAGGTCAATGAACCCTGAGCCCTGAAATGACAGATGCCGGGCTCAACCAGCGGACAGAGACGTTACCCGCCTGATTTCCTGGCAAAGACGAACAGGTCGTCAACCTGGGTTCCATCACCATTGGTAAAAGGTTTCGTTTCCACATTTACCAGGTTGAACCCACTGGACTCCAGCTGTTCAAGCAGGACTTTTTTCTCGTGATAGTAGGTGAAGATTCGATCCCTGTCTCCCGGGTTCTGATAGCCGGAGCTGGTATAGTCCCCGGTCATGGTACTCAGGTACAGCAGGCCACCAGGCGTCATGATGCTCGCGGCATCGGTGAGTAGAGACCAGGCCTCACTCCTGGACAGATAGGGCAGGCAGAAACCCAGCAGGATGATATCGAATGGCGTGTCGAGGCTGCCGATCTCCCGGCAATCCATCACGCTGAACTCGGCACCGGGACAGTTCTGGCGAGCTAATCTGATCATGTTCGGCGCAAGGTCTATGCCGGTGATTTTCAGCGATGGAAATCTGTGCAGAAGGAACCCGGAAAAGATTCCGGACCCACAGGCTGCGTCCAGCGTTCGACCAGTGTCCAGGCCGGCGGCTGAAATCAGCCTGGCAAACCCCTCGTAAGTGGCAAGATAAGACGAATGATTCCTGAACTTATCGTGGTAGGGCTCTGCATACTTGTCGAAAACGTCGACGGCTTCTTTGTTGTTATCCATGGAGTATCCGACCTTCTCTCGGCAATTTCGGCCTGTTGGTTGGTTCAACAGGGCGTCGAGGCTACAGGAGAATTGAATATGGCTCAGCTGGAGAGGCGGTTCTGTTGTTCTGTGGTTTGGGCTTCACCCCTCGGCAGCCACGGTGTATTTTCAAACTCAGCCGTCTCCGGATTGTTACTACACCCCGTCGCACGTAGCGACCGGTGAGACCTTGCAGCCTGGGGTTCTCCTGAAGTCACTGCGCTTGCGGTATTAGTTGCTCCCCCGTGCCAGGTTTTTCAGGATGTCCAGGGCCCTGTCCGCCTGCGACGCAGGAACCAGGATATGATCGTGATGACAGGCCGCGATCACGTTGGCGCTTATTCCCGCAGCTGCAAGTGCTCCGGAAACGGCAGCGGTGAGCCCAACCGCGTCGAGGCTGGAATGAACCGTCAGGGTAATAAGACGAAATACGCTATCGAACGCCAGGTTTCTGTGCTCGGCGTCTTTCCGCAACAGGACCAGGGATACGCCCTCGGGCTCTCGAAAAGTTGCCAGGGATTCGAATTCGTCGAGCCGGTGTCTCTCCGGTGAAACGCTGCAAAAGACGTAATCATCGTCGTACAGCCGTGGCGCCAGCGATAGCAGAAGTTTGTCGAGATCCCTGATACCTCTGTTACCTGACATGGAACTGATGAAGCGTCTCCATCGTCGCCTCCAACTCCTTTGTGCCGGTAAGTCGATTCATTTACGGCGTCGCCGTAACCGGTTATCGAAGCGCATTCTACGTCGACGCCGCCGGTCTGAAATTTCCGACCCTATCAACGCTGCCACCACGATAGCAGCAACAATGATGCCGACAGCGATGGTGTTGGTATCGCCGTAGCTTTGAAAAAAAGATACCAGGCTTTGCCAAAGGGTACCGAAAAAGGATGGTTGATCTTCGATAGTAAGCTCCTTTGAATCCATGCCGAAAATAGCGTCAGCACGAATTTCCACTCGCTTTTTGCGTACTATAACACAGCAGAAAATCAGGCAAACCGCAGGGCCAGGAATGTTTCAGGCGCTGCCGACTTATTGATTTTCAGTGAGCATGGTCTTTTTCCCGGGAAAATTATTATAGAAGGCGAGGTGGGCGCTCCCGGAGAACTCGTCATCACGGTGCTCGTACCGGGCTATCCAACTCAGTAGCATGTCCAGGTTCCGGTCCTGGGCTTCTCTTGACTCATATTTGTGCGGCTCCCATGGCCTGTTTCTAGCGTTTTCAATGCATTGGTCAACCGGAAGATTCAGGTAAAAAATTTCAGTTGCATCGGCGGACACCAGTTCCAGAAGGTCGGTATAGCAGCCTTCGATTACCCAGCTGTCGTGAGCGCTGGTAAAATCACGGATCTTTTCCAGGCAGGCCGCTATTGCCGCGCGTTCCGGTGGGTCCGTGTCCAGCCAGGCCAACTGATCCAGGTCCAGGTGTGCCAGGCCCTCTTCATGACTGAGCCTTTTGGCCAGTGTTGTTTTACCTGAACCGGAGTTGCCGAAAACAAGAATTTTTTTCATGACCTGACTCGATTGGAAAAAATGGAAAAAAATGGAAAAGGTATCGGGCTGATCTTCGTCGGTGCCTGGTGCACCGGGTGAATTCAAAACCGGGGCCCGCTTCCACGATCACACCGGATTTGCATCGTTTTGTCGGCGTCACGGCAGGGCCGGCTGAAAACCCGGGTACAGCGGATGGGTTTACGTTATCGACGCACCACTCGGCGTGCAAGGCACGGCAGCAGGGCCGGTTCTACAACTGCCAAAGACCGTGTTGAGTGCCACCGGCAATGTAGATGGCGAAGGTACCATAGCCCGGAATTTCCAGCGGCGGGTGAGCCAGCTCTGCACCATTGTCAACAGCGGCAGTCACCGCGGCTTCGATATCGTCTACCAGCCAGTAGGGTCGGATGGTCGGCTCTTCCGACTCGCTCATCGGTGCTCTCACACCGATTCGCCCACCCTCAGGCAGGCTGGCGGTACGGGCTTGACCCAATAGTGGATCCGGCTCGCCAAATACCAGTCCGTTGGCAGCAGCGTAGACGGCGCACATGTCGTCAACCGCTGCGGTCACGACTTCAAGATAATGAATACCCATGGTGTCACTCCCTGGTTATGGTTGTTAAACCTGGTCTTCAAGCATGCCCCGGTTTAAGAGGGATGCCTGGCGCAACGGACTTAAGGAACCTCTGATTAATTATGGAAGTGCTCTGCGGGAGTCTGTCCAGTGTCACGGCAAGGAGTCTGGTCATGAACTCGTCAGGAAATCAGAATAATTCCGTAATTGATCAGGGATTCCGTAAATACCGGGGTCGCGGAAGTACTTTACATTACGATCGGGTAATCGTAGCAATACATCGGTAGTCCGTCTATTACCTAAGCGCCTCTGGCGGACCCTCAGAATGATGACGGGCCCGGCAGGCCGGTGTGAAGCCGGACGGATATTGTTGTGTTCCAGGGCTTTTCTGTCTATTGCAGACATGAACCAGAGCAGGTCCGGTGAGCTTTGTTTCTCGCGAATAGCAAGGAGCCACCACACAGCTAAGCGCTGGCGTTGGTAAAAGCTGAAACTGTGGGACAGCATTGAGTTTATGAAATAAACATTCCAATAAAACCGGAGTCACGATTGAAACGGAACCACAAGACCTTGATCCGTATTCCGTCGTCTTGATGGCTTCATCGGGATGACCGTCTCTATCAACAATTCAGCGTCCGGCCAGGAGGTGATGAGCTTCCCGGATACCACTCAATCTGGTTCGCTTCGCCATTGCCGGGTTCCACTTTCACTTCCTGCCGGAACATGTGCCGATGTCTGCCATATGGGTAATTCAAGGCGGTGCGACAATTCGTCGCATTAGAAAACCGGTGCGAAACAGCTAAACTTGTACGGATTTGTCAGAAGGTATTGTCAGGGGATAGACCATGGATAAAACACAGGTTCAATTGCTGATTGCAGCGGTACTAGTGAGTTCGCACCTGGCGGCACAACAGGATGACGAGGTTCAGGAAATCACCGTTATCGGGCGCCAGGAGTTCCTGGAAACCCAGTTTACCGCGCGACGCGAAGCAGCCAACGTGGATGCCGCCAAGCTCATCAATCAGGTGCCGGGCGGCGGTGCGGCCAATAACGGGCCTTTGACCGGACAGATCCAGTATCGCGGAATGCAGGGTCCGCGGGTTAACGTCCGGGTGGACGGTATGCTGATTCATGGCGGTGGCCCCAACTGGATGGCACCGCCACTGCATCATATCCCGGCGGGTCTGATGGAGGAAATGGTGGTTGAGCAGGGCATTGCCTCCATTGCCACCGGAGGTGGCATCGGCGGGGCCGTAACCGGCGTCTGGAAGCGACCGGACTTCAACAGTGATGACGGCTGGGCTTTCACCGGGGATACCGAAGCGGCATACGGATCAGCGGACGGTGGCACCAGCCTTTCCGGCGTACTGGGTTTGAGCTCCCGGAACCATCGCTTTTTCTTTCAGGGCAGTTTTGACGAGGGAGACGACTACGACACGCCTGACGGTGAGGTGGATGCCACGGAATACGAGCGCCAGCTTATGGGTATAGGCTACGGCTTCCAGAGCGGTGTCCATGCACTGAATATCAACTTTCATCAACTGGAAACTGACGACACTGGCACCCCGAGCCTGCCAATGGATATCGACTGGTTCGAAACTGACATGTGGAACATTTCCTATCGGACCCAGCTTGGTAACGTGGGTGTCGAAGGGCGAGTCTATGGTTCAGATATCGATCATGGCATGAGCAACTACCTGTTGCGGCCCGCGCCGGATTTTTCCAGCCTGCCGCTTCCGCCGTTCACCGGTGATGACCGTCGCAACGTACACACCGAGAGCGAGGAAACCGGGTATCGGCTGACGCTGGATATGCCAATCGGTGCCGGAGACCTGGTCGTGGGCCTGGAGGGCAAGACAGCCGAGCACGATGCCGCCGTGTTCGATCCGGATTTCACGCCATTTTTTGTCAACAATTTTTCCGGGGTGGATGTCGACAATCAGTCGGTTTTCGCTCAATGGACGGCTACTATCAACAGGCTCTGGTATCTTGAAGCCGGTGTACGTCGTGAACGCGTGGAAATGGATACCGGCGAAGTGGATGCGTTCCCGGCACGGTTGGTGGATATGAACCCGGACATGTGGCCCATGGGCACGCCGCCTCGGGCCGTGTGGATGCTTCGCGAAGCCTATAATAGCGCCGATCGGGATCGTACCGACAACAATACCGATATCGTATTGAAGGCGCGCTATCAGCTCACCGGAAACCTGGTAGTCGAGGTTGGCGCCGCGCAGAAACAACGTTCACCGATTTACCAGGAAAGATACCTGTGGATTCCCCTCGAAGCCAATGCCGGTATCGGTGACGGAAACAATTACGTGGGCAACCTGGCCCTTGATCCCGAGTCATCTCTTCAGTTCGAGCTGGGCCTGGACTGGGACTTCGGCAGCTGGTATTTTTCACCGCGTTTCTACCGACGCAACATCGACGACTATATACAGGGAGTCCCTGCTGCCAATATGGCCGTCATCGGGGTCAGTGCCAATGCCAATGGTGATCCCACGCCGCTTGTATTTGCCAATACCGAGGCACAATTTCACGGCGTGGATCTGACCTACGGATTCGAGCTGACCGACAGCTGGCGTGTAGAAGGGCTGGCTACCTACGTCAGGGGTGAAAGAGAGGATATCAGCGACAATATCTATCGCATCACGCCGCCCTCTATTCGTGCCTCGCTAATCTACGACGCGGGAGATATTATCGCGCGGATTCAGCAGGTTTTCGTCGCCGAACAGGACAGGCTGTCAGCCACCAACACGCTGGATCCCGCCAATCCCAACAACTCATTCGTCGAAACAGACAGCTACGCGTTGACCAATGTCAACGTATCCTGGTTCGTCAACGACAACCTGACAGTCAGTGCCGGGGCGGAAAATCTTTTCGACGAGGATTATATCGACCACCTGACGGGCTTTAACCGGGTCATCGGCAGCAACGTGCCAAGAGGCAGCCGGCTCTTCGGCGTAGGTCGGAATCTGTTCGCCAGGATGCAGTATAACTGGTAGTCAACCAGCCGTTCTCCAGGGGGCGGTCCATCGCTACGGGCCTCCGCTGTTTCATCAAGGAACCGCCGTGGAGCTTCGTCATATGCTGTCACAGTGGCGTAGGGCGACAGGATGGTCCGTCCGCGTTTCAGGATGTACTATTGACCGGGCTGAATGGCTTTCCGGGAAAATTGTCGAAGCGTGGAAAAGTTGAAGTCGCTGTGCAGAATGCTGGATGCTGTTACCGAACGGCTGGGTCGGTCGGCCGCCTGGCTGGGCCTGTTGCTGGTAGCGGTGACGGCGCTGGTGGTACTGCTGCGCTACGCTTTCCAGACAGGCTCCATAGCCCTGCAGGAATCACTGCTCTATATAAACGCGCTGCTCATTACACTGGGTGGGGCCTACACGCTGAAGCATGACGGTCATGTGCGGGTAGATATTTTCTATAGTCGCATGACACGCAGGAACCGGGCCCTGGTGGACCTCGGTGGTACCCTGTTCCTGCTGTTTCCTGTCTGCGGATTCATTCTGTGGACCAGTTGGGACTACGTGGCACTGGCCTGGCGCATTCGGGAAAGGTCCGCTGAGACCAGCGGACTGCCCTTTGTCTACCTGCTCAAGACAACAATACTGCTGCTGGCAGTATTTCTTGCCTGGCAGGGGCTGGCTGAGGCTCTTAAAGCGATTGCCCGGGTTCGCGACGGGGAACCTGAATGAGCGAACTGCTCTCCCTGCTGCTATTTGTCATTATCTGCCTGGCATTGATGCTGGGCTATCCGGTGGCGTTTACGCTGGCTGGTGTATCGCTTGTTTTCGCCGGCCTGGGCAGTCTCGTCGGCGTTTTTGATCCTGCGTTCATCTCCGTGATCCCCAACCGGGTGTACGGTGTGCTGATCAATCAGAATCTGCTCGCCGTACCTTTGTTTGTATTCATGGGCGTAATGCTGCAAAAGTCCCGTCTTGCCGAGGAACTGCTGGAGAACATGGCGCGGGCTTTCGGTCGATTACCCGGGGGGCTGGGAATTTCGGTAGTGCTGGTAGGGATGTTGTTGGCAGCCAGCACCGGTATTGTCGGTGCGACAGTAGTAACCATGGGGGTGCTTTCGTTGCCCACCATGTTAAAACGTGGCTATGATCCTTCCTTCGCCTGTGGCACTTTGTGTGCTACCGGAACCCTCGGGCAAATTATTCCCCCGTCCATTTGCCTGGTTCTGTTGGGAGAGGTGCTGTCCAGCGCTTATCAGCAGTCCCAGTTGAATGCCGGCACTTTTTCGCCGGAGGTAGTCACCATCGGTGACCTGTTCGCAGGTGCTCTGATACCCGGTTTGCTGCTGGTGATTCTTTATGGCCTTTATGTCTTTCTGACGGCGTTGCTGAAACCAGGCCATGCACCGGCTGTCAGCAGCGATTCAGTCCACGACCGGGACCAGATGGCTACCCTGGCCGTGACACTGTTAAAGGGGCTGTTGCCGCCGATACTGCTGATCATTGCTGTGCTGGGTTCGATTCTTACCGGTATTGCGACACCGACGGAGGCCGCCAGCGTAGGGGCCGTGGGAGCCACGCTGCTGGCCCTGGTAAAACGTCAGCTTGGCATCCGCGTACTGCATGACGTGTCACGGGAAACCATGCGTATTACCTCCATGGTTTACCTGATACTGATTGGCGCAACCATTTTCTCCTCGGTATTCCGTGGCTTTGGCGGGGACCTGCTGGTGGAGGATTTCCTGGGCAACCTGCCCGGCGGAGTGTTTGCCGCCATGCTGCTGGTCATGCTGATAGTATTCCTGCTGGGGTTCATACTCGATTTCATTGAAATAACGTTTATGGTGGTCCCACTGGTGGGGCCGGTACTGCTGGGCATGGGACTGGATCCGGTATGGCTTGGTATCATGCTGGCGATAAACCTGCAGACGTCCTTTCTGACGCCGCCTTTTGGCTTCTCTTTGTTTTATCTGCGCAGCGTGGCACCACCGGAGATACGAACCGCCGAGATCTATCGTGGTGTCGTCCCGTTTATCGTCATTCAGCTGGTTGCCCTCCTGGTGTTATCACTATGGCCGGGGCTGGCCACCTGGTTGCCGGAGATACTGAGCTGATTTCCGGGATGGTGACAGGCACAACCAGCAGACGCTGTACACCGGGGCAGCCGGGTCGGAACGACTGGCCGCCGAAACAGAGATTCGCCTACCGACTTCCAGGAAAACGGAATACCAATGAACCAATCTGAAAACGCCAGTGATGAACCGGAACAGGATGAGGATTCAACAAGAGACCTGGATCCTGAACCCAGTGGTGAGCTGACGCTGCAGACCCTGGCCATGCCCCGGGATACCAATGCCAACGGTGATATTTTTGGCGGCTGGCTGGTGTCCCAGATGGACCTGGCAGCGGGCATCGCCATGAAGCGGGTAGCCAGGGGGCGCTCCGTCACTGTCGCAATCAATAACGTCAACTTTCTATACCCGGTCAATGTCGGTTCCACGGTGAGTTGTTATGCAGACGTGGGGGAGATTGGCCGCACGTCGGCACACATTGATATCGAGGTATGGATTTTCAATGGCGGTGCCGATGAAAAATTGCGAAAAGTCGCCGATGGCCAGTTTGTCTTTGTGGCCATCGATGACGCCGGGCGTACGCGACCGATTCCGAAATGAGCGGACGCGTCTCAGCCTGGTTGCGGTTGTCCTGATTTTACCCGAGTGAGTGACAATTGGTTATTACCCGGGTAAAATTGCCAGGACTTCTCAAGGCGTCATGCAATGACGCGTCCACAGGTACCCACCATGCAACTGATCGCTTTTTCTGGTTCCCGCCGTCTCGCTCTGGGTACACCGAAGCAAGTCATTACTAACATCAAGGAATACACCACAGCGAACCCGCAGCACCAGATACTGGTGTTGGATGCGGATACCAGCCAGCTGGTGGAATTCGATTTCCGTGGCAGCGTTGACGACATTCTGGCTTCCCGGTTGGCGCCCGGTGCGTGTAGTGGCGACAAGGCGGGGGAAGACGGCATCCGGGATCATGAAGCCGACTGCCACGAAGTCAGCACTACCTCAACGGCGCCAGCTGCCTCCCGGGGTTCCCGTGCCCGGGCAGGGAACCGGTTTGACGGCAGCAGTGCCGATACCGGTGACAGGCCCAGGCGGGGGCGCCCCAGGCTGGGTGTGGTGTCACGGGAAGTCACGCTGCTGCCACGCCATTGGGAGTGGCTTGCCGATCAGCCGGGAGGCGCGTCGGCGGCCTTGCGCAGGCTGGTGGACCGGGCACGGCGGGCCAGTACCAACATCGACGAGCAGCGTAACGCCAGGGATTCAGCCTATCGGTTCATGACCACCCTGGCCGGCGATGAGCCAGGCTACGAGGAAGCGGTGCGGGCGCTGTTCGCGGGCGATCTGCAGCGGCTGCGCCACTACCTGGCCAATTGGCCCGAGGACATCGCCTCCCATGCAGAAACGCTGGCAGGACGGGCGCTTGCCCCTTGTGAACCAGAGCCTTGAAAAGTAAGTAATCACTCACATAGTGTGCCCGCTAGCGCGGTTCAGCCTCCGGTCGGTTGCACGACGACCGGGCCAGGGGCTTCGCGGCCATCGAATTCCAGGCGGATATGCTGACAGGATACGCGCCAGGACGAATTGATCGTTTCTTTGAGGAGAGTAAGCGTTCGCTTACAGAATTGTGTCCGCCTTCCGGATTAACCTGTCGGGGCTTTGTTACTGTCTGGCTCAGGGACATCGTCTTCCATGAGGATGCGCCGGCGAGTGGCGCGGCGGCCAAGTTGAACTGATTCCAAATTGAAGTAAGCATTTACTTACAAAATTGCGGTCGGTTTCCCGGACAGGTTCACCGGGCGGCTGCGTAACCACCTGGAGAGCTTACACAAGGAAAGGGCCTCTTCCCAGACAAGCTGCCGGGACTTGCACTGGCCCTGCTAAACGGTACTCAGAAAAGTAAATGCTTACTTACAAAACGGTTGTCTCTTTTCACAGCTAATCCGCCGGCAGGTTACGGGCCTCGATAAAGGCATCCTCGGCAATACGATGGTAGGCTGAGACGCCATCCAGAAAACCCTTCCAGGATTGGTAGACCCGTGTACTGGTCTCATCCTTGGCCGCCATTTCCTCAATGACATTCCGGGATAGCCGGCGGAACTCCCGCAGTACGTCATCAGGCAGCCTCCTGATCTTGACACCGTGTTCGTTGACCAGGGTTTGCAACGCCTCGTTGTTCCGCGCCGTCAATTCGTCGTGGATGCGCTGATTCATCACTTCAGAGGCGGCCAGCAGAATTTCCTGCAGGTCTTCCGGCAGGCTTTCAAACGCGGGCTTATTGAAAATCACTTCAAGGGTGGAACCCGGCTCATGCCAGCCGGGATAATAATAGTACTCTGCCACCGTGTGATAACCCGCGGCCAGGTCATTGTAGGGACTGACCCATTCCGTCGCGTCCAGTGCCCCGGTTTCCAGGGAAGTAAATACATCGCTGACCTGCATGGTGACGGGAATTCCACCGGCACGGGCAAATACTTCACCCCCCAGGCCCGGAATGCGCATCTTCATACCCTGCAGGTCGTCCAGGGAGTTGATTTCGCGGTTGAACCAGCCAAACATCTGTGTCCCGGAATTGCCCCCGCGCACCGGAATCAGGTCATAGGGTTCGTAAATCTCCCGCCACAGTTCATTACCGCCACCGTAGGCCAGCCAGGCATCCATCTCGGTTCCGGTCAGGCCGAAGGGAATAGTGGAAAAAAACGGCGTGGCGTTGATTTTTCCCTGCCAGTAATACGGTCCGCTGTGACCGATTTCTGCAGTCCCGGCGGACACGGCGTCGAAGACTTCCAGGCCGCCAACCAGTTCGTTGGCACCGTAGACACGAATTCGCATCCGGCCGTTGCTCATGGTCGCCACGCTCCGGGCAAACTGTTCCGGTGCAGTGCCCAGTGCCGGCAGGTTTTTCGGCCATGAAGTCACCATTTTCCAGTTGAAGGTGCGCTGATCAGCGGCCGGGGCGCCGGTGACCGGGGAATCACTGTCGACACCGCAGGAGGACAGCACGGACGCCAGCAGTACAGGCAGAACTAATTTAAACAGCATATAACCAAACCCTTTTTTAAGCTGGCTATCAGACATAGTAAAGCGATTACTTTACTATGTCTGATCGAAACAGATGTGCATGGCAACCGCAAGGCAGCCGGGACCGTCAGACGGATTCCAGCTTGGCGTAGGACAGCACCAGCCACTTGCTGCCGAAACCGTCAAAGTTTACCTGGACCCGGGCATTATGACCCTGCCCTTCGTAGTTTAATATCACTCCTTCCCCGAATTTCCCGTGGATTACCCGCTGGCCCAGCGCTAATGAGGTCTCGGGTACTTCCGCTCCGCCGTTGCCTGTGGCAATCGGCCCAGCGAATGAAGGTCGGGTCACCGTTGACTTCAACCGGATTTCATCCATCAGGTCGCCGGGTATTTCCCGGATGAATCGGGAGGGCCGTGATAAGGAAACATCACCATGCAGGCGTCTGGACTCGGCATGGCAGAGGTACAGCTTGGCCTTGGCCCGGGTGATGCCGACGTAACAGAGCCGGCGCTCTTCTTCCAGTCCGGCAAGATTCTCCATGGACATCCGGTGGGGAAACAACCCTTCTTCCATGCCGGCCAGGAAGACCAGGGGAAACTCCAGTCCCTTGGCCGAATGCAGCGTCATCAGCTGAACGGCATCCTCGTCCTCTCCGGCCTGGGCGTCACCCGCATCAAGAGCCGCCTGGTCCAGGAAAGCGGCGAGAATGGACCGGGCAGTCAGGTCGTCATCGGCGTCCAGCTCCGACTCGTCAAAGCTGTTGGCCGCGGTGATCAGTTCATCAAGGTTTTCCAGTCGGGCCCGGGCCTTTTCTCCGCCTTCCTTTTCATGGTGCTGTACCAGGCCGCTGTGCTTGATGACGTATTCCACCTTGCGGTGCAGCTCCAGGTCCTCGCAGGCGGCTTCCATGGAATCCAGCAGATCAAGGAATCCCCGCACCGAATTGGCCGCCCGGGAACTCAACAGTTTTTCGCTGACACATTTCACGCAGGCGGACCACAGCGACGAATTCTCCTCGCGGGCCAGCGCCCTCACCTGCTCTATGGTGCGTCCGCCTATCCCTCTGGTTGGGACATTGATTACCCGCTCCATCGCGGTATCGTCATGGCGATTTATCAGCAGGCGCAGGTAAGCCAGTGCGTTCTTGATTTCCAGGCGTTCGTAGAACCGGTGGCCGCCATAAATCCGGTAAGGCATGCCCACCCTCAGCAGGGCGTCCTCCAGTTCCCGGGACTGGGCGTTGGAGCGGTACAGTATTGCGGCATCCGTGCGACGGTTACCCTTGTTTACCCAGTCCTGGAGGCGATCCACGATGAATCGGGCCTCGTCCTGTTCATTGAATGCCTCGTACAGGGAAATGGGCTCCCCATCTGACCCATCAGTCCATAATTCCTTGCCAAGCCGGCCCTGGTTATTGGCAATGAGCTTGTTGGCAGCCTTGAGTATGGTGGAGGTGGATCGATAGTTCTGTTCCAGCCTGACAGTTTCCGCTCCGGGAAAATCACTGCTGAATTTCTGGATGTTTTCGATCTTCGCCCCGCGCCAGCCGTAAATGGACTGATCGTCGTCCCCCACCACCATCAGGTGATTACGTTGCCCGGCAAGGACCCGCAGCCAGGCATACTGTATTGTGTTGGTGTCCTGAAATTCGTCCACCAGTATATGCTTGAAGCGATTCTGGTAGTGATCCAGGATCTGTGGATTCTTGAGCCAGAGCTCATGGGCGCGCAACAGAATCTCGGCGAAATCCACCATGCCGCCGCGATCGCAGGCCTCTTCGTAGGCGGCGTAGATGGCCACCATGTTACGCCCGTAGTCGTCGTCGAATGTTTCCACGCTGGCTGCCCGCAGGCCTTCGTCCTTCTGGGCATTGATATACCATTGCACCTGGCGGGGCGGGAACCTGTCTTCGTCCACGCCCAGGCTGCGGCACAATCGCTTGATGAGTCGCAGCTGGTCATCGCTGTCGAGAATGTGAAAATCCTCCACCAGCCCGGCTTCCTGCCAGTGAGCCCGCAACAGCCGGTGTGCCAGGCCGTGAAACGTGCCCACCCACATGCCGCCGATGGGCTGGGCCAGCAGTCCCTCGATGCGCCCCCGCATTTCCCTGGCGGCCTTGTTGGTGAATGTCACCGCCAGGATACTGTAGGGTGAAGCCTGCTCGGCGTGCAGCAACCAGGCGATACGATGCACCAGGACCCGGGTTTTGCCGCTCCCGGCACCGGCAAGTACCAGCAGGTTCTGCGCCTGGGTGGTGACAGCCTGCCGCTGGGGCGTGTTGAGCTTGTCGAGGATATGGGAAACGTCTTCCATCATAGTGCCCGGTATTCTAGCAAACACCGGATCGAGGTGGCGTGGAATTGAAACCGCAGGCTAAATTTTTATTGCACCGGTTCCTTAGTTTATCGTCCCTTTTTTGCTAGAATCTGCGCCCGGTTGGAATTCTGGCTGGCCCATCCGCCGTTTCTGTCCGTATCCATTTCCTCCTGCGCAGGTTTCCGGAATCCCGGCGGCGGCCCGGGAACCCGGGATGACGCCGGGATAAGACACTCGAACTGATTATCCGATAGGAGAACAACATGTCGGTTTCTGCAGACACGGCCCGGTTCAACTGGGAAGACCCATTGCTGCTTGACGATCAGTTGAGCGAAGAAGAGAGCATGGTTCGCGACACGGCTCGACAATATGCCCGGGAGAAATTGCTGCCCCGGGTGCGCGAGGCCTACCGGCGGGAGGAAACGGATCCTGAAATCTTTCGGGAGATGGGCGAGCTTGGCCTGTTGGGACCGTTTATAGAAGGCTACGACTGTGCCGGCATGAATTACGTGTGTTATGGCCTGGCCGCGCGGGAAATCGAAGCAGTGGATTCAGGCTACCGCTCCATGTTCAGTGTCCAGTCCAGCCTGGTGATGCTGCCTATCCATGAGTTCGGCACCGAAGAACAAAGGCAGAAATACCTGCCCAGGCTGGCCAGCGGTGAATGGATCGGTTGTTTCGGCCTGACCGAGCCGGACCACGGTTCCGATCCGGGCAGCATGAATACCCGAGCAAGGTCCGTGGACGGTGGCTACCTGCTCAGCGGCGCCAAGAACTGGATCAGCAATTCGCCCATCGCCGATGTGTTCGTGGTCTGGGCCAAGGATGACGACGGTGTGATCCGGGGCTTCGTGCTGGACAAGGGGATGAAAGGTCTCAGTGCGCCGAAGATCGAAGGCAAACTGGCACTGCGGGCATCCATTACCGGTGAGATCGTCATGGACGAGGTATTCGTCCCGGCAGAAAACAGGTTTCCGGATGTCGGCGGCCTGAAAGGACCTTTCACCTGCCTGAACTCGGCACGCCTGGGTATTGCCTGGGGCGCCATCGGTGCCGGTGAAACCTGCTGGAAAACCGCTCTGCAGTACACCCTGGATCGCAAGCAGTTCAACCGTCCCCTGGCCGCCAACCAGCTGATTCAGAAAAAACTGGCGGTCATGCAGACCGATCTGACCGTGGCCCTGCAGGCCTGCCTGCGGGCAACCCGGATGAAAGACGAGGGCAAAATCACGCCACCGGTCATCTCCATGCTGAAGCGTAATTCCTGCCTTAAGGCCCTGGACGCCGCCCGCGAGGCCCGGGACATGCTGGGTGGCAACGGGATTTCCGATGAATACCCGGTCATGCGCCATGCCCAGAACCTGGAGGTGGTCAACACCTACGAAGGTACCCAGGACATACATGCGCTGATTCTCGGCCGGGAACAGACAGGTATTCAGGCATTTACGAGATAGATCAGAAATAGACCAGAGATAGACCAGGTGGCAACCGGGTGTCACGGCAGGCAGGTCAGGCTTGACCCGCCGGGTCCATGGTTGTGCCTTCTCCTGTCCGGGTTCGGCAAGCCGGTCACCGGATAACGTGCAGGGACAGTTTATACCGTATTTGAATGTCCTGTTTAATTAATCAGAGATTTCTTAATACTTTTTCAACCTGTTGAAGCAAGGGGCAGATAGACATCAGTTATAACTTCACTTTCTTTAACATTCGGTCCAACATTCACATAGTGAAAAATGGCGGGTGAACCCGACAGGGACTCCTGGCTTCGGGGTAGCCATTCTTCCAGCAGGAACACAACCGCCCGGTTTTGCATCCTGGACCCGATATCGCGAGCAAGCGCACAACGACATCCGGGAATAGTGCTTTCGGCAATACCAAATTCATTCGGTTCCACGGCTTCGTCAATGGACAAACAGAAATCGACCCGGTGCCCGGCGGAACCGGGTGGGTGCGCAAGCGTGTGATGCAGGCCATAGTGCCTGTGCCTGGCCTGGTCCAGGCAGTTATTCTGAATTTTCCATTGGACAAGTTTCATCACCGTATCATGTTCCTGCTGCGGACTGCCCATGTGCGAAATCAATGCAACCCTGGTTTCAGGAAATTCGACGATACTGACATCCATCACAAAGACTCCGTAGACTCAAACGGATAAGTGGGGTCAGGCATGACGCTATATTCTGTTCAGAAATAATGCAGCACAACCCCGGTGAAAATCGAAGCCCCCACCAGGTTATTGTTGAGGAACGCCTTGAAGCAGTCTGTCCGCTGACGCTCGCGGATCAGCCACTGCTGGTACAGGATAAGCCCTGCCGCGACCGCCAGTCCCAGGTAGAAGAAACCACCCAGCTGAAACTGTCGGGCCGCCAGTAACAGTGAAAAGATGAACATGAATTGAAGAATGAAAATCATCATTCTGTCGGCGGTGCCGAACAGGATAGCCGTGGACTTGATGCCCAGCTTCAGGTCATCGTCACGATCCACCATGGCGTATTCCGTATCGTACGCCACTGTCCACAGGCAGTTGGCCACGAACAGCAGAAAAGCCGCCGCAGGAACAGAGCCCGTCTGGGCGGTAAACGCCATGAGAATACCCCAGGAAAACGCGATGCCCAGGACCACCTGGGGCAGATTGGTATAGCGCTTCATAAAGGGATAGATGGCGGCAACGGCAACCGCGCCGAACGAAAGCAGAATTGTCTGGAGATTGGTTAACAGAACCAGCACAAAGCCACAGGCTGCCAGTACCAGGAAAGCTTTAAATGCGTCCTGACGCCTTAACTTTCCGGTGACCAGGGGCCGGTGGCGGGTACGTTCGACATCGCCGTCGAATTCGTAATCAGCATAGTCATTGATGGCACAGCCGGCAGCCCGCATCACGTAGGTGCCAAGAACGAAAATTACCAGCAGGTCCAGGTCCGGCAGACCTTCCGCGGCGATCCACAGGGCGGTGATGGTGGGCCACAGCAACAGCAGCACGCCGATGGGACGGTCAAAACGAATAAGTTGCAGATAGCCGGGCAGCTTGGCGGAGAATTCCGGAAACCGGCCTTCCAGTTTATTTTGCAGTCGTTCAATCAGGGGTGTTCCAGAGGACATAGTGCAGGGGTGCTTTGTAGGAAACGGAATTGGTTTGGTAGTAGAAGTCCAGTTTGTGCACGCGCATCGGCTTTGCAGAAAGCCAGGATGCGGCTGACCATTCTAGCGCATTTCCGCTGTCCGGTTCTTCCCCTCGACTCCGTTTGCCTGCCCGGGCAGCGGTTGGCAAAATAACCGGCCTAAGGCCGGAAATCGCATCAGACCCTGCCGTATTCAGCGCGGTTTCCCAGCCAACGGTGAACCAGTGGGTCGATTACATCCGGATAACTGTGCAGAATCACCTCGGCGTATTTGCGGACATCGTCAAGCAGGTGCGCGTCACGGGCAATATCGGCAACCCGAAAGCTCATCAGCCCGGTTTGCTGCGTGCCCAGCACCTGCCCCGGCCCCCTGATTTCCAGATCTTTTTCGGCGATATAGAAGCCGTCGCTGCTCTCCCGCATTACCGACAGGCGATGCTTGCCAGTCTCGGACAACGGTGCCTGATAGAGCAGGAAACAGTAACTGTGCTTGCTGCCACGACCCACCCTTCCCCGCAGCTGATGCAACTGGGCGAGACCCAGCCGTTCGGAGTTTTCGATGACCATCAGGCTGGCATTGGGCACATCGACGCCGACTTCGATTACCGTGGTGGCGACCAGCAGCTGCAGCTGACCCGACTTGAACTGTTCCATCACGGCGGTTTTTTCCTTCGCTTTCATGCGGCCATGCACCAGGCCGATGGCAAGGTCAGGCAACTGTTCCCGCAGCTGGCTGGCGGTGGCTTCCGCCGCCTGGCATTGCAAAGATTCGGATTCCTCCACCAGGGTACAGACCCAGTAAACCTGCTCGCCCTTGCTGCAGGCCTGATAAATCTTGCTGATCACCTCCGGTCGGCGGTCGTCGCCGATGACCAGGGTCTGCACCGGAGTGCGTCCCGGAGGCAGTTCGTCGATCACCGAACAATCCAGGTCGGCATAGGCACTCATGGCCAGGGTGCGGGGGATTGGCGTGGCCGTCATTACCAGCTGATGGGGTTCCCGGGCGTCACTGGTTGACTTGTCCTTGAGGGCCATGCGCTGGTGTACGCCGAAGCGGTGCTGCTCATCGATGATCACCAGGCCCAGGTTGGCGTAGCTGACAGAATCCTGAAACAGGGCATGGGTTCCGACCACGATCGCCGCGGCACCGCTGGCGATGCGCTGCTGCTGACTGTTGCGCTGGCCAGCCGGCAGCCTGCCGCTCAGCCAGCCGGTCTCCACGCCCAGTGGCTTCAGCCACTGGCTGAAGTTCAGGTAGTGCTGCTCGGCCAGCAGCTCGGTAGGTGCCATGATTGCTACCTGGAATCTGTTTTCCACCGCCCGCAGGGCGGCAAGAGCGGCGACCACGGTTTTACCGGAGCCCACATCCCCCTGAACAAGCCGCAGCATGGGAGTGGTTTTGTTCATGTCGTTGGCGATATCGACGAAAGTGCGCTGCTGTGCTCCGGTCAATTGAAACGGCAGTTGTGCCAGGAAGCGTTCCACCAGGGTGCTCCGCGCCGGCATGGCGGCTGCCGGCCGCGCGTTGGCGGCAAGCCTCAACCGGCGCATACACAGGCGATGACTGAGCAGTTCCTCGAAGGCAAGCCGCTGTTGTGCCGGATGCTGCCCCGATTCCAGCAATTCCAGAGTGACATTCTGCGGCGGGTGGTGCAGATAGCTGATGGCGTCGGCCAGGCTCAAGGTGCCGAGACCGGCACGAATTTCATCCGGCAGGTATTCCGTCACGTCATCAGCTCTGCTCATCCTGCCCAGGGCCTGATCGATAATGCTGCGCAATCGGGACTGCTGTAATCCTTCGGTGGCAGGGTAAATCGGCGTCAGGGTATTTTCCAGTTGCACATCGCCGTCATCTTCCAGCAATCGATACTCCGGATGGTAGATTTCGTAACCGGCGCTGCCTCGCCGCACTTCGCCGTAGCAGCGTAACCGGACCCCGGGTTTCAGTGCATTCTGCTGGGCTGCAGTAAAGAAAAAAAAGCGCAGGTTGATGAAACCGGTATCGTCCTTCAGCGTGCATTGAAGACTGCGACGTTTACCGTAAAGTACCCGGGCGGCCACCAGCTCACCCTGCAGCTGCACGTGTTCACCGAAGCGGACCCTGTTGATGTTGTCAATCCTGGTTCGGTCCTGGTAACGAAACGGCAGGTGGAAAAGCAGATCCTGAACAGTGGAGATCCCCAGGTTACGAAGTTTTTTTTCAATTCCCGGCCCTACCCCTTTCAGTGCCGTCAGCGGCGTCCGGGCCAGGCTGCCGCCAGGTGCCGGTTGGGTTGAGTTGCCGGAGGTCGTCGTGGCTGGGGGCATCGAATAGAATGTGCCTGGCGAAAATTCGTGTTTGTGCTGCGTGCACGCGGTACAGAGGATTCCTGGCGCCTGTGAACAGTATAGGTAGTTTTTCCACCACCGACTACCGCAGGATCTGTTCGTAGAGGCCCTGCTGGCAATACCGCTCGGCGGATGGGAGTGAGGCCGGGGGCCCCGTTGAAATTCAGCTGCCCAGCGCCACGATGGCATCCACCTCGATCTGCGCACCCTTGGGTAGAGCGCTGACTTCGATAGTGGCCCGAGCCGGGTAAGGTTCACGGAAAAACTGGCTCATCATGTCATTGACCCGGGGGAATTCGGACAGGTCGGTCAAGTAAATCGTCAGCTTCACAACATCTGCCGGTGTGCTGCCACAGGCCTCGATAACGGCCGCCAGGTTGGTGAAAACCTGCCGAGCCTGGGCCTGCAGATCACCATCCACGATTTCCATGGTGTCCGGCACCAGCGGGATCTGGCCCGATAAAAAGGCCAGGTTGCCGGCAATAACCGCCTGGGAGTAGGGGCCGATGGCCTGGGGTGCGCCGGTGGTGTTAACGGGTTGAATCTTTATCATTGTCGCGCTCGTACTGGTGGCCGTCGAAATTGTCCCTGATAACCTTGCGAGTGGCCCGGCTTTTCACCCGGCTGACCGAAGCCACGGCATTGATCAGACGTATCCGGCGCATGACCTGTGCCAGGTGAACGCGGTTGTGGACGCTGATCAACAGGTTGACGATACTCAGCCTGGCGTCCCGTTCCAGGGTGCTGATCTTCTCGATGTTGGCTTCTGCACCGGTTATGGCGGTGGCCAAGGTAGCGATGATGCCGCGCTG
>Ga0070727_10000939_pt1 | contig 32295 bp, 21 predicted proteins | sample tdAd472_FD_66722 | JGI IMG/M metagenome (GOLD analysis project Ga0070727, IMG submission 66722) | Marine sediment microbial communities from the Atlantic coast under amendment with organic carbon and nitrate - tdAd47.2 | ecosystem: Environmental > Aquatic > Marine > Coastal > Sediment | place... | reverse complement strand
AGGCGCGAGGCTTTGGAGTGGATCAGGGACATCGCTTCGTCGCGTGTCGAGTCGCTGGTGCGGAAGAGGCCGCGGACGGCGCTGGTGATCGTCAGGCTGCCAGGTTTGCGGATGCCGCGAATCGTCATGCAGGTGTGCTCAGCTTCCAGGACGACGATGACGCCCTTCGCGTTCAGCTCGGAGGCCATCAGGTCGGCGATGGTGTGCGTCATGCGTTCCTGAACCTGCGGACGCTTTGAGACTTCCTCGACCACGCGCGCCAGTTTGCTGAGGCCGGCGACCTTGCCGTTGGGGACATACCCGACATGGGCGACTCCCATGAACGGCAGCAGGTGATGCTCACACATGCTGTTAAAGCTGATGTCGCGCACGAGGACCATTTCGTCGTAGGTCTCCTCGAACACACGCTCCAGATGCCGGCCGGGTTCCACATGAAGTCCGCTGAAAAGTTCGGCATACATCCGGGCGACGCGGCCAGGGGTGTCGAGCAGGCCGTCGCGGTTCGGGTCTTCTCCCACAGCAGCGAGAATCTCGCGAACGGCCGCTTCAATCCGCGGCAGATCGATGTGTGCACCGTGCGAATTCGTCGTTGCGGTCTGTTCCAGGTGATCGGACATGGGTGACTCGGTGAGATAGCAGCTGCGGGAACGCGTCAGAAATTCAACTTGCCGGTAGCCTATTGACTGAGCGAAAAGGCGTCGAGCGGGGCAAAAGCCTGATCAAATGGCAGCTCGAATTGCGAAATCTCTGCAAAATCTGGCACGAGTTTCGCCTCTGGCCGGCATTGGACATTGCCAGTTTGAATTCCGCTCGGAAAAATCGGTGCACCGCGGGCTAGCGGATGAAGCGCCAATCCGATTGAGGGCAACGACATGACCGACAACGGCAAGGTCTCGCGCCGAGACCTGATCAGTTCGGCTGCTGGGTTTGCGGCGGCGGGTCTCGCAGTGAACGGGCTGAATTTCGACGGGGCCGCGGTCGGGGCGGCTGCAGAGGAAAGGTCCGGAAAGCGCGGGTTCATCGACGCTCACTCTCATATCTGGCCTCCGGACGACAAAGACTATCCGCTGGCAAATGGCCAGACCGTCGCAGACCTCGACCCGCCCAGCTTCACCGACGACGAGCTGATGGCGATTGCCGGTCCGGAAGGCGTCGACCGCGTCGTCCTCATTCAGCACAGCATTTATCACGGGTTCGATAACTCGTATCTCGTCGACGCTTACCATCGCCACCCGGACCGGTTCCGCGTCGTCGGCATGATCGACTCGCGAAAGACGGGAACCGGCAAGCAGATGCGGGAGCTGCTGAAGCACGGCGTGACCGGTTTCCGCATCACGCCGTCGATTCTTGGCCAGGAAGGCTGGCTCAAGGATGCGGGGATGCAGGAAATGTGGCGAACCGCTGCAGAAACGCGGCAGAACATGTGCTGCCTGATCAACCCCAGCGACCTGCCGGACGTCGGTCGCATGTGCGAGAAGTTTCCTGAAACGCCGGTCGTCATCGACCATTTCGGGCGAGTTGGCATCGACGGTCGCATCCGACCACAGGAACTGCAGGCCCTGCTGAATCTCGCGGAGCATCCGACCGTCCGCGTCAAAGTGTCTGCCTATTACGCTCTGGGACTGAAGAAGCCCCCGCACGACGACCTGCTGCCGATGATCCGCGAAGTCGTCGAGGCTTACGGACCGGAGCGGTGCATGTGGGCGAGCGACTGTCCGTACCAGATTCAGGGCGTCAACAATTATCGCGCGTCCATCCGAACGATTCGTGACCGGGCTGACTTTCTGGACGACGAAGCCCGCGACTGGCTGCTCAGAAGGACGGTCGAGCAGGCATTCTTCTTCGTTTGACGCGCCGCTCGTCTTGCATGCTGGGTCAGCAACTTCTCGCAAACAGCCGGCAGACGTGTCGCCTCAACCGCGTTTACCCGATTTCTGAAACGGTAACCGACTCTATGACTGCCAGAACTCCGGATACTGACTCTGAAATAAATCTCAAAATCCCGCGGAAGAAATCCGACACCGCGGGATATATCGAGTTGCATCCTGTCCAGTCGGAAACGATTGACGGGATGTGCAGCTACTGGCCGGCGACGCGCATGAGCATCCTGGAAGGGCTGCAGAATGACGCGGTCGACCAGGAGATCTGGGAACGTTTTGTGGATCTGTACGGCCCGTTGATCTGTGCGTTCTGCCGCAAACGGGTCCCTGATCAGGATGCGAAGGAAATTACCCAGGAGGTCTTCTGGCGAGTCTTTCGTTACGTGAAGGGACTGCGGTACGACCCCAGCATCGGGTCGTTCGGAGGCTGGATCGGTCAGATTACGCGCAACGAAATCAAGGATCATTTCGAACGAAAGCAGAAGGAATCCAGTGGCCAGCTCGGAGCAGACGTTCTCAGGCAGATCGAGGCGAGAACGACGCTGGGCGAGTGGGAAGACGAGTATCACGAATGGGTTGCCATGCGAGCGATGCGGCAGGTGCGTGCCGAGGTTTCCCCGGTCACCTGGGATTTGTTCGAAACGACGATGAACGGAGCAACTCCAAAGGAAGCGGCCCGACGCCACAGTGTCAAAATTTCGGCAGTCTACAAGGCACGGTGGGCCGTGGCGGATCGCCTGCGGAAACTGATTCGGGCGATGTCTGACGACTACCCGTTTTCAGATCAGAAGTGACCGTTACGCACAGGCACTGAGTTCAGGCAGCAGGCTCTCTCGTACCGGAAAAACTTCATGGGCGATCCGGCAAAGAAAGACAACGTGCAGTGTCTGACCGACGACGTCATCCGCCAGTTCCTGATGGGGGAACTCGACGATGGCCGCGACCAGGTCGTCGCCGACCATCTGGAGCACTGCGGCTCGTGCCAGCGACTGACAATGTCGTTCCTTTCCGTGGATGATCTGTGTCTGCCGTGGGTCACGGCGTCTCACCGCGACACCATCGATCTTGTCCGGCAGCCGGCTGACACCGTCACGTTGAACCGGCTGAACCGGATCGCCGGGACTTGCGACAGGCCGGCTCGAAGCAACCCAGAACTGTCGCGCGTCCCCGAGATGTTCCAGCGCGAAGCTGTTCCGAAGCGGATCGACAAGTACGAGATCGTGACAACCATCGGCCAGGGCGGGATGGGAACGGTCTATCTCGGCATTGATCACGATCTGAGCAGGGAATGCGCCATCAAGGTTCTGCGGGAGTCTCGTTCGCGCGATTCGAGAGCGATCGAGCGAGCACGCCGGGAGATGCACGCGGTCGGCAGCCTGACCCACAGAAACATTGTCAGTGTTCTGAATGCCGGCCAACTTGACGACGGTCGCACATTCCTGGCGATGGAGTTCCTCCGGGGCAGCGATCTGCAGAGCTGGGTTCAGGAGCACGGTCCATTGCCGCCGGAAGACGCCTGCCGCGTCATCATCGACGCCGCGCACGGCCTGCAGCACGCGCACCAGCAGGGGTTGATTCATCGTGATGTCAAACCGTCGAACCTGTTCCGCACCGACGAAGACGACATCAAGGTTCTCGACTTCGGGCTGGTGCAGCTCAGCGCAAATTCCATGGATCGGGTCGATGCGTTGACCGAGACCGGGCTGGTGCTGGGAACGGTGGATTTCATGTCGCCCGAACAGGCGCTCGATTCGCGCTCGGTCGATCCTCGGGCCGATATTTACAGTCTCGGCTGCACGCTGGCCTGGCTGCTGTCCGGCAAACCGCTCTTTCCAGGCAGGTCGGTCACCCGAATTCTGCTTGCGCACCGCGACGATCCCGCGCCGGAACTTGAGACGCTGCAACCCAATGCGCCATCGGGATTGGACGCGGTCTTTCAGAAGATGGTTGCCAAGCAGCACGAAGATCGATTTCGATCCATGGAAGATGCGATCAATGCGCTGAGGCCGTTCGCGCGATTGAAGCATGACGAACCCGTCACGAAACTTTCATCGACATCAGAAACGCAGCTGCCGGCATCGACTCCAGCACCCGCGTCACCGACCTCAGCACCCACCGGTGTATGGTCGAGAACGGCACTCGGCTGGCTGAGCGTGCTCGTCATTCTGGGGATCGTGATCACGCTCGTTGTCCGGCAGTCTGACGAGACCGCTCCTGAGATCCGTATCGACGATTCAGAGGCGGTGAGCGCCGCGGAACACCGCAGCCTGTCGGACAGAGGCAACGGACGAATTCTGCTGCGGGAGATGGTGTCTCTACCGGGACAACCTTCGTCGCGATATCTCGCGACAGCGCCGGCGCGGTAGCAGGCCAGCGGTGATCTCTGGCGGTTGCATCCCGACGGTCAGCGGCTTGAAGTATGCTGCGGTTCCCTTCCGTCTCCGACGCCCGGCCAAGTGGCAATCCTGAGACTTACCTTCCTGATGAATTCGCGAATCGTCATGCCTCAGTTATTCCCCGCTGGAGATTTGAGTCTGCGTTGCGTCTTCCGTTTCGCGCTCGCGATGAGTTGTCTGTTTTCTCTCTCGAGCAGCGATACCTGTCTGGCCGCGGACTCGGGCACCATTGATTTCTCGCGCGACATCCGGCCCATTCTGTCGGCCAGTTGTTTCGCCTGTCACGGTCCGGATGCCGAAGCTCGCGAGGCGGAGTTGCGGCTTGACGAGGAAGTATCCGCGACAAAACGGCACGATGGCGAAGCGGCCATCGTCGCTGGCAATCGAGAACAGAGCGTGGCGTTCCAGCGGCTGGTGACCGACGATCTCGATCTCAGAATGCCGCCGCCGGATACCGGGCATGATCTGACCGCCGAACAGATCGAACTCATCGGAAAGTGGATTGATCAGGGCGCGAAGTTCGATCTGCACTGGTCGTTTCAACCGATCACGAAACCACCCGTGCCTGAAGCCGGCGCCGACTGGAGCGATCATCCGATTGATCGCTTCGCCTTTCGAGCAATGGCAGAACACGATCTGCAGCCGTCAGAACCCGCTGATCGTCCCACGTTGATTCGTCGACTCTCGCTCGACCTGACCGGTCTGCCACCATCGCCCTCGCAAGTCGACGCGTTTGTCGCTGATGACTCGCCGGAAGCGGTCTCGAACCTCGTCGACCGGCTGCTCGAATCGCCACGGTTTGGTGAGCACTGGGCACGAATGTGGCTCGACCTGGCGCGCTATGCTGACACGAAGGGCTACGAGAAAGATCAGGCACGCAACATCTGGCGCTACCGTGACTGGGTGATCGCCGCGCTGAACGCGGATATGCCGTACGACCGCTTCACGACCGAGCAGCTCGCTGGCGATCTGCTGCCCGACGCGACGACCGATCAGATTCTGGCGACGGCCTTTCACCGCAACACGATGACCAACGACGAAGGCGGCACGGACAACGAAGAATTCCGCATGGCCGCTGTCAAGGACCGCGTCAACACGACGGTCCAGGTCTGGATGGGCCTGACGATGGGCTGCGCGAACTGCCACTCGCACAAGTACGATCCGATCACGCAGCACGAGTACTATGCGTTCCTCGACATGTTTAACCAGACGGAGGACGCCGACCGTCCGGACGATTCGCCGCGTCTGGCAACACCCACTCCCGACCAGACCAGCGCGCTGGCGAGGCTCGACGAACAACTGATCGAACTGCGAAAGAAGTATCGAGAGGCAACGCGGTCAGATGCGGAGTTCGCCAGAGCGCGGTCGGAATGGGAACAGGAACTGGCCGAACAGAATCAGTGGACGCCGCTCGTGTTCGAAGCGGCGACCGCTGAAAGTGGTGCGACGCTGGAGACTCAACCGGACGGTTCGCTGCTCGTTTCCGGGACGCTGGCGGATCGTGATCTCTACTCGCTGACGAGCGATGGCTCGCCTGGAAACGTCACGGCGATTCGAATCGAAGCGCTGACCGACGACTCGCTCGGTCGGAAGGCGGGAACGAAGCAGGGCGGGCCAGGCCGGAACGGTGCCGATCCGAATTTTGTCATCAGCGAACTCACCGTCGAACTGCGGCAGGACGGACAGCCGTCGCGAAAGGTCGAGTTGCAGAATGCCCGTGCTGACTTCTCGCAGAATGGCTGGCCGGTTGAGGCGGCGGTCGATGGGAAGACGGAAACCGGCTGGGCCATCTCGCCACAGTTCGGGCAGCCGCATGTCGCCGTGTTTGATTTCAGCGAACCATTGTCGATTGCCGACAGTGCAAAGCTGCGAATCCGACTCTCGCAGCAGTATGGAAACAAGCTGGTGCTGGGGCGTTTTCGTGTCTCGGTCTCGTGCGCGGAACCAGAGACGCTGCGGGCCGAAGTCACTCTGCTGAACGAACTGGCCGCGAAGTCTCCCGCCAATCGATCGGAAGCTGAGAACAGACGGCTGATCGACGCCTTCGCGGAACAATGGCCGAACACTCGCAAGCTGACACAGCAGATTGCCGCCGTCGAGAAACAGCGCGCGGACCTGCAGCAGCAGATTGTGGCGACGCCGATCATGCGCGACCTGCCCGAACAGCGTCGGCGAACAACGCACCTGCAGATTCGCGGCAACTTCCTGCAGCCCGGTGACAAGGTCTCGGCCGCTGTTCCCGCCGCGTTTGGTTCGCTGCCGAAAGACACAACGCCGAATCGGCTGGCCGTTGCTGGCTGGCTGACGAGTTCTGAGAATCCTCTGACAGCACGGGTCGCTGTGAATCGAGTCTGGGCGCGACTGTTCGGGCGCGGCATTGTCGAAACCGAAGAGGACTTTGGAGCGCAGGGAACACCACCCACCCATCCCGAACTGCTCGACTGGCTGGCGGTCGAGTATCGAGGTTCGCTGGGCTGGTCGCTGAAGAAACTCTGTCGGACGATCGTGCTCACCCGACTTTACCAGCAGTCGTCGGCAACGAACGACCGCGCGAAGAGACTGGATCCGAAGAACGTCTGGCTGAGCCGTGCTCCGCGTTTTCGGCTTCCGGCGGAAACCGTCCGCGATCAGGCACTCCAGGCGGCCGGGCTTCTGTCAGAGAAAATCGGCGGTCCGTCCGTCATGCCGCCGCAGCCGCCGGGCATCTGGAAGGCGACCTACAGCAAGTTGAAATGGGAGACGAGCGCAGGCGACGATCGATACCGCCGGGCGCTCTACACCTTCTGGCGGCGGACGAGTCCATATCCGTCGATGCTGACCTTCGACGCCGGCTCGCGCGAAGTCTGCGTGATTCGGCGAGTGCGAACGAACTCGCCGCTGCAGGCACTGGTCACTCTCAACGATCCCGTATTCGTGGAAGCCGCCGGAGCACTCGCACTACGAATGCGGGAAGCCGGTGACGACGCAGCGTTGCAAGTTACGGCAGGCTTCCGGCGAGTTCTGGCTCGTTCGCCCGAGCCGGCGGAGTTGCAGAAGCTGACCGCGCTCCTGACGGAAACACAAACTGCCTTCGCGGCTGATGCCGACGCGACGAAGAACCTGCTGGCCGAAGCCGGGACGGCAGAAAAGTCAGGCGACGACGCAGCCGAACTCGCGGCTCTGACCGTCGTCGCCAACGTGCTGCTGAACCTCGATGAAACGCTGATGCGACAGTAGGTAGCGGGCCGACGCAAGACTCAATCCAAGACGTGCACCACTGGCCATGCCGGTGCGAATCCTGCCCGTGCCTGCATCTCGAAGGCACTGGCAAAGCCAGTGGCACACTTTTCAGGACACTGCAAGCCGTCGAACGAACCGAGGAAGCGCCGGACGGCTTGCGTCGTACCGCTACTTTCGATGATCACTCGAATTGCTCTGTTGCCTCACTTCAATCCTGCTCCTGAAAAGCGAGCCTCACGATGAACCTCAAACTTCAAAATCTGCAGCAGATCACGCGTCGTCACCTGCTCGGTCGGTCGGGCCTTGGTCTCGGTGCGATGGCGCTCGGGTCGCTGGCGGGGGCGACCGACGGCGAATCGTCGAAGAAGTTTCTGACCGGCGAGGGCAAAGCGAAGTCCGTGATCTATCTGCACATGGCCGGCTCGCCATCGCAGGTCGACCTGTTCGAGCACAAGCCGGCGCTGACGAAGTTTCATGGCGAGGAGTGCCCGAAGGAGTATCTCGAAGGCAAACGCTTCGCGTTTATCAAAGGCGTGCCGAGGATGCTCGGGCCGCTGTTTGACTACGCGCAGCATGGCGAATCCGGCCAGTGGCTCAGCGAACTGCTGCCCGGCCTGGCGTCGGTTGTTGACGACGTCTGCGTCATGCGGACTGTTCAGACCGACCAGTTCAATCATTCGCCGGCTCAGCTGCTGCTGCACACCGGAACTTCCCGGCTGGGCAACCCATCGATCGGCTCCTGGGTGACTTATGGGCTGGGCAGCGAGAGCCAGGATCTGCCGGGCTTCGTCGTCCTCAGCTCGGGCGGCAAGACGCCGAGTGCCGGCAAGTCGCTGTGGGGTTCAGGATTTCTGCCGACTGTTTATCAGGGAGTGCAGTGTCGAACGTCGGGCGATCCGGTTCTGTACCTCTCCAATCCCAAGGGCATGAGCCGTTCTCTGCGACGGCGAACGCTCGACACGCTGCGTGACCTGAACGAGCTGCAGTTTGAACGGCTGCAGGACGACGAAACTCAGACGCGGATCGCTCAGTACGAACTCGCTTATCGAATGCAGATGGCCGTGCCCGAGGTCATGGATATCTCGCGCGAACCAAAACACATCCTCGATCTGTACGGAGCCCGGCCCGGCTTCGTCTCAGAATCGGAATCCGCCGACGATCCACGACCGCTGTATTCCAGGAGCGATCCGACGTTCGCCAATAACTGCCTGCTGGCTCGACGGCTGGTCGAGCAGGGTGTGCGCTTTGTGCAGCTTTACGACTGGGGCTGGGATCATCATGGCAGTTCGCCCGGTGAGTCGTGCGATGAAACGCTGCCGATCAAGTGCGGGCAGATCGACCGCGCGATTGCCGGGCTGATCACCGATCTCAAACAGCGGGGCCTGCTGGATTCGACGTTGATCGTCTGGGGTGGCGAGTTCGGGCGCACTCCGATGATGCAGAACAATGTTCGCAACGAGCTGAAGAAAGGTTTCATCGGACGCGACCATCACCCGTATGCCTTCACCATGTGGATGGCCGGCGGCGGTATCAAAGGCGGACTGGCTTACGGCCAGACGGACGACATCGGTTACTACCCGGTCGAGCATCCGCTGAGCGTCCGCGACCTGCAGGCCACGATCCTGCACCAGCTGGGCATCGACCCGTACCGCTTCAGCTTCCCGTTCCAGGGTCTTGATAACCGGCTGATCGGCCCAACGGACGAAGGCCGGATTCTTCACGACATCCTCGCATGACCGCGTAGCGCCGGTTCCCACCGGCCAGATTAGGCGTCGTCCGTCATTAATTCTGGCCGGTGAGAACCGGTCCTACGGCAGCAGGTCTTCGTCTTTCGGAGCGAAGAGTTTTTCGAGGTCTTCGTCAGGCGAGCCCTGCTGTTCGCCATTGCGGCGGATGGCGAGCTGAACGAGCGGACGCATCGTGTCGCTCAGGCTGTCGGCCAGGCCGCTGAGTTCGAGGACCAGCAGTTCGTGCGAGACCTCGAAGCGGTCGGTGAGACTGGCCACGGCTGCCTGGCCCGCGATGCCGTCGGCCTTCCACTGGTTGTCGTTCTCGCGGGCGAGTTCGTCGAAGTGCTTGAGCGCTTCGTCGTACCGCCGCTGTTTGAGCAGCAGAACGCCAAGTTCCCGATGCGCTTCAAGGTTCGCCAGCTTCGCGTCGGGGAACTTCTCGATGGGGAACCTTTCGAGCACGACCTGCCAGGCATCGATGACACGTTCCGGATTGCCGCCGCGGGACAATGTTCGCGCGACGGTGACCTGGGCTGCGGCGGTCTTCTGCGGCGGAATGTTCGCAACGGCGGCCAACGGGGCATCGAGCGGATCCGTGCGCCGCGCTCGACGGCCAAGTCCCGACGAAAGGAGCAGCACGGCCAGGCACGCGATGCCATACGCTTTGAGTTTTGGACGCGAGACATGCCAGAACACTTCGGTCGCGGCGTCATCAGCTTCGTCGTCCTCGTCCGCCCACGCGTCGCCTGTTTCACCGGATTTTTCGATTCGCTTCAGCTCAGCGAGCACGCTCTTCGCATCCGGAAATCGCTCGGCTGGATTCTTCGCCATCAGTCGATGAATCAGGCGGACGAAAGACGGAGCCAGATCGGGGCGGCGTTTCTGCAGCGGATCGGCGTCTTCGTGCAGGTGCTTGTAGGCGAGCGAAACCGCAGTCGGCCCCTGAAACGGAGGCTCACCGGACAGCAGGTGATAGAACGTGACGCCCAGAGAATACAGATCGCTGCGGGCATCGACGTTGGCATCGTTGATCTGCTCGGGACTCATGTAGAGCGGCGTGCCCATCGTCTGGCCCATCTGCGTCAGGTTGACACGGTTGCCATCGAGTGTGAGCTGAGCGAGGCCGAAGTCGGTCACCTTCGCGACCATCCGCCGCGTGACCATGATGTTTTCCGGCTTGATGTCGCGGTGCACGATGCCGGCCTGGTGCGCCGCGTTCAATGCTGAGCAGCATTGTTTCATCAGGTGCAGAGCCAGATGCGGGCTCGGCGGTTTCTTCCGCTGCAGATACTGCCGCAGATTCAAACCGTGCACGTACTCCTGGGCGATGTACCGAATACCGTCTTCCTCGCCGACGGCAAACACCTGCACGATATTCGGATGGTTGAGCCCCGCCGCCGCGCGGGCTTCATGCTCAAACCGCTTCTGATAAGTATCGTCGCCGCCAAAGTCCGGTCGCATGATCTTGATGGCGACGTTGCGGCGCAGCGATGTCTGATCGGCCAGATAAACCTGAGCCATGCCTCCGGCTCCGAGTCGCCGGAGAAGTCGAAACTCACCGAGCAGACAGTTTGTCAGATCAACCTGAGACCGTGACTGGTTTCCTGCGATCAGTGTCTGCGCCAGCATCTGGCTGCTGCTTAGCTGCCCGGACTGATCCAGTTCGGTTTCAGCGCCGGTCTCCGAGGCCCCCGCCGCGAGCGGAGTGCTCTGCCCGGTCGGCGACTGCACACCGGGCGCAGGTTTCTCATTGCCTTCGGGAATCCGGGAGTCGGGCATGGTCAATCAGAACGAGATGGGAAACCGGGAAGTGGCTTGTGGCGGCAGCGGTTCGAACAGATCGTTTGAAGCGATCATCGGAGAATGTCAGTTCGCGAGGCTCCTCGCCAGCCATCCGAGCCGACTCGCCCTCGCGTCTGACCACAAGTCACTGCGTCTGCAGAACGCCGGACGGGCAATCAGGGCTCGAATCACTCCGGGACGGTACCTCGCGGAACCACAGGCAGTTTCTTCTGTACCGGCGTTCGTGACCAGTCTGCCTGTGCCTGTCAGGCAGAACCGATTCCGACGGACCTGTGAACTCGCTCTGCGCTGAAAGTCGATCGCGAGCCGCGTCCCAGGTCACCGAGTCAGCGACCGACGGTTGCGAGCAGTTCGCGGTGACCTGTCAGACCGGAATCCGGCAGAGGGCACCCGTTGATCAGTGACGCGGAATTCTTCGCGATTTCCTCCCGCGATCGAATCGTGACCTATTCGTTAAGTGGCTTACCCATGCCTTGGGCTCTGGCCCCTCACGAGGTACCGACATCATGCTGACCCGACTCCGACAAGCAGCGTTCCAAACGAAGCGGCGCGGCGCGATTGCGCTGCTGGCTGCCATTTTTCTGGTCATGATCTTTGCCTTCACCGCATTCACCGTCGACATCGGATACGTCGCGATCGTCGATCAGGAACTGCAGGGGGCCGTGGATGCCTCCGCTTTGGGAGCGGCCTACGAGTTGAAGCATGCCGACGCGACGGACGCCGTCTTCGATGCGGCGGAAGAACTGGCAGCGCTGAACACGGTTAACGGCCAGTCGCTCAGCGTGGGCCGTGACACCGATGTCGAGATCGGGTACTGGGACGAACTCACGAAGGTCTTCACGCCGATGCCCGACGCAGTCGACATGAGTCTGACGAACGCAGTGCGCGTCAGTGGCCGATTGAATCAGAGTCGCGGTTCGCAGGTCAATCTGTTCTTCGCGCCGATTCTCGGGCACAACAACGTTGAGATGGAAACATCGGCAATCGCCGTGATTGGCCGCGACCGCCCACGCGACGTGATGCTCGTCCTCGACCGGTCGGGTTCGATGGACGATCACAATCGAATGGTCTACACGAAAGCGGCAGCTTTGCAGTTGATCAATGAACTCGAAGAGCTGGATGTTGTGACGGCGGGTGACGAAACTCAGGGAGATCGAGTCGGGCTTGCTATTTACAGTGTTGAACACACTGAAGTCATTGAGGTTGAAGATTCGAAAAAGAAGAAGAAGAAAAAGAAGAAGAAGAAGAAGGTCACGACTAAGACGATCACGACCTGGGAAGGTGAGCTGGCGACGCCGCTCAGTTGGAGCTTCAGCCCAACACAAGCCAAAATTCCAACTCTGGATCCCGATGGCCGGACAAATATCGGTGGCGGGATGCGGGTTGGCATTGAGGAGCTGATCGCCAACAAACGCGTAGATTCGCTCGGTGACGACATCGAGCAGTATCTTGTGCTGATGACGGATGGCCACGCGAACGAAACTGAGCCGCCGGGAAGCAGTCCGGTCAACTCGATCTACTATTACGCGGAAATGGCACGGCAGAACGACATCATCATTCACGGCATCACACTCGGCAGCGGCGCAGACAAGGACGCGATTCGCTACTGCGCGGAGCACACCGGCGGTGAGTATCACCATGTGAATGACGGCGACTTCGAAGGACTGTTCGAGATTTATCGAGGCATCGGCCGCGGCAGCGATCAGCCGCGTCTGGTCCGCTGAACACTCTCCCGCACACGATCGCTGCACCGCTGCCCGGCAGACTTCTGCCGGGCTTTTCTTGTGCGCGGACAGGTTCTGGAAGCGGTCCGGCGTGGCACTCAGCAGTCGGTCGCAGAAAAATCCAGATTCTCTCTAAGAGACGGTGCGGCTGTTCGTCGTCAGGGCAGCACAGATCAGAACGAGCGGGAAGACCGGCGTCCGCCAGCGACTCCCGCAGCTTCCTCAGAACCGCGTTCTCCCGACGGGGTTCTGGCGGACTTCGAGGACTCCGATGGGCACCAACGGGCAGGCCAGCCAGTCCGAATGGGTCAGCAGCACGCTGCAGCGGTTCGAACAGCCGCTGGTGCGTTATGCGCAGCGCATTACCGGCGACCTCGAAACCGCCCGGGAAGTTGTGCAGGACACGTTCTTGAGACTCTGCCGACAACAGCAGGCCGCGATCGACGGACACCTCTCGCAGTGGCTGTTCACAGTCTGCCGGAATCGGGCACTGGACGTTCAACAGAAGGAACGGCGTATGTCGACCGCCATGGATCTCGACCAGCGAACCGGGCCGGCTACTTCACTGGCGAATGCCGCTCCGGACCAGGCCGCCGAGACGCGGGATGCGGCTGCCCGCGTGCTGGGACTGCTCGACCAGCTCCCTCCCAACCAGCAGGAAGTGATCCGGCTGAAGTTTCAAAACGAAATGAGCTATCGCGAGATCGCCGAGGTCACCGGCCTGACGGTTTCCAACGTCGGCTTTCTGCTGCACGTTGGAATCAAGCAGCTCAGAAAACTGATGAAGGAACCTTAGTTGTCCTGTTTGACCCGCAGCCGCAGGCGACGGCGTTTCACCCGGCAAAAGAACGCCAGTGCCTGCGGCTTCGCGTCAAACGAGACACAAACCGACCGGGAGCGAGCGGATGCGGAACTGTCAGGCCGGCAGCCATCGATTGGCAGAACCGCTCCGCTCCAACCGGTCACTTCGTTGAGAGTCATCGCACAACACACGTTTGCGGCCGACAACCAGACCACTCCCGGACACTCCAGCGACGCAGCCGTCGCGACCAACCATTCCTGAACCGCTCCCGGAAGGAGCCATCCCATGACGAATCCTTCCTTCAATCCCGACGATCCTCGTCTGACCGCCTTCGTGCTTGGCGAACTGAACGACGCCGACCGCGCCGCCGTCGAGCAGCTCCTCGAAGCGTCGCCCGAAGCTCGCGTCTTCGTCGACGACCTGCAGGAAACGATCGGCGTTCTCCGCGACGAACTGAGCACAGAACCCGCCCCGGCACTGACGGACGAGCAGCGTTCCGCACTGCACCAGGCTGCCGAGTTAACGTCTCACGGCACGCCTGGCACAACTCGTTTCGAGCCATCGCGGGCCACGCACCGACGTCGCGGCGTGCTGCTGGGCATGGCGGCAACGGTCGCGGCACTCGCGGTTGTTGTCACGGTGCTGCCAGAGTTTGGCCTTCAGCCACCGGGCAACTCGTCTGATGTTGCGCTGTCCTGGCAAGGCCAGCTGGCGGACGATGAGTCAGCAGTTGCTTCTGCCGAAAGCAGCATTGCGATGAGCGAGTCGGAAACCAGTCGACCGACATCAGTGGAGGCCGCCATCCGCGGAGTCGCTCCGTTCGAGCACGTCAGCAACCAGCCTGCTGAAGCCGACTCGGCGAGATCCGACCAGTCGTCGTTCTCTGTCATTTCCGGCCGCACAGCGGCGCCGCTGAATGAAGAGCAGGCTTTTCCAGCCGACGCGTTGCCGACTGCAGCCAGCCAGGCTCTGGTGAAGAGTGAACCGGCAACGGCAGCAGGCGCGGCTGGCTCTGCTCCCGTCGCAGCCGCGGCAGCTCCGCAGACGGCACCTGGAGAAGTACCATTGCGGGGCGGATTTGATGGGTTGAACAAGCAGCGTGCGGCGGGAACGAAACTTCCTCTGGCGACGACCGGCAATGCCCCGTCTAAGGCTGCCGTTGCCGGGAAAGCGACTGCGGTTGAAGGGTTTTCCAGCGCAGACCGCTCCGCATCGGACGCGCCGAAACAGGTCGACGAAATGAGCAGCGGCCTGGCAGCAACCGCTCGTCCCGAGAGTGCCCAGCCGGTTTCGAACGGACCCGGCCTTGCAGGAGCGGCGCCGGCGAGTCCCGTTGCACGACCTGTTCCCGGCACGTCAGGGCAGCCGGTGGTTCGGTACTCGACTGAGGCGGAACCCGTTTCTGCTCCGGTGCCGGCAGCCTCTGAAGAAGAAGCCCGACGCTTTCGCGGCCGCACTCTTCAGACGGACGGGCAGCAGCCGGGGCAGCCGGTTCGCATCGCTCGCATCACCGGCAGACCGGTCGTTGGCGAGGCGCTGGGCGAGCAGAAAGAAGGCGAAGCGCTTGTGAGAGGCGGGCGTCGCATGCCGGTCGGCAAGGATGCGGACGATCGCTTGCCCGGTCAGTACGGACGCGGCATCGGCGGCGGTCTTGTCGCTCGGCCCGGCAACGAGAATTACGAACCGATCATTGAGAATGACTTCGTCGTTCCGGATCCGAGTGACCGTGAGAAGCGCCTTTCGACCATCTCCGTCGATGTCGACACGGCTTCCTACGCCAACGTCCGCCGCTTTCTGACGCAGAATCAATTGCCGCCGCCGAACGCGGTGCGGATCGAGGAACTCGTCAACTACTTCAAGTACGACTATCCGCAACCGGAGGGCGACGATCCGTTTTCCGTCACGACAGAGATCATGCTTTGCCCCTGGCAGCCACGGCACCGGCTCGCCCGGATCGGCCTGCAGGCCAGGACGATCGACAAGTCGCAGCGTCCGCCAACGAATCTCGTCTTTCTGCTCGACGTCTCAGGTTCGATGCGGCCCGCGAACAAACTGCCGCTCGTCCAGCAGGCGATGCGGCTGCTGGTCGAGGAGATGACCGAGGACGATCAGATCGCGATCGTGACTTATGCGTCAAACGCCGGCCTGCGACTTGTCTCGACGCCGGGATCGAAGAAGTCCGAGATTCTGCAGTCGATTGATTCGCTGACCGCTGGCGGTTCGACGAACGGTGAAGGCGGGATCAAGCTCGCCTACGACACAGCCATCCGGCATTACATTCAGGATGGCGCCAACCGTGTCATCCTCTGCACCGACGGCGATTTCAATGTCGGCGTCAGCAACGACAACGAACTTGTCGAGCTGATTCAGGAAAAGGCGGCCTCGGGCGTCTTCCTCAGTGTGTTCGGCTTTGGCATGGGCAACCTGAAGGACGGCAAACTCGAAAAGCTGGCCGACAAGGGCAACGGCCAGTACGGCTACATCGACAATCTGCAGGAAGCTCGGCGGGCGTTCAACGAGGACCTCGCCGGGACGCTCTACACCGTCGCGAAGGACGTCAAGCTGCAGGCCGAGTTCAACCCGGCGACTGTCGGAGCGTACCGGCTGATCGGCTACGAAAACCGCAAGCTCGCTGCGGCAGACTTCAATGACGACACCAAAGATGCGGGTGAGATAGGTGCCGGCCATACCGTCACGGCTCTGTACGAGATCGTTCCGCTTCAAGTGCTGATCGATGAAGCCACGCGTGGAAAGTTTCGCTACCGCGAGTCCGTCAAGCATGCTGTCAAACCGCCAACGGTCGACGGTTTCTCAGACGAACTCTTCTTCGTCCGATTGCGATACAAGAAGCCGGACGAAGAAACGAGCCAGCCAGTCGAAGCCGACTTCCCGGTCAGCGACATCACGATCACAGGAAAGCCGGTGGCTGCTCCGAGTGCGGACTTCCAGTTCGCTGCCGCGGTTGCTTCGTTCGGAATGAACCTGCGTGGCTCGCAGTATCGTGGAACCTGGACGCTGGCGAACGTTGATGCGGCAGCGCAGCAGCTTCGCGGTGAGGATGCTGATGGTCGGCGCGGCGAGTTTCTTGATCTTGTGAAACTCGCGATGCGGCTCAAAGGTCTGACGCCAACCGATGCTCCTGCAACCGAAGACCATCCCGCCGAACTGTCAGCAAAGGACGCCCGCATCAAGGCGGCCGTTGATGGCAAGTACCGTCGCCTCTTGAAGAAGATCGAAGTCCGTGACGACGTGCAGCAGTACGGAGCGTTCAATGACTTCGGCTTCTGGGACAAGTCGGCCAAGTACAAGGGCCACTCTGACCTGCTGCCTGGTTACTGGGTCTACGTGTATCCGAACTGGTACATCTGGGGCGATGTCGACGAAGCTCGCGCTTCATCATCTGAGGCGAAGGCTGACGCCGCGTTGCCGGCATCAAAGCCGGGCGATTCAGCAGGCAGGAAACCCGCAGAACCCGCTGCAAAACGGTGATTCCGTGGTTTGAAACTGACTGACCGCGCATAGAAAAGGCGACCGAAAAACCGGTCGCCTTTTCTCGTTGTTGCTTGTCGAAGTGGCGTTATACGACGGCCTCGAAAGGCCAGCGAAACGAACGTGCTACTTCTTACGGGAAACCTTCTTCTTAGCAGCCTTTTTCTTGGCGGCTTTCTTCTTGGCAGTCGTCTTCTTAGCAGCCTTTTTCTTGGCGGCTTTCTTCTTGGCGGCCTTCTTCTTTGCCGCCTTCTTCTTACCAGCAGCCTTCTTGACAGCCTTCTTCTTGGCTGCCTTCTTCTTGGTTGCTGCCTTACGGGTTGCCTTTTTCTTGGCCACCTTCGCTCCTCCTAACGAGAACCTTTGAGTGACTGATTGCCGCTGAAAAACCGGGCGTCTTAAAGACAGTCAGCCAGCTCACTCGAACTCGACTCGACCAGTCAACCTTGACCAGTCGCGTGCTTGGCATCGAAGTCATTGACAGCCAATGCCTTACACTTCATTCGTCGAGATAGTTATCGATTCATCGTATTTCCGCAAGCCATATCTTTTGACTTTCAAGGCGAATGATGCTCGTTCTTCAAGACTGATCGCGCTTCAGCGCTGATCATCGCGCTGTCATCGACAGATGGCAGACCTCATGAAGACTGTCGTGATCATGAATGCTGATGTGACTGTCGAAAGTCATGTCGTCTTCCAGGGCGTCGTCGATGGCTCAACATCGCGAGGCAGGCTGGCTCGTGTCTCAAGAACGCTGCTTCCGACAGTCGGCTGATCAGCCTGCGAGTTCTTTCAGAATGCCCTGCATGTAGTCGATGCTTTGCTTTGCGATGTGCTCGGCACCGGGGCTGTAATCAAAGACTTCGACCGAAACCCAGCCGTCGTACTCGGCTTCAAGCAGCGCTTTGAGAATCGGTCGGTACTCAGTGTCGCCCATGCCTGGTCCGAGCAGGTTCGTGTCGTTGACATGGAAGTGTCCGACGCGCCCGCGGTACTCGTGGATCAGTTCCGGGATCGATTTCTCTTCTGCACCGATCATCGCCTTCACGTCCTGATGCAGCGTCAGGTTTGGTTCGCCCACGAGTTCGATCAGCTGCGTTGCTTCGGCGCAGGTGTTGATGAAGTCGGTTTCTTTTTTCGTTAGAGGCTCCATGCAGATCTCGACACCGCGATCCGCGAACACCGGCAGAGCCGCCTTCAGAACTTCCGCAGCGTTGTCGAGAGCCTGCTCCATCGACATGCCATCTTCGAGATTGCGCTGAAAGGGCGAGCCCAGCACCATCAAGGTTCCGCCAAGGTCGGCGCAGGCGTTGCCAAGTTCGACGAAGTAATCGCTGGTCGCCTTCCGGACGGCAGCATCAGACGTCGTCAAATGCAGCCCCTCGGTTTTTGCCAGCAGCCAGTGGAGACCGATGATCTGCATCCCGTGTGCCTCGGCCACGCGGCGCAGTTCGGCACGCTGGTCGGCAGACACATCAGAGATTCGTTCTCCGAGAGCAAACGGAGCGACTTCGAGTCCGGTGTAGCCGAGGCTGGCAGCGAACTCACACTGCCGCTTCCACTCCCAGTTCTCAAACAGCTCCTGGCAGATGGCGAATTTCATGGATCGGATCTCCTGGGGGTTAACGGCGCGTTTCCGTCGGCCTGCAGACGGTTGGTCGCGCGAACCATAACAGTGCAGGCTGAGGATTTTGAGCCCGCCGGAGAACGACGCCGCAGGCCAAAAACTCGCTGCGACCGGCAGAGTTTGCGTAGCCTGCCAGGCAGAGAATGGGCTCTCTGTGACGATTGTTCGCGTTGAGAAGGGTGCGGAAGGCCGCCGTTCACGTTGAGTTGTCCGGATGTGACTGTTGCTTCAAGCGGCAAGACTCTGTGGACGACCTAAGAGAACAGAATTCTCAGCGATGTCGCGGAGCGTGATCGCCTCGCGAGTGAGACTTTGATTGATCTTCAACGAACCGCACGTCATGGCGGAGGCATTCTCCGCAGGCGCTGTTTGAGACAGGCCGATTCGCCGGGAGCCACTCAGATGAGACTTGCCACAAAACTGATCGCACTGGCAGCGCTGCTGCTGGCGGGAACACAGCAGGCCGCCGAGGCAGGATACTGCGGTGCTTCGAGCTACAAATGCTGTCCAACGTCGGCCTGCGCCTCGAGCGGCGACTTCGGCTCGGCAGTCCAGTGCTGCGGCCCGCGATACAGGACTGTGCAGGAAGTCGTCTACGACAAGTGCCAGGTCACGAAGTACCGGACAGTGTGCGACACAGTCTGCGAAAAGGTGCCGATCACCTGCACCCGGAACGTCTACGAGACGAAGTACCGCACCGAGTGCTACCAGGTTCAGAAACCGGTCCACCAGACCTGTTACCGGGTCGAGCCTTACACGATCTGCAAGCCGGTCAAAAAGACCTGCTTCCGCACGGAGCAGTATCAGGTCAAGGTGCCCGTCACGAAGACCTGCTATCGCGACGAATGCTACACCGTCTGCAAGCCCGTTTATCAGACGTGCTACAAGACGGTCTGCTACGACGTCTGCAAGCCACGCTACAAGACGTGCTACCGCGAAGAGTGCTACACGACTTACCGTCCCTGCACGGAAACGCGATACAAGGAAGTCTGCTACAAGGTCTGCAAGCCGGTCGTTGAATGCAAAACGGTCGATGTCTGCGGGGGCGAATGGAAAACCATCGTCGAGAAATGTCCTCAGAGTTCGTGCAGCACCTGCGTGCAGACGCCCGGCCGGTGGGACTGGGACTGCGGTCGCTGCCAGTCGGTCTATCGTCCCGGCTGCTGCCGTACCGAGCGGATGTGTCAGCCGGCTCCCATGACATGCCGACGTGTCTGGGTTCCCAAAACGGAAAAGCGAACGATTACCTGCACGCGGATGGTTCAGGAGACCAAGACCTGCCGCGTGCCGTACTCGGTCTGCAAGATGGTCCCCGAAACTCGAACTCGCCGCGTGCCGTACACGACCTGCGAGATGGTTAAGGAAGTCCGCCAGAAGAAGGTGCCTTACACGGTCTGCAGCACGCGGCAGGAAGTTCGCCATCGCAAGATTCCCTACACGGTTTGCGAATGGCGTTACGAAACGAAGTGCCGTCAGGTGCCCTACACGGTGTGCTCGTACGAGAAGCAGACGCTCTGCCGCAAGGTGCCCTACACGACCTGCTCGTACGTTTGCGAAACGAAGACTCGCAAGGTGCCCTACACGGTCTGTCGGCAGGTCTGCGAAACGAAGTACGTGACGCAGACTCGGCAGGTGCCTCGACAGGTGCCTTACACCGAAACGATCTGTGTGCCCCGCGTCGTCTGCCGACAGGTGCCGGTCTGCCAGCCACAGCCGACCTGCTCATCCTGCAGCGTCCCGACCTGCACGGGCTGCGGCGGTTGAGAACTGGCGGGAAATCATCGGGCGATCAGCCTCGCGGGACCGTTTCCAGTGCGAAACGGTCCCGTTTTCTATGCGCGAACAGGCACGTCGTTCTTCCGGCTGAGATTGTTCGTTGCCTTTGGTATTCGCAAACTGGCGTGAAGACATTTCCGTCGTTCGCTGATTAGAATGCCGCCGGTTTGCGGGCCTGCAAACTGTGCAGCCGAGCTTTGTCGGTCTCGGACTCGCCCACGACGACGGAATTGACGGATGACGAATTCAGTGGATGCGCAACAGCAGTCGATTGTCGCTCTCACCAAGCTGGGGGCCAGAATCGTTGAAGACGCGGGACAGGTTCAGCTTGTCGATCTCGCCGATGCTCCCATCCGTGACGCTGATCTGGAATTGCTGGCGCCCTTCACGGACCTGCGAAGTCTGAGCATTGCGGACACGGACGTTACGAACGACGGGCTGCGTTTCATCGCCCAGCTTCCGTCCATCGAGACGCTCGATCTGTCGACGACTCAGATCGACGATGACGGACTTGCTCATCTCGCGGCGCTGCCTCGCCTCGACATGCTGATTCTGGGCGGCTGCCATATTCGAGGCAGCGGACTGCATGCACTGCGCGGGATCGACTCGCTGCGAATGCTGATTCTGTCGGATACGGAGATCACCGACAGCGGTCTCGCCGAACTCGCCGAACTGGCTCAGTTGCGGAATCTCAACCTCGACTACACATCAGTGACCGACCGCGGATTGCCACATCTCGCGGCGCTGACTGAGCTGGAACTGGTTGGCCTGGTCTTCTGCAAGGGGGTGACGGATGCCGGCATCGCGCATCTCACCACGTTGAAGAACCTCCAGGTGCTCGATGTCTGCACGACGATGGTGACACCGCAAGGTGTCCAGCGACTGCAGAGGGCACTGCCTGACTGCTTCATCGCGTACTCACCGGACCCGTTGCTCGAAGCGATCGAGAAGTTTCAGGGCGACGTGACGGCGGCTCTGGGAACGATTGGCCAGATCGAAGTCGACGACGGTCAGCAGATCACCAAGCTGCGCGTCGATCAGGTGCAGTTGACACGAGCCGGTCTTGAATACCTGAAGCGGTTTAACCGCCTGGAAGACCTGAGCCTGCATCATCATCGCCAGTTGCCCGACGCGGGGCTGCGACACCTGCGGGAACTGAAGTATCTGAAGAAGCTCGGTCTGCTCGGCACGAACGTCACCGACGAAGGGCTGCGTTATCTCAGTGAGCTGTCGAGCCTGAAGGTGCTCAACCTTGCCTACACCCCGGTGACCGATCGCGGCCTCGCCAGCCTGGCCGGGCTGATCGAACTTGAGGAGCTGCTGCTCGGAGATACGCTCGTGACGGACGGCGGGCTGGCTCACCTCGGCCTGATGCGGAACCTCCGCGGCCTGGGGCTCAGCGGCACGCGGGTCGAAGGGCACGGCCTCAAGCATCTGCAGCGGCTGGAACGGCTCGAGCGAATTGGCCTCAGTGGCACACTGATCTCCGACGACAGCGTTCACTTTGTCGCGGCGCTGCCGAAGCTGGTGGCGATCAGCCTGAGAGGAACCCGGCTGACGGACGCCGGTGCAGAGAAGCTCGCGAAGCTTGAGTGTCTCGAGGTCCTCTGGCTTGACCGGACAGCGGTCACCGAGCAGGGACTGAAGTGGTTGCCGCGACTGTCCGGTTTGCGGGAGCTGGGCGTGCGAAACTGCCGCGTCAGTGACTCGCTGATCGATACGCTGGCTGCAATGCCACAACTTGGTGTCGTCAACCTGTTTGGTACCGACGTGACGGAAGCCGGCATCGCACGCCTGCGAGACGCACGGCCAGATTGCGAAATCATACGCTGAATGGGTAGGCTGGTGAGATTCCGACCGATGGAGAGTCGGGCTTTCTGGTACGGGCAGTGAAGGAGAGGACCGCTGGCCGTTTCGGCATAACACTTCAGAAATTCGTGGCTGACCGGGCTGAGGGACGCTCCCGGGCGTTCCATGTTTCGGTTTCTCAGTCGGTTGTCGCCAATGAGTGTGATTCTCAAACCTGAACGCGGCGGACGCCCCATCATCCTCGATAAGCCGATCCTGCTGGTCGGTCGGCATCCGGACTGCGATGTCATCATCAAGGACAGTCCGAAGATCTCGCGCAAGCACTGCTGCATCGCGCTGGTTGATGATCGCTTTGTCGTTCGCGACCTCGAAAGCATGAACGGCGTCTTTGTGAATGGCGACCGCGTCAGTCACTCACACGATCTGGTTCATGGCGACCAGCTGGTCATCGGCGATGTGCCGTTTGCCGTCGTCCGAGTGGGAGCGTCCGATGGGAAGAAGGCTCCGCGACCGGGGACGAGTACGGAATCGGTCGTTGATCCGGAATTCGCCCGCGACGCGACGATCGCCGACAGCCCGCCGGACTCCGCCGACGAGCCACCCCTGCCGAAATCGAAGTCCGTTCACAAAGCCGGTCCGAACGACGTCGTCGAATTCAGCTCTGCGTTTGCGGTTCCGTTGAGCGACTCTGCAGACGACGAAGAGTTCCTGCGGCTCGCCGATTCCGACGACTGATCGCGGGCCGACCCCGTTCAAGCACGGTAGCTCGACTGCAATGTCGCTGCGGTTCTACTTGCGGTCCGTCTGCGCGACTTCTTCGTCGGCAGCACAGATGACATCGTACGCCGCGCTGGAATCATCGGCGGTGCGCAGCTGGTCGAGAAAATCCGGCAGCTGCAACATTCGCCCAAGCCGGGCGACGATTCTCAGATGGCTGCGGGAATCGTGGCAGAGCACCAGAAAGAAGATATCCGTCAGTCCGCCTGACGCAGCACCAAACGGAATGCCGCTGAAAGTTCGCCCGTAGGCAATCAGAGACTCGCCGTGCGCATCCGGCAACGGATTTCGCGGGTGGGGAATCGCCACTCCGCCAGGGTACGCCGTCGAGAACAGCTCCTCGCGCTGCAGAACGGCCGACAGGATGTCGTTGGGCGACCAGACCTGCCAGGTTCGACCAGCCACTTCGATCAGCGATTCGAGGACCGACCGCCGCGTTCGTGCCTGCAGAGGCACCTGCACGGTGTCCCGATGCAGGATCGAGGTGACGGGCAGCGTGTCGCAGACAGTCTCCGAATCCTGGCTGACTTCGACATTGCGGAGTTCCGCGCTTGAGTACTCCCGCATCTCCTTTTCGAGCCAGCGCGTGATCTCCATCGAATGGAACTGCCAGACGCCGCCGACTTTCCGGCCAGGAACACGACCTCGATTGACCAGCTTTTCGATCTCGCGCCGATCCCGTCCCAGGTGGGCGGCCAGCTCTTCGAGCGTGAAGACTTCGTGAGACATCGTCGGCATCCTGGGGGAGGGAAGGATTGCCGTACGTTCGAAAGATGGCGACCGGAAATGCGGTTTCGGAACGAACGGCAGGCAGGATTCGGGGCGGGACAGCCAGTGGAGACCTTGCTGCCGTTCAACGTACCGACGTACGAATGGCGATGCCAGTCAGAGTGTCCGGTCGCGCAGGCGTTGAAGCTCGAATGCAGGCTGGTGTTCGTGCCTGGATTCTCGAACGAGGACTTCAAACGGAAACAGGCAGTTCCGACACCCGCGTTGGAACGGCCAGCAACTGGTCGACGTGAGACCGCACGGCAGCAAGTACGTCCGTTGTGGAGCGCTCCCACACCGAGTCCGACCAGACCTGCACGTCGACATCCCCAGTGAAGCCGCTCTTGCGCAGCACAGTCAGAAAGTCCGCCAGTGGCAGGTCGCCTTCGCCCGGCAACAGTCGATCGTACGAGGTTCCCAGCTCACCCCGGGAATCACTGAGCTGGACGAGATCGATGAGCGATCCCAGCTGTTCGAGGCTTGCCAGAACGTCGGCGTTGCGACCGAACTGATAAGTGTCGAAGACGATTCCGACGTTCTTGCGACCGATGTCGCTGGCCATTTCCGCGGCGCATTCCAGCGAGACCAGCGATGTCCACTCGCGGGCCAGACGGCAATGCATCGGCAGCAGCGACAACGTCAGATCGAAATCGTCTGCAGCCATGGACAATTCACGGATGGCGGAAACGACAAGTCGCCGTTCGTGGCGCTCGGTATAACGCCCGCGTGAACCCGGCGCGATGACAATGGTGTTCGCGCCGACAGCCGCCGCCAGGAACAGTGCCTGGTACCCATCGCTGAGTGCTTCGCGGAACTGAAAGCCGCTGCTGCCCGTAAAGCCGCCGCCGAACGACAGGCTGGTGACGTTCAGCCCGGAATCGCGAATCAGCTCGACCGCGCGCTGTTCGCCGACTTCGTCGACCTTCCGGCGCCAGAGGCCGATCGACGGAATGCCGGCCCGCTGCCATTCGGCAATGTCGGACTCGAACGACGCCGAGCACGTTGTGATCTGATTAATCGAGTAGTCCATGACAATGTGTGCGTCACAGTCGAGTGATGGCAGCACAACGTCATCTTCTGCGGAGAACTTCCCTGGATCCGACAAGTGGCCGCTCTTTCTGTGTCGAGAGGATAGACAGAAATGAAACCCGAAGAGCGAATCAAAGCAGGCAACACCGATACCGTCAGGCCCGCGGTTCAGAACGGTCCCGCAACCCGGCGGTGTACGAGGCTGATCAGCCTTTGGCGTTGAGCTTCACATCCGGACTGTCCGAGACGTTCACCCAGACATGGACGTGGGGAGCGCCACGGTAGTGCCAGACGAAAGCCGGCCCTTCCAGACGCCAGTTATCCCAGACGCCGTCGTCGCCGATATCGTTGTTCCGATAGAACGCGATTCGGCAGGCATCAAGACCGCCATGAGCAGCGAGGCACTTGCGGGCCTCTTCGCGGTCGACAGAGCGGTAAGGCTCAAGCAGCAGATCGAGAACGTCGCGGACGTGAGCCTTCTGATCGTCCGCCAGTTCGCTGACTGGAATTCCCTGGTGATCATCGGAATCCCGAAACTGAACCCGGTCTTCTTCCGGGGCTCGCGGAACAAGAGCGATGTTGCGCTGCTTGCCGTCGAGCATCTGGTACAGAGCATTGGCCTTCAGGGCCTGATGCCAGTAAACGTTGCCCGTGTGATTCGCGTCTTCGTTAAAGCCTCGCGCCGCGTGTCCGTAAAAGATCGGTCCGCCAAAGGCCATGTGATCGATCGAGTTGCCGTCGCAGCGGATCGTCAGGTGGCGGCCCGTCATGACGAACTCAAACTTCTCCTCGCCCGGCTTGCCAAAGATGGCGATCGTCTGAGCTTTGCCGTAGCCGCCAGCGTCATCCTGCAGCTGCTGTTTGACGCGACCATGCCAGTCCGGGTTGTACAGACTGAAGAACAGAGCCTCGATCAGCTCCTGCTGGTCCTTCGTGTAAAAGCTGCCGCCGACGTTCTGCGACTTCCGATCGGTGATGCTCCAGTTGTTCGAGACGTGCGTTCGCAGCAGGCCGCGGCTGTCCTGGTAATCCCACGGGAAGCAGATGGCCTTCTGCTGTTCGGGGCTCATCGAGTCATACAGTTGTTTGACGAGCGTCTCGGGCGGAGCGGCTTTGCCCGACTGACGATCGGCAGCGGGCAGCACTCGCGGAAGCAGGCTGGCGCCGGCGGCAGCGCCGAGGGTCTGAATGAACCGCCTTCGATTGACGTCGGAGTCCTCAAGCGAGGAACAGTCTGGACAGAGACGCTCGGGATTCATCGAACACTCCTTGCCCTGGAAGGCAGCTGAAGACGACGTCTTGAAGGTGCGAGAAAGTGTCGAGCTTTCGCTGCGACAGTGGCCCGCGATTCAATCAGCGTTCGTTCGGTCATACGTCACGCAGATCGGCGCCATCCCTGACGAGCGTCGTGACTTTACCAATGGCTGATCGATTCGCAATCGACTTTCTTTTGACATTGCGCGTGAAGGCCAATGTTGATGATTCGCCATCGCAGTGAGTTGACGGGATGCCGCCGATTGCTCCACGAAGGAAGATCCAGCGGCAGGCCATTCGCTTGTGACGTGCGTGCGACCTCGGGCCGTATGCTCGTCTGAAATGATGAAGCCATCTGCCGTCTCAACGCGCTCGCGCTTCGATCCCGTCACGTTGCGATCAGTTCCCGGAATGATCAGTGCCACGGATAACGGGACCACGGTCGATAGCCGCTGCGCAGCGGATACCCGTAGCGATACGGCGCGAGCGGTTGAACGGTCACATCAATGTCTGTTTCAACTCGCGGAGCGGTCGGACGCAACTGTTTCAACAGCAGTTCCATCGTTGCGTTGTGCCGGTACGCTGGATCGGCGTCGTACTCAGCGCGGCTGAACGGGATCGTTGCATAGACCGCGGCGTAACGATCTGCCTTGAAGGTTCGAGGGACGACAACCGGCAGCCGCGGCTTTGTCGGCGAAGGCTGGGCCGCCTTCCGGCGCTTCACTCTCGCGGGCTGAGTGTCAGCCGTCGTCTTCGTTTTCGTACGACGATTCTTTGCTGGCTTCTTCTCTGCTGACGACTTCTTCTCTGCTGGCAACCGTGGCTCGCCGCTGGCTGTGAACTCCTTCTGCCACTCCTCACGGGCACGGCTGCTCGCGCTTTCGCTGGCCGACTCTGGCGACTTGCGGTTCTTCCTGACTGTCCCGGCGGCAGACTGGCTGGCCGGCTCGGATTCAGATTCGGATTCGGCAACTCGATCAAACGCGGCGGGCACAATGAGCGGCAGTTCTGGGGAAGCAGCATCCGGCGGCGGGGAATCGTCCGAGCCAGCCACGATCGTCGGGAGCGAATCGTCGGCAGCCAGCGAACCAGCAACCGGCGACAACAGCGCTGCGGCGAAGCACAGAGAAAACGAAGGCAGCGAAAACGAGCACAGAGAAAACGGAAACGGAACAGACATTGGATCAACCCTCAGCAGCAGACAGGACAGACAATCGGACGCGACTGCATCCGCGGGCCACCCACGCCCTGACAGACTCCTGAGTACTGATCACCGTTTCGCACGTTTCGGTTTCGGTGCGGAAAAGCGTCGGCACAGCAGGCGAGGCTATCGGCAAGTGCCACAACGCGTCAAACTTTGGGACCGCATTTCAGCGGAAGCATCCTTCCCTGCCGAACCGTGTGCCACTGAGTAACTTCCGCCGCAGATCCCCACTGGAATCATCAGACCGAACGATGCGCCGCAGACTTTCGACATCTCGACAGCGATGCGCCGTGCTGGGAAGCCTGCTGGCGGCAGTGCTGCTTGCTGCTGTCGAGCGTCCGACAGCGCACGCTCAAACGACGTTGCCGCGTCGCGCGGAGACCAGCGGCGTTCGCCATATGTCGCCGCAGACTCTCGAACGGATCGAACGCGGACTTCAATGGCTGGCCGCGCGGCAGAACACCGACGGAGCGTTCGGAGTGGGCCGCGGTTACGGACGCAACGTGGGCGTCGTGTCTCTGGCCGGAATGGCATGGCTCTCGTCCGGGAGTACGCCTGGGCGCGGCCCTTATGGCGAACAGATTCAACGCGCGACGGATTACGTTCTCGCAGCGTCGCGCTCCAGCGGCTTCATCACTGTCGCCGAAGGCCAGTCGCACGGCCCGATGTATGGACACGGATTCGCGACGCTGTTCCTGGCTGAAGTTTACGGCATGTCGCCTCAGCGTGAGATTCGCCAGCAACTGGAGAAGGCCGTGCATTTGATCGTGTCGAGCCAGAATCGCGAGGGCGGCTGGCGCTACGATCCGGTGCCGAAAGAGGCGGACATCTCGGTGACGGTCTGCCAGATGATGGCGTTGCGGGCCGCTCGCAACTGTGGCTTGTTCGTGTCCCGGGATACCGTCGACCGTTGCATCGACTATGTCCGCGAGTGCCAGAACGACGACGGCGGCTTCAAGTACCAGCTGGTGCGCCGCAGTTCGAGCCAGTTCGCGCGATCGGCCGCCGGGCTCGTCGCGCTGTACAGCGCTGGCGTTTATGAGGGCGACGAAATCACGCGCGGCCTGAACTATCTGCAGAACCGCCGACCAACCGGGTTCATCGATCCGCACTACTACTACGGGCACTACTACGCCGTGCAGGCGATGTATCAGGCCGGCGGCGAGCACTGGGAAAACTGGTATCCGCGCGTCCGCGATCAGCTTCTCGGCGACCAGCTCCGCGACGGCAGCTGGACCGACACCACGTTCTCGGGCGAGTACGCAACGTCAATGGCGTTGATCGTTCTGCAGCTTCCCAACAACCACCTGCCGATCTTCAAACGCTGATACCTGGAACGCTGATGTCTGCCGACGGAAACACGATGCGACTGTCAAACGGCGGCGGTTCGCGAATGCCGGGATTCTGCGGCTCGTGCCGACGCGCTGGCTTCAGACTGAGTCTCGCTGCACTTGGGTGGCTGGGGTCGAGTGCAGCGAGCCCCCAGACTCGCGGACCTCGAACAGCCCTGACCGAGGGCTTCCTCATGTTCGCCCGCCGCACCCCATCCGGGCTTTGTCGGCGATGGCCGTCCCTGTTCGCAGTACTGACCCTTCTGTGTCTGATCGCTGCGAACGCCAGCGCGCAAGTGGTCGTCGTTGTGGAGAACGTTGACGGCTCATTAATTTCGGGGCGGCTGGAGCAGCTCTCGGCGAAGCAGCTTTTTGTTCGTTCGGACGAGAAGGTTGAGCCGCTGAGCATCGAAAGAGTCCTGCGGCTGACGATAGCCTCTGAGCAGAGAATCCCGTCGACTGCGTCGTTCCCGCCAGCGACCCCAGTTCCGTCCGCGACGCCCTGGTTACTGACCTCGACTGGCGACTGGCTGCGAGTCCAGCCATTGATGATCGATGAGGAATCTGTTGTCGCACGCTGGAGCCGAATTCCCGACCAGCCAACGGTAACCGTGCCGCTGGAAGTCTGCCGCGGCGCGATTCTGCAGCTTTCTGAGGACCCGTACCGTCAGGGAATCGAGTTTGCCTCGCTGGCCGACAACGACCAGACAACGGATCGAATCGTTCTGCAGAACGGCGATCGGATCGAGGGCGAGTTCATCGGGCTCGAAGAAGGAAGCCTGCAACTGGAGACAGCGCTCGGAATGACGTCCGCCGAGTTCGAAGCGATTCGTTCCATCGCCTTCAATTCGGAGCTGATCTCGACGCCGGCCCTTCCGCAAACGCACGTCCGCGTCGTGCTCCGCGACGGTTCGACGCTGCGGCTCAAGTCGGCTCTGTCCAACGGCGGCGTGCTGCTCGGAGAAACGCTGGCGGACTCGCCGATCTCGCTGCCTCTCGAACACGTCGCAGAAATCTGGTTCTTCGATGCGGACCGCGTGCCGGTTTCCTCAATGCCCATCGCCGACACCCAACTCACACCGTACCTGTCCGTAAGACGTCTCCCGCAACTTGACCGCAACGTGCTCGGCGGTCCGCTGCGCGTGCAAGGCTCGTCGGTTGCTTCCGGGATCGGGATGTCGAGCGGTTCTGAAATCTCCTTCGCGCTCGACGCACGTTTCAACACGCTGCTGGGCCGAGTCGCACTCGACGATGCCGCGGCACCTTCCGGCAGCGTTCAGTTTGAAGTCGTCGGCGACGGGACGATGCTGTGGAACAGCGGGCCAATCACTGTCGAATCCGGACCGGTCGAACTTCCTCGCCTTGATGTTTCCGCTGTTGCCAGCCTCGTACTGAAGGTTGACGTTGCCGACCGAGGTCCCGTCCGCGACATCGCCAACTGGTGCGATCTCGTTCTGCTGAAGTCCGCGCAGTGAGTCGTTTGTCCCGAAGCCGCAGGCGACGGCGTTGCCTGCTTGTCGTCAACTCCTTCAAACACCATCGCCTGCGGCTTCGGGTCAAGCGAGTGTCCCTGTCGGCCAGTCAGTTCACAGACTGCCCCGCCAGACAGTAACGTCTCCCACGCCGCACGACGGCAGACACGCTTCGCTACTTGCACTGGGAGTTGGGACCATGTCCGGCGGACTTGATCGACGTCAGTTTTTGAATGGAGCCGCGGCAGCGACTGCGGCCAGCTATCTCGTCACTCGCGGTCAGGCGATCGCTCAGAATGAAGCGAACAGCCGCGTCGTCGTTGGCGTCATGGGCCTCAGCCGCGGCAAGTCTCTGGCGCAGCGCTTTGGCAAGGAAAGCGGAATCGAGGTCCGGTACCTGTGCGATGTTGACAAGGACCGAGCGGCACTCGGCCTCGACTACATCACGAAAAACACGGAGCAGAAGCCGAAGTCCGTCGAGGACTTTCGCCGCATTCTCGATGACTCGGAAATCGACGCTCTGATCTGTGCCGCGCCGAATCACTGGCACGCTCCGGCAACGATCCTCGCGTGCTCAGCCGGTAAGCACTGCTATGTCGAAAAACCCTGCAGCCACAATCCGGCAGAAGGCGAGCTGATGGTGCAGGCCGCTCGCAAGTACAAGCGGTGCGTTCAAATGGGCACGCAGCGTCGCAGTTCGGCTCCGATCACCGAGGGCATGAATCGGTTGTGGGACGGCGAGATTGGCCGCGTCTATCACGCGAACTCCTGGTACGGCAACGCTCGCGGTCCGATCGGTAACGGCAAACCGGCTCCGGTTCCGGAAAATCTCAACTACGACCTGTGGCAGGGACCGGCTCCGCGAGTGCCCTACCACGACAACCAGATTCACTACAACTGGCACTGGTTCTGGCACTGGGGCAACGGTGAACTCGGCAACAATGGCGTGCACTCGCTCGACCTGTGCCGCTGGGGCCTGCAGGTCGACTATCCCATTCGAGTCACCTCAGCTGGCGGTCGCTACCGATTCGACGACGATCAGCAGACTCCCGACACGCACAACGTCGCGTACGAGTTTGAAGGCAAGAAGTCGATCTCGTGGGATGGCATGAGCTGCAACCGACACCGCAACGCCTTTGTCACGTTTTACGGCGAGACCGGCGCGATGGTCATCGAAGGTGGCGGGAACGTGGCGATCTACAACGACGTCGACAAGCTCGTTGACGAGATCAAAGGCAACCAGGGCGACGTCGAACACATCGACAATTTCGTAACCTGCATCCGCAACGACACGCCGATGAAGCTGAACCAGGAAATCGAATCCGGCCACAAGAGCACGCTGCTCTGCCACCTGGGCAACATCGCCCACCGCACCGGTCGTTCCCTGAACTGCAGCAGCAAAGACGGCCACATCATGGGTGACGACAAAGCCATGGCCCTCTGGAAGCGCGAGTACGAACCCGGCTGGGAACCAACGATCTGATTGATCGCACAAACTCGTGCCCTGAGAATCGTCCCGTGAAACGAAGAAACGCAGCCGGTATCCCCGTCTGCGTTTCTTTATGCACCGGCATGGCAAACCACCAGCAACGGTTCATGCAGTCCTGTCACTCGTCGAAGCCTCCGCAGTGCCGCCTGCGAAATGTCTTCGGCAAGCTGCCAGGTCTCTTTGTTCGAACTCTTCATCGGCCTGCCACGGGGCCGCAGTGTGCTTTCCAGGCCCAGTCGCACGGCACTGCTGCGACGCCAGGCGTCGGTGCCGAACGGAGTGCTTCGCCGGATGCAGTTTCGCACGGCTGCGACCTCTGCCTCCGTCTGCGGCTTGTTTACATGAGATCTCCACTGACGCGGCAAAGGCAGACCAGTCGGGACAATGAGCCACTTCAGGGAGCTTCGCGTCGCCTGCGGAAGACGAGCACAAAGGAGGCCGGGCTCAGACGGAGCGGACCTCATTCTTCCCGCGGTCGTCCACGTGGCCGCAGAGTGTGTTCCAGTTGCAGGCGCGCGGCCGACTGGCTGACGAAACCGCTGCTGCCATACGGAGCACCTTTTCGGACGCAGTGCCGCCAGTTCTGCTTCGGACTGAGCGCGGTTGACGTGGGCGAGCCACTGGCGGGGACGGGTGACTGGCCAATCGCTCAAAACGCTCTGCTGCTCCGGCGTGCCGTATCTGCGTCGCCACAGACTGCCGAACTGCCAGTCCTC